>Ga0075418_10010904_pt1 | contig 10165 bp, 9 predicted proteins | sample SoiMetdeltSBSDD2_FD_81776 | JGI IMG/M metagenome (GOLD analysis project Ga0075418, IMG submission 81776) | Bulk soil microbial communities from a Populus tree surrounding site in Tennessee, USA - Soil MetaG P. deltoides SBSDD2 | ecosystem: Environmental > Terrestrial > Soil > Tree plantation...
AGTTTTCTTCTTCGTCCTGGCCCTGCAGGTCGGCCAGTAGCCAGGATGGTTCGGCTAGGCAGATGATGAGGTTGTCGTTGGCTCCCATCTGCTCGGCAACGCGTTCGAAATAGTTGACCTGCGCGGTATCGAGATATTTCGAGAACTGGATATCGGCGCCCCAAATCCACCAGTTATAGGGAAGGCGGATCGCCCAGTAGCTGCGGTGCTGCTGGCATTGCCAGCCGCCGATAATGTTGCCCTTGGCGTGGGAGAGCTTGTCGCGCGAAGAGCAAAACAGGCTGTCGAAAGCGGTGAGGCCATCGTACCAGTCGTGGTTGCCCGGAATCGCAAACAGCTTGCGATCGGGCTCGGCGACCGTGAAGGCCCAGTTGAAGGGCTGTAATAAGCGGGTGCGGTATTCTTCACGCGTGGCCTGCGGATAGCACTGGTCTCCACCCATGATCAGGACGTCGCCGTGGCGCAGCTTGCCCGCCCCCCGCACGTCCAGGCTGTCCTGCGCCAGGAGGTAGGCCAAAGTGTAGGTGGGCCCGAAACCGTCACCGACATCGGCGACATAGTCGATCCAATAGGCGCCGGCCTCATCCATGGCCAGGCATTTCTGCGGCTCGCTGGCGGCGTCCACGCCGCAGTAGTCGTAACGACCAATGAGCTCCTTGTCCTCGGCGGTGTCCGTCACCGCCTGCATGAGCCGCTGGTCGGCATACTGCCCGAACACCGACGACACCAATGTGCGTATGCCGACCCGCGCCAGCAGGCGCGGGTCGTACCAAGAGACCATCTTTGGCAGCATGCCCTTACGCAGCTGGCGTAGCGGACTGAGCTCCATATCCTGCCCCTCGCGCACGGTCCTTCTCAACCCGGCTGGCGCCTAAGTTGGCCGTTTAATCCGGCCTAAGGAAGAAGGTGCAAAAGCCCGGGCCCGGAAGCGTGGCCGAAATATCTCACCACGCGATCCGAGCCCGAGGCGGCGATCGAAGCCTGCCCGGCAGCGCGGGCAGCGGGGCGCGGGCTAACCGCGGCGGCTACGTCGGTTGGAGGCCCAGGCGCGGCGGCGAGGGCCGGTGTCCCAGGTGCGGCGAGGGCCGGTGTCGATGTGGAACACACCAAAACCGTAGTGCTTGAAGCCGCCAACGGTCTTCTTGCCAAGTAGGAAGCGGCTAACGGCTGCAGTATTGGCGGCGACGCGGAAATCGACGGCGTTGCCGGTCAGATGGTAGGAGCGCGAGGCACCGCCGACCCGCGCGTTGTGCGCCTTGCTGCGGCAGGTGGAATTGACCCGCACGGCGCCGAACAAAGCCGCCACCTCGGAGAGCACCGTCCGCAGCGGGTTTGCAAGACAGTTAGGGGAAGCGACCCAGTTTATGGGCCCATCCGAGACTTTGGGTGGCGCCGGGGGCGGCGTGGGGCCAAGGCTTGCAACCACCTGCCCGCTTGACGGTGCCGCCAGCATCTCGGTGGACTTGGGGCTCTCGGCAACCGGCGCCGCGGCCACCGGCTGAGAATGCCGGCCAAGACTCGCAAGCTTGCGCGCCCGCTCGCGGTGCACGCGCGCCCGTCGCGGCGACACGTATTCCTCGGTGCGATCGTGCCGCCGGGCATGCTGGCGCGGCCGGATCTGCGGCTCATCGATCATATAGCTGCCAAGACCCTCCACCGCCGACCGGCGCCCCCGCGGGCGCGAGCCCGCCTCGCTATTGTAGGCGTGCTGACGCATGTGCTCGATGGTGTCACTCGCCCAGCTTTCGTTGCCGGAGGCCAGCGCCGGGGCGGCGCCCAAGGTCGTCAAAACGAGAAAAAGGCCGGGCAGCAAAGTTGCCTGGGACCTGCCGCGAGATGGAGCCGATCCATCCCAAAGCGACCGTGCTACCTGCGTTTGCAGCCTTTGAAAGGGTACAGTCATCGCCTGAAACTCCAATGCGCGACCCAGGCGCGCGCGCAGCGCGACCTCGGTCGGTTTTTGCCGACCCCGCTGACAGTCCTGTTGTGTGGAATCCCCCCGTCGCGAGAGATCCAACGGGCCCCTCGTTAACCTGCAAAGCGCCGTGTTGTATGGCCGCACCATGCGGCGAATGCGCGCAAAAAGCTAAGGCGTGACAAGACGATGCGCGACTTTCTTCAACTAATAGTTGCACCTGGGGGCTTTCCCCCCTTGGCCAACCCGCTTGGTCGCACGGTTAAAAATCCCCTGGATTTTGCGGGCTTGCGGGGTGGGCAATGTCGCTCCCCTGGGCCGGGCAGCAGGGTGCCGATCGCGGCCAAAGCTGCGCCCTGTCCCGTCGGCGCCGGCGCTCAAACCGCAAATAGAAACATGCCCTTAGGTGTGCGGGCCCTTAGGTGTGCGGGGGCGTTATGCCGGAGGCCGTGCCGGCCATGGCGGGGGCCAGGGGGCAAAGGTCGCCAACGATGCGAGCCGGGCGCCAGGCCCGGTACGAACGCCGACGCTGCCGTGGCGCCCAGTCGGCGCCGCTTCAAGCCTGGCCGCGGCAAGCTTATGCGCGGTCGGCCAGCTGTTCGCTAAGGCCCGGCACGCTGCCCATAAAATCGCGCTTGCCCAGTTCCACGCCGTTGTGGCGCAGAATTGTGTAGGCGGCCGTGCAATGAAAGTAGAAGTTGGGCAGCACGAAGTGCACGAGATAAAGCTGGCCTTTGAGCGTGACGGGTTTCCCGGCCAAGGTGATGGTTACGTCGCGCTCCTCCGAGCCATCGATCTGGCCGGGCTTGAACGAACGCACATAGTCCAGCGTCTTGGCGATGCGGCCCCGCAAATCGGCGATCGTCTTCTCGTCGTCCTTCCAGCTCGGAACCTCGACGCCCGCGAGCCGCGCCGCCGTGCTCTTGGCGAAATCACAAGCAATTTGCACCTGCCGGCTCAGCGGAAACATATCGGGCGCCAAGCGCGCGGATAAAAGCAAGGCGGGATCGAATTTCCTGGCCCCCGCAAAGGCCTCGGCCTTTGCCAGCACGGCCGACAGGGCGCCGAGACCTTGCACGAAGGGAGGCACGGCTACCTGGTAGATGGAAAGGGTCATTGGCTATGTTCTCTTTCGTTTGGGGGTCGTGGTTGAGGCCTCAGGCGCTAAGTACGCGCCAAATAGTGCGCGTCCTGCAAGTGGCACAGGCTCACCCGCCATTCGATCGGTCGATTGTCGAGCCCGAAGGCTGTGCGATCGATCCGAAGCAGGGGCGCGCCGGCGGCAAGGTTCAAGATGCCGGCGGTCTCGGCGTCTGCCGCGGTCGCCGATAGGCGGTCCTCGGTGCGCACGAGCAGGATGCCGTAAGTTTTCTGGAACAGGTCATAAAGGGTGTTGGGAAGCGGGTCGAGTTGGGCGAGATCGGGAAAAAGCTCCTGGGGAAGTCTTATGGTTTCGCAAATGAAGGGGGTACCATCGCGCGTGCGGACGCGGCCGATACGGATGACTTCGGCACCCGGCGCAAGATGCAATGCCATTTGCTCGGGGCCGTCTGCGGGGGCGACGGTGCAGGTCGCTTGCCAACTGTCTGGGGTGATCAGCTCGCCGGCCGCATCGAACATGTTGAAGAAGCGGAAGAGTACGTGCGTGGGAGTGTGCTCGACGACGAATGTGCCGCGGCCTTGTTGGCGCATCACCAGACGCTCCGTCGCCAGCGCGCCGATCGCCTTGCGCGCCGTGCCTTGGCTCACGCCAAATTCTGCCGCGATCTCGAATTCGCTTGGGATCAGTTGCCCGGGTTTCCAAACGCCGGATCGGATGCGTTCGACGAGCTGCTCGCGGACCTTTGCATAGAGCGGGCGGGCGTCCGTGGGATCGGGGCTCATATAGGGAAACACCTGTTGCCACACCACGAAGTCTTATATAAGTCTAATGGAGCCTCGCATGGCCACCAAACATCGCCGTAAATCAAGCCACAAGGGAAAAAGTGTGCCAGCGCCGCATTTTCTGGTCCACAGCCCCAAGGACAACGTCGGGGTCATCGTCGTGGAAAACCTGAGCGCGGGAACGCAGATGTTGGGCGTCATCACCGAGACCGACAAGACCATTGCGCTCGAGGCCAAGGAGAGCATTCCCATCGGCCACAAGGTCGCGCTGAAGTCGCTAAAAAACGGCGATACCGTCATCAAGTACGGCGAGGATATCGGCAAAATGATCGCCGACGTCGCCACCGGCAAGCACGTGCACGTCCAGAACCTGAAGACCAAGCGTTGGTGAAAGACACGCCTCCATGCCGGCCAAGCCCCAGTCCAAGCACAGCAGAGCCAAGAGCAACTTGAGCTTCCGCGGGTGGCGCCGCCAAAACGGTCGCGTCGGTGTGCGCAATCACGTGATCGTCTTGCCGCTCGATGACTTGTCGAACGCTGCCTGCGAGGCGGTGGCGAACAACGTCAAGGGCACGCTGGCGCTGCCGCACGCCTATGGGCGGCTGCAGTTTGGCGCCGATCTCGACCTGCATTTCCGTACCCTGATCGGCACCGGTTGCAATCCCAACGTGGCCGCCGTCGTGGTGATTGGCATCGAAGATGGCTGGACCAAGCGGGTCGTCGATGGCATTGCCAAGAGCGGCAAGCCCGTCGTCGGCTTCGGCATTGAGGGGCACGGGGATATTGCCACCATCGCCATGGCCTCCCACAAGGCCAAGGACTTCTTGCAGTGGGCCTCGGAGCTCGAGCGGGAGGAGTGTGACATTGCCGAGCTGTGGGTGTCGACCAAATGCGGCGAAAGCGACACGACCACGGGGCTCGCCTCCTGCCCGACGGTGGGCAACATGTACGATAAGCTGGTACCCAAGGGGATCTACGGCTGCTTCGGCGAGACCTCCGAGATCACCGGCGCCGAGCACATCGCCCGCAACCGCGCGATCAACAACAAGATCGGCGACAAGTGGATGAAGACCTTCCAGGCTTATCAGGCAGAGGTGATCGAAGCCCACAAGGTTGACGATCTGTCCGAGAGCCAGCCGACCAAGGGCAACATCGCCGGTGGCCTCACCACCATCGAGGAGAAGGCACTGGGCAACCTCGAGAAGATCGGGCGTAAGTGCCGATATATCGACGTGCTGGAGCCCGCCCAAACACCCGGCGCAGGCCCGGGGCTCTACTACATGGACACATCCTCGGCGGCCGCCGAATGCGTGACGCTGATGGCCGCCGGCGGCTATGTCGTGCACACCTTTCCAACGGGGCAAGGCAATATCATCGGCAACCCAATTGTGCCGGTGATCAAGATCAGCGGCAATCCCAAGACGGTGCGCACGATGGCAGAGCACATCGACTTGGATGTGTCGGGCATCTTGCGGCGCGAGCTGACCCTTGAGACGGCGGGCGATGCCTTGATCGAAATGGTGATCCGCACGGCCAACGGCCGCCTGACCGCCGCCGAAGCGCTCGGGCATCGCGAATTCGTCATGACCAAGCTCTACCGTAGCGCCTGATCGGTGCCCGGGCCTCTAGCCCAGGGCGTCTTTGCTGGCACACGCGGCGCGGCGGCATCGCGCCAGGCTTGCAGCGCCGCATCGCCCGGCCTTTTAGGCGCGCGGCGACGCTTCGGGGCGCTTGAGGGCGTAGTCGGGATGCCAGACGCCCGGGTCGACGTGGGTAAATAGCCCCGTCTTCATACCCGACAGGGTCCGCGCCATTTGGCGGCGCAGGTAGGGTACCTGGCCCATCAGCGGGAAGGTGACGTCGCGCAGGCGGGCGGCCCAGCGGCTGTCGGACTGGAAAAAAGGCGTGAGCCAGCGGCTCGCCAGCGCATAAAAACTGCCGTGGCGCCTGCGCGCCGTCCCGTAAAGGCCAAGCGCCGCCTCGATCGAGGTGGTCTGGCGCAGGCTGTCGGCGAGAGTTGCGGCATCGATCAGGGCAAGATTGGCACCTTGGCCGAGTTGCGGGGAAAGCGCCCGCCCAGCATCGCCGATGAAGACGATGCGCGGTCCCCGGCGCCGACCCAATTGTATGTCGGCGTAGCTGGCAAAGGTCATATCGACTGGCGAATTGATCTGTGCCAGCAGCGGTTCGGCGTCGGGGCATACCTCCATTACCCGGGCTTTCCAAGGCCCGAGGCCGGCCGCCTGCCAGCGAGCGCGATCGCGAACTTGCAGGCTCCAAAACAGCGCGATCAGCCGCCGTGTATCGCCGGGCGCGCGGCCAATGGGCAGCATGCCGACCATGCTGTGGCAGCCTTCGTAGCGTTGTACAAGCCGATCCTTGTACGGCCAGTCGGCAGGTTCCGGCAGGCTGCCCCAGACGGCGCCGTAGGGATAGGGCCGGTCGCGCCGGATTGCGGCGTCCGCGGCTCTGAGCGGCGAGCGCACGCCGGTGGCGTCGACGACGAGGTCGAAGACGCCGTGTTCATTTTGCTGCCGATCGATCAGGATGCGGCCTTCGGCCGTGCAGCGGCTACAGGCGATTTCGGTTGCGGTGGTGAGCGCAATGCCGAGGCGCACGGCCTCGGCGTGGAGCAAAGAGAACAGGGCGCCGCGATGAATGCCGAGGCCGAACACGTGCACTCCAAGTTCGCGGTAGCTGAGGCGGAGGATGCGAACGCCGCTACTGGTGTCCCCGTCAATGCTCCTTACGGCCTGGCCGTACTCAAGCGCGGTGCCGTCGAGCCCCAACCTGGCAAGACAAGCAAGACCGGTGGGCTGCAGCAACAGGCCGGCGCCGAGCGGCTTGGGCTCCTCGAAGCGCTCAAAGAGCTGCACCAGGTGCCCATCGCGGGCGAGGAAGGCGGCAACGGCCAGCCCGGCGGTGCCGGCGCCGGCAATGGCGATCCTGATTGGCCGCATCCCCCCCGCATTGCCTCCAAGCACGCGCCCTCGACCCAGGCTTGGCCAGGCCAGCTGGGGCCTCAGTACACCCGGGGCTTGGGCGGGAAGTAGTTGACTTCGTTGGTCAAGGTGTAGGTGTGTACGGGGCGGTAGTCGATGCGCACCGTTTGCGCCGCATCGTCGGCCCAGGTCAGGGTGTGTTTCATCCAGTTCTCGTCGTCCCGCTCGGGATAGTCCTCGCGGGCATGGCCGCCCCGGCTCTCCGTGCGGTTCTCGGCGGCCGCCACGGTAACCGCGGCCTGGGCGATCAAATTGTCGAATTCCAGGGTTTCGACCAAATCGGAATTCCAGATCAGCGAGCGGTCGGAGACGCGAATATCGCTGACCCCCTTCCAGACATCGGTAATCCTCGCCAGACCTTCCTTGAGTACGGGGCCGTCCCGGAAGACGGAGCAGTTCATTTGCATGATGCGCTGCATTTTCAGGCGCAGCGCCGCCGTCGGCGTGCCGCCGTTGGCATGCCGGAAGCGGTCGAGGCGCGCGAGTGCCAGTTCGCCGGCGTCGCCGGGAAGATCGGGTTGCGCGCCGCCGGGCTCGATGGTTTTGGCGCACTGCAAGCCGGCGGCGCGCCCAAATACCACCAGGTCGATCAGCGAGTTGCTGCCCAGTCGATTGGCCCCGTGCACGGAGACGCAGGCGGCTTCGCCCAGCGCCATGAGGCCCGGTACGACGTAGTCGGGATTGCCGCCTTTAAGCGTCAGCATCTCGCCGTGGTAGTTGGTGGGAATGCCGCCCATGTTGTAATGCACGGTTGGCAGGACCGGGATCGCCTCGCGACGCAAATCGACGCCGGCGAAGACCTTGGCGCTTTCGGTGATGCCGGGCAGCCGTTCGTGCAAGATCTTGGGGTCCAAGTGATCCAAATGCAGGAAGATGTGATCCTTTTCCGGCCCCACGCCGCGGCCTTCCCGGATCTCGATGGTCATGGCACGCGAGACCACGTCGCGGGAGGCGAGGTCCTTCACGTGCGGAGCGTAGCGCTCCATAAAGCGCTCGCCGTTGGCGTTGGTGAGGTAGCCACCCTCGCCGCGCGCGCCTTCGGTGATCAGCACGCCGGCACCGTAGACGCCGGTGGGGTGGAATTGGACAAACTCCATGTCCTCGAGCGGCAGGCCGGCGCGCAGGACCATGGCATTGCCGTCACCCGTGCAGGTATGCGCCGACGTGCAGGTGAAATAGGCGCGGCCGTAGCCTCCGGTGGCAAGGATGGTCTTCTTGGCGCGGAAGCGGTGCAGCGTTCCATCGTCGAGCCTCAGGGCGATGACGCCACGGCAGCCGCCATCCTGGTCCATGATGAGATCGATGGCGAAATACTCGATAAAGAACTCCGCCGCGTGCCGCAGCGACTGACCATAAAGGGTGTGCAGCATGGCATGCCCGGTACGGTCGGCCGCCGCCGCCGTGCGCTGTGCCGGCGGACCTTCGCCGAATTGTGTGGTCATGCCGCCGAAGGGACGCTGGTAGATGCGGCCATCCTCGGTGCGGCTGAAGGGCACGCCATAGTGCTCTAGCTCGTAAACGGCTTCGGGCGCATTGCGGCACAGATATTCGATGGCATCCTGGTCACCCAACCAGTCGGCACCCTTGACGGTGTCGTACATGTGCCAGCGCCAATCGTCCGGTCCCATGTTGCCAAGCGCCGCGGCGACCCCGCCTTGGGCCGCCACCGTGTGCGAGCGGGTCGGGAAAACCTTGCTGATGCAGGCGGTTTTTAGCCCGGCCACGGCGCAGCCGAGCGTTGCCCTGAGGCCGGCGCCGCCGGCGCCGACGATGACGACGTCGTAGACGTGATCGGTCAGCGGATAGGCCCTGCCGTTGAGGGCGGGCTTGGTGATGCCGTTGCGTTTGTCGCGGGTGCTGTCGGGCATTGCTTAGGCTCCGAAGCTCAGTTTCAGCACCGCATAGGCACAGGCGAAGCCTATCAGCACCGCAAAAAAGGTGTTGAGCAACAAGGCCGCGACCTTGTAGCCGTCGGAGTGGACATAGTCTTCGATGATGCTCTGCATGCCGAGCCGCATATGGATCACACCGGAAAGGATCAGCAGCAGCAGCGGGATGGCGTTCTGCGGCTGCGCCAGCGTGCTTTTGACGGTAGGATAGTCTGCGCCGGCCAGACGCACGATCAGATAAATCGCAAACGACACCAGAAAGACGTTCGCCGCCGCGGTGACGCGCTGCTTCCAGAAGTGATCGGTGCCTGTCCTGGCCGGACCCAAGCCACGGGCTCGGGCGAGAGGCGTGCGGTAGCTCGTCATCTTATAGCTCTCCCCTAAGTGTCAGGCCCAGCATCCAGAGCACCAGTGTCAGCACCACCGAGCCGATGATGGTAAACCAGGAGAGCGCGTTGACTTGGCCGATGCTGAAGCCTCGGCCCGTATCCCAAACGAAATGGCGCAGCCCGCCCAGCATGTGGTGCAGCAGGGCCCAGCTGTAACCGAACAGCACGAGCTTGCCGAACGGGTGTGCAAAGAAGGCGTTGACCAGCTCAAATTGCGCTTGGCCGCCGGCGGCGGCGACCAACCAGGCCGCAAGCAAGAGCGTGCCGAAGTAGAGCGCGATGCCCGTGATCCGGTGGAGGATCGACATCACCATGTTTATGAGCGGTCGATACACCGAAAGGTGTGGCGATATGGGGCGTGAGGCGCTCTCACCGGTCTCGGCCATGCCTAAGTTGCTCCCGCGTGGCTGCAACACAGGCTCGGCTTTTAGCCTGCTGCAGCGGGGGCGGCAATCTGCCCAAACATCACATGGGTCGTGGCGGCAATGAAAGCAATGCGCGCGGGTCTGGTATACCAGAGGCGAGCCCAGGCGTTGAGGGCCTCAACGCGGCAGCACCAGCCAGAGATCGAGATCGAGAACGACGCCCTCGGCATCCTCGCCGCTTGCCGTTTTCCAGGGGAAATCCGCGCCGGCTCGGTTTTTGAGCGCAACGAGGCGCGCGCGCAGGGCGCCGACATCGCCCCGAAGAGGGAGCTCGGCCACCTCCAGAATCTCGGACCAAGCATAGATGGTATCGCCGGCGAAGGTGGGCGCCACGTGTCGCCCGCCATTGATGGCGGCGATGTGGAAGGCGTTGGCAAGGCCGTTGAAGGAGAGCGCGCGTGAAAGCGACATGATGATGCCGCCGTAGACGAGCCGCCGCTTGAATTGCCCCTGCGCCTGCGCGTGTTGATTGAAATGCACCCTGGCCGTGTTCTGGTAGAGCCGGGTGGCGAGCTGATGCTCGGCCTCCTCCAGCGTCATGGCATCGGCGTGATCGATCTTCTCGCCGACGACGTAGTCGGCCCAGCGATACGGGCTGCCCGCCAGCTGGTCGTCATAACGGGAGGCATCGAGCCGCGGCAGATGCGGGGCCAGAACGGCC
>Ga0075418_10010905_pt1 | contig 10164 bp, 8 predicted proteins | sample SoiMetdeltSBSDD2_FD_81776 | JGI IMG/M metagenome (GOLD analysis project Ga0075418, IMG submission 81776) | Bulk soil microbial communities from a Populus tree surrounding site in Tennessee, USA - Soil MetaG P. deltoides SBSDD2 | ecosystem: Environmental > Terrestrial > Soil > Tree plantation...
GCCAACGGCGACAGCGACCCGATGATCCTTCCCCGCTACTCGTACCTGCTGGCCGGGCTCCTGCCGAACGCGCGGGTCACGATCTACCCGGACTCGGCGCACGGCTTCCTCTTCCAGCACCACGACGAGTTCGCCGCCGACGTGCACGCCTTCCTCGAGGAGGCCGACTGATGCCGATGATCGACGTCTACGCGGCGGCGGGAACGTTCCCCGATCGGCATGCGCTGGCCCAGGATCTCGCTGCTGCGGTGATGCGCTGGGAGCAGGTCCCCGACCTACCGCTGTTCGCGAACAACACCGCCGCGTTCGTCCACGAGATGGATGCGGCCGCGATCTCCAACGTGGCTGGGGAGAGCAACTACGTGCGCGTCCAGGTGCTCACCCCGGTAGGTGTGCTCGACCGCGACAAGCAGCTCGGGGTGGTCAAGGAGCTGACGGATATCGTGGCCGCCGCCGCCGGAGACCCGAGCCTGGGCGAGCGCACCTGGGTGCTCCTGACCGAGTCCCCCGAGGGCGGCTGGGGGATCGGCGGTCACGCCAACACGAACGCCGACATCGCGGCGTCAGCGCGGGCTGCGCTCGCAGGCCAATAGGGGCATCATGGTGGGTGCAGTGACCGGAGATCGGCGGGAGACCAAACTGGCGGACGGTGCGCAGCTCCCGCTGCTCGGCCTCGGCGTCTGGCAGATGCGTAACCGACGCGAGTGCGTCGACGCAGTCCGCTGGGCGCTCGAGCTCGGCTACCGGCACATCGACACCGCGCAGGCCTACGGCAACGAGGAAAGCGTCGGCCAGGGACTGCGCGAGAGCGGTGTCCCGCGCCACGAGGTGTTCGTCACCACCAAGTTCAATCCGACGCGCGAAGACCCGGTCGCAGAGGCGGAGCGCAGCCTCGAGCGGCTCGGGCTCGACCGCGTCGACCTGTACATCGTCCATTCGCCGAGGGGCGGCCCGACCTGGGCGTGGCCGGGAATGGAACGCGCCCACGAGCTCGGATACGCTCGTTCGATCGGCGTATCCAACTTCGACGCCTCCGAGGTGAGAGAGGTTGTCGCAGCGGCAAGCACCCCGCCGGTGGTCAACCAGATCCAGTTCAGTCCGTACGAGTACCGGAAGGGCCTCCTCGAGGCGTGCCGCGCGAACGGGATCGTGCTCGAGGCCTACAGCCCTCTGGGAACAGGACGCCACCTCGCCGGCGCCACGGTTGCCGAGATCGCAAAGCGCCACGGGCACACTCCCGCGCAGGTGCTCCTGCGCTGGTGCATCCAGCGAGACGTCCCGGTCATCCCGAAGTCGACGCACCGCGAGCGGATCGAGGAGAACGCGCAGATCTTCGACTTCACGCTGTCCGACGAGGACATGGCCGAGATCGACGCGCTCGACCGCACCGGCGGCACTGAGCGCGCCGTCGAACACATCTGGTGGTGAGCCTTGTTACTGCGCTGACTAATCCACGGCCCCCGAGTCCTTCAGATGTGCCGACCAACGCTCCTCGATCCGCCCAAGCCGCCAGGTCACGACCGCGACCGCCCACGTGGCGATAAACAGCCCAACGATCACGAACCCGAGGGCGTTGATGTCAACCTTCTCGAACCAGTTCCAAAAGGATCCGGATAGGTCGAGCTCTGAACTGATGAGCCCGCCGAGCTCGATCGTGCCGATCACCAGCGCCACTGCCACCGACAGGCCCGTGATCGTGAGGTTGTAGAACACTTTCCGGACCGGCTTGGAAAGCGCCCACCCGTACGCGAAGTTCATGAACGACCCATCGATTGAGTCCATCAGCGACATTCCCGCCGCGAACAGGATTGGCAGACAGAGGATCGCGTACCACGGCAACCCGGCCGTCCCGGCGCCGGCGGCGATGACTAGGAGCGCGACCTCGCTCGCCGTGTCGAACCCCAGCCCGAACAGCAAACCGACCGGATACATGTGCCGCGGCTTGGCCACAGCCCTGGTCAGGCGGCCGAAGAACCGATTCATCAGTCCACGACTGTTCAGCTCGCGCTCGAGCCCGGCTTCGTCGTAGCGGCCGGTCCTTAGCTGGCGGAACACCCTGAAGATGCCGAACAGGATCACGATGTTGATCGCGGCGATCAGGTACAGAAATCCGCCGGAGACCGCGGTGCCGACGAAACTGGTGGCCTGGCTCAGGGCGGAGTGGTCGTTCTTGACGGGGCCGGCAAGTGAACGCGCGCCGATCGAGATCAAGAGCGTCAATGCGAAGACGACCGTCGCGTGTCCGAGCGAAAACCAGAAACCGACGCTCAACGGCCGCTTGCCCTCGGACATGAGCTTGCGTGTGGTGTTGTCGATCGCGGAGATGTGATCGGCATCGAACGCGTGTCTCAACCCGAGCGTGTACGCAGTGAGCCCAAGGCCGATTGTCAGGACTCCGGAGTTGCCGAGATGATCACGGCCTGGCGCGGCGAACACGACCAGCCCGACGAACCCGAGGACGTGTAGTCCCGCCACCGCTGACACCATGGCCGCAAGCGTCAGCCGCTCGCGATCGGTAAGCGATGTCCACAGTGTCACGCGGTGGCCCCGTCGTCGCCTCGGTCGAGGTCGTCCTACGTTGTCGATGCGTGCTCGGATGTCAGCAATGCACTCTTGGTCCCGTCATCGGCCGGCGGTTCGGGGTGCGGTGGGCCGAGGAACGGGAACTGCCTCAGGTAGTCGTCGTGTGGCTCGACGCCGTCGGAGGTCACCCGTCCGTAGGTCAGGAACGCCATCCGCATGTCGTAAACGTCGTCGGTCAGAACCCGGCCGTTGGGGTAATGCGCCGGCCGATTGCGGTTGTAGTGCATGACGTCGGGAAGCAGGGTTAGGGCGGTTTCTCTCGCCACGGCGGGCGGGTAGCCGCGACCCTCGAGCAGCTTCGACCAGGGCTCGAGGAAGGTCGCCACGTCGTCGGCCGGATGTCCGGCGTTGTACTGGTTCTTGAGCTCGTCGACGAAGAACGGGTTGAACGACGGGTTCCCGAACCGGTCGACCTGAACAAGCTTGCCGTCCCGGCGCACGCTCGACGTCGCCCAGAACGCGACCTCCTCAGAGCCGAGCATGTCGTTCGGGACCTCGAGCGCCATGCTGAGGATGTTCTTTCCCGCGAACGTGTCGTCCCCGGTGAACTTGAAGTCGTGGAACGCGCCCTCGCCGTCGGCGAAGAACGGATCGCTGCGGACGCCGATGAAGAGGCGGCACTGACCGGCCTCGACCGGCTTCGCCATGGCTCCGAAGTCGACGGACATGCCCTCGATGAGGACCTCGCCAGAGGGCTCGGGATTCCGAGCATCGGCTCCCGTCGCGTAGTACACGGTCCCGGTCTGGCTGCCGCCGTTCGACTCCGAGTACACGAATGTGAAGGCGGCGTCGGCCTGCGTGTCTCCGTCGTTGTCGACGTTGATCCGGTAGACGGCGTCGGGATGGAAATCGGCGCCCGTCATAAACGGGTTGACGTCGAAGATCAACACGGTCTTGCCCGGGTTCTCCGGCGACGCGAACACGAACAGGTCGGTCAAGTCCAGGCGCGCGTCGTCGCCCGGGAACTTGAGCATCGCTGCACTGAAGTGATTGGACATCCTGGCTCCTTTCAGGTGACCCACGATGGGGATGTCGGGTCAGCTTCACGCGTCAATCGGCAGGTCGCGCCCGTGAAGGCCCGGGTCGGTCACCGGGTCTGCGCTTCGAGTCCCGTGTGCGCGGGGCCGGTGGAGCAGCGAGCCGGCTTAGAGCGGCGCCCCGCGCCTAGAGCCAGATGCGTGTCGTGAATCCGGTCGGTGAATGGAAGAACTCGATCCGCCAGGTCAGCTGCCGCGCGACCCAGAGGCCGGCACCGATTCCCGCGCGTGGCGCGAGATAGCCGGCTGCGGGATCGTCGAAGCCGTCGCCTCGGTCGACGATCTCGCAGACGAATCGTCCTCGGGCGCGTCCGACACGGACTTCTTGTATGCCGCCGCCGTGTTGCATTGCGTTGTTCGCGATCTCGGTGGCGGCGAGCAGCAGGTCGAGTGTTTGCGCCTCACTTATCTCGGCGGCGGCGAGCTCGCCAGCGAGCTGCTCTCGGAGCTCCTCGGTTCCGCGGCCGTATTGGATCGGCCGCAATCCTGTGAGCGGCGCCGGCGGCGGCGCGATGCGACGGAGGAGGTGGTCGGGGTCCTCGTAGTGGTCGCTGCTGTTCCAGGTGCCGCCGGCGACGACCTCGGGATGCGTCTGCCAGACGCCCTCGATGATCGGATCGGGCGTGCCGTTCGCGTCGTAGGAGCAGAGCACCCACGCAGGGAGGTGCCCGAACGAACGGTTGAATACCGCCTCATACCCTGTCCACAGGTCCCATTCGTTCGGATTGGGCCCGAACTGGACGTCGGCGACTGCGCGTAGCGTCGGGGTCTTCTGGAGCTGTTCGACGTAGACCTGGTGGTAGGCGGCGAGCGTTCGCGCCGGCCGTGTGTAGGCCGCACTGACGTCGACGAAGGTCACACGCGCGGCTTCGGGGCCGAGCGCCTCGCGCATCATCGCCAGCCCTGGCTTCGTGTGCGCCACTACCGCCCCTTCGCCCGCCTCGATGCCGGCCTTGAGGAATGGCACCGCGCGTGCGAGGTACTCGTCCTCCGACTCGTAGAGGAGGGCGTTGTGCCGGAGTGCTGTGGCGTCAGAGCTCATGGGTCATCGATCCAGGCATGGTGCTGCGTGTCCGCATGGACCTGTGATAAGCCGGCAAGCCCCGGTTTCAAGTCGCAGCTCCTCCGACGGGAGCGGATTGGGAGAGCGCTGCGCGCAGCTTGCTCAGCGCACCGGCTTCGATTTGCCGGGCGCGCTCGGCGGTCAGACCCAGACCGGCGCCGATCTCGCTTAACGTCTGAGCCTCCTGGCCTAGCCCGTAGTGGGCCCGGATCACGATGCGCTCACGTTCGTCGAGCTCTTCCGTCAGGTCCCGCACGTCACGGATCTCAAAGGCGTCGAGCACCTGCTGGTAGGCCTGCTCGGCCGCGGGATCGACGATCGTGTCGCCGACGGTCGCCGTGGCTCCATGCGCGTCGGTCAACTGTTCCTGCGTGCTGCGCGGCCTGAGCTCGCTCGCCTGCAGGGGCTCCAGTTGCGCCGGTGTTAGGCCGGTCGCACGGCTGAGCTCATCTGCGGTGGGCTCGACGCCGTGCATCTGTAGGTGTTCGCTGCGAGCCATTCTGAGCCGTGCGAGCTCGCGGACGGCGCGATCCGAGAGTGCCACCGGGCGCGTCAATTCGGCGACGAGCTCCTGCATCGCTTTGCGGACCCAGAACGAGGCGTAGGCCCAGAAGGGTGTGTTCAGCGTGGTGTCGTAGCGCCGCGCAGCGACGAGCAGGCCGGCAACGCCCTCCTGAAGGAGCTCCAAGCGTTCGACCCGGCTGTTCTTGAAGGTGCGGGCGAGATCTCCGATCGCTGGAAGAAACGCCTCGACCAGTTTCCGGCATGCGTCGGAGTCGCCGCATTCGGCCGCGATCACCAGATCCCGTTCCTGCAAAGCGGTGAGTCGTTGCTGAACCACGGGGCCCCCGATCGGGAGATCTCCATTCTCCCACTCCAGGCTTGAGTTGGCGCGGCGGCGGCTTATTGGACCAGCGGTGAGCAGCGCCCAGATCCGTAACCAGACCGGAACAGAGAGCGCGAGCGCCGCGAAGGCAAGGAGAACACAGGCACCGCATCGGGCAGGAAGACCCGGGGCGGCCGGATTGGTCCGGGTCCCTGAGGTCTCGGGACCGCTGCTTCATGGCCGCGGCAGCGAGTGTGCGAGGCTCGACGAGTTGCTGAGCGCGGTGCGCCGTGGAGAGAGCGGAGCGCTCGTTCTGCGTGGGGCGGCCGGCATGGGAAAGACGGCCCTTCTGGACTACGCCTCGCGGTTATGCGAGGGGTGCCGGGTCATCCGTGCCGGAGGCGTCGAATCGGAGATTGAACTTCCGTTCGCGGCCCTCCATCAACTATGCATGCCGCTGCTCGAGGGTGTCGAGAGGCTCCCGGCGCCCCAGCGCGACGCGCTGCAAACGGCGTTCGGCCTGACATCGGGTCCGCGCCCCGATCGTTTCCTCGTCGGTCTCGCGGTGCTGACCCTGCTTTCGGACGCGGCCGAGCCGCAGCCGCTGATCTGCATTGTGGACGACGCGCAATGGCTCGACCGCTCCTCGGCCCAGGTCCTGTCGTTCGTGGCACGGCGCCTACACGCGGAGGCGGTGATCGCGCTGTTCGCCGAGCGCGACCAGGACCAACCAACCGAGCTAGCCGGGCTGCCAGAAATTGCGTTGCAGCGACTGTCGGATGCCGACGCACGCGAGCTGCTCGCCTCGTCGACTCCAGGACGGCTCGACGAACGGGTCCGTCAGCGGATGATCGACGAGGCACGCGGCAACCCGCTCGCGTTACTCGAGCTCCCTCGCGGTGTCTCGTCGGCGAGTCTCGCCGGCGGCTTTGCGGTGGCGGATTCGTTGCCGCTGGTGAACCGCATGGAGGCGAGCTTCCGGCGTCGAGTCGACCAGCTACCCGACGAGACGCAACGCTTGCTGCTCCTCGGTGCGGCCGAACCGACCGGCGATCCAATGCTCCTGTGGCGAGCCGCCGACGTGCTTGGTCTTCCGACCGAAGCAGCTGCTGCTGCCGAAGCCGCCGACCTCATCGCTGTCGGTATGCGAGTTACTTTCCGCCACCCACTTCTTCGGTCGGCGATCTACCGTGCAGCGTCCGCCGACAGGCGTCGAAACGCGCATCGGGCGCTGGCAGAGGCCACCGATGCTGAGCGCGATCCTGATCGCCGCGCCTGGCATCGGGCTCATGCGGCGCTCGCACCGGACGAGGAGGTTGCCCGCGAGCTCGAACTGTCGGCTAACCGGGCTCAAGCTCGCGGCGGGGTCGCCGCGGCGGCTGCGTTTCTGCAGCGCGCCGTGGCCCTGACAGTCGATCCGGCGCGGCGCGCGGAGCGCGCGCTGGCGGCGGCACAAGCGAGCCTCGAGGGCGGTGCGTTCGACGCGGCGCTCGAGGTGTTGGCCACAGCCGAAGCCGGCCCGCTGGACGATTTTCAGCGCGCACGCCTCGATCTCGTGCGCGGGCGGATCGCCTCAGCCTCGAGCATAGGAAGCGCCGCCGCGCAGTTGCTGAAGGCCGCGAGGCAGCTCGAGCCGCTCGACGTCGACCTTGCGCGCGAGACCTACCTCCATGCGTGGGGCACCGCTCTGGCTGCGGGCGAGCTTTCGAGCACCGGTACGCTCCGCGAGGTCTCGCGGGCTGTCCGCGCCGCTCCGCCGCCGGCGCATGAGCCGCGCCCGACCGACCTCCTACTGGACGGCCTCGCGCAGCTGATCGCGGAGGGACTCGCAGCGGCGGCGCCGACGCTGCGGAACGCGGTGAGTGGGTTCCGTGACGACCAGAAGGTGCACCAGTGGGGAGTGGTGGCCGAGACCGCCGCTGCCGCTGCGCTCTGGGACTTCGAGAGCTGGGATGTGCTCGTCACCCGACACCTGCAAGTCGCCCGTGATGCCGGAGCGCTCGCGCTGCTGGCGACCGCGCTGGAATCAAAGGGCATCGTCGTCACGTGGAGCGGCGACTTCAGCGGAGCGGTCTCGCTGATCGCGGAGGCCGATGCGGTCACCAGCGCGACCGGCATCCGCATCGCGTCGTACGGCGGAATGCTGCTCGCGGCCTACCAGGGGCGCGAAGCCGAGGCCTCCGCGCTGCTCACGTCGACGATCGAGAAAGCCACCGCCAGCGGCGAGGGCATCGCCGTCCAGTTCGCGCGCTGGACAACCGCCGTCCTCTTCAACGGCCTCGGCCGCTACGGCGAGGCCCTCGTCGCAGCGCGGCAGGCGAGCGATGCTGCGCGCGAGCTCTTCATCTCCCACTGGGCGCTGGCCGAGCTGGTCGAGGCCTGCGTCCGTAGCGGGAACTCGGGCCTCGCCGCCGAGGCCCTCGAGCGTCTCGTCGAGGCCGCCAGCGCCAGCGGCGCGGAGTGGGGGCTCGGGATCGTGGCGCGCTCGCGGGCGCTGGCGAGCGAGAACGAGGCCGCGGAAGTGCTGTATCTCGAGGCGATCACTCGGCTCGGTCGCACACCGCTGCGGCCGGAGCTCGCCCGCGCGCACCTGGTCTACGGCGAGTGGCTGCGGCGTGAGAACCGCCGGATGGACGCGCGCGAACAGCTCCGCACCGCGTATGAGATGTTCATCAGCTTCGGCGCCGACGCATTCGCCGAGCGCACCCGCCGCGAACTGCTCGCGACCGGAGAGAAGGTGCGCAAACGGCGTGATGAGACACGCGGCCAGCTCACCCCGCAGGAGGAGCAGATCGCGCGGCTCGCAGCGGACGGGCAGACGAATCAGGAGATCGGCGCGCAGCTTTTCCTCAGCCCGCGCACGATCGAGTGGCACCTGCACAAGGTGTTCACGAAGCTCGGCATCACCTCCCGCATGCACCTGCGCGACAAGCTGCCCGTCTCCGGACGCGCTGCCTCACCGGCATAGCCACCGGATCCGCAGACCAGGCAAGCGACCAGGGACTTCATGGACGCGACGGGGCTCCCCGACGCGCACGCTGAAGCCATGACCGCCCGGGTGGTTTGGCCCTTCCCAGTGTGGTGACGGGATCCGCCCGCGCAGAGAAGGAGCCACGCATGAGCACGATCCCCACCACGGGCGACAACCCGGCCCTCCCTACACCTCGTTCAGGACGAAACGAAGCTGGGATCTCGACATACCCACTGTGCATTTCACGAATCTGCTGATCGTCGTCGCGGTCGGCCTGCTCGCCCCGCTCGCGCTTGGTTTCTTCCCGCGGGTCCGGCTGCCTGCGATCGGGCTCGAGATCGTGCTCGGCATCGTCATCGGCCCGTCCGGGCTGGGCTGGGTCAAGCCCGATCTGCCCGTCTCGATCCTCGCTCTCCTCGGATTAGCGTTCCTGCTGTTCCTCTCAGGCCTGGAGATCGATGTCGCGCGCCTACGCGGCCGGCTCCTCGAGCTGACCGGGGTCGGATTCGCGCTGTCGTTCGCGATCGCGCTCATCCTCGGCCTAGGCCTGAAGGCGGGTGGCTTTGCCAAGTCGCCGCTATTTGTGGCGATCGTGCTCGTCTCCACCTCACTGGGCGTGATCGTCCCGGTGCTGAAGGACTCAGAAAACATCAACTCGAGGTTTGGTCAGCTGGTGATCGCCGCGGCCTCGATCGCGGAGTTCGGGGCGATCATCCTGCTGTCGCTCTTCTTCTCGGGCACGGGCTCGACGAGCACCGCCGGGACGCTAATTCTGCTCGGCCTGTTCGGGCTGGTTGTAGCGCTGGTGGGCGTGGCGATCGCCGGTGTCGAGCATTCCATTAGCCTCTCGCGCGTCCTTCGGCGTCTCCAGGACACCACCGCCCAGATCCGCGTTCGTGCAGCGTTCGCGTTACTGATCGGGTTCACTGCGCTTGCGGACAAAATCGGGCTGGAGACGATCCTTGGAGCGTTTGCGGCGGGCGCATTGCTGTCGTTGATCGACCGCGACAAGGTCATGACTCATCCGCAGTTTCGTATGAAGCTCGAGGCGGCCGGGTTCGGCTTGTTCATCCCGGTGTTCTTTGTCACGAGCGGTCTGCGTTTTGACCTGGACGCGCTGTTTGCCAGCGCGTCGACTGTGGCGCGAGTGCCGTTGTTCCTGCTTGCGATCTACCTCGTACGCGGGCTGCCGGCGATCGTGTACGTGCGCCTGCTCGGACGCTCTCGCTCGGTAGTAGCCGGCGTGCTGCAAGCCACTTCCTTGACGTTCACGGTCGCCGCCACGCAGATAGGGCTCCAGCTCGGCGCGGTCAGCCCCGCGAGCGCCGCCGGTCTTGTGGCCGCCGGGCTTCTCTCGGTGGTGATCTCACCGACGTTGGCACTCGTGCTGCTCCGCCATGAGCAGCCGGACAGTCGTTTGACGTCGTCTGCTCAACCATCGCCCAGTGGCTGAACGGCTAGCCGCACGCACTGGCTCACCGGCCTAGCCACCGCAACCGCACACCAGGGATGCGACCAGGGACTTCGTGGGCGCGACGGAGCTGCCCGACGCGCAAGCTGCCGCCATACCGCATCAGGACTCACAAACAAGCAAGGGAGGATGAGGATGCCCCGCATCGCTGTTGGAACCGAGAACGACGCTCCGATCGAGATCCACTACGAGGATCATGGGAGCGGCGAGCCC
>Ga0075418_10010906_pt1 | contig 10162 bp, 11 predicted proteins | sample SoiMetdeltSBSDD2_FD_81776 | JGI IMG/M metagenome (GOLD analysis project Ga0075418, IMG submission 81776) | Bulk soil microbial communities from a Populus tree surrounding site in Tennessee, USA - Soil MetaG P. deltoides SBSDD2 | ecosystem: Environmental > Terrestrial > Soil > Tree plantation...
CGAGATCGCTCGGCAAATCCGCCAGCACGCCGCGGCGATCGCCGAGCTGGAGTGCCGCTCGGCCGGGCGCCCCATCAGGGATACGCGCGGCGAAGCCGTGCGCATCGCCGAAATGTTCGAGTACTACGGCGGCTGGTGCGACAAACTGCACGGCGAGGTGATCCCGGTACCGACCTCGCACCTCAACTACACGCGGCGCGAGCCTTACGGCGTCGTGGCGCAGATTACCCCCTGGAACGCCCCGCTGTTCACGGGTGGCTGGCAGATCGCCCCGGCCATTGCCGCCGGCAACGGCGTGGTGATCAAGCCCTCGGAACTGACGCCGCTCAGCACGCTGGTGCTTGGCGTGCTGTGCCAGCAGGCCGGCGCGCCGCGCGGTCTCGTCAACGTCATCGCCGGCGGGGGCGCCACCTCGGGCCAGGCCATGGTTAGCCACCCCAAGACTGCACTCGTGGTGTTCGTCGGCTCTGCGCAGGCCGGCGCAGCGATCGCTGCCGCCGCTGCCCGCCAAATCGTTCCCTGCATTCTCGAGCTGGGCGGCAAGTCGGCCAACATCGTGTTCGCCGATGCCAACCTCGAACGCGCCCTGCTCGGAGCACAGTCGGCGATCTTCGCCGCGGCGGGGCAGAGTTGCGTCGCCGGCTCCCGCCTGCTCGTCCACCGCTCGCTGCACGAGCCGTTCGTGGAGCGCTATGCGCTTGCCGCACGACGCATTCCCATCGGCCCGCCTCACCTGGACGAGACCCATATCGGGCCGATTAACAATGCCCGGCAGTGGTCGAAGATCGACCAGATGGTGCGGCAAGGCATCGGCGCTGGTGCAGCGCTCGCCACGGGCGGCGCGAAGCCGGCGGAGTTGGCAGATACAGGCGGCTTCTACTACGCACCGACCATCCTCGATGGCGTCAGGCCCGATATGGAGATCGCGAAGGAAGAGGTGTTCGGCCCGGTCGTGGCCGTAACCCCCTTCGACAGCGAGGAGGAAGCCATCGCATTGGCCAACGGCACCCCATACGGACTGGCCGGCGCTCTATGGACGGGCGATGTGGCGAGGGCCCATCGCGTCGCCGCAGCGGTCCGGGCCGGCACCTTCTGGATCAACAGCTATAAGTCGATCAGCGTCATGTCTCCGTTCGGAGGCTTCGGCCGCAGCGGCTATGGTCGGTCCAGCGGCAGCGAGGCGTTGCTGGCCTATACGCAAACCAAGAGCGTGTGGGTCGAAACGGCTCAAGATCCGGCTATAACCTTCGGATACTCGACAAAGGGGCCCGCGTGAATATCGTCGGCAGCTTCCTGATCAATGTGGCTGCATTCCTGGTGCTGGCCATCGGTGGTGGTCTCGGCACGGCCTGGTACATGATGGATATCGGCTCGCGACTGTCGACGCGCACGCTCGGGCCATGGGTGACGTGGACCACGGCTGGCCGGCCGGACGCCGACCCCTACACGCGCGCGCATACCTCGCGCAACGCCCTGCTGCCCATTTCCTCCACCCTCGAGCTGACCTACGTGGCGAGCACTGATAGCAACGGCGGCCGCCTGCACTCGGCCTGCGAGTACGCCATCGTTATGGAGGATCCGGAAATCGCGTGGTGGGGTATTGCCGCCTTCGACGGACGCGGCAACCTGATCACCAACACGGCCGAGCGCCATGCCTTCAACAGCGAGACGGTGATGCGCGAACCCAACGGACACGCCGTCATTACGTTGGCGCGCGATGCACGCGCCGGCAACTGGCTGCCAATCGGCGGCGGCAGCCGGATCACGCTGGTGCTGACCGTACAGGATGCTGCTTGGGCGGCGGCATCCGTGGAACGCGGCGCACCCAAGCCGCTGCCTGAGATTCAGCGGGTGGCCTGCCGATGAAAGCAACCATCCTCAAGTTGCCGAGATGGATGCGCCAGATCGGCTGGCGCACGGTGGTCGGCGCCGCGCTGCTGGCTGGCATCGTGCACATCACGGCGACCCTCGCTGTGCCGCTGCTGGGCCCGGGCAACGCCTTCCGCAAGCTGCAGGACACGCTGCCCGCCAACCAGATGGTGTTCCTGCCGCCGCCGACGCCAACCACGCAGCTGCTGCCGTTCGTGGCAGCCGACGCGCTCTATGCCGCCTGCCGGTTCGACCTGGCATCGGGTTCGCTGGCCGTCAGCGCGGTGCTGTCGGATCCTGGCTGGACTTTGTCGCTGCACACGCCGCAGGGCGACAACTTCTATGTCATGCCGGCCCAGCAACTGCGCCGCAGCGAGGTCAGTTTCGTAGTCACGCCGGCGAGCGAGCGACTGGTCGACTTCGGTCCACGGCGCGTCTCGGGCGACGATTCGCAAATCGAATCTCCCGTCACCCAGGGCCTAGTGCTGCTGCGGGCCCCGCTGCGTGGGCTGGCCTGGCGGGCAGAGACAGAAGCCAAGCTGCGCCGAGCGAGCTGCACGCCGGTTGCGCCGAAGCGCTAGCGTTGGTTGCCTCACCGCGCGCCGCAGATGGGTATTCGTTGGGCAAGCTCGGGTAACAGCGCCGCCCCTTTGTTTGCAGGCAATGTTGAACCCTGATTGTGCCTGTCATTGCCAGATGCCGCATTGAGGGCTGCCCCATGGTAACGCCTGGGGCCTGCCCCCGGCGAAAGAGAGCTTGGCTGGTTGCTGATGCTGAGCGTGTTTGCCGCCGGGCTCGGCGGCGCTGCTGTTGGGCCAGAGAGCCCGCGGCTATCTCGGTGTCGAGCCCGAGGACGTGAGAGGATGCCGACAGGCCAGGCTGGAACGCGCCACGCGGCCAAGGTGCGCAAGACAGAGCCCGGCCCGCCGCCGGAAAACGCCGGCCTCAAAGTCGGCGACATGGTCCTGTCGCTGGACCGCACGCAGATCGACAATGCCGCCGACTTCAATGCCAGCGTCGAAGGCCGGCATGCAGGCACCGAAGTGCGCCTGCGCATGGAGCTGCCGGCACTCAGTCCGGCAGCTCGAGGCGGTCGCGTTTGGGTCGCACTTTGTCGCGGCGTCGCGATTTTGCCTGCTCGGCGTGGCGCTCGCGCCTCACCCCCGGAAAAATGATGATCTGGGCGGTGCGCGGTTGCGCCGCCTCACGCTGCTCGTCCCGCGACGCGCCCCGGAATTCGAGAATCATTGCCATCGGCTCCCCCTGGACCGCCGCGCTTTTTTGCCCGGTCGGCCCCAAGTCGCGCACAACGCGCACCATCCCTGCCGCGACTCTCACATTTGATGGTCACAGGGGTTAATGGATTCTTAACGAGCGTGCCACTGTGCGATGAGGAGGGGCTGGTCAGAGCTGCCCTCACCCGAGTTCGCGATCACACCCCAGCCGAACGCATCACGAGGGCACGAGCCAGTCATCGAGGAAGTGGCGGCCCCGGCGATCATCGACGGCCACGATCCAAATGTCGGCGTCGAATTCAACTTGGCGGACGAGGAAGGCGTCGGCCTCTGCCTCGGCGACGACCTCGCGCTTGAAGCTCGACTCGAATCGCCGCTCCTCGCGTGCACCCTCGAGGCCGGCAGGCGCCGGGCCGAACAGCGATGCCGTGCCGTCGAGGCGGCTGACCTTGATGTAGACGGCGCCGGCATCACTGTCGCCGCGACGCACGAGCACTGCGTCCGCGCCTTCGCCGGCGCAGCGGCGCAGGTAGGCCTTCACCCAGACTTCGGTCTTGAGACGCATGTCGTTGTTCAGTCTCCGAATTGCCGGCTGCTTTGCCGCTCGGCGCCCCGGCAATTCGCAGACTGAAGGACACTGGCCAACCGTATTGTTCGCTAGTGCGATTCAGGCTCGCAAATACCGAGGCTTTGCGAGCCGCGTGTTGATCGGCATGTGCGAGCCCAGTGTAAGGGAGCGACGAACTCCGGCAAGAGCTGGCGCAGTCAGCACAGGTCTTAGCGCGCCGATGCGGACTTCGAGGTCGGTTGGCCGGCCTGGCTTGCTTCGCTCAACCGCAGCAGCACTTCGGCCGAGATGCGCCCCTTGGGCGTGAGCCCCTTGGCCACCTCGAAGTCGCGCAGCGCCCGCAAGGTGTCTTCGCCGAGCCGGCCATTGATCTGGCCGGGCTGGTAGCCGGCTTTGGTGAGCAGCTCCTGCACCGTGCGCACGACCTCGCCCGCCCGCGCCGTCGCGACCTTGGGAACGGTCGCGGTGCCGGTCGTAATGGCGGGCGCCAGCTCGGCGCTCGCCGGGCCACCGAGCACGATGCGCTTGAGCTGCACGTCGCTCGCCTCGCCGCTGAGCGGCAGTCCGTGGTCGTGCTCGTAGGCCATGATGGCCGCTCGCGTGAGCGGTCGCATGTTGCCGTCGCTGACCAGCGGCCCGTAACCGCGCTGGTGCAGCTCGCGCTGCACGGCCCGGACCGTCTCGGTGTCCTCCTGCACGCTGTCCGCCGGACGCAGCAGATCCTCGACGGTCGCGGAGGTCAGGTCGAGCCGTGCCGTGCGCTGACTGCCGCCGTCCAATTTACGGGCCGCGACGCGCGTCGCCGGATGGGCGACATCGGACGTGTGGCGCATACGCTCGGCGGTCTTGCGCGGTAGCGGGCGCTCCAGCACGGCGCGGCTCGCCATGGTCGGCCGCGATTGCATGAACAGCGCGTTGCAGGCAACCCCGGCCGTCAGCAGAACGAAACAACCCAGAACAGTACCCGTCTGGTGTGGCGTCATTATCCTTACTCCCGTACGCACGCCCCCCGCAGTATCCGGCCACGGCCGGCATTATTCGGAGGGGTGTGTAAACGAACTGTTAACCGCTCGTGTTCACCAATGGCTGCACGCGCGCAGCCGCCACGCCAGTCTGCGCCCGATCGATAAAATTTGCGGCAATATCGCCGAGAAAGTTCGGCCCTGCCTTGGGGCGATCGAGAGGTTTGTCTGTTAGGGCTAATGCTGGCGAAGAAAGCCGGGCAACAGGCCCGCAGCGTGTGAGCGTCTTTCCATGTTTCTTATCCGAGCAGCATTCTGGATCGGACTGGTCGTGTTGCTGCTACCGACCGACGCCAACCAGCAGGCCCGCCTCTACAGCGCGGCGGCTGCCACGGTTGAACGCGTCACTACGTTCTGTGATCGCAACGCCAAGACGTGCGAGCTCGGCTCGGAGGTGTGGGCCGCGTTCCTGAAGAAGGCCGAGTTCGGCGCCCGCATGGCCTTTGAGCTGATCACCTCCCGCGTCGGCGGTGGCAAGGAAGAAGAGGGCGTGCGCGTCGAGCCGGCCAGCGCCAAGGGCAAGGCTGAGAAAAAGCCCCCGCCCGCCCCGCGTGGCACCCTGACCCCCAGCGATCTGAACCCGCCGTGGCGCGGACAGCCGCGGCGTCAAGGCGCCTGAGACAGGCTTGAACGCCGGTGCCGCCGTCCTCCTATTCCGCGCTATGCCGCTTCTTGTGCGTGGGGAAACAGTAGGCCCGCCCGTCTCGAGTCCCCATCAGCCCAGGGCCTCCATCAGAGCGCGTGCACGGCTGGGTTCCCACCACATCCGGCGTCGTAGCATCGGCAGGGACCGAGTGCGCCGGCAGCAACATATACAGGACGACGCCCGCCAGGACCGCCGCCACAGCCCCACCGACAACCGTTGTAATCCAGGCCTCGGACACATGCATTCGGATCGCCACAGCCGGTTCCAAGCGTTGGGCGGCGATCATGGATCGTGAATCTTGCTCCCGAGTTTTAGAAGCAGAGCAGGATTTCACCCTTCGGCGAACTGTTTGCCGGCCAAGTTGCAAAGGCTAAACCGTGGACTTGGCAGGTCGGCGCAGGATTACCGAAGGCCAGGCCAGGCCGGCGCTGACGACCGGTTGGGCAGCTGCGGGCATGTACCGAGCTACCGGCGACAGCAGATCCCCCCTAGCGTAGGCGAGGCTGCCTGGGGCGGGTTCGCCAATGCAGCGGATTGCCCAAGCCCTGGTCGGCGTGTGCCCTGGCGGCGGATGGTGATGGCGCGGGCCTGGTGGGGTGGCAAGTGGCCTTGGACCGGCAGCGAGCTCCTGACAGCGCGCTCCGACAAACCAATAGCCGGGGCAACACAAGCCCAATGCCTGTGAAGGCTTGCCTGTCGGCTTGCCTCGCAGGGCTCCGAGACCATATGCATAGGTGAGGTTGGCCTGCCCGCCGGGCCTGCCAAGCCGATCTGAGGCCGATTGTTCCCATGTCGCTTGCTGACATCCGCTCCGATTTCGCGCTTCTCGATGATTGGGAGGACCGCTATCGCTACGTCATCGAGCTGGGTCGCAGCCTGACACCTCTGCCCCAGTCCCTCAGAACGGAGGCCAATAAGGTGCGCGGCTGCGCCAGCCAGGTGTGGCTCGCCACCAGCAGCGACCGGGCGCCGGCAGGAGAAGCGCGGTTGCATTTCGTCGGCGACAGTGATGCGCACATCGTGCGCGGCCTGATCGCTATCCTGTTTGCCATGTATCAGGACCGCACGCCCGAGGAGATCCTTGGCACCGACGCTCGCGTGATCTTCGCCGAGCTCGGACTGAAGGAGCACATCACCCCGCAGCGCTCCAACGGCTTCTTCTCGATGGTCGAGCGCATCCGCAGCGACGCCCGGGCCATCGCCACGGCGGCATAGTCCTTAGCCGCCAGCCGCCTCGCATCGATGCTTGGCTGAAAGCTTGCATCGCCCCGGTGGCGCCAACGCGCAAACGGAACGCGCTCAGAGGCAAATCGGGCCGTAGTGGCGCGAGTGAAGTCAGCGGCGCCCGACCGATCTGACGCGATGCGGCGGCAGCAGCCAGGCCCTTGCCAGCCCGGTGGTGAACAGCTGGCCGGGGCCGCCGCCACCATACCAGGGGCCTGTCCTGCGCGGATGGTTTGGCATGCTTACGGGCGCTCGGCTCCGGCCAGACTGCTATGATATTTTCGGGCGCCGCACCAATAATCTTCGATCTATACTCGAGACATTCTTTGTCATACCTCGGACGGCATCTATTTTGCCTTGCGCTGTGCAGATTTTCATTGAGCTAAGTAGGTGAATACGGGCACAGGTATTCAATTGAGAACGGATGCTGCAGTGGAACGGACGGTGGTAGCCCAGTGCGATCGCCGCCCCTGTCCATCATGAGTTGCTTGCGGGCCCTGTCACGGCCGGAGGCGGGCGCACGCACAAGCCAGCACCACACAAGCCGACGGATCAGCAGGCGGCGGGGCGCGGCCTGGGGGCCATTGGCCCTTGCCATCTGGGCCCGACATAGACCTGCTAGCGCCTCTACAGGGCAGAAGTGGCCGGGTGCAGACAGCAACCCTAGAGCGCTGCAACCGAAGAGTGCAATCAAACATAGAAAATGAGTTAGACTATTTCTCGCGACGCGTCCCAAGCCCCATCTGCTTGGCTAAGGCCGAGCGCGCCTGAGCATAGTTGGGCGCGACCATAGGATAGTCGTGCGGCAGCCCCCACTTCTCGCGGTATTCCTCGGGCGAGAGGTTGTAGTGCGTACGCAGGTGCCGTTTCAATGACTTGAATTTCTTGCCGTCTTCCAAGCAGACGATGTAGTCGGGGGTGACGGATTTCTTCACCGTAACTGCCGGCCGCAACTCCTCCCGCTCTGTCTGACCTGTACGTTGCGAGGCTTTGCTGAGCGCCTCATGGACGTCCCCTATAATCGCCGGCAGATCGGATGCAACGACGGTGTTGTTGCTGACATATGCCGAAATGATCTCAGCAGTAAGCTCGATCAAATCCGTCCTATTCATATCATCCATTATGCGTCTCCGCTCCGGCACGCGCGATGTTGCCGCCTACCCTGCAACGGCCAAGCCAGCCCCGACCCCGCTCGCCTTACCACCTGTTTGATTACACTATTCGCGCTGAGGTCACAATACAGTACCCAATAAATATCCTGGCAACCCGCGGTCAAGTTAAGACATTCTCTTCATAAAGCACGGGCACGTCCTCGAGTATTTGGATTGTCTTCTTAAATGAAAGCTTTAGTCATTGACTCTGCATGCGCGCTAGGTTGATCGACATCTTCTCAACTGGCCCTGGGAACACCATATACCGTTGGTTGCAGTTGCCATCCAGCTGCGCGCCACACGAACACTTGAAGCCTAGCGCCCCTCGACGCCGCCTGCCGTCCAGCCATAATGGAGCCTCGGGCAGGCCTTACCCCACGCCGCCCCAACCCTGAAAGCCTTCCGCCATGAGCAACAGCCCCGCCGACAACCGTCACGACAAGGTCGCCAAGTCAGACGCCGAATGGCGCGCGGAGCTCACGCCCGAGCAATTCTACGTCACGCGCCAGCACGGAACGGAACGGGCCGGAACCTCTCCCCTCAACAAAGAGAAGCGCGCAGGCAGCTACACATGCGTGTGCTGCGGGGAGCCGTTGTTCAATTCGGAAGCCAAGTTCGATTCAGGCACCGGCTGGCCGAGCTTCGACAAGCCGGCAGCCGAGGTCGCAGTCAGCGAGCACGAGGACCGCGCGCTGTTCATGCGCCGCACCGAGGTGCGATGCGCCCGCTGTGAGGCTCACCTCGGCCACGTGTTCCCCGACGGCCCGCGCGAGACGACGGGCCTGCGCTACTGCATCAACGGCGCCGCGCTGAAATTCAAGCCCGGCGACACCTGAATTCGCTTTCTAAAACGTCGTCCCGGCGCCCCGACGACTTTTGGGAATGCGCCCCCCCGAATAAAGCCGCCTGCTGCGGCTGCCAAAAGGTGATACATGCACGGTCTCAACCGCCCGATTGCCCGGCCGATGGCGCCGATGGCACCGCGCCGCCCCAAGTTCTGCGTCCAGCACGGCGTCGAGCTGGTCGATGAGTACGCCTGGCTGCGCGCCGACAACTGGCAGGAGGTGATGCGCGATCCCTCGGTGCTCGATGCCGAGATCCGCACCTATCTGGAGGCCGAGAACGCCTACACGGAGGCCGCGCTCAACGATACGCTCGCGCTGCAGCAGTCGCTCTATGCTGAGATGAAAGCGCGCATCAAGGAGGACGACAGCTCGGTTCCGGCTCCCGACGGTCCGTTCGAGTACTACATGAGCTATGTGACCGGCGGCCAATACCCCCGGCTGTGCCGGCGTCCGCGCGGCGGCGGCCAGGAAGAGATCCTACTCGACGGCAACGCCGAGGCTGCGGGCAAGCCTTACTGGCAGCTCGGTGCCAGCGCGCACAGCCCCGATCACAAGCTGCTCGCTTACGCGGTCGACGACAAGGGCTCGGAGCTTCTCACGATCCGCATCCGCGACCTCGCATCCGGCCTGGACCTGGCCGACGTCATCACCGACATGCGCAGCTCGATCGTCTGGTCGACCGACAGCCGCTTCCTGTTCTATGTGCGGCTCGATGCCAACCAGCGCCCGCTGTTCGTCTACCGCCACCGGGTCGGCACGCCCGGCCGCGAAGACGTGCTGATCTACGAAGAGAAGGATATCGGCTTCTACGTCGGTGTCGGCCAGACGCAATCGAGCCGCTTTATCACCATCGATGCGCACGACCACCAGACCACCGAGGTCTACCTGATCGATGCCGCCACCCCTGAAGCGCAGCCGCGCCTTGTGGCACCGCGCGAGCACGGTCACGAATACACGGTGGAGCATCACGGCGAGCGCTTGATTATCACTACCAACTCGGAGGGCGCCGAGGACTTCCGTATCTGCGAGACCCCGCTCGCCTCGCCCGACATGACCAACTGGCGCGAGATCATCCCGCACAAGCCGGGCCGCCTGATCATCGAGACGCTCGCCTTCAAGGACCATCTCGCCCGCCTGGAACGCGAGGACGGCCTACCCCGCATCATCCTGCGCCGCTTCGCGGACGGCGCCGAGCACGCCATCGCCTTCGAGGAGGAGGCCTATGCGCTCGGCATGTCGGGCGGCTACGAGTTCGACACCACCACGCTCCGCTTCACCTATTCGTCGATGACCACGCCTGCCCAGGTATTCGACTACGACATGGCCGAGCGCACGCGCGTGCTGCGCAAGACCCAGGAGGTGCCAAGCGGACACAACCCCGACGACTACGTCACCCGCCGCCTGTTGGCACCGGCGCCCGACGGCGAGACGGTGCCGGTCTCGGTCCTGTACCGCAAGGGCACGCCGCTCGACGGCTCGGCGCCGCTGTTCCTGTACGGTTACGGCGCTTACGGCATCACCATCCCCGCCAGTTTCTCGACCACGCGCCTATCTCTGGTCGACCGCGGTTTCGTGTTCGCCATTGCCCACATCCGCGGCGGC
>Ga0075418_10010907_pt1 | contig 10162 bp, 9 predicted proteins | sample SoiMetdeltSBSDD2_FD_81776 | JGI IMG/M metagenome (GOLD analysis project Ga0075418, IMG submission 81776) | Bulk soil microbial communities from a Populus tree surrounding site in Tennessee, USA - Soil MetaG P. deltoides SBSDD2 | ecosystem: Environmental > Terrestrial > Soil > Tree plantation...
GGCACGCCTTGCATAATCGCGTTTACAATACTGCCGAAAGTTGTCGTGTACTGGATCTCGTTGTTGATCAGCGCCGGTGCGGCCACGGGTGGCCGCATTTGAACCATTACCGGCTCGAAGCCTCCGTCGCGAAAAAATCCTTTGGTCGCTGCCACGTGGGCCGGAAGAAATGCGAAGTCTCTGCTGGAGTAGGAAATAATTATTTTTTCTTCTTGGGCGGCGTGACTTCCGGTGGGCGTTAGCGCAAAAGCCGCACCGACAACAACCGCGGCGACCCTTATGCAAATTAGGCTGTACATGGACATCGTGTTCTCCTCGATGTTTGCGATGCAATCGGCCCGAACATAGGGAACGAGGTGATGCTGTCAACGTGAAACTATTTTGGCGCGCGTTCCTTGACAGCAGACGAATGCTGTAACTATATCGTAAGCACCAGCAAGGAGGTCGTTATGGTGAATTGTCCGGTGATAGACGCCGATGGGCATGTGTTGGAAAAGGAAAAGTATATCCGCAAGTATCTCGAAGCACCCTGGGACAAGCGGTCGACGTCGCTGCGCACTCGGGATCAGCCCTGGGACGCGAATCTGTTCGATAGCTTCGAAATGGCGGTGCGCTGGGAAGATCTCAGTCCCAAGGAACAGATCGACGAATGGCACGCGGTGATGGAGCGTGAGGGGATGGTTCATGCGATTTGTTTTCCCACCGGATCAGGGAATGTCTCGAAAATTCAAGAGTTGGATTTCGCTCTTGCGGTGGCGCGCGCGTGCAACACCCATTTTGCCAAGGAATTTAACGCGCTGTCCGACCGGGTGAGCTGCGTCGGCGTGCTGCCGTTGCGTGATCCGAAGGCCGCCGCTGAAGAGCTGCGGCGCGGCGTGACGGAGTTGGGCTTGAAGGGGTTCGAGATCTTGCCAATGGGCTTGCCCATGGCTTTGGGCAGCACATTCTACGATCCGGTCTACGCCGAGGCGGAAAAGTTGGGCGCGGTGATCGGTATTCACGGCTCCCGCAGCAATTCTCACGAGATCGGCGCGGCGAATCTGTCGACTTTCGCGGAGGTGCATTCGTACGCCTTTACTGTCGGTCTGTTGCTTCAGTTCACCCATGTAGTTTGCCAGGGTTTGCCGGTGCGTTTTCCCAACTTGAAGCTAGCGTTCTTGGAGATCGGCGCGACGTGGCTGCCGTATTATTTGGACCGGCTGGACGAGCACTGGGAGAAGCGCGCCAAGCATGAAATGCCGCTGCTCAAGGACAAGCCGAGCGATTTGGTGCGCAAGTCGAAAATGTATTTCAGCCTCGAGTCGGGCGAGTCGTTGCTGCCCGAGTCGATCCAATACCTCGGCGCGGAGCATTTTCTTTATGCGTCGGATGTTCCGCATTGGGACAATGAATTTCCCGGCAATCTCCACGCGCTGCGCAATCATCCACGCATCTCGGATGCCGACAAGGAGAAAATTCTGTACAGCAACGCCAAGCGGCTTTTTAACCTGTAGCTTTCATGCTCCTCCGTGAGGTCTTCTATGTTTAGTCGCAGACTAAATATCGTTCGCTTTTTGCTTTTTGTCATCCTCTGCGCGCCGTCTCCGCTCGCACAGGCGGCGGACAAAATTGTCGCGCTTTATTCTTCGCATGCGGTCCCCTATGTGATGCCGTGGGTCGCTGAGGAGCTGGGAGCGCTCAAAAAATACGATATAGAGCTGGAGTTCGTCTACATACCGTCATCGTCAGCGGCGACGGCGGCGATCCTCGGCGGCAATGTCGAAATTGGTTTGCTCGGGGGCGTCGGTATCGTCAATGCTTATTCCAGCGGGGCCACGGACGTAGTCTTTATCGGCAGTATCAAGAACATCATGACGCAAAGCATTCTCGCCAAGCCGGAAATCACCCGGCTGGAGCAGCTTCGCGGTAAACGGATCGGCGTGACGCGCATCGGCAGCAACACGCATTTTTTCACGGTACAGGCGTTTCGCCGGGCCGGCATGAACCCGGACAAGGATTTTATTTTTATTCAGACCGGGGGTGACAACGAAACCTTGGGTGCGCTCGCATCGGGTCGGATCGACGCCGCGACGATGCTGCCTCCCACCGACGGAAAAGCAATTGCGCTGGGGTTTCGTTACGTAGTCTTCGGACCGGACATCGCGATTCCCTATGCCGCTTCGACCATCACCTCGCGGCGGTCGGTCATCGCGCGGCGCGGGCCGGTGATCGGCCGCTTCATGCGCGCCATGGCCGAAGCCTCAAAGGCGATGCACCGTGACCGAGAGCTGGTTTATCGCGTGATGGAAAAGAAATTGCGCATTAAAGATCGCTCGATCCTCGAGGCCAGCTACAACATCGAGATGAAAGTGATGGAGCCGCGCCTGGAGCTCAAAGCGCCGGCGATCCAACCGATGATCGAGGAAGTCGCCAGAACCAATGCGCGCGCCAACGACGTCAAGCCGCAGGATCTGATGGATCGGCGCTATTTAGCGGAAATGGAAAGCAGCGGGTTTTTTAATCAGTTGTGGAATGACAAGCGCTGATGTCGTCGACGATGGAGGATAGAGGATCGAAGATCGCAAGCGCCATCCTCGATCATCGATTCTCTATCCTCGACTATCTGATCGGCAAGTCTTCGTCCTTCAGATTGAACCACTGCCGCGCGTTCTCGCCGAGGACGTGGCGGAGCTGGTCTTCGCGCATCCCCGGAATCTTTTTGACTTCCTTCACCGAGTCGGGAAACTCCGAGTCCCAGTGGCGGTAATCGGAGGCATACATCACTTGCGTGATGCCGATATCGTCGAGCACATAAGGCAAAATAGTTTCTTCCGGCTCGCAGGTGAAAGCGACTTGGGAACTCTTGATGATTTCCGACGGTTTCCGTTTCAGCAACGGCCACTGCGGGCGCAGCTTGTGAAAGTGTTCGTCCATGCGTTCCGACCAGAAGGGCAGCCAGCCGCAGGCGCCTTCCATGAAGCCGACTTTGAGTTTGGGATAGCGGTCGAAGACGCCTTCGCCGATCATGTGCATGAGCGAGATCATGAGCTCGAAGGGAAACGACGTCATGTGCACGTAGCTGTACTTTTCCATGCGCTCGCTGCCGGCGCCCATGACGCCCCACACGCCATACTGGCCGTCATGTTCGGTTTGTGGATGAACCGACAGCGGCATGCCGATTTCCTGCGCCGCGGCGTAAACCGGGTCGAACATGCGATGTCCGAGATTGATGCCATAAACATTGGTCGGCAGCATAGCGGTGACGATGGAGCGATGCTGCGCGAGGTAGGCCAATTCTCTAACGGCGGCCGGCGGATCTTGCACGGGAATCAGGCCGACACCTTTCAAGCGTTTGGGATCGGGCGCGAGATATTCTTCGACGAGCCAGCGGTTGACCGCGTGGCAGATCGCCGCCGCCAGCGGTTTGTCGGCCATGCCGTTGATCGACAGCGCGATGGCAGTGCCGAAGATGATCGCGACGTCGATGCCTTCTTCGTCCATGTCGGGCAGCCGCTTGAGCGGATCAGTCATGCCGGGTCGGGCTCGCTCGATGTGCGGCGCGAAAACTTCGGCACGATCCGGTCCACCCCCCCAGCGCCGGCGGCTGGAGAGCCTGCCTTCGATCATCAAGTGCGAATAACCGGAGCTGTCGGTGACTCGATTGGGCGCTCGTTTGGCAAACTCCGCGGGCATCCACTTCGCCAGATCGTTGTCCGGTTCGTAACAATGGCCGTCGGCATCAATCACTAGATGGGTCGCCATAACACCTCCAAGAGCGTTTGATAGGGATGGATTTTTACCTATTCGGGTTGGCGGTGAATTGCAAACGGGCAACGAAACTCCCGGCTTTCACCCGTAGCCCGGGTCGATATCATTGCTCGCCCTCGTGCGCGTCGATTTCCGTCGACGAAAAAGGCGGCAGAGCCTCGGGCAAAATCATGCAGCTTTACTACGAGTATACGTTCTGGTGTCTGCCAGCCGGGGTCGATCCCGAAGTGGCCGCGGCCTTAAATTTCCAAGAAATAATTTTCTAAGTGGCTAACCGGCGGCAATTTCGGCGACTATTTCAGGGAGGGAAAAGCCGCAGCGGGCGATGAGTAAGCGCTCGAAGTCGGCGTCGGTAGAAAACTTGAAGCGGACCGCGCCGGTCTGGTCCCAAAGGTCCTTAGACGGTATCTGACACTGATTGCAGGAAGCTCCCTTGTCGCAACTCGACAGTTTAGCGCCGCTCGTGACGGTGGCGGTTGTGCCGATGCGCGGGTCCACGCCGCGCGAGTTTACACGCACGACGACGCCGCTGCCGCGGTAATCGATCCCAGGGAATTGACGCGCTTGGCGATTCGGATTGAGATCCACCGGGGTTTCCGAAAGCACGCCGCGGCGGATCTCGTGGGTCTCGGCGTCGAATTCGACTTCTTCTCCGGTCGGCAACGTGAGGATGTTTCGGCCGCCTGAGTTGACGATGGCGGGCAGAAATTTGCGCGGAAAAAATAACATGAGGGTGTTCATGATTTCGCTCAAGCGAAAGACCCGGTCGCGCGCAGGGGCCCAGTCCGAGACCATTAAATAAATATCTTGGCGGGCGCGTTCATCGAAGCGGAATTGAAAATCACGGGTGAACAACTGATTTTTTACCGCGTCGCGGCGGGGCGCGAGGATTGGGTTACCGCCCTGATTGGAAAATTCAAAGCCGACGATCTCGCCGCGCCGATTCATGCGATACTGCCAAGCGACCTTGCGTGAAGGTTCGCTTGACCGGCTGTTGATCGTCGTATTGTACTCGACTCGGCGCGACACCGTCTCTTTTGTCGGCGCGCCGATGAGCGATTCTGGCAGCAGTCTGGGGATGATTTCCTTGTTTTGTTTGAGTGCCGTATCGACGCCGCTTTCCGGCAGCTTGGCGCTTTCGAGCGGGACGTCGGTTTTCGTTGGCTCGACTTCCTGGACGCCGGTAGTCTGCGGCGTCGATCGGCAGGCGCCTAAGAAAAACGGCATCGAGGCGCAGAGGAGTAGCGCTATCGTTCCGCGCAGTATCGGATTTCCTAGAACTGGCTTCATCGGTCGCTTAGCTTCTCCATAATAGCTAACCTATTGAATGTGTTCTGCGCAACGCTTGTGCCTTGCCCGCCGTCCGAACGGAATGTGAATCGCGCGCAAGGCTTAACCGTAAAACGCATTTGCCGGCGCCGACTGCGCCGGGAGGACGCCATTTTTGCTCATGACTTTGGACAAAATAGACGACCTTATCGTGGTTGGTTAAGCTTGCCGATCTGTTCGGAGAGCTGACCCGCTGTGATCACATAACTGGGCGCGATCGGCAGGCCCGCTGACTCGAGCGCTTCGGCAACCCAGCCGTTGCAGGTCCTGAGAAGGCTGAACCTGCGCGTGGCGGGATAGAAATAGCTGTGGGCAAAAAGGCCAGGGTCGGCTTGAGCGCGATACCCCGGCGCCGGGCGTGAAAAAGTTTTTGCGACAAAATCCAGCAAACGTTCATAAGCGGCGGACATTAAACGCAGCTCGATGATTGCCGCGCCAGCATAGAAAGCTTGCCAGTCGCCGCTCAACCCGACAACGTGGACTACGCTCCCACTCGACCAAAATGCCGCCTTGAGCCCAGCGAATACGCCGGCGTCCGGGTTGGGAAAATAATCCTTGTCGCCCCAGCTGAATTCGATGAATTGTGCGCTGGGAAAATCAACGAGCTCCGGCACGACCTCGGAAGCGATATCGCCCTTGCGCAGAACGATCGCGGCATGCCAGGCGCTATGCACGATGAAGACGGGTCGGCAGCTTGGTGGCGGCGCCTTGCACTCCCACTCCGCGCTTGCGTGCCCCGGTGGGGCGAGCAGTAACAGGCAAAGCAGAACGCCACGCCAAACCCTAGACGTAAGAAAATGCGAAAGCGCGGGGCTCACGGCACCGGTCGGTGTCGTTCCATACGCAAGAGGAAGCCGTTGCGTCTGATGGAAACTCGTACGGCGGCTTTGCGTTTGCTGATTTGTTCGATCAGAGCAACGATCGGCGACGACGCGGTCGGATAATCCTTCGGTGCGCCGGCGGCTTTCATCGCGGCGACGGCCTCCTCGCCGGCAAAATAGTGGAGCAGCTTATCATCATCGCTCACCGATGCGCCGCCGAATTTGCGGCGAAATTCTTTGAGCGACATTTCCGGCGCTTTTAGTTTGGCCAACTCCCGGCCGCGCGGACTATAGACAAGGCGGTCTTTCAAATCGGCGTCGATGGCCTGCGCTTCTTCTTCGCCCCAAAATCCCAGCGCATAAAGCAGCACTTCGTCGGTGACTTCCTTGTAACGCGCGCCGACCATGATGTTGATCGCGGCTTGAACGCCGAAGAATTGCGAATAGGGTGTCACCATAATCGGATAACCGAACTCGGCACGGACGCGCGAAACTTCTTCCAGCACCGCGGGCAACTGGTCGAGTTTGCCCAGATTGCCAAGCTGAAAACGGAAGTTGGAAATCATGCCGCCCGGCACTTGATGCAGCGGGTGATAGGCGTCGTATTCGAGCGGCTTGCCGACCGGCAGATTTTCTTGTTTGGCAATAGCGGTGAAATAATCGCGCACCGGCTTGAGCGATGCTTCATCGACATGGGTCTGGTAGCCAAGCGCCCGTGCGTTCATGGCAACGTTGAAGATCGACGGGTTGGACGAGCCATCCGCGAGCGGCGGAATCGCCGTGTTGATCGAGGTGATGCCGAGCTGGATCGCTTCGAGACAACACAGCGCGCCGAGTCCGGTGGTGCAGTGCGTATGGAATTCGACCGGTTTGTCCTTCGCTTCGCGCCGGATCAACGGCACCAACCGGCGCGTGGTTTCGGGGGTGAGCAATCCGCCTGGGTCTTTGAAGCAGATGCGCTCGACATCGAGCTTGGCGGCCGCGCGCGCTCGCTCGATGAAATACTCGTCGGTATGCTTCGGCGAAATTGAATAGATGATGTTCAAAATAGTTTTGAGACCGGCCCGTTTGGCGGCCTTGACCGCTTGCTGCCAATAGACCGGCGTGTTCGAAGGGTCCGAGGTGCGCAGCTCGTCGATGCCGTTGGCGGCGAGCCGTTCGAGCCAGAGATCGGTTACCGCCGCCGGCGTGATCTGAAACGCCAACATCGAGCGGCTGCGGATCGAACGCAGCGGTGTTTTTCTCAAGCGTTGCTTGAGCAAGCGAACGCGCTCCCAAGGATCTTCCTTGAGATCGCGCACGCATTTTTTATAAAACGCGGAGGACATGACCTCCACGGCCTCGAAGCCGGCGTGATCGAGACGCTCAGCGACCGGCAGCATCATTCCCGTGCGCATATTGGACGCCCACAAGCTCAAGTGGCCATCGCGCAGGGTGGTGTCGACGAAGAAGATCGTACCGGAGTTTACTTGATCGCTCACGTTAGAGCGTCCGACGGATTCGCCATTTGGCAAGGAACTCATTCGGGTGGGCGTGAGGAAGTCCGGCTGAATCGGGACGCAAACTCCAATACTTCATCTCTCTCAGTATCCTTGTTTGCGCAGTTTGTCGAGAATACTGCTATCGAAGAAATCGTCTTTCTTGATCTTGGCGCTTGCTGCATTGGCCTTGCGTTCCTGTTCGAGAAATATTTCGACGCCGTTATCGTCGGGGTATAAGTCGCGATCGATCTGGCCCAATAATACTTTCTGATAATAATGTTTCAGAAAAGCGTCATCTTTCAGCTTGAGTTGGCTGGCAAGAAACTTGATGGTGCCGTGGGCATTGGAAAACACGTATCGAGTGGCGTCGAGGAGCGCTCTGACGGTATTTTCCATGATCCGCGGATTGTCTCGGATATACTCGCGGCGGGTGAAGTAGCCGGAAGAGAAGTAATGAGGAATCACGGAGGCGTATTCCAGCACGGGGCGGAAGCCTAAACGCTCCGCTTCCATGGTATAGGGAGGGGCCAGAACAACGGCGTCGACATTTCCCGATTGCAGCATGGCAAGACGGGTCGGTTGTCCTCCCACGGTCTGAACAAACACGACGTCCGTGCCGACACGCATGCCTAGTTTTTCAAACACAACCCGGCCTCGGTAGTCCGGACCGGCGCCCGCCGTGCCGACGGCGATTCTCTTGCCGCGAAGTTGCTGTACTGATTTGATGCTCTTATCGGCGAACACGACGAGATCCATACGGTTGCTGATAGCCCCGAAATAGATGAAATCGGTGCCGCGCAGATTGGATTGGAGCACCGCGCCCGGCGCGGCGATGGCCATTTGCAAGCGGCCGGTTAACATTTCCTGGATAACGCTATGTCCGCCGGGCATGTACACGACATTGGCATCGATCCTATGTTTCTTAAAAAACCCCGCATCTCTGGCGATCCACAAGGGCGATTGAATGCCGATGAGCGAGCTGTAGGAAAACGTGATGCTTTGACAGAAGCCTTCACGGTAAAGCGAGATGAAACTCAAAATCGCCAAGATCGCGATAAAAAGTCGGCCCATTGCTATCATTCCGTTGCGTTATAAATCGCAGATGAGAAATCTCGCAAGGAAATGTCTCCACCAAATGATGTCAATCAAGATTCACATAGGCTCGCACCCATTCGTGCGGCGTCGCGGTGTGTCCTTGACCGCTGGTATCCTCGGCGAGGAAGACGTCGCCGGGATAAAAGCTCGTGACTGTGCCGTCGCCGAGTCCGATATCGACGTGGCCGGAAAGCGTAATTACCCAGCGCCGGCGCGGCGCCCTGTGAAAGTTGACAATATGCGGCGCAAAATCGTTGCGCAACAGCAATCCGGTTGCCGGTCGTGTCGCGTTAAAAAACTCGGACTGAGCGCCCGCGTCCAACGGCTCGAAATGCGATTGCTCGTCGGGTCCGGTGAATAAGCGATAAAACTTCATGCCCCATCCGTTCGCAGGTCAATTTAGAGCTTTCGATCGACTCTTCACGGCTTTGTTTGCCACGACTATTTATCCGCCGGATAATAGCAAACTTATCGGCTTTGAGGCGAGAAAAAACTTGCGGCAATCGTGGCCTTTATGAACAGAAGGCGGCGCCAGGAGGATCGCATGACGTTGCGCATCCTCCTGGCCAAAAAGCGAGCTTAGGACTGGAGATATGAATGAAGCATACCCCAGATTGAATAGATGACGGTCAGGCTGATCGTTCCCCAGATGATGAGCTTTAACCAAATCGGAAAATCTTCCATTTTGTTCTCCTCAGAAGCGCCGATCGTCGCGCTTCACTCGATTGTTGCCGTGTTTTCCGGCCACCAATGTTTCTGGCGCTTGCCGGATATAGCTCGGTGTCGCGAATGGCAGCGATCGATTTAAATGAGGAAAACGGAGTTTTTTTGATAGAGGGGACGCGCAGCCGCAGCGGGCGGCGCTCTATCGATGGCGCTGTCTGTTCGGCTTGGCGTCGCTAAAGATGAGGAAATTTCGATACAAACGCATGTCGATGCCGGGGCATGACGGTGCTCGTCGTCGATGTCGATCGGTGCGATCAGCGAAGCAGCGCTATTTGGAACGGCAATGGAAAGTTCGCTTCGGTCCGTCGCAAGATTGAAAGACCAGCTCTGACTGAGCAGTGGGATCAGGATCAGTATGACAAGAATTCTTGCGATCACATGCGCTTACCGAGAGACGATATCAGACCCCGTGCGAAAATCGCTGCCTCGCGCGGTCGCTCAAAGCGGCGTTACGCTCGCCGGCGGTTTGCGATGCCGCGTTGCTTGTTCGTAGCCATAAGCATACTGAATCATCTTACCGTCATCGTAGGGCCTTCCCAGGAACGTAATGCCGGCCGGTAACTGATCGCGGGTAAATCCCGCGGGCACGACGATCGACGGCACGTAGACCAAAAATGTGTTGATGTGCGGCGCGCCTTTTTGATCGACATAAGGCGGGTTGACGCCGTCCTTGATCAGAGTCGGTTGGTGTTCGACCGCCTTATGAACGATGGCGTCGAGGCGCCGATCGGCCATTACTTTCAATAAATTATTCATCAACTGCTCGCGCGCTTTCAGATATTCATAATGGGCTTCTTCGCTGGCTCGTCGCATCCAGCGTTCACGCGCTCGCTTGACGACCTTTTCGAACACAGGCGCGTTCATCGCCTCCGCCCGCGATTTGTATGGCGCCTGCTTGCTGCGGCTCATGTAGGTCTTAAATGATTCCTCTTCATCGGTGAAGCTGCCGGCTCGTTTGGCCAA
>Ga0075418_10010908_pt1 | contig 10161 bp, 8 predicted proteins | sample SoiMetdeltSBSDD2_FD_81776 | JGI IMG/M metagenome (GOLD analysis project Ga0075418, IMG submission 81776) | Bulk soil microbial communities from a Populus tree surrounding site in Tennessee, USA - Soil MetaG P. deltoides SBSDD2 | ecosystem: Environmental > Terrestrial > Soil > Tree plantation...
CGGCGCACCTGGCGATTACGTCCCTGCCGCAGCTCGAGCTTGAGCCAGGCGGTCGGGATCTCCCTGCGGCGACGGATCGGCGGGTCGCGCGGCCACAGCCAGCGTGGCGGCGCCTGCAGGGTCGCCTGGGCCGGGATGGTAGGGCCGTCGGGGAGGGCGACGCCCTCGCGCAGACGGGCCACCTGTGAGGCCTGGGGCTCGCCCTCGACCTGGACGAGATAGGTCTTCGGGAGCCCGGAACCGGGCTGGCTGATGCGGGCCTGCCAGGGTCCGAAGTCGGTCAGTGCCAGCAGACCCTCGCTGTCGTAGTCGAGGCGGCCCGCGGGGTAGACGTCCGGGACCGGCAGGTAATCGCGCAGACAGCGACGCTCATCCGGAGAGGTGAACTGCGGAAGCACACGGAACGGCTTATTTAACAGGATGAGGCGCATGCGCTTTTCAGGCCTTGCCGCCGCCAGCCCGCAAAGTCTATTCTCTTATTGCGCTGCAACAAACCACCCCTCCGAAGATACATTTCAACCAGAGTTCGTACTTGAGTACAACGCCCGCGCTCGGTCTGCCCCCTGGCTGCACGGTCACGGGCGCGATGCGCCCCGAGTTCCAGGCGGTTCTGACGACCGGCGCACTCGATTTCGTGGCGGCGCTCGCGCGACAGTTCGGACCGCGCGTGACCGAGCTCCTCGCCCGACGCGTGACGCGCCAGGCGGAAATCGATGACGGGAAGCTGCCGGATTTTCTGCCCGAGACCCGCGCCGTCCGCGAAAGCGACTGGCAGGTCACGGCGACGCCCGCGGACCTGGTCGATCGGCGCGTGGAGATCACCGGGCCCACCGACCGCAAGATGATCATCAACGCGCTCAACTCGGGCGCTCGCGTGTTCATGGCGGATTGCGAGGATTCGCTGACGCCGACCTGGGACAACGTGGTCGAGGGACAGATCAACCTGCGCGATGCGATCGCGCGCCGGATCGAGTTCGTGAACCCCGATGGCCGGGTCTACCGACTGAATCCGTCCGTGGCGACCCTGATCGTCCGGCCACGGGGCTGGCACCTGCCCGAGAAGCATCTGCTCGTCGACGACCGGCCGGTGCCCGGCGCTTTCGTCGACTTCGGCCTCTACCTGTTCCACAACCACGCCGAGCTCAGGCGACGGGGCAGCGGGCCTTACTTCTACCCCCAAGACCGAGAGTCACCTCGAGGCGCGTCTGTGGGCCGATGTATTCCGGCACTCGGAGGCCATGCTCAGGCTCGCCCCGGAGTCGATCAAGGCGACCGTGCTGATCGAGACGATCCTTGCCGCGTTTGAGATGGACGAGATCCTCTGGGAGCTCAGGGACTACATCGTCGGACTCAACTGCGGCCGCTGGGATTACATCTTCAGCTTCATCAAGAAGTTCAGCCGCTACCCGGAGTTCGTGTTACCGGACCGGCACCAGGTGACGATGACGACGCACTTTCTGCGCTCGTATTCGCACCTGCTGATCAAGACCTGTCACCGCCGCGGCGCGTACGCGATGGGCGGCATGGCGGCACAGATCCCGATCAAGAACGACCCGGCCGCGAACGAGGCCGCGCTCGCCAAGGTCCGCGCGGACAAGGAGCGCGAGGCAGGTGACGGCCATGACGGCACTTGGGTCGCGCATCCGGGCCTCGTTCCGGTCGCGATGGAGATCTTCGATCGGCTGATGCCCACGCCAAACCAGTTGCATCGCAAACTCGAGGACGTGGAGGTGCGCGCCGACGACCTGCTCGCGGTGCCCGATGGGCCGATCACGGAGGCGGGGCTGCGCAACAACGTCAACGTATCGCTGCAGTACATGGCTTCCTGGCTCGGCGGCAACGGCTGCGTCCCGATCCACAACCTGATGGAGGACGCCGCGACCGCCGAGATCGCGCGCTCACAGGTCTGGCAATGGATCCGTCATCCGCGTGGCGTGCTCGACGACGGCCGGCGCGTCACGGTTGCGCTCTTCCGCGCGATTCTCGACGAAGAGCTCGCGAAGGTCCGGGCGCAGCAGGGCGAGGCGGCCTACGCTGCCGGCCAGTTCGAGCGCGCAGCCAAACTGCTCGATGCGATCACGACCGCGGAGAAGTTCGAGGCGTTTCTCACCTTGCCGGCTTACGAAGCACTTGGCTGAGCGGGTCGACGGACGGAACAAACAGGGACATCAAATGAGGACGAGTCGATGAGCGATCAGACGGCCAAGGCACTGCAGACGGACTGGCAGACGAGCGCCCGCTGGAGCGGTGTCAAGCGCACCTACACCGCCGAGGACGTCGTCCGCCTCCGGGGCAGCGTGCACATCGAGCACACGCTGGCGCGACTCGGCGCGGAGAAGCTCTGGAAGCTCGTGAACACCGAGCCTTACGTCAACTGCCTGGGTGCCCTGACCGGCGGCCAGGCGATGCAGCAGGTGAAAGCCGGGTTGAAGGCGATCTACCTGTCGGGCTGGCAGGTCGCTGCCGACAACAACAGCTACCTGGCGATGTATCCCGACCAGTCGCTGTACCCGGTGAACTCCGTCCCGGCGGTGGTCGAGCGCATCAACGGCACCTTCAAACGCGCGGACGAGATCCAGTGCGCGCGCGGCGTCCGCCCTGGCAGTGCGGAGTACGTGGACTACTTCGCGCCCATCGTCGCGGATGCCGAGGCGGGTTTCGGCGGCGTGCTGAACGCCTTCGAGCTCATGAAAGCGATGATCCGCGCGGGCGCCGCCGGCGTGCACTTCGAGGACCAGCTCGCCTCGGTCAAGAAATGCGGTCACATGGGCGGGAAGGTGCTGGTGCCCACGCAGGAGGCCATCCAGAAACTGATCGCGGCGCGGCTCGCGGCGGACCTTTGCGGCGTGCCGACCGTGCTGCTCGCGCGCACCGACGCCGAGGCCGCCGACCTGCTGACGAGCGACGTCGACGAGAACGACAAGGCGCACTGCACCGGCGAGCGCACGCCCGAGGGGTTCTACCGCACGCGACCGGGGGTCAAGCAGGCCATCTCGCGCGGCATCGCCTATGCGCCGTACGCGGACATGGTCTGGTGCGAGACCGGCAAGCCCGACCTCGATTTCGCGCGGCAGTTCGCGGAGGCGATACGCCGGGAGCATCCGGGCAAACTGCTCGCGTACAACTGCTCGCCGTCGTTCAACTGGAAGAAAAACCTCGACGACGCGACCATCGCGAAGTTTCAGCGCGAGCTCGGTGCAATGGGCTACAAGTACCAGTTCATCACCCTGGCCGGAATCCATTCGATGTGGTTCAACATGTTCGACCTCGCGCTGGAATACGCGGGGCAGGGCATGACCGCCTACGTCGAGAAGGTGCAGGAGCCCGAGTTCGCGGCCCGCGAGCGCGGCTACACGTTCGTTTCGCACCAGCAGGAGGTCGGGACGGGCTACTTCGACGATGTCACCACCGTGATCCAGGGCGGTGCCTCGTCGGTCGTGGCGCTCAAAGGCTCGACCGAGGAGGAGCAGTTCAAGTCGGCGCACGGCTGAAGCGCGCGGACAGCGCGGGCTTCGACCCGCGCTGCCGTAGTTGCCCGCGTCTCGCCGCGTTCCTCGAGGAGACGCGCCGGGAACACCCTGGCTATCACTGCGCGCCGGTGCCACCGTTCGGCGACGCCGATCCGCGACTGCTGATCGTCGGGCTCGCGCCGGGTCTGCACGGTGCGAATGCCACCGGACGGCCGTTCACCGGCGATCACGCCGGGCTACTGCTGTACCGGACGCTGCACGAATTCGGGTTCGCGAGCCGACCGGAGTCGCGCGCGATCGACGACGGTCTCGTGCTGCATGAATGCCGCATCACGAACGCCGTGAAGTGCGTCCCGCCCGGCAACAAGCCGCGGCCCGAGGAGATCCGCACGTGCAATGCGTACCTGGCCGCAGAGCTTGCCGGGCTCCGCCCGGGCACCGTCATCCTGGCGCTGGGCGCGATCGCCCACGACGCGGTGCTCGCAGCCCTCGCCCTGCCTCGCTCCACGCACCGCTTCGTCCACGGCGCCGAGCATGTGCTGCCGCACAGGCTCACGATGATCGATTCGTACCACTGCAGCCGCTACAACACGCAGACCGGGCGGCTCACCGCGGCGATGTTCCGCAAGGTGGTGGCCCGGGCTGCGGCGCTCGCACGGGAGCGTCATTAGAATCGACGGATGGCCGAGTCCGACTTCGACCTCGACAGCTTTCTCAAGGGCCTGCCCGCCAAGCCCGGCGTGTACCGCATGCTGGATGCGGACGGGAAGGTGCTCTACGTCGGCAAGGCCCGGCAGCTTCGCAACCGAGTCCAAAGCTACTTCCACGGCCGGGCCCACACCAGCAAGACCCTGGTGATGCTGGGGCTCATGTCGCGGATCGAGGTGACCGTCACCGCATCCGCGACCGAGGCGCTGCTGCTCGAAGCGAACCTCATCAAGCGGCACCGGCCGCGCTACAACGTCCAGCTTCGCGACGACAAGAGTTTTCCCTATATACAGCTCGCCACCGCACACGAGTATCCGCGCATCTCGTTCTACCGCGGACCGCGCAGCGGTCCAAACCGGTACTTCGGCCCCTATCCGAGCAGCGTTGCCACGCGTGAGACGCTGCTGCTGCTGCAGAAACTGTTTCGCGTGCGGCAGTGCGAGGACACGTTCTTTGCCAACCGGTCGCGCCCGTGCCTGCAATACCAGATCGGACGCTGCCGCGCGCCGTGCGTGCGGTTCGTGTCGCCTGAGGAATACGCGCAGGACGTCACCGACACGATCCACGTGCTCGACGGACGCAACACAGAGGTGATCGCCGATCTTGGCCGCCGCATGGAGGTGGCCTCGCAGGCGCTGCGGTACGAGGACGCCGCGCGCCTGCGCGACCAGATCGCCATGCTGAAGCACATCCAGTCCGGACAGACCGTCACACGGGCAGCGGCGCAGGACATCGACGCCGTCGCGATCGCGGAGCAGGGCGGCGAATACTGTGTGTCCGTGGTGTTCGTGCGGGGCGGTCGCAACCTCGGCAGCAGCAACTACTTCCCGAAGGGCGGTCTCGGCGGGGAAGAGGAGGCGCTCGCCGCGTTCCTCGCGCAGTACTACCTGGCGCGCGGCGCACCAGCCGAGATCCTGGTCAATCTGGCGCTCGAGGATTGCGATGTGCTCGAGTCCGCGCTCCGCGACCGGAGCGGTCACGCGGTGCGGATAAGGCGCAACATCCGCGGCACGCGTGCGCGCTGGCTCGCGATGGCGCGCACCAACGCCGAGCTGGGCTTGAGCATGCGCGCCTCGAGCCGGGCGAGCGTCACCGAGCAGCTCGAGGCGCTTACGCGCGAGCTGCAGCTGGGCCGTCCGCCCGCGCGTATCGAGTGCTTCGATGTCAGCCACACGATGGGGGAATCCGCCGTGGCCGCGTGCGTCGTCTTCGGCGTCGAAGGGCCGGTGAAGAGCGACTACCGTCGCTTCAATCTGCGGGATCTCGCCGCGGGCGACGACTACGGCGGTCTGCGTCAGGCAGTCGAGCGGCGTTTCGCTCGGGTCCTGCGCGGCGAATCGCCAATGCCGGATCTGCTGCTGATCGACGGCGGCGCCGGGCAGCTCAACGCCGCACTCGCGGCGCTCGAGGCGCTCGGCGTGCAGGGGCTGGTGGTCGTCGGTGTCGCCAAGGGCGCCGATCGCAGGGCAGGGCAGGAGCGGCTTTTCTTGGCCGGTCAGGAGGCGCCGCTTATACTTGCGCCCGACTCTGCGGCGTTGCGTCTGATCCAGCGCATTCGTGACGAGGCGCATCGCTTCGCGATCTCCGGGCATCGACGGTCACGGGAGCGCACGCGGCGCACGTCGCCGCTGGAGGAGATTCCGGGACTCGGCCCCAAGCGCCGCACGGATCTGTTGAAGGCGTTCGGCGGTTTGCAGGGAATACGGCAGGCATCGATCGAGGATCTCGCGAAGGTGCATGGAATCAGCCGCAAGCTTGCTGCGCAGGTCTTCGAGCGCATGAACCCGGGACCCTGAACGCAGGTGAGTTACGCGAACCTTCCGAACGTCCTGACCATCGCGCGCATCATCGCCGTGCCGCTGGTGGTTCTGCTCTTCTACTGGTCGAACCCCTGGTCGAACCCGATCGCCGCCGTGGTGTTCATCGCGGCCGCGCTCACCGACACGCTCGACGGCTATCTCGCCCGTCGTTACGGCTACACGACGCCGCTCGGCGAATTCCTCGATCCCGTCGCCGACAAGCTGATGGTGGCCACTGCGCTTGTGCTGCTCGTCGGTCACGACACGCGCACCTTCATGGTGATCACCGCGATCGTGATCATAGGCCGGGAGATCACGGTGTCGGCATTGCGCGAGTGGATGGCGCAGCTCGGTGCTCGCGCCAAGGTGGCGGTGTCGGGCCTTGGCAAATGGAAGACGATCCTGCAGATGACCGGCCTCAGCCTCATGATGTTCAGACGCGATGTCTTCGGGCTGCCGGTCTACGAGATCGGCGCCTGTTTGCTGGTGGCGGCCGCGGCGCTCACGTTGTGGTCGATGGGCAGCTACCTGCGCGCCGCATGGCCCGTGCTGCAGCGTGACGGCGCGGCTTGACAGCAGGGCAGCGGTCCCTACAATTCGCGTTCCTCAGGCTCCCACCGCCTGACGGACGCCCGGGCGGGAATAGCTCAGTTGGTAGAGCACGACCTTGCCAAGGTCGGGGTCGCGAGTTCGAGTCTCGTTTCCCGCTCCAGTTTCAGAGCACGACCCCGGGCAGCCCCTGGGGTCGTTGCTTTTCGAGGGCTAGGTGGCAGAGTGGTCATGCAGCGGCCTGCAAAGCCGTCTACGCCGGTTCGATTCCGACCCTAGCCTCCAGTAAAGCCTCCGATAGCCTCCGACACCTGCTCGGTCTCGTCCTGACGAGACGCAGAGCGAGCTAAGCGTCACACCAGACGTAGCAGAGAGCCCGACCTCGTGTGCCGGGCTTTTTTGTTTTTTTGCGCCTCACGCAGGGCGACTGGCCTGCCCATCTTCCATTTCAGACGTAAGCGTTTGTTGCTACGTTCGCGGCGTCGCGACACGGCTGGTTGAAGTTTGTCTGGCATGAAGAGCCCGGCCTCGTGTGCCGGGCCCTTAGCTGACGCGTTGTACATCGCCGCCAAGCAACGCGCCGGTCAGCGGAAAACTGGGCTGCACCGTGTTTCTCAGCCTATCGTCGACCAGATCGAAGCCTGGCACCTGCCCAAAGCTAAGCAGTCAAATCGATGACGAAACGGGCGCCTGGCTGGCCACCAGGGCGCCACTGCCGCCTGCCAACAGGCGCTGCGTCCGCAGTTTGAGACTTTCAGGCGGCGCGGATCGGCGGCGGTCGCGCGCCTGGCGCAGCAGGCTCCGGGCCGGTAGAGCCGAACAGGTTTGCTGACACGTTGGGAATGAGCTCCCTGCGTGCTTTCGACCGTTCGACGCGCACTGCCCTGGCGCGTTCGGCACGGCGGTGCTCCCGCCGCCGGCGCAGCACGCTCACCGACATCACCGCAATCATCGCGACGAGCAACGTCAAAACAATCAGGTTCATTCCCGAAACTCCCAGCGGGTCGGCCGCAAGTGACCGTGCAGAATAGTTTCAGTACATCGAGGCCCTCACGAGGGGGCCGCCGCGCATATGCGCCGCAAAGTCGAGTCTGTGGAATGCGTCACCGATTTATCTGGCACGACATAATGCCGACGTAGCGTCAGGACTGTCGTCACGGGCTTGCTGCGGGGGCTTCGCGGTGGTGTCGAATCGGCGGCGGTGAGGCCGGCCGGCCTTTCGCTTTCTAGGGCTCAACGGAGTCGGCTCCGACGATATTCTGAATCTCGGGTAGCAACCTGACGATACGGTGCGGGAGCGGTTGACCGTTGCGGATCAGGTCAATCAGATCCTCTGCGATGCTTTCGTCAATCCCATAGCTCTCAGCATCGACGGGCACGTCGGCAAAATCTCCATCCGGCGTAAGTTCGCTGAACCAGCGTCCCAGCTGATGCCCCAGGCTGTCACGAGCTTCAAGGCTGGCTATCACTACCAACGTCGAGCTCCCGTTGACTTTGCGGAAGGCGACATACAGGGGCGGGTCTATCCGCTCGAAGGTTCCGTCGTTTGGAGGGGACATGAGCTCACTCCCTTTGGCGGCTCTCAGCATCCCCCTTTATGTTGCATGGCGAGTAGCACGCGTCGCGGTTGTGTGACCGTAGTCACACTTCTGCACGCCGCCTGAAACAAGGACGCCCCGCAGAGCCGGGGCGTCTTCCGTCCGTACCTCGGTCGAGGTGCGGGTTAGGATCGATATACCGTGTTGGTCACGGGCAGGGAATGGCCGCCTCGATCTCCTCCGCGTCCGCGGTCAATTCAGCCGCCTGCGCCGCTGGGATCTTCTTGCCGCTCTGCGCCGTCACTTCCGACTTGAAGTTGGTCATGACGCTGCACGCGGACACGATGTCGGGCACCCCGAGGTACGCCTGCACATCCTGGACCTTGTTCGCGAGACTGTTGCCGGTCCCAACGCCGGTCACCGCAACGAGCAGATCCGCGAGGAGCTCTTCCACCGAGGGGATGTCCGGGGTCACGTTCAACGTGGCACTGCCGCTCAGGTCGCCGCTCGTCGCCGACACGATTGTGCTGCCTACGCCGATGCTGGTTGCGAGGCCATTCGAGCCCGGGTCGTTGCTGACCGTCGCCACCGCCTCGTCGGACGACGCCCAAGTCACCTGCGATGTGAGGTCCTGCGTCGAGTTGTCCGTGAAATGACCGGTCGCGGTGAACTGCTGCGTCAGGCCGTTCTCGACGCTTGGCGCCGCGGGCGACACGTCGATCGACACCAGGTTCGGGGCGGTCACCGCTAAGGTCGCGCCGCCGGTCACGTCGCCGCTCGTGGCCGACACGGTCGTAGTGCCGAGGTCGGCCGTCGTCGCGAGGCCGTTCGAGCCGTCGGCGTTGCTCACCGTCGCCACCGCCTCGTCGGACGAGGTCCAAGTGACCTGCGTTGTGAGTTCCTGGGTCGAGTTGTCCGTGAAGTGACCAGTCGCCGTGAACTGCTGCGTCAGGCCGCTCGCAACGCTCGGCGCCGCGGGCGACACGTCGATCGACACCAGCGTCGCATCCGTCACCGTCAACGTCGTATCGCCGCTCACGTCGCCACTCGTCGCCGACACCGTCGTAGTGCCGAGGACGGTTGTCGTCGCGAGACCGTTCGAGTCGTCGGCATTGCTCACCGTGGCTACCGCCTCGTCGGACGACGCCCAAGTCACCTGCGATGTGAGGTCCTGGTCGGAGCCATCTGTGTAGTAACCAGTCGCCGTGAACTGCTGCGTCAGGCCGTTCGCGACGCTCGGCACCGCGGGCGACACCTCGATTGACACCAGCGTCGCATCCGTCACTGTTAACGTCGTATCGCCGCTCACGTCGCCGCTCGTCGCCGACACCGTCGTAGTGCCGAGGGCGTTTGTCGTCGCGAGACCGTTCGAGTCGTCGGCGTTGCTCACCGTCGCCACCGCCTCGTCGGACGAGGCCCAGGTGACCTGTGTGGTGAGGTCCTGCGTGGAGTTGTCGGTGAAGAGACCGGTCGCCGCGAACTGCTGCGTCAGGCCGTTCGCCAGGCTCGGCGCCGTGGGCGACACCTCGATCGACACCAGCGTCGCCTCGGTCACCGTCAAGGTGGTGTCACCGCTCACGCCGCCGCTGGTGGCGGTGACCGTGGTGCTGCCGGCAGCAGCTGCCGTTGCGAGACCGTTCGAGCCCGGATCGTTGCTGACCGTCGCCACCGCCTCATCGGACGAGGCCCAGGTGACCTGCGTAGTGAGGTCTTGAGTGGTGTTATCAGTGAAGACGCCAGTGGCTGCGAACTGCTGCGTCGTTCCATTTGCGACGCTCGGCGCCACTGGTGACAGCTCGATCGACACCAGCGTTGCGTCGGTTACCGTCAGGCTGGTGTTGCCGGTCACGTCGCCGCTCGATGCCGACACGGTCGTGCTGCCGACGCCGGTCGCGCTCGCGAGACCGTTCGAGCCGTCGTCGTTGCTGACCGTCGCCACTGCGCCATCGGTGGACGCCCAGGTCACCTGCGTAGTGAGGTCTTGGGTGGAGTTATCTGTGAACACACCGGTGGCTGTGAACTGCTGCGTCGTTCCCTTTGCGACACTCGAGGCCGCCGGCGACACCTCGATCGACACCAGCATCGCGTCGGTCACCG
>Ga0075418_10010909_pt1 | contig 10160 bp, 5 predicted proteins | sample SoiMetdeltSBSDD2_FD_81776 | JGI IMG/M metagenome (GOLD analysis project Ga0075418, IMG submission 81776) | Bulk soil microbial communities from a Populus tree surrounding site in Tennessee, USA - Soil MetaG P. deltoides SBSDD2 | ecosystem: Environmental > Terrestrial > Soil > Tree plantation...
GGTGGGAGTCGACCGGCTCCCCGGTGTCGGCGACCAGGCTCGTCCTGGTGGCCAGGCCCTCCCTGAGCAGCCGCTGCTGCACCGCCCCGACGGCCAGCAGCGACGGCACGGGCACGCGGGACTTCCCGTCGTCGGCCCTGGCGTCGGAGACGACCAGCAGGCAGACGCCAGCGCGCACGGCGGCGGCCGCCTCCTCCCCGAGGCGCCGGCAGGCGGCGCGCAGCCCGCCCGGTCCCTCGCCCGCCGCCCAGGTGGCGTCCAGGTCCCGCGGGCCCAGCCCGAGCGCCGGCCGGGTCAGCGCCTCCAGCCCGCCCGGGGTGAGGACGAAGCCGGCCAGCTCGACCAGCCTGGCCGCCTCCGGCTCCTCGCCGAGCAGCGGGTGGCGGCGGCCGAGCAGGGTCCTGCTGGACAGCACGTGGCGCTCGCGCAGGTGGTCGATGGGCGGGTTGGTGACCTGGGCGAAGCGCTGGCGCAGGAAGTGGCCGACCGGCCGGGTGGTGACCCCGAGCACGGCCGGCGGCGTGTCGTCGCCCATGGACGCCGTCGGCTCCTTGCCGGCGGTGGCCATCGGCCGCAGCACGGTGGTGATCAGCTCCCGGGTGAAGCCGAAGGCGACCTGGGCGGCGGCCAGGCGGCGGTCGTCGGTGGCCACCCCGACGGGCGGCCCGACCCCGGCGGCGCGCAGGTGCTCGGCCACCCAGGCGCTCCAGGGCCGGCCGGCGGCCAGCTCACCCTTGATCTGGTCGTCGGTGAGCAGCCCTCGCTCGGGGTCGACGCAGAGCATCTGGCCCGGCCCGAGCCGTCCCCGCCGCACCCGGCCGCGGCCGGCGGTGTCGACCGCGCCGGCCTCGGAGGCGCACACGACCAGGCCGTCCTCGGACGCCTCCCAGCGCATGGGCCGCAGCCCGTTGCGGTCCAGGGCCGCCCCGACCAGGCGGCCGTCGGTGAAGACCAGGCCGGCCGGGCCGTCCCAGGGCTCGGTCAGGCAGGCGTGGTAGCGGTAGAAGTCGCGCAGGTCCTGGCGGTCCTGGTCCTCGGCCGAGGGCTCGACCGCCGGGACCAGCATGGCCAGGGCGTGGCGGGGGTCGCGGCCGCCCCTGACCAGCAGCTCCACCGCGTTGTCGAGCTGGGCCGAGTCGGACCCGTCGGGGTCGAGCACCGGCCGCAGCAGCTCCTCGTCCAGCTCGCCCGCCCCCAGGTGGCCCTCCCGGGCCCGCATCCAGGCCACGTTGCCGTCGAGGGTGTTGATCTCGCCGTTGTGGCACAGGAAGCGGAACGGCTGGGCCCGTTCCCAGGACGGCGAGGTGTTGGTCGAGTAGCGCTGGTGGAACACGGCGAAGGCGACCGCGAACGCCGGGTCGGCCAGGTCGGGGTAGAAGGCGGCCAGCTGGTCGGCCGCGCACAGCGCCTTGTAGGTGACCGTCCGGGTCGAGCAGGAGGCCAGGTAGAGGGCGACCCCGGCGGCCCTGGCGGCCAGGGCGGCCCGCCGCCCGGACCGGAAGCAGCGCCGCTCGGCCTCGTCCACCTCCGCGTCGGTCCGGAACACGGCCTGCTCGATCGCGGGCGCGTTGGACCGGGCCAGGGTGCCGAGGGCGCGGTGGTCGACCGGGACCGGCCGCCAGCACAACAGCTCCAGCCGCTCGGCGACCAGCGCCTGCTCGAGCACCCGGCGGGCCTCCTTGGCGTCCTCGGGGTCGCGGGGCAGGAAGGCCATGGCCACCCCGAGCCGGCCGGCGGGCCCCTCGGCCTCCGGGCCGGCGAAGATCCCCGCGGGCAGCGGGACCAGGACGCCGGCGCCGTCGCCGGTCCGGGCGTCGGCGGCGACCGCGCCCCTGTGCCGCAGCCGTTCGAGGCCCCCGAGGGCGGCGTCGAGGATGGCCCGGCTGGCACGGCCGTGCACGTCGGCCACGAAGCCGATGCCGCAGGCGTCGCGCTCGTCGCGTCGCCGGTCATACAGGGGCCGGCCGCTCGGGCCGGTGCCTGCCAGGAGGTGCTCCGTCATCTCGCCTCCGAGAGCACTGCGTGGGGCAGACGCCGGGAGCCGAGTGGTGGACGACGATGTCCAGGGACACGAAAACGGCGCCGCCTTGGGCGAGCGCCGTTGCTCTTCGACCATGAGCCTACGGAGGTGGCTGCGGTGCGTCAACAGCCGGCGCGGCCACCGCCGCGGCCTACCCGGAACGGGTCGGTCTGGTCCGCCAGGCGACCGCCACGCCGGCCCCGGCGGCCAGCACCAGCAGCAGCAACCCACCGCCGACGAGCCGCAGCAGCTGGCCGGTGTCGAGCCGGGTCTCGGCCGGGAGGGCGGGCAGGCCGGGCACCGGCTCCGGCCGCAAGGCCTGCTTGGGGACGAGGCCGAGGCGCACGGCCAGGCGGCCCAGGGCCGCCGGCCGGGCCGGGCCGCCGTCCGCCGGCAGCTCCAGCACCACCAGCTCGAAGGTCTGTCGCACGGCCCCGTCCGGCATCACCTGCGGCAGGCCAAGGGGGCGGCCGAACCGGGCCCGGGCCCGCCGCCGGTCCGCCGCCGACGCCGCCGCCGGGTCGGTGCCGAGGTACTCGCGGGCGATCGCCTTGTCCTTGAGCAGGGCCTGGGTCTGGTGGTCGGTGACCGGCGGCCGCGCCGACGGCAGCGGGATGTCGGCGTCGGCCAGCGCCTCGACGTCCAGCTTGGCCAGCAGTGGCGGCAGCTCGATCGGGGCCACCGCCGGCGGGCCGCCGGTGGCCGAGGAGGCGCCCAGCACCATCGTGTCGAACGCCTGGAGGGCCAGCCCGTCGCTGGTCCAGACCATCCCCAGCGGCCGGCCGAGGACCGCCTTGCCGCCCACGGCCCGGTAGGCGGTGTAGAACGCGCCGGCCTGGCTGTCCACCACCCGGTAGCCGCCGCAGGCCGACCCCCTGACGCTGGAGAACAAGCCGTCGGGCACGGGGAGGAGGTCGGCGGCCGGGTCGAGCGGGGCGGCGTCCACGCGCCACAGCTCCAGCCGCGAGAGGGTCCGCGAGGGGTGCGCGGCCACCCTGGTCCCGTGATGGCGGACCCAGGCGGCCAGCGACGGGGTCATGGGGCCGCCCTGGGCGGCGCCGGTGAGCACGAAGTAGCGCACGCCGGCGGCCTGGGCGGCCGGCCCGTCCGAGAACCCGGTCACGGTGGCGCCGGCGGCCAGCAGCCGGGCCCGGTCGTCGGGGCCGCCGGCGTTGACCACCGAGCAGTCCGGCACCTTGTCGTGGACGGTCGCCACCAGCCGGTCCAGGCCGTCGTCGGCCGACGGGCGGTACCTGGCGTCCCAGTCGGCCCCCTGGGCGACGAGCAGCGCGGCCAGCGCGACCCCGGCCCCGGCTCCGACCAGCCGGGGGACCGCCCGGCGCACCGGGCGCCGGGCCCGCGTGCCGGCCGCCCGCGTGGCGGCCATGGCCAGGGAGACGGCCGCGGCGGGCACGGCGAAGGGGAGGGCCTGCTGGGCCGGGTACCCGAACACCATGGCGACCAGCGCCCCGGCCGCCGTGGTCGCCGTCCAGGCGAGCAGCCGGGCCGCGCCTGCCCCGGCCTCCGACCTGGCGCCGGACCGGTGGCGCCAGGTCGGGATGGTGGCGGCCAGGCCGGCGGCGACCAGCAGCCAGGTCAGCGGGGCGGCGGCCACGGAGTCGGCGATGGCCCGCCGCCCGGGAGGCCGGCCGAGGAGCCACCCGGCCTGCCCGGCGTCGAGGCCCAGGCCGGCGACCCAGATGGGCAGGGCCAGCCACAGGCCGATCCCGAGCCCCAGGGCGGCCATGTCCCGCCAGGCCTCCCGGTGCCGCCCCTGGAGCAGCTCGGCCACCACCGGGACGGCCAGGACCGGCAGGGCCAGCGGACTGACCAGCAACGCGAGCCCCCCGACGGCGGCGACCAGGGGCAGCCAGCGCAGGGCCGGCCGCGCCGGCGGTCCCCAGGCCACGGCCAGCGCCCCCAGGGCGGGCGCCACGGCCAGGACGGCCCCGGTCGCCGCCCGCCCGTTCAGGACGAGCACCGGGTCGAGGGCGACCAGGGCGCCGGCCAGCGCCGCCGCCCCCAGCCGCCACGGCCGCCCGCGGTCGTTCTGCAGTTGCGGCGGGGCCGGGCCCGGCCCGGCCGCCGCACCGGTTCCGGGCCCGGCCCGCATGAGAAGCAGGCAGAGCAGCACAGTCAGCACGACCACACCCGCCAGCAGGAACCGGCTCGGCACCCTGGCCTCCCGGACCGCCCCCTCCAGCGAGCTCCCAGCCTCCGTCGCCCGCAGCCACGCCCCCACCGCCAGGGCATGCAACGGCTCGATCGGCCCAACCCTCGGGTCCTGCGCCACCAGGCCGCCACCACTCCCCCCGGCGGCCCGCACCACCGCCACCTCAGCCGCCAACGTGTCGGGCCCCCCACCCCCACGCCACCCGGCCGCCCCCAGCCCCACCGCCGCGATCGCCACCACCACCACGGCGGCCCCGACAGCCTCCCCAACCCCGACCCGAGGCGCCCCGGCCCGCCGAGCCTCCGCCCGCGCCGCCTCGGCCTTCGCCTCCCGGGCGACCCGCGCGGCCTCGACCTGGGCCGCCTTGGCCTGGCGGGCCTCCTCCCGGGCCGCGGTGCCGCGGCGGGCTGCGGGCGCCCGCCTGGTCCCGCGGGCGGCCGACCGGCGGCCCTGGTCGCCCCACCCGCGCAGCCGCTCCAGCGTGGCCTGGTCCATCCCGGGCGCGACCTGGCCGGGCCCGATCACCGGGTCCAGCTCCTGGCCGCTCAGCCCGATCAGCCGCCCCGACTCGGCGACCGGCAGGCCCAGGCTCGCCGCCGCCGCGGCCTCGCCGACCGTCTCCTCGCCGGGCGGCTGATCGGCCGGCGCCTCCGCCTCCAGCTCCGGCTCCTCTGACTCCAGCTCCGCCTGCGGCTCCTCCGGCCCGGATGCCGGACCAACCTCGGCGCCCGGCGGCTCCGGTTCGGCGCCGGCCGGGGGCGTGGACCCGGTGACCGCTGTCCAGAGCTCGCCGATCTGGACCGGGCGGTAGAGGACGGCTCGGGTCGGGCCGGGGGGCAGGGCCGCGGCGTGCTCGCCTTCCTGGAGGAGGACGACCGTGCGGCCCAGGAAGCGGCCGCCGATGACGGCGAACGCCCGCTCGTGGAGGTCGGGGGGCATGTCGACGATGACCACGTCGGCATGGCGGATGGCGGCGTCGAGGTCCTCGCTGTGCCAGTCGAGCATGCGGACCCGGCCCGGGGCCTCGATCAGCGAGCGCAGGGCGCCGACGAGCATGGTGTCGCGGGAGACCAGGACCACCCGCAGGGCCGCGCCCTTCGGCTCGGGGACCGGCCCGCGGGGCCGGGAGCCGGGACGTTGGAGCGGGATGTGCCCGGGGTTGCCGGGGCGGGCCGGGCTGCCGGCTCCCGGCTCGGCACGGGACGAAGGTGGCTGGGTGGCCGAGCCGGCATGGGCCCCGGAGGGGCGCCCGACCCAGCCGCGGTCGCTCACCGGCCCGCCTCCGCGCGGCCGGCGCCGTCGGCGACCCTGACGGCCGACACGACCAGGTTGTCACGGTAGCTGTGCCGGGCCCGGTCGAGGGTGCCGGCACAGGTGATGAGGCGCAGGGCCGGCGCGGTGGTGGCGCCGTAGACGGCCCCGCCGGGCAGCGCCTGCTTGGGGTAGCTGGCCAGCGACTCGACCTCGAACCGGACCACCAGCCGGTCGGCCCGGACGACCCGGATCTGGTCGCCGGGGCGCAGGTCACGCAGCCGGTAGAACACGGCCGGCCCGGTCCGGGAGTCGACGTGGCCGGCGATCACGGCCGGGCCGAGCTGGCCGGGCTGCGGCCCGCCGGTGAACCAGCCGGCGACCTGGAAGTCGCCGGGCACCTGCATGGTCCCGTCACGGTTGAGCCCCAGCGGGACCAGGGGCGATGACACGCCGATGGCCGGGATCTCCACCCGCACCGGCGGCGAGAGGGGCAGGCGCCGCCACGACCCGACCGGGAAGTCGATCACCCGGGTGGTCCGGGTCGGGGCGGCCGCCGGCCTGCCGGCCGGCGGGGCGACGTGCGCCGTCGGCCGGCCGGCGGCGCAGCCGGCCGGCCCGGTGACCACCAGACTCAACACGACCACCCACCGGCGGATCCTGAAACCCCTGGTCATGGCATCGACGCTGTCCCTAGCCGCTCGATCTCCGCTGCTGGACGACGTACCCGGCGGCCGCGACCAGGCCGCCGCCGATCAGGAGCAGCGCGAACCGCCGCCCGTCCGGTCCGGAGCCGACGCTGGTGCCGCCGGCGCCCGTGGCCACCCCACCGGCGGCCGACACCGCGGCGGCCGCGTCGCGGATGTCGAGCAGCTCGGGCTTCTCGCCGATGCCGCCGACCGCGACCAGCGACGAGATGGAGCCGCTGGGCAGCTTCAGGTCGTCGGCCCTGGCCAGGACTTCGCCGCTGCCGGTCTTGCGGACCTCGGCGTCGACCGGGCCCGCCGGGACCTCCTGGTAGTCGCTGGCCGACGGGAACCGCGCGTTGGAGACGAGCACGTCGCCGCCGGTGACCAGGTCCACCGCGCTCTCACCAGGGATGGCCTGGATGAGCCTGACCTTGCTCCTGCTGGCGGCGGGGGGCGACAGGTCGTCGGTCAGCAGCCCCGCCTTGACGGAGGTGAGCTGCCCGAACACGGCCACCGTGTAGGCCTTGCCGGCCTCCAGGCTGACGGTGGCCGCGACGACCGGTGGCGAGCTGGCCGGCTCGCCGGCCTCGCGCACCTCGACCTTGAACTTCCCCGGCTCGACCCTGAGGTAGTCCGAGACGGTCTTGAACGGCACGCCCTTGAGCTGGAGCCGGCCGTTGACATAGATGACGTAGACGTCGCCCTTGAGGAGGCCGGGGGCGAAGTGGGCCACCCGGACCAGCGCCTGGTCACCGGCCTGGGCGCCGGAGGCCACCCCCGGCACGGCGAGCAGGGCCGCCGCCGCGGCGACCAGAGCCGCGGCGGCCAGTCGTCGGCGGAACATTCGCCCCCTCCTCGTTCGTCGTTCGTCCGGGGGGATGCGAACGACGACGAGTGGTGCGCCCCCCGGCGATCCCGCCCACGCATGCCGTCACGAGCCGATCCGGTCGCCATTATCGGCGGTGGCCCCTTTGTCCGAGTGCCCTCAATTCTGCGTAGTTCCCGTCAGAAGACCAGGTGAATGGGGTAGTAGGCTGGTCTGGTGACAGACCTTGCCCCGCCGGTGCGGCGCCGGCTGACCGACGACGCGATCGAGCACCTCCACAGCCTGATGGCGGGCTGGCAGCTCATCGCCGACCTGGCCTTCGCCGACCTGCTGCTGTTCCTGCCCGTCGACGGCAGCGAGAGCTTCCGCATCGTCGGCCAGCTCCGGCCCTACACCGCCCGCACCCTCTACCCGGTCGACCTGGTCGGCCAGGTGGTCGAGCCGACCTGGCACCCGTATGTCGAGCGGGCCTGGCGGGAGGGGCGGCGCCAGCGGTCGCTGGAGCCGATCCTGATCGACGCCGAGCCGGTCCGGGTCGAGACCGTGCCCGTCCGCCACCAGGGCGAGATCGTCGCCGTGCTCAGCGTCGAGTCGCCCGAGATCCCCGCCCGCCCGACCGGCCGGCTGGAGGCGTCCTACCTGGGCGCGGCCGAGGCGCTGCTGGAGATGGTGGCCGACGGGGCCTTCCCGTTCGTGGAGGCCCACGACCCGACGGCGTCGCCCCGGGTCGGCGACGGCCTGGTCGTGCTCGACGCCAGCGGCCGGGTCGAGTTCGCCAGCCCCAACGCGACCTCGGCCTTCCGGCGCATGGGGACCAACGCCCTGCCGCTCGGCCAGCCGCTCCCCCACCGGGCCGCCATCCTGGTCGCCGAGGCGATGGCCGGGGGGAGCCCGGTCGAGTCCGAGATCGAGGCCGCCGGGGCGGTCACCGACATCCGGGTGGTCCCGCTGCTGCGCGACGCCGGCCGCCGCGGCGCCCTGGTGCTGGTCCGGGAGGCGACCGAGCTGCGCCGGCGCGACCGGGTCATCTCCCGGCGCGAGGCGACCATCCGCGAGGTCCACCACCGGGTCAAGAACAACCTCCAGACGGTCGCGTCGCTGCTCCGGCTCCAGGCCCGCCGCCTCGGGAACCACCCCCAGGCGGTGGCCGCCCTGGAGGACTCGGTGCGCCGGATCACCTCGATCGCCCTGGTCCACGAGACCCTGACCGAGGAGTTCGAGGGCGCCGTCGACATGGCCGACGTGGCCCGGCGGGTGGTCAGGATGCTGGAGGGCTCGCTGGGCCGCGAGGACGCCCAGATCGAGCTGCGCACGGCCTCGGTCCGGGTGGACGCGGCCGTGGCCACCCCCCTGGCGGTGGTGCTGAACGAGCTGATCCAGAACGCCATCCAGCACGGCCTGGGCGACGGTCAGGGAACGGTCACCGTCCAGCTGCACGGCGGCGACGACCAGCCGGTCGTCCTCCAGGTCCAGGACAACGGCAGCGGAGCCATCCCGGCCGAGCCGATCCCGGCCCAGCCGAGCCGCGTGCTCGGCCCCCCGGAGGGGGAGCGTAGCCGGATCGAGGAGGGGGCTCAACCGGCTGTCGACAGCCCCGGGGGCAGCCCGGGGGGCGGCCTCAACCCGGGGGGTGGGCTGGGGTTGCGCCTGGTCAGGGCCCTGGTCGAGGAGGAGCTGAACGGCCGGTTCACGCTGATCCACCCGGCGGGGCGGGGCAGCGTCGCCACCGCCGTCGTCCCCCCGGTCGAGCGGACGGGCTGAGCCGCCGTGGCCCCCACCCAGGTGCTGATCGCCTCGCCGCTGGAGGGCGAGCTGGCGGAGCGGATCAAGGCGGCCGACCCCAGGGCCGAGGTGCTGTTCGAGCCCGACCTCCTCCCGCCGGCCCGCTACCCGGCCGACCACCTCGGCGACCCGGGCTTCCGCCGCGACGCCGGGGCCGAGGCCCGCTGGCGGGCGCTGCTGGACCGGGCCGAGGTGTTGTTCGGCGTCCCCGGCGACTCGGCCGACGACCTGGCCGAGGTCGTCGCCACCCTGTCCAGGCTCCGCTGGGTCCACGCCACCAGCGCCGGGGCCGGCGAGCAGGTGCGCAAGGCCGGGCTGCCGGCCGAGGCCCTGGAACGGGTCACGATCACCACCTCCAGCGGCGTCCACGCGGTGCCGCTGGCCGAGTACGCCATCCTGGGGCTCCTGGCCATCGCCAAGGAGCTGCCCCGGTTCGTCGAGGGCCAGCGGGCCAGGGCCTGGCCGGAGATCCGCCGGCCGCTGCGGGAGCTGGACGGGCAGACCCTGCTCCTTGTCGGCCTCGGCGACATCGGGCGCGAGACGGCCCGGCTGGGCAAGGCCTTCGGCATGCGCACGGTCGGGTTCCGGCGCACCGAGGGCCCGCCGCCCGAGCACGTCGACGAGGTCCACGGCCCCCAGCGCCTGCCCGAGCTGGCCCACCGGGCCGACGCCATGGTGGTGAGCCTGCCCCTGACCGACCAGACGGCCGGCCTGATCGACCGGGCCACGATCGAGCGCCTCCCGGCCAGCTGCATCTTCGTCAACATCGGCCGGGGCGGGGTGGTCGACGAGCCGGCCCTGGTCGACGCCCTGCGGGAGCGGCGCATCGCCGGCGCGGTCCTGGACGTGTTCGCCACCGAGCCGCTCCCCGACTCCTCACCCCTCTGGACCCTGCCCAACGTACTCGTCACCCCGCACGCGGCCGCCCTCTCGGCCCGGGAGAACGAGCGCATCGTCGAGCTGTTCGTGGACAACCTGGGCCGCTACCTGGACGGCCGGCCGCTCCGCAACGTGGTCGAGCCCGGCCTGTTCTACTGACAACTGCGCGGGCTCCGCTCCCCCCAGGCCCCGAAACCCGAGCCGGGGCTATCGCGAGCGGTGAGCGCGGAAGCGGAGGCGGTTCGCCCGGGTGGTCACCGAGACCTCGTCGAAGCCGGCCGTCCGCAGGCGCTCCGGGAGGCTGTCGGGGTCGACCGGCACCATGGTGTCGGCCAGGTGGTAGAGCCGGAACCGCAGGCTGGGCAGGGTGTCGGAGCCGACCAGCAGCCCGCCCGGGCGCAGGCAGCGGCCCACCTCGGCCAGGACCCGGTCCTGCAGTCCGGCCGACGGGACGTGGTGGAGCATGGTGAGCACCGCGGCGGCGTCGAAGCACCCGTCACGGAACGGCAGCGCCGCGCCGTCCCCGCGGACCACCCGCAC
>Ga0075418_10010910_pt1 | contig 10159 bp, 12 predicted proteins | sample SoiMetdeltSBSDD2_FD_81776 | JGI IMG/M metagenome (GOLD analysis project Ga0075418, IMG submission 81776) | Bulk soil microbial communities from a Populus tree surrounding site in Tennessee, USA - Soil MetaG P. deltoides SBSDD2 | ecosystem: Environmental > Terrestrial > Soil > Tree plantation...
ATGCCGCCATCACCCGCGTGGGACACGCGTGAAATAATGAGGGCATGCGATCGCTCGTCGTCGCCCTCGTCGCGGTCGTGCTCTGGGGCTGCGCAACGAATCTGCCCGTGCCGCCGCCACCACCGACGGGCCCCGTTCCGGACCTGGTCGGAACGTGGCGTGGGACCTGGGGCGGCGAGCCGGTTTCGCTGCTGATCACCGATCAGCTGGCGGTCGGGTATTCGGGTGTCTACCTCGGCACCTGGCAGCTCGGCGGACCGCAGCGGCCCGGCATCGCGGGCGTGCTCACCACGACGATCCGCGGCTCGGCGGTGTCGTCGCGCGCGGAGGGCTGGCTCGGCAACGACGCGCGCGGCCGCCTGGTGCTGCTGGTACAGACGGAGACGCCCGACGGCGCGCAGCGGCTGACCCTGGCCCGCGTGGCCGACGATCGCTTCCAGGGCTCCGGCGAATCGAGCTTCCGCTGGGGCCCGCGCGGACCGGCCGAGCTGACGCGAGCCGCCGGCCCTCGCCCGTAACGCCGCGCGAGGGTATCATCCCCCCGGTGCGAATCGTCTTCCCCGACGGCGCCGGATGCGTGCGCTCACCCGAAGAGCTCGAGCCGCTGCGGCGGCTCGGCCGCGTGGATTTCCACGACGGGCCGCCGCGCGATCGCGCCGAGCTGGTGGAGCGCGTTCGGGAGGCGGACGCGGTCGTCCTCGACTACTCGGAGATGGACGCGGAGGTGCTCCGCGTGTGTCCGCGTCTGCGCTTCATCAGCTTCCTCGGCATCGGCTACGCGAGCTACATCGACGTGGCGGCCGCGACGAAGCAGGGCATCACGGTGGCGAACACGCCCGACTACGGCGCGACGTCGGTTGCCGAGCACGCGCTCGCCATGATGCTCGCCCTCACCCGCCACCTGGCCGCCGCCGACCGGAGTCTTCGCGAAGGGCGCTGGGAGCCGGGCCGCTTCAACGGCATCGAGCTGCGTGGCAAGACGCTCGGCATCGTGGGCCTGGGCCCCATCGGCGCCGAGATGGCGCGGCTCGCCACGGGCATCGGCATGCGCGTGGTTGCCTGGACGCGCCGGGCCACCCCGGGACGCGCGCCCGCCGGCGTGGAGATGGTGGCGCTGGAGACGCTGTTCGAGCGCGCCGACGTCGTCTCCCTCCACCTCGCCTACTCGCGGGAGACCGAAGGGCTGATCTCGCGGGCGCTGCTCGAGCGCATGAAGCCGGGCGCCTGGTTCGTGAACACCGCGCGGGCGCGTCTGGTGGACAACGCCGCCCTGGTCGAGCTCTTGACGGCGGGAAAGATCCGCGGCGCCGCCCTCGACGTCCACGAGACCGAGCCGACTCCGGTGCCGCATCCGATGGTCGGGCTGCCGAACGTGCTGCTGACGCCGCACATCGGCTACAACACGACCGAGGCGTCCGCCAACATGCTGCGGATCTCGATCGCCACCGTCGAGGCGTTCGCCCGGGGCGAGCGCCTGCACGTCGTCAACTAGCTCACGGCGCGAGGTCCTCGGACGCGCCCGATCGCGGGACTACCGGTCACTTGCAAGGGAGACAGGCGCCGGCGACCAGAACGGCTCCGAGCTTCTCACATTCAAGGGACCGCTCCGCGTCTCGTTCGGCCCGTGCCTGACGGATCGCCTCCCTCCCGGCCGGGGTGACCGCGCAACCGGCCAGGAGAACCGCAACCAGGACGCCGGACACGCTGACCGCCGACACGCTAGACAAGGCCCCACACCTTGGCGAAGGGGTCGTGCGCGGCGTCGTCGTGCCATTCATACTCCATGCGCGTGGCAACCTCGTCGCGGACGGCAGGACCAGCGACGCGGCCAATGAGATGGAGCGCCATGTCGATGCCGGCCGACACGCCGGAGGACGTGACGACGTTGCCGTCGTCGACCCAGCGCGCTTGCCGGATCCAGTCCACCTTCGGGCCCTGCTCGACGACCCAGGCGAAGGATCGCTTGTTCGTCGTCGCGCGGCGACCGTCCAGGATGCCGGCCCTGGCCAGCAGAGCCGCCCCGGTGCACACCGATGTCATCGTCTCCGCACGGCGCCCCTGCCCCGCGAGCCAGTCGACGAGCGCGCGGTTGTTCACCTCGCGCCGCGTGCCCATGCCTCCCGGCACCAGGATCATGTCCATCGGCGGAGCGTCCTCGAATCCGTAGTCGGCCATGGCGCGAGGCCCCTGCGCGCTCGGCACCGGCCCCGCGTGCTCGGCCACGGTGACGATGCGGAACGAGTCCTTGGCCTGGCCGAAGGCCTCGAGCGGTCCGAAGACGTCGAGCAGCTCGAATTCCGGAAACAGCAGTACGCCGAGCGTCTTCTGCGCCATGGCTCTAGCCCTCCAGGGGGTGCGTCATGTCTTCGGGTCTGACCCAGCGATCGTAGTCCTCGGGCTTGACGAAGCCCAGCTTCAGGGCGGCCTCGCGCAGATTGGTCCCGTCGCGGTGCGCGGTCAACGCGATCTGGGCGGCCTTCTCGTAGCCGATATGCGGGGTGAGGGCGGTCACCAGCATCAGGGAATCGTCGACGTGACGCCGGATCCGCTCGACGTCAGGCTCGAGCCCGCGCGCGCAGTGCTCGTCGAAGGAGCGCACGGCGTCGGTGAGGAGCGCGATCGACTCGAGAACGTTGTGGAGGATCACCGGCTTGTAGACGTTGAGCTGGAAGTTGCCCTGGGAGCCGGCCAGCGCCACCGCCGTGTCGTTGCCGAACACCTGCACGGCCACCATGGTGAGTGCCTCGGCCTGCGTCGGATTGATCTTGCCCGGCATGATCGACGACCCCGGCTCGTTCTCCGGGATCCGCAGCTCACCAAGCCCCGCCCGCGGCCCCGAGGCGTGCCAGCGCACGTCGTTGGCGATCTTCATCAGCGCGCCGGCCAGGGTGCGCAGGACGGCGCTGGCGTTCACCATGGCGTCGTGCGCCGACAGGGCGGCGAACTTGTTCGGCGCCGAGACGAACGGCTTGCTCGTCTCCTCGGCGAGCCGGCGCGCCACGACCTCCCCGAAGCGCGGATGGGCGTTCAGCCCGGTCCCGACGGCGGTGCCGCCGAGCGCGAGGCCGGCCAGCCGCCGCGACGCCCAGCCCACGGCCTCCAGCGCCTCGTCGAGCTGAGCGACCCAGCCCGAGATCGCCTGGCCCAGGGTCAGCGGCGTCGCATCCTGAAGATGCGTGCGTCCGAGCATGACCACGTCTTGATATCGGCGCGCCTTGGCATCGAGCGTGTCGCGGAGCGCTTGCACGGCGGGCATCAGCACGTTCTCCAGCTGCTCGACGGTGGCAACGTGCATGACGGCCGGGAAGACGTCGTTCGAGGACTGGCTCATGTTGACGTCGTCGTTGGGGTGGATGCGGCCCTTGTCCCCCGGCGTCCCGCCCGCCAGCTGAACGGCGCGGTTCGCGACGACCTCGTTCGCGTTCATGTTCGACTGCGTGCCGGAGCCCGTCTGGAACACCACGAGCGGAAACTCGTCGTCCCATTTCCCCGCGATCACCTCGTCGGCCGCGCGGGCGATCAGCTCGGCCTTCGCCGGAGGTAGCTGGCCCAGCTCCCGGTTGGCGAGCGCGGCCGCTTTCTTCACCAGGCCGAAGGCGCGGATCACGGGCCGGCCCCAGCGAAAGCGGTCGGCGCCGATGACGAAGTTGCGGCGCGAGCGCTCGGTCTGGGCGCCCCAGAGCCGCTCGGCGTCGACCTCCACGGGTCCCAGGGCGTCCTTCTCGGTGCGGGTCTTTCGCGCGCTCATCGCGCCTCCTTGCCGCAGCATACCGCCGCCCGGTGGCGGGCGCCGCCTCAGTCCCCCGTCGCCGACTCGGTGGCCAGGGCGTCGGCGCGCGCGTTGAAGTGCGCGAAGTCGTCGCGTCCGGCCCACGTCGACTGGTGTCCGCGCTGGTGACGGAACGCCAGCGTCAGCCGCCGCGCCTTTGCCAGGGTCCGGGCCGCCGCGACGAGCTCGTCCACCAGTGGATCTTTCGTCTTCCAGCGTCCTTCGAACCACGCCCCCACGCCCTCGTAGTCGTGCACGATCGTGGCCGTCGCGCCCTCCGGCAGAAGGCGCAGCGCCAGGTAGAGGGCGGCCAGCTCGGCCAGGATGTTGCGCAGACGCTGCAGGGCCACCCTGATGGCCGCCGGCTCCGCCAGCGATCTCACGGCGCCGCCCGCGAACACCTGGGTGACCGTCATGCCGACCGCCTCGCGCTCCGTCGGCTCTTCGCGGGTGGCGTCGACGACGACCACGCCCACGCCGCCCAGGTGGTTGCCGTCGACGAACGCGTAGAGGCCGGGCGTCAGCACCGTGCCCTCGCCGCGGAGCATCGCCTCCGCCTGCATCCGGCTGGGAACCGCCTGATAGCGCGCGCCGCGCACGCCCTTCACCGCCGCCTCGCAGGCCGCCCACGTGTCGTAGATGCCGCGGATACGCTCGGGCGCGGTGACGACGTAGACCTTAGCCACTCACCCTCACACCGCCACCACCTTCACCCTCACGTCGGTCGCGCCCGCGACCGTGCGGTAGAGCGGTCAGCGCTGGCGATACGTCGCGACGAGGGCGTCGGCTTGCGCCTGGCTTACACCGGCCAGCTCGAACGTCATGGTCACTGAGGCGAAGCGGTTCGGCTCCGCGTCGGTACGCGCCCCCTCGATGGTGACGTCCATGCGGCGCAGCGGGACGCCGGTCTCCTTCGCGTGCATCTCGATGAGGGTCACGCCGCACGACGACACCGCGGCCAGGAACGCCTCGCTGTTCGTCAGCGCGTCGGGCTGCGGCCGCGCCGAGGAGTCGAACGGCACCGTGTGGCCGCGCGCGGTGTTGTGCGCGCGACCGAGAGTGCCGCTGCTGGAGGAGCGGATCGTCTCAACCTTGTCGCTCATGATGCTCTCCTTGGTGCGCGTCGACGGGCTCGGGGCGACGGGCCGGCTCGCTGCCGTCCCGACGCGCCTCGTCCTCGGTGGCGTAGCAGCGCTCCGGGCTCGCTTCCTCGTAGAACCGCGTGCCCGGCATGAAGTAGATGTGGGCGCCCGACTCGCGCGACACGTAGCCCTTGATAGGATGACTGTCGGGACACGCCCACGGCATCGGTGGCTCCACTCCCGGCCGCCCGGCCAGAAGCAGGACAAGGGCGGCGGCTAGCAGTCGCCCCTCACGCGTAGTGCACGCCGATGAGCTCGGCGACGAGGGCGGGGCGGTCCTGCCCCTCGATCTCCACCGTCATCTCCGAGGTGACTCGCACGCCGTTGCCGCTGACGCGCTCCACGTTCGCGAGCTTCTGCCGGAGTCGCAGGCGCGCGCCGGCCGGGACGGCGTTGGTGAAGCGCACCTTGTTCGAACCGTAGTTCAGGCCGTGACGCCGCTTGGCGACCTTCACCAGCGTGGCCGCCATCCGCGGGACGAGCGACAGCGTCAGGTAGCCGTGGGCGATCGTCTTGCCGCCGGGCATCTCGCGCTTCGCGCGCTCCACGTCGACGTGAATCCACTGATGATCGCCGGTGGCATCGGCGAACTTGTCGATCATCCCCTGCTCGACGGTCATCCACTCGGACGGACCGAGCTCCCGCCCGACGTGCTGCAGCAGCTCTTCCGGTTGTTCGACGATGAGCGTGGTCATGGCGGGGATGGTAACTCAGCTGCCGTCTCGCTGGCACGCTGGCTGCTAAGACAGTGATGATCCAGCGCCGGATCGCCCTTGCCGCCACCCTGGCGGCGGCCGCGGTGGCCATCGCGCTGGCGGCCGCGTCGTGCGACCGCATCCCGCCGGCCGAAAAGCTGCCGGACGTCGCCGCCGGCGAGGCCGCCTTCACGGCCACCATGGAGGCGCACACCGGAAGCCCGGTGGTGGGCGGCAACCGCATCGACGTCCTGCTGAACGGCGACCAGATCTTCCCGGCGAAGCTCGCGGCCATCCGGAGTGCTCGCTCGACGATCGCCTATGCCGAGTACTTCTACGCCGATGGCGCTCCTGCCCGCGAGATCGCCGAGGCGCTCGCCGAGCGATGTCGCGCGGGCGTCGTCGCCAACATCCTTCTCGACGGCTTCGGGACGCTATCGATGCCGCGCGAGCACGTCGAGCTCTTGAAGGCCGCCAACTGCCACGTGGCGACGTTCCGGCCGCTTGGACGGCTGGTCTCCGTCGGCCGGCACAACAAGCGGAATCATCGCCGCGTGCTGGTGGTCGACGGCCGCGTGGCCATCACCGGCGGCTCGGGTGTGAGCGACAAGTGGACCGGCAACGGCCGGGTGGAAGGCCACTGGCGCGACACCGACCTCCGGATCGAGGGGCCCGCCCTCAACAGCGTCCAGAGCGCGTTCCTCGAGAACTGGCGCGAGGCCACCGGCGAGCTGCTCGGCGGGGAGCGATATCTATGGGAGGGCCGCCGCGGGCCGGGCGACGCGCGCGCTCAGGTGATCAAGTCGTCGCCGGGCGGCGGGAGCTTCGAGATGTACACGATGTACCTGCTGGCCATCGCTGGCGCCCGCCGCAGCATCTACCTCACGAATCCATACTTCCTGCCCGACGACCGCATGGAGGAGGCGCTCCTCGCCGCCGCCGCCCGGGGCGTGCGCGTGGTGGCGCTGACGCCGGGCAAGATCGACCACAACCTCGTCCGCGCGGCCAGCCGCCGCGGATTCGGCCGTCTGCTCCAGGCCGGCATCGAGATCTTCGAGTACCAGGCGTCGCTCCTGCACGCCAAGACGATGGTCGTCGACGGTGTGTGGGCCACCGTCGGCTCCACGAACTTCGACCATCGCTCGTTCGCCCTCAACGACGAGCTCAACGTCGCCCTCTACGACCGATCCGTGGTGGAGCGGCTGGCCACGGCCTTCGAGGCGGACCTGGCGCACGCGCGGCCGGTCACCTTCGAGGCGTGGCAGCGTCGCGGACTGCGGACGAAGCTGCTCGAGCTGTTCGTGTGGCCGATCGAGTCGCAGCTCTAGGCGGCCGGCCGCCGCGCGCGGTGCGCACTCATGAGCGCCGCCAGGGCCACCGTCAGGTCGTCCGTGGTCGGCGGCCTCGTGAAGTACGCGTCGAATCCCACCGCGCGCGCCATGTCGACGGGATACTCCTCGGGCGCCCGGGTCAGCGCGATGACGACGGTGAAGCGCTCCTGGCCCTGCTCGTAGCTCCGGATCCACCGGACGAGGTCGACACCGCTCGCATCGGGCAGCGCCATCTCGGTGATGATGGCGTCGGGCCGCCGCTGGAGGATGGTCGTCCGGGCTTCGGCCACCAGCGAGGCCTCGAAGACAGCCGCGCCGGTGAGGTCCAGCATCGAGGCGACGATCCCGCGGTCCTCGCGCAGGTGGTCCACGAGCAGGATGCTCGAGCCTCCGAGGTCGGGCAGTGGGTACGGTCCGCCGTGCATGGCCCGTCCACCTGCAGCGGCAATGCCGTCGAGTGAGGCTGGGCGCGCCCCTCAGAAGTGGAAGTGCGCTCCCAGCCCGAGATAGTCGAGCTTTTGCTTGTAGAACTGCCCGTTCGGAGAGTGCCCGTGGAAGTACTCGAGGAGCACCTGGAGGTTGCGGGAGGCGAGCACGCCCTCGAACTGTACGCCGGCGCGCACGGACACGTCAGAGTGCCAGGCGTTCTCCTGGCGGTTCTGGACGTCGACCCCCGCGATGGGCCGCCAGAAGGACTCCGGGCCGGGCCACGGGCTGCGGAACTCGACCCCCCACTGAACGGCCCAGGGCTTGAGCGACGAGGGTGTCTGGTCGAACAGATAGCCGCCACCACCATAGACGCGCAGGGCATCGTCGAAGAGGTCGTACGACAGCCGCAGGTCGACGCTCTCGTAGCTCAGGTTGACGCGGTTCTTCACCCGGTTTTCGAGCAGGAATTCGTCGCCCACGTGGCTGCTCTGGTGGAACAGACGGCCCAGGGCGGACAGCTTGTCATATCGGTACCCGAGATAGACGGCCGCCAGATAATCGGCGTTGATGAGATCGAACGACGGCGCCGCGAGGTCGAACACGGCGAAGACGCCGGCCTGGATGCCCACCTCCCACCATCCCGGGTTCAGGTGCGCGCGATAGAGCGTGAACGTCTCGCCGAAGCTCACCGCGGCGACGTCCGTCACGTCGCGCTCGTTCCAGTAGTACTGATAGGCGGCCGCGAAGTGGGGCCACCGCGGGTCGGCGATCAGGGGCTGGAAGAGCTGGCCGCCCGGCAGGACACCGGCGTGATACTCTTTGAGCACCTTCGGCGCCGTCACCGTCACCGGCGTCGTCTCGGCCGGCCTGGGGCCACCGGCCACGACCTCCAGGCGAACGAAGCCGCGAATCCGGGACAATGCCTCCGCGACGCGTGCGGCGTCGACCCCGCCGAGCTCACCGGCCTCGATGGTGACCACGCCGTTGCGCACGCGTAGCGAGCGCGCGGTGAGCTTGAGCTCGCGCTCCAGCACCGCCGTGGCGTACCCCGCGATGTAGGCGTCGTCGGCCGCGGGCTCCGCGGCCACGGCGAGACCGGCCAGCCCGAGCACGAGCATCATCCCGGCCGTCAATAGAGACCTCATCACCAGAGACCTCATCACCCTGGACCCTCCACCGAGGGCGGGCAAACCGGGGGACGCGGCCATGCCCGTCTCCGCGGCCCGCGCCGCGCTCGTCTTCGTGTTCGTCACGGTCTTGCTCGATCGTACTACCCGGGGTTGTCGACGCCCGCGGTATGAGCGTGAAGGCGCGTCACCGGTGGCCTCCGCGGGCGTGGTAGCATCCCGGCATGGCTACCAACAAGGTCGCGATCGTGACGGGAGCAGGCAGCGGAATCGGCAAGAGCGTGGCGCTGGCCCTGTTGCGCGAGGACTACGCCGTCGTCCTCGCCGGACGGCGCAAGGAGGCGCTCGAGGCGACCGCGGCAGAGGCCACGGCCGCCGGCTCGCGCCTCGCGATGGTGGTGCCCACGGACGTCGGTGATCCCGAGGCCGTGAAGGCGCTCTTCGCCAAGACGAAGGCCACCTATGCGCGGCTGGACGTCCTCTTCAACAACGCCGGCAGCGGCGCCCCGGCCATCCCGCTCGAAGACCTCAGCTGGGAGCAGTGGAAGGCCGTGGTCGACGCGAACCTGCACGGCACTTTCCTGTGCACGCAGGAAGCGATCAAGCTCATGAAGAACCAGCAGCCGCGGGGCGGCCGCATCATCAACAACGGCTCCATCTCGGCGCACGCGCCGCGCCCCAACTCGGCGCCGTACACGACGACCAAGCACGCCATCACCGGGCTGACGAAGTCCACCGCCCTCGACGGCCGCAAATACGACATCGCCTGCGGCCAGATCGACATCGGCAACGCGGCCACGCCGATGACGGAGCGCATGAAGAAGGGTGTTCCCCAGCCCAACGGCTCGATCGAGGTCGAGCCCACCATGAACGTGGAGAACGTGGCCAAGGCGGTGCTCTACATGGCGAGCCTTCCGCTGGACGCCAACGTGCTGTTCATGACGGTGATGGCGACGAAGATGCCCTTCGTCGGCCGCGGCTAGAGGGCGGACGCCGCGAACGTATCGCACTGACGCACGGCGCCGGATTCGAGGCCGCGCGTGAACCAGCGCGTCCGCTGTGTGGACGTCCCGTGCGTGAACGATTCCGGCGCTACGCGCCCCTGCGTCTGGCGCTGCAGCCGATCGTCACCGATCGCCGCCGCCGCCTGCAGCCCCTCCTCGACGTCACCCTCCTCCAGCAGCTTGCGCGAGGCGTTCGCGTGGTGTGCCCACACGCCGGCGTAGCAGTCGGCCTGGAGCTCCACCCGGACGGACAGCGCGTTGGCGTCGGTGCGCGACATCCGCTGACGCAGCGAGGCGACCTTGTCGCTGGTGCCCAGCAACGCTTGCACGTGGTGACCGACCTCGTGGGCGATCACGTAGGCCTGCGCGAAGTCGCCGGGCGCGCGGAAGCGCTCGCGAAGGGCGCGGAAGAAGTCGAGGTCGAGATAGACCTTGTGATCGCCCGGGCAGTAGAACGGGCCCACGGCCGCGCCCGCCATGCCGCACGCTGACTGCACGGCGTCGCGAAAGAGCACCAGCTTCGGCGCACGATACTCGCGGTTCATCTGGCGGAAGAGGTCGGTCCACGTATCCTCGGTGTCGGCCAGCACGACCGACACGAAGTCCTTCTGGGCATCCGTCGCCGGAGAGCCGGAGGGCGGTGCCTGCGTGACGGTGCCGCC
>Ga0075418_10010912_pt1 | contig 10158 bp, 8 predicted proteins | sample SoiMetdeltSBSDD2_FD_81776 | JGI IMG/M metagenome (GOLD analysis project Ga0075418, IMG submission 81776) | Bulk soil microbial communities from a Populus tree surrounding site in Tennessee, USA - Soil MetaG P. deltoides SBSDD2 | ecosystem: Environmental > Terrestrial > Soil > Tree plantation...
GCGTCACCGGCAAGCCGGAGCCCCTGATCGAAATCACTGCGGCATCGGCGCACGATTTGGTCCGGCTCGCCTGGCACATCGGCAATCGCCACACCGACATGCAGGTGATGGGCGACAGGCTGCGAATCCGGCGCGACCACGTGCTCGAAGACATGCTGCGCGGCCTGGGTGCGCGCATGAGCGAGCTCGAAGCCCCCTTCGATCCGGAGCACGGGGCGTATGGGCCTGGCGAGCACCACGACTATGATCACGGCCATGGCCACTAAACGGCTGCGCCGCGCGAAGCGGAGCCGGCGCGGCCGTGCTCCGGTCCGGGGCGCCGGCCTTCGCCCGGCCCCTCCCTATGAGGCGGAACTGGCCGCTGCAAGAGGTCCGCTCATCCTCAGGAGCCGCGTACGGCGCGGGGTCTCAAACGATGAGGCACCCGGCGCCAGTGACCTGAATGCGCCCGCCCTCTACCGGTTGATGGCCTGGCTGTCGCCGTCGTATCCGATCGGCGCATTCTCCTATTCCAGCGGCATCGAATGGGCGGTGGAGGCCGGCGACATCGCCGATGCGGCCGCGCTCAGGCGCTGGCTCGAAGTGGTGATTGGCGAGGGCGGCGGATTTTGCGATGCGGTGTTCTTCGTTCACGCGTATCGCGCGGTGGCCTGCAACGATGGCACGGCGCTGCGCGCAGCGGCCGAACTGGCCGCGGCGTTTTCGCCGTCGAAGGAGCGGCATCTGGAGACGACGGCGCAGGGCCGCGCCTTCCTCGACACCACGCGCGCGGCATGGCCGGCGCCGGCGCTCGATCGGCTGCTCGCGGTCTGGGACGGCGCCGTTGCCTTGCCGGTCGCGGTCGCGGTCGCGAGTGCCGGACACGGTATTGCCCTCGCGCCCGCGCTGCACGCCTATCTCCACGCCATGACGGCGAACCTCATCTCGACCGGCATGCGGCTCGTGCCGCTCGGCCAGACCGACGGGCAGCGCGTTCTCGCCGCGCTCGAGCCGGTTGCCACCGCGACCGCCGCCCGCGCGCTCACTACGCCACTTGACGAGGTCGGCGGGGCGGCTTTGCGGGCCGATCTCGCCAGCATGCATCACGAAACCCAGTACACTCGGCTGTTCAGGAGCTGAACCATTGTGGTCGTCGTTGCCGGGGCGACCCGGCAATCCATCGACGATGAGACGGCCTGTTTTGATGGATGCCCGGGTCAAGCCAGGGCATGACTGGGAGGACGAGCAATGATCAATCCGCACGGCCCGCTCCGCGTTGGCGTCGGCGGCCCGGTTGGTTCGGGCAAGACCGCGCTGATGGACGCGCTGTGCAAGGCGCTGCGCGAACGCTACGAGATCGCGGCGATCACCAACGACATCTACACCAAATGGGACGCCGAATATCTCGTACGCTCCGGTGCGCTGGCGCCCGAGCGCATTGCCGGTGTCGAGACCGGCGGCTGTCCGCACACCGCAATTCGCGAGGACGCCTCAATCAACCTGGCCGCGGTCGCCGAGATGCAGAGGAAATTCCCCGCGCTCGATCTCGTTCTGATCGAGTCCGGCGGCGATAATCTGGCCGCGACGTTCTCGCCCGAGCTCGCCGATCTCACGCTCTACGTCATCGACGTCGCCGCCGGCGACAAGATCCCGTCAAAGGGCGGTCCCGGTATCACCCGCTCCGACCTCCTGGTGATCAACAAGATTGACCTCGCTCCGCATGTCGGGGCCTCACTTGAGATCATGGGACGGGACGCCAAGCGCATGCGCGGCGCGCGGCCTTTCGTCTTCACCAATCTGCGTGCGGGCGGGGGCGTCGCCGAGATCGCCCGTTTCGTCGAGGACAAGGGCGGGCTGGCGGTGGGCCGGAATGTCTAGCGCGTGTCTCGGACAGGTGGAAACCGGTTCCGAATAGGACATGCGCGAAATCAAAGCCCAATCGGGATGCGCTCTAAACGAGCGCGCTGGACCAGCGTCTGGTCCAGCGCCGTCACGCACTTGAGGAGGGCGCTCTACCTCCCCGCGACCTGATTCCCCGCGTGGGGAAGCTTGGAGATACAATAGCCATACGTGAATACACGCTGGTCGCCCGTGTAGATATCCTTCGTACTGGCCCGGCAGGGCTTCATCATCGCTTCGTGGTTTGGGGCCGCCTTGGCTGCCGCTTTTGCCTTGGGGGCAGTCTGTGCGTTGGCGCAGGTGGTCGCCAGTGCGAGAGCGAGCGCGATCGTCGAGACAGAGAACACGTTTTTCATCGTTGAGCCTCCCTAGGCCAGACGACGGCGCGCATTCAGGGATGGAAGGACGAGCCGCGCTGGCTGATTGCAGCGTAGCCGTGATGCGGACTTTGGGAGGCAAAAGTTAACGCAAAATTTATGTCATTTTGACACATAAGTTATTTTTATGGAACAGTTCAAGAACAAGATGCAGGCGGGGCGGAGGCTGCGGTCTCAGCCTGGGGCGCCGGCTTGATCGAGGCGCGCTCAGATTGCCGCGGCAAGCGCCACGTTGCTCGTCATCCTCCGATCGACACCTTCAGCACCTGGCGGATTTCGGGACGCACCGCGCGCATCTTGTCGAACACGAGCTGCACCTCGTCCGCGCTGACGAAATCCGGCTTCTCCTTGGTCACGCGCTCGTAGTCGGCGACGAAGTCGGGATCGTTCGCCAGCGCCTGGTAGCCGCGGCGCAGGTCGGCGACGGCATCGTCTGGCGCGCCCTTGGGCAGGAAGAACCCGCGCTGCAGCTTGGTGGCGATATCGTTCATGAGCAGCAGCGCGTCGAACTTTTCACCCGACGGCATGGTGCCGAAGGCCTGCCGGTAGACCTCGGTGTAGACCGGGATGCCCTGCTTGATCAGCGCGGGGTTGCCGCCGGGCTTGCCGTCCGCCCCGATCACCGCGTAGTGCCACAGCGGCATGCCGATCCCGGTATTGATGATGTTGGGCACGACCTGGCTCTGATAGGCCGGCAGCGAGCTCGAGGTCATGTTGATCTCGTTCTGCTGGAAGGCCTTGTTGATGTCGCCGGCGGATGGGAAGCCGGTGACGGCCTGATAGGGCAGATTCATCACTTCGAGCGCGAGCCTGATCCGGGTGTCGTGTGACGCGCCGCGGCTGTAGCCGCCGAAGAAGATCTTCGCGACCTTCGCGATATCGGCGGGTTGCTGCAGTCCGGGCGGCGTATCCCTGCGCGCATAGGCGACGGTCCATCCGGTTGCTCCGCCGATCGGCACATAGTCCTCGGACATGTTGATCTTGAGCGCGGGATCGTCGATCAGCGGGGCGGTCGGGCTGATCGTGAAGAAGCCCGCGGTCAGGCCGTCGGCCCGGGAGCGGATGTTGAGGCCAAGCAGGTTCATGGCGTGGAGGCCGCCGGCGCCGGGCGTGTTCTGGATGATGATGGTCGGGACGCCCGGAATATGTTTCGGCAGGTGGCGCGCCAGGATTCTCGCTTCCGTGTCGATGTTGCCGCCGACCCCGTAATTGACGATCAGGGTCAGCGTCTTGCCCTTGTAGAACTGCGCCGATGCCGGCGCGGCCGACCAGAGGGTGGCGAGCGCCGCAAGGGCGGCGGCGACAGCGGCGCTTCTGGTCATGACGCACGCCTCCGGCATCCACGTCCTCTTGCAACCATCATGGCGGCTTCGCTCAGGCTATCACTCTCGCTTGCCGCCGTCGTCGCCGCGCATCCGATCGCCCGTCAGGATTGCACCTCGACCTCGATGTTCAGGTAGGCGTCGACCACCGCGCGCTGTCCCGGATAGAGCACGATGGTGGACGTTTGCTCTTCGATCACCGCCGGTCCTGCGATGCGCGTGCCGGGCTGCAGGTCGTCGCGGCGCAGGACCGGCACGTCGTAGGCGTCGGCCGCGCTGAAGTAGGCCTGCCTGGTCTCGGAAGGCGTGTCCTGCTGCGTTTCTCGCGGCGCTGGCGCGGCGCAATCGAACCGCTTGGTCGCCGGTTTCGGGATGCGGCCGATGGCCGTGACCTGGAAATTGACGATCTCGACCGCCTCGGCCTGCGCCATGTGGCCGTAACGGCGCTGGTGCGCATCGTGAAAGCGCTTGACCAAGTCGTCCAGGTCGTCCGGCCCGTGCAGGCCCGGCACCGGCACGGCCACCTCGTAGGACTGGCCGCGATAGCGCATGCCGGCATGGCGGACGGTCTGCAGTCGCTCGCGCGGGATTTGCTCTTGTATCAGGTCTTGCAGAGCTTCAGCTTCCATCGCGGCAAAGATCGCGTCGAGTTCGGCGGCGCTCGTTCCTTCGACCGGCGTGATGCGGGTCAGGCTGCGCTGCTGGCGCACATCGGTCACCAGCATGCCGTGGGCACTGAACGTGCCGGGATCGCGCGGAATGAGAATGCGGCTGATGCCGAGCTCGGCGGCGATCAGCCCGGCAATGGTCGGTCCCATCCCGCCGAACGGTACGAGGGTGAACTCGCGCGGGTCGTAGCCGCGTTCGACCGTGATGGTGCGCATCGCCACCATCACATTGGTGGCGAGCACGCGCAGGATGCCCCACGCCGCTTCGACCGGGGATATCCCGAGCGGCTTCGCCACGCGGGCGACTACCGCCTCGCGCGCCTTCGCGCTCGCGATCGGCATCGCGCCTGCGAGCAGGGCGTCGGGATTGAGATGGCCGAGGAGGACGAGCGCGTCGGTGAGGGTCGGTTCGCTGCCGCCGCGGTCATAGCAGGCCGGGCCGGGATGGGCGCCCGCGCTTTGCGGACCGACTTTGAGGACGTGACCTAGCTGCACCGATGCAATGCTGCCCCCGCCGGCGCCGATGGTCTCGATGTCGACGGTGTGCGTGCGCAGGGGATGCCGGGCGACGGTCACCTCCGATTTGAACAGCGGCGGGCCCGGAAGCACCGCCATGTCGGAGCTGGTGCCACCGGTGTCGAAGGTGATGAGGTTCTCGATGCCCTTCACGTCGCCGAGATGGCGGCCGCCGATGACGCCCGCCACCGGCCCCGACATGACGGTCTGGATCGGCGTGCGCGCCAGCATGCGCGCGCTGGCCGCCCCGCCGTCGGACTTCATCATCAGCGCGCGGGATTGCGGGAACCGCCGCCGCGACAGCTCTTCCAGCGTCCGCAGATAGCGCGAGACCGGTGGGCCGATATAGGCATTGGCCACGGTCGAGGCGGTGCGCTCGTATTCGCGCCATTCCGGATTGACCTCGTGCGACAGCGATACATACAGATCCGGCGCGATGGCGCGAATGATCTCGGCCGCCGCTCGCTCGTGCGCGGGATTGGCGTAGGCGAATAAGAAGCACACCGCGACCGCCTCGACCCCGTCGGCCACGAGCTTGCGCACGGCGTCGGCGACGTCCTCCGCTCGCAGCGCTTCGACGACCTCGCCCTGGGAGCCGATCCGCTCGCCGATCTCGAAGATGCGGTCGCGCGGCAGGAGCATCTTCGGCGCGGGCGCGAAAATGTTGAAAACGTCCTCGCCGCGCCACTGCCGCCCGATCTCGTAGACATCGCGGAACCCGCGCGTCGTCAGCAGACCGGTGCGCACGCCCTTGCCTTCCAGCAAGGTGTTCAGCGCGGCCGTCGAGCCGTGCAGGATCAACGCCACCGAATCGGCGCCGAAGTCGCGTGCGAGATCCGCGGTGATGGTCTCCATCACCGCGGCCGGCTGCGCCGGATTGGAGACATATTTGCGCACGGCGACGAGTTCGCCCTTATCCTCGTCGAACGCGGTGACATCGGTGAAGGTCCCGCCGACATCGATGCCCACACGCAATTTCATCGCGCGGTCTTCGCTCCCCGCAGCCGCGCGGTCGCGGCGTCGTCGACGCCCAGATCGGCATCGAGCGCGACTCCGTAGTCGTCGCGCGCGGACGTGAGCGATACGTAGCCACGCGCGACGTCCTTGCGTACCCGGTCCACCTCGCGCTGATGCGGATCGCCCCAGCCGCCGCCGCCGGCGAATTCGACCGACAGCAGATCGCCGCGCTTGAGGCGCACGCCTGCGATCTTGGAGGTCAGCGCACGCTCGGTCGGAGTGCCGGGATTCAAGACTGCCTTGGACGGGCGCGCGGGCTTGGCGCCGAACACGCCGGCGGAGGAAAACTTGAACCGGTCCATGCGCAGATTGACGCTCGTTTCGTCGGCCAGAATTCGCCATTGCCGGCGTACGCCGAGGCCGCCGCGAAAAGTCCCGGGCCCGCCCGAGTCGCGCGCGAGCTCATAACGCTCGACGCGGACCGGAAACTCACTCTCGATCGCTTCCACCGGTGTGTTCATGACGTTGACGACGAGTTCGTCCATGGCGCTCACGCCGTCGCCGTCGGGACGCGCGCCGGTGCCGCCGTTCAGGATTTCATATTGCGAGTACCAGCGGCCGGATTTGGGATGGCGCCCTGCGCTCGACAGCGAGCCGCCGGCGGCGCTGCCCGGCGCCGGCACGCGGCCCGGCACGGCCTGCGCGAGCACGCGCATGATCACCGAGGTCGTGACCTGGCTCGGGCGCACATACATGTTCACCGGCGCGGGAAAGCGCGGATTGAGCAGCGACCCTTCCGGCGGATAGGACACGCGCACCGGCCGCGACAGGCCGTCGTTCACCGGCAGACCCGGGATGAAGATCATCTTCACCAGGCACTCGATGAAATTGCGGGAGACGCAAGGCCGCAGGTTGATGGGGCCGCGCGCCTGCGTGTCGCTGTCAAGAAGGAAGTGCAGCGTGTCGCCCTCGACCCGCAGCGACGCCGAGATGCGACGGGGGGTCGCGAGCTCGACGCCGTCGTCGTCGAGATAGTCACTCTCCGGGCCGTAGAGGCCGTCCGCCACTTTGGCGATTTCCTTGCGCAGCTCGGCTTCGCAGATGTCCATCCAGGTCTGCCAGCAGGCGAGCACGGTATCGACGCCGTATTTGCCGAACAGCTCCGCGAATTTGCTCAGGCCATAGGTGTTGGTGTTGACCTGCGCCGTGATGTCTCCCCAGGTCACTTCCGGCGTACGGGTGTTGGCGCAGATGAGCGCCTCGACGTCGGCATTGATCTCGCCGCGGCGGAGAATCTTGAGCGGCGGGATCAGCAACCCTTCCTGGAACAGGTCGGTGGCATCGCCGCTGTTGGTACCGGGGACCTTGCCGCCGAGGTCAGGCTTGTGGGCGATGTTGCCGATGAAGCCGACCAGCCGTCCGCCGATGAACATCGGCGAGATCACGGTGACGTCGGTCGCATGGTTCTGGCAGGCCTGGTAGGGATGGTTGACGATGAAGGCATCGCCCGGCTCGGTGGCGTCGCGGAAGCGCCGGCGGATCTCGTTGACCTGGGCCGCCAAGGGCCCGATATGCAGCGGCTGCGGAATGCCCTGCGCGACCATGCGCCCGGCGCCGTCGAAAATGGCGAAGGTGAAATCCTGGCTTTCCTTGATGATGGTCGAATAGCCCGTGCGCAGCATGTTGAGCGTGAGCTCGCGCGCGATCTGCAGCGTCGACTGATAGATGACCTCAAGGTCGATGGCGTTCACCGCTGCGTCCTCAGCCCGTCATGCCCGCGAAAGCGGGCATCCCGCATCCGCCACCGCAGTATCCGTAGGGTGGGCAAAATCGCACATCACTGCCGTTTCCGCGTGGGCACGGCGCGTGCGCGATTTTGCCCACGCGGAAAGATTCGAGCCACGCGCCTTTGCCCACCCTACGGCTCTTCACTCATTTCACCGGATACGCCTTCTCCAGCTGCGCGAAGTAGCCCTCCTGCTTGAGCTGGTCGATGATGCTGAGATCGAGATAGTCGTTCACGTTGCGGCTGCCGATGTCGGTCCCGATCGACTCGAGCTGCTCGAGCACGCTCTTGGCACCCTCGACCGAGGGCGCCGCGTCGCGTGGCATCAGGCGCTTGAAATCGGCATAGGTCGCCGCGATGACTTTCGGATCGCTGGTCTTGAATTTCTGCGAGATGACCTCCTTCGCCTTCTTCTCGTCCGAGAGCGCGAGGTAGGCGCCGGCGATGTAGGCCTTCACGAAGCGCGTGAGGGCGGCGCGGTTCTGCTTGAGGTAGCCGCTGGTGACCACGACCGAGTCGAAAATCCACGGCGTGTTGGCCGCTGCGAGATCGATGATCGGGTTGAAGCCGCGTTCCTTGGCCACCGTGATGCCCGGTTCGATGAGCGGAGCGACATCGATGCGGCCGGCCATCAGCGCGGCCAGGCGTTGCGAGCTTCCGCCGATCTGGGAGACGGTGACATCCTGACGGGTGAGGCCGAGCTTCTTGAGCAGAATGCCGATGGCGATGTCGGTTTCCGAGCCGAAGGTGCTGATGCCGAAGGTCTTGCCCTTGAGATCGCCCACGCCGACCCCGGCCTTGGTGAACATGGTGATCGGGATGGTGTTGCAGGTAGAGGTCACGAGCCGCAGGTCGGCGCCCTGCTTGTTGGCCAGCACCGCCGGCGCGAGCCCGACATGCATGCCCTGGATTTCGCCGGAAAGCAGCACCTGCAGGCCGCGGGTGCCGCCTTCCATATTGATGACTTCGGTCTTGATCCCTTCTTTTTCGTAGAAGCCGCCGGCCTCCCCCATCCAGACGGGAAAGATGGTCACGACCGGCGCCGAGATCCCGATCTTGAATGGGATCAACTCGGCGGCGGTGGCGCACGGCACCGCGGCCCCGAGCGTGAGCGCGACGCAGGTCGCCATCCTGCAAAACATGCCAATTCGCATAGCGTCCTCCCTGAGGCGGGTTCCCGGTTCGGTCGAGCTGTCCGCCTGTAATGGGTTAGGAATTGGGATCGCTCCGGTCAACCGCGCGCCGGTTGCGGTCGGCCCGCACGTCCTCCTCGATCAGGCTCCAGATGCGGTCCTCGATCTGATGGAAACGCGCCTCGCGCTTCATCGCCAGCCGCCGTGGCCGCTCGATCGGCACCGGGATGATGTCCTTGACCTGTCCCGGACGGCCGGAGAACACCACGATGCGATCGGATAGATAAATCGCTTCGTCGATCTGGTGGGTCACGAACAGCACGGTCTTGCTGGCTTGTACCCAGATCCGCAGCAGCTCTTCCTGCATTACTTCGCGGGTCTGCGCGTCGAGCGAGGCGAATGGCTCGTCCATCAGCAGAATCTTTGGGTCCATGACCAGCGCGCGTGCCAGGTTGACGCGCTGCTGCATGCCGCCGGAAAGCTCATAGGGATAATGCTGCTCGAAGCCGGACAGTCCGACCATGTCGATGAAGTGCGCGGCACGGTCCTTGGCCTCGCGTGTTCTGACGCCGAGGCATTCCAGTCCGTAAAGGACGTTGCGAAGCACGGTCCGCCACGGCAGCAGCGAGGCGTCCTGAAACACCACCGCGCGGTCCGGCCCCGGTTTCGACACCTCCTTGCCGTCCACCAGGATACGGCCCGAGGTTGCGGCGATCAGCCCGTCCACCACCGAGAGGAACGTGGTCTTGCCGCAGCCCGATGGCCCCACGATCGAGACGAACTCGCCGTCCATGACTTTCAGGTTCACGCCGCCGAGCGCCACCAGCCGGGTATTGGTGCGGGGCTGGAAATATTCCAGCCGGATGTCCTGCGCTTCGAGCTTGGGGTGCATGGTGCGCTGCGATTGGGTTCAGGACGGTGGACGCCAGACGTCGACGCTGCGTTCGATCCGCCGCAGGAGCTCGACCAGGGTCACGCCGATGGCGACGATGGTGAGCACGCCGACGAACACCTTGTCGGTCTGGAAGCGCGAGCCGGCCTGGCTGATCATGGCGCCGATGCCCGCGCCTGAACCGTAGATCTCGCCGACCACGACCCCGATCATCCCGCGTCCGACCGCAAGGCGCAGCCCCGCGAGCAGGAAAGGGATCGCGCTCGGCAGGATGATGGTCCGGAACAACCGCCAATCGCCCGCGCTGAAGCTCGCCGCGACCTTGATCAGGCGCGGGTCCGTGGTGCGGACGGCAGCGTGGGCATTGATCGCCAGCGGCAGGACCGCGAGGAGAAAGATGATCAGGACGCGGGTGCCGACGCCGGTGCCGACCCAGATGACGAGCAGCGGCAGGAATGCGACCTGCGGCGTGGCGTTGAGCGCCGCCAGCAGCGGTTCCACCGCATAGGAGAAACGCCGGTACCAGCCGGCGGCAAGGCCGAGCGGGATGCCCACGGCAATGGCGAGGGCAAGGCCGAGGACATAGCCCAGGCCGCTCCAGGCGAGGTCGCGCCAGATCTCGCCGGTGA
>Ga0075418_10010913_pt1 | contig 10156 bp, 5 predicted proteins | sample SoiMetdeltSBSDD2_FD_81776 | JGI IMG/M metagenome (GOLD analysis project Ga0075418, IMG submission 81776) | Bulk soil microbial communities from a Populus tree surrounding site in Tennessee, USA - Soil MetaG P. deltoides SBSDD2 | ecosystem: Environmental > Terrestrial > Soil > Tree plantation...
CGTCGCCGCCCATCTGAAGTCGTTCAAGGCCGAGCACCTGCAAATGGCGGAGGCCTTGCTGGAGCCCTTCTCGGCGGCGCTCGAGAAAGACAGCAGACTCCATGAGTTGGCGGCGCTGCGCGAAGCGGCCGAAGCCGACCGCCGCTCGCTCCTGTCGCGCCTCGGCCGGCAGGAAATGAGCGAGACGATCGTCGGGGCCGAGGTGGGACTGCGGCACGTCATGGAGCGCGTCGTGCTGGTGGCCCACTCCGACGTGCCGGTGCTGATTCTGGGCGAGACGGGCACCGGCAAGGAAGTCGTGGCCCGCGCGATCCACACCCGCTCGGCCCGCGGAGCAGCGCAGCCCGCCGCCAGAAATACAGGGCCGTTCATCCGCGTCAACTGCGGCGCGATCCCGCCGGACCTGATCGACTCGCAGCTCTTCGGCCACGAAAAGGGAAGCTTCACGGGAGCAGCCGACACCCGCAAAGGCTGGTTCGAGCGGGCCGACGGCGGCACCCTGTTTCTCGACGAGATCGGCGAATTGCCGCTGCCGGCCCAGGTCCGACTGCTCCGCGTTTTGCAGGACGGCTTCATCGAGCGGGTCGGCGGGCAACAATCGATCCGGGTCGATGTGCGGATCGTCGCCGCCACGCACCGCGACCTGGCGGCGATGGTGAAAAACGGCACCTTTCGCGAGGACCTCTGGTATCGCATCAACGTCTTTCCCATCCTGCTGCCGCGGCTGCGCGAGCGAACCGAAGACATCCCCGCCCTGGTACGGCACTTTGCGGAAAAGGCGGCCAACCGGTTTGGCCTGCCGCTCGCCTTGCCGACCGCGGGCGACCTGCACGTGCTCATGAGCTATTCCTGGCCGGGCAACATCCGCGAACTGGGCGCGGTGATCGACCGGGCGGCGATTCTCGGCAACGGCCAGCGGCTGGAAGTTACCAAGGCACTGGGCAGCGGAACGAACCCGTACGTTTCGGTCCCGGCGTCGAATTCCCCCACGCTTTACGAGGTGATCCCGGAGGCCACTCCGCTCGCGCCCGCCGCGGCGCCGGAAGGTCCCGTCGTGACTCTCGACGCCGCCATGTCGCAGCACATCGAGCGGGCCCTGGTCGCCACCAGCGGGCGAATCGAAGGCCGCGGCGGCACAGCCAGCTTGCTGGGGATCAATCCGCACACGCTTCGCGCCCGGATGCGGAAGCTCCGCATCGATTGGTCGCGCTTCCGGCGGCGATGAGCGACTTACTTCGCGCGCTCGGCGATGCAGTACAGGTGCTTTTCGCCTCGTAAAAACAACTCGCGGCCAGACAGTGCGGCGGAGGCGGCGACCGGCTCGTTCAGGCGGTTGATCGCGATCAATCGCGGGATCTCGCCGCTGGAGATGACGGCCGTCGCGCCGTTTAGATCGGTGACATAGACGCGGCCGGCGGCGGCGACGGGCGAAGCGTAGATGTCGCCTATATCCCCTAGCCGCACCGCGCCGGGGCGGTCCTCGCCGGTCTTGCCATCGACCCGTGACAGGATGCCCTGATAGTGGGTCAGAAAATAGAGCGCGCCTTCATACAAGAGCGGCGAAGGAACATAGGGCGTCCCGCGGAAGCGGCTCCAGGCGATCTGGTCCCTGGAGTCGGTGATGTCACCGGTCGCCCCGGCCAGGCGGATCGCCAAGAGTGCTCGCTTGTCGTAGCTGCTGCCGGCGAAGACCATCTCGCCATCGGAAACGGGCGACGCGACTACATTCGCCGACAGCCCGCCGCACTCCCACAGCACCTTGCCTGTCGCCAGGTCGTAGCCGCGAATCCGGCTGGTCCCGCTGATGATGACTTGCGGCTTGCCGGCGTGCTCGACGACGATCGGCGTGGCCCAGCTCGTCACTTCGGTGCGATCGACCTTCCAGATCGGCTCGCCCGTCCGCTTGTCGAGCGCGGCTGCGAACGATTTGCCCTCGTGGTCCCAGTTGATGAGCAGCTTGTCGCCATACAGCACGGGCGAGCTGCCCTCGCCGTGTCCGTGCAGCGATTGCAGCGGGCCAAAATCGCGCTGCCAGAGCACCTCGCCCTGGAAGTCGAGGCAATAGAGCCCGAACGAGCCGAACAGCACGTACAGCCGCTCGCCGTCGGTCACGGGGGAGCCGGAAGCCAGGCTGGCCGTGCGATGCCCCTGTTCTGTCGGCACTGCTTCGCGCAGCGTCTTGGTCCAGAGCACCTTGCCGTCGGCCCGGTTGATCGCGATGGCGACGAACCGCTGCTTGTGCGTGACCGGCGAGTTGTCGTGGTTGCCCGGCGCAGTGCTGGGCCGCGGCGACATGGCGGGGCCGATCGGAATCGCCGCCGTTACGAAGATCCGGTCGCCCCAAACGATGGGCGTCGAATGCCCGCGGCCGCTCAGCGGCGTCCTCCAGCGGACGTTCGTTCCCTCGGCGTCCCACGTCTGCGGCGGATCGGCTGAGAGAGACACTCCCGTCTGGAGCGGCCCGCGCCACTGCGGCCAATGGTCGGCCGCGGGATTGGCGGCGAGCAGGAGCAGTACAAATGCAACGGGCATGAAATTCAGAATTCAGCAGGAAGAATTCAGAATTAGGTAAGCGCAATACGTTGCGGCCAGGTCCTCTGTTCTCATTTCGCCGCCTTTTTCTTCTTGGCTTTCTCGGCCGGCGCGGGCAGGTCGGTAAAGGGTGGCTGGTCAAAGGTCTTGCCATCGCCGGTGACGCGGGGGTCACCGGCATCGACCAGCAGCTTCTGCAGCCGCTCGGCAAGTTCCTTCTTCGCAGCGGCGTAGGCCGGCTCGGCGGCGACGTTGCGGACCTGGTCGGGGTCTTTGGCCAGGTCGTAAAGCTCCTCGGCCGGGCGCCTGCCGAAGGCAAACTCGTAGTGCCAGTTCCACTGAGGGTCTTTCTGGTGGGCGATCAGCCAGGCCTTTGTCGGGCTGCCGTCCATGTCGGCGAAACCGGCGAACGTGTTGTTCTCCCAGGCCTCGCCGGCCGGGGGCGGCACGCTCGCGGCCTCCTTGGGCGAGCCCATCGGCCAGCGGTCCGCGGCGAAGTTACGGATATAGACGAACTGCGGCGTCCGCAGCGCCCGCATCGGATACGGCAGGTTCTCTTCGCGGGCATTACCCACATGCCGCTCGCGGCCAGTTACGACCCAATTCCGTTCGGAGTCGATTTGCCCGCTCTTTTCGCTCGTCAATAGCGGCACCAGCGACTTGCCATAGAGACCCGCCGGGGGAGTAGCGCCGCCGACTTCCATAAACGTGGGCGCGAGGTCGGGCAGCCGCACGAAGTCGTCCACGATGCGCCCGCCCTTGCCGCCAGGCACGCGGATCGCCAGGGCGACGCTGACGCCGTGATCGTAGAGGTTGCACTTTCCCGCCGGCACGCCCGGCATGCCGTGATCGCCGCTCAAGACGATCAGCGTCCGGTCCAATTCACCGACCTCCTCCAATCGCTTGAGCAATACGCCAACTTCGGCGTCGAACGCCTGGCATTCGCCCAGGTAATCGGCCACGTCCTCGCGGACCTCCGGCACGTCCGGCAGGAATTTGGGCAGCTTGCTGGCCAGCGACTGAGGCTCGATGCCCCACAGCTTTTTTCCCGAGCCCTTGATCCAGACGCGGTGCGTCGTCGTCGAGCCGAACCAGTAGAGCCAGGGTTTCCCACGCTCGCGTTTGTCCAGGAAGGCGTCGAAGTTTCCGCGAACCTGAGCCAGGATTTTTTCGCGGGCCTCGACTACGGTCGCGCCGGCCTCGATCAGCTTCGTTGCCTCCTCGGAGAAATTGTTCGGCAGGCGGCCGGCCTGCTCGTAGGCGTACTGCTGCCCGCCAAAGGGTGCGTCGGCCGGCGTGCCCGGGCTCCAGACCTTGTAGCTCTTGCCGATCTGATAGCCGGCGTCGCGCAAGAGCAGCGGAAAGCTGGGAATTGCGGAATCCCAAATCGCGCCCTGCAAGATCGCCCCGCGGCCGCAGTTGAAAAAATATCGCCCGGAGAGGAGCGAGCTGCGGCAGGGCGTGCAGGAGGGCGCGTTCACAAAAGCGTTGCGGAACAGCACGCCTTCGCGGGCCACGCGATCGACGTTCGGCGTCCTTACGACCTGGTTCAGCGACGGCCGCCCATCAACTGCGGCGTAGCAGCTCGCATACCGCCCCCAGTCGTCCGCGAAGCAGAACAGGATGTTCCAGCGCGGCGGCTCCGCTGCCGGCAGTGCCGCAGAGCAAGCCGCCGATACGACCACGAAGAACAACGCGCGGAGGTTCATGGGGCGCTCACCGCAAGAGGGAGATTCGTCCGGGACATGATAGCCGATTTGCCGGGGCAAGTTTTTTCGCCGTGGAGTCTTCGCGGCGGGCTGTGTAAGCTGGCCGCAGCAGAAACGCGAGGGTGATATGGCAGTGCGACCGTCGTCGTTGGTCTTGACCACCTTGGGCGCCGTCCTACTTACGGCTGCGGCAGTGCGGGCCCAATCCGCCCCGACCTGGTTCGAGCCGATGAAGGAGGTCCGGTCGCGGTTCACGGGCACGCCGGGCACGCTGGCCCTGTTTGGCGACTCGATCACCGTCTCGCTGGCCTTCTGGGCGCCGCTCCAGGGCGAGCCCAAGCAGATGCCGCCGGAGATGGCCGCGGCGCTGCGCCTGGTCAGGGGGCATCAACAGCCGCAGTGCTGGCGCGAGTGGCGCGGACCGGAGAATGGCAACGAGGGCGGAATGACCATCCGCTGGGCCCGCGAGAACGTCGAGTCGTGGCTGACGAAGCTCAATCCTGAAGTTGCCGTGATCCTCTTCGGCTCCAATGACCTGAGCCAGCTCGACGTCCAGGAATACGAGCAGAAGACGGCGGAAGTCGTCGATCGCTGCCTGAAAAACGGGACGGTGGTGCTGCTGACGACCGTGCCGCCGCGGAGCGGCATTCTGGAGAAATCGAAACAATTCGGTGACGCCGTCCGCCGCGTCGCGAAGTCGAAGCAAGTTCTGCTGATCGACTATCAGGCGGAAATCCTGAAGCGGCGTCCGGACGACTGGGACGGGGCGCTCGCGAAATTCAAGGACACCCCTGGCAGCGAATACGAAGTGCCGACGCTCATCTGCCGCGATGGTGTGCATCCTTCCAACCCGCAGGCCCACCAGGACTTCTCGCAGGAGAGCCTCTCCCGCAACGGTTATCTGCTCCGCAACTACCTCACCCTGCTGGCGTATGCCGACGTGATCGATCGCGTGCTGGCAAAAAAGTAGCCCGTCGCTATTCACCCACGGTTACCTTCAGCCGCGCTGTCGCGGTGAAGCCGAGCTTGTTCGTCCGCTGCACGCGGACGAGATACGTTCCCGGCTTGGCATACTTGTGCACGGTTTGCGCGTAGCCGTCCTTGGCCAGCTGGACCGCGTTGCCGTCGCTGTGGACTACGACCGGCGGCGAGCCGTCGCCAAAATCCCAGGTCTCTTCGCCGTCGGTGGTACGGAACGTGCGGACGAGAAACTTGATGGCCTCGCCGGCCTTGATACCTTCGGTCGGCGCGAAAGAAGCATGGATGCTCGGCGGCAACTGCTCGGGATGGGCGCGGTCGATCACGTTGACGACCGCAAAATCGTAGTGCCGCCGGCCCTGGGGATCGGTCACTTCCAGGACTTCGCTGTAGACGCCCGGTTTGCCGTAGGTTCGCGAAAACTGCGGACCGTCGGCCGTCTGCCCGTCGGTGCAGGTCCAGAAGTATTTCGTGATCGGCCCGGAGGCCGACCAGCTGCGGCTGCCGTCGAGCTGCACTTCCTCACCGACCGCGACAAAGTGGTGCGGCCGGGCGACGGCGATCAGCTGCGGCTGCTTCTCCTTCCGGTGGGCCTCCCACAGGAACGCGTAGCCGTCGATGATGCCCCACTGGCCCGACGGCTGCTTGCCGCTGATATCGAAGTGCAAATGCGACCAGCCGCCGCTGCCGCCTTCTTTGCCCAGGATGCCGAGGGCCTGGCCACGGCGGACGGTTTGCCCGGGTTTCAAGTCGGCGGCGATCGTATGCAGGTGGCTGTAACGATAGAACCAGCCGCGATCGTCGAGCAGGTAGAGCACGTCATAGCGCGGCGAGACGGGCGTACCATCGTATCCGGGCAGCACTTCCTTGCCGACCGAAACGACGAGCGCGTCGGTCGCGGCGACGACGTCGATCAGCCCCTCCGCGCCGCCGATGTCGAGACCGTAGTGGTAATAGACGCTGCCCATCCCCGGCCGCTCGCCGCCATCGACGTACGTCGGCTCGTTGGCCATCTGCGTCTGGCTGGCGAACCAGGCCTGCTTCGCGGGGTACTGAAACGTGCCCGGATTGAGCCAGGGCGAGCCGGCCGGCCACAGCCGCAGACGGGCGTCCTTGACCAGTCCCCAGGGTGCGAGGCCGCCCGTGGTTTTCGTCGAGTTTTTGGTGTAGCCGCGGGTGATCGGACAGTCGATCTGCACGCCGCCGACGGTCACGGGCAGGTTGTAGTTGGCCGAGACGAGCGTGACTTTCTCTCCTGCGACTTCCACCGTCACTTCCGCGCGCCGCACGGCGTTGCGCAGCGTATCGTTCGTCTCCTTCAGGTCCAGCAGTTTCACCGCGACCGGCTTGCCGTCGAGCGTTACTTCCTGCGACTCGCCGATGTTGAGATCGACGGTGACAAAGGGCGGCGTGATTTTCGCCGCCGGCAGCGGCTGGGCGGCGACCGGAGCGAGGAAGAGGAGCAGCAAGCACGCAGCGGCAAGGGTTTTCATAGATTGGCCGGGGCAGAGGTCGCGGGCGTCAGCCGGCTGTTATACAGTCGAAGCAAGGCCAACGAAACTTGCGAGGTGGCTAAGCCATGTGGATCGAACGTATTTCGCGCGCCGTCGCCTCCGGCTACGGACTAAACGAAGTCGCATCCGTGCTGCTGATCGCGTCGGCGGCGGGGCTGGCTGCCGCGGCCGAACCGATCGCAATTCAGCCGCGGCTGGTCCATTTGAGGAACGACCCGCAGCGAGAGTGGTCGTCGTTCCCGGAGAAGCCCGAGGCGGTATTTCTGGAAGCGAAGTTTGCTGCGACGGCCAACGTGGGCGAGTTTGCGCTGCGCTTGCGGCAGCACGACGTGAAGCAGGCCTGGCGCGTGGTGCTGAATGGCAAGCCGCTGGGCGAACTGGTCCGCGATGAGGCGGACCTGGTGATCTATTTTCCCATCAAGCCGGAGTCGCTCGTGGATGGCGAGAATACCCTGCGGATCGAGTCGCCTGCCCGCGGGCCGCAGAACGCCGACGACATCCGCGTGGGCGAAATCCGGCTGGAGCCGCGGCCGTTGGCCGAAGCGCTTTCCGAGGCGACGCTGGAAATCGAAGTCATCGACGAGGTCGCAAAAACGCCCATTCCGGCGCGAATCACGATCGCCGATGCCAATGGCTCGCGGCAGACGACCGCCGCCGCCAGCAGCGACTGGCTCGCCGTGCGGCCGGGAGTCGTCTACACCTCCGACGGCCATGCCCGCTTTGGCGTGCCGGCCGGAAAGTACACGATCTACGCCGGGCGCGGCTTCGAGTACTCCGTGGCCGAGGTCGAGATGACGCTGACGCCCGGCCAAACCGCGCGGCACACCCTGAAAATCCGCCGCGAAGTCGATACGACCGGCTACGTCGCCTGCGACACGCACATTCACACGCTGACTCACTCCGGCCACGGCGACGCCACGCTTGCCGAGCGGATGATCACACTGGCCGGCGAAGGGATCGAGCTGCCGATCGCCACCGACCACAACGTGCACGTCGATTACGAGAAACTCGCCCAGGCGCTGAGCGTGCGGCAGCACTTCACGCCCGTGATCGGCAACGAAGTCACGACGCCGACTGGCCATTTCAACATTTTCCCGGTCTCGGCGACGGCCAGCGTGCCGGATTACAAGGCGAAGGAATGGTCCGCGACCTTCGACGGCATCTTCGCCACGCCAGACGTCAAGGTCGCCATCCTGAATCACGCCCGCGACCTGCACAGCGGCGTGCGGCCGTTCGGCCCGGCGCTGTTCAACGCCGCGGCGGGTGAGAACGTCGCCGGCTGGCCGATGAGGTTCAATGCCATGGAGGTCATCAACAGCGGCGCGACGCAGACCGACCCGCTGCGCCTGCCGCGGGACTGGATGGCACTGCTCAACCGCGGCTACAAAGTGACGCCCGTCGGCAGCAGCGACTCGCACGACGTGGCCCGGTACATCGTCGGGCAGGGGCGGACCTACGTTCGCTGCGAAGACCGCGACCCGGCGAACCTCGACGTGGAGAGTGCCGTTGATAATTTCCTCGACGGGCGCGTGTTGGTCAGCTACGGGCTCCTGACGATCGTCTATTGGGCCGGCGTCGAGGGCGACTCACAAGACCCGGGCATGATGACCGTGAGCTTGGGTGTCTTGGGCCCGACGTGGACGACCGCGAACCGCCTCCAGCTCTATGCGAATGGGGAATTGATTCGCGAAGAGCCGATCACGCCTTCCAAGGACGGTGAGCGAGCGCCCGGCGTCAAGTATTTTGGCAGCTGGAAAGTCCCCCGCCCCAAGCACGACGTGCGCATTGTGGCAATCGCGCTGGGCAAGGGAATCGACGGTCCATTTTGGACGACGGCGAAGCCCTATCAGCCGACATCGCCCGATTGGCAACCCTATGTACTTGGAATCAGCGGTGCGACCTGGTTCGACGGTGACGGCGACGGTCGCAAGTCATCCGCACGGGAATATGCCGAACGAGCAGTGGCTGCCGCAGCCGGCGATCCGGCGCAGCTCGTGGCGGAGCTGGCGAAATACGACGCTGCGGTGGCGACTCAGGCGGCGCACCTGTACCGCATCGCGGGCGGCTCCCTGACTGCCGAGCCGCTCTTAGAGTCGCTGAAGTCGGCTGCACCAGCAGTTGTGAACGGCTTTCGAGCCTATCGCGAAGCCTGGCGCGAGAATGAGCTGGCTCAAACGCAGCGCTAGTCATTGGGACCGATATCCCGGTCCGCGCAGCACGCGGCCGGGGCGAGCGTCCGTCTGCCTGCCGCCGTCGAGCACCAGGACGCCGTTGACGATCACGTATTGCATGCCTTCCGATAGCGCCGCCGGCTGCGTGAAGGTCGCCTTGTCGGTCAGCCGCAGGTAGTCCAGCACGATGATGTCCGCGGCGAGGCCCTCGGCGATGCGGCCGCGATCGAGCGCCAGCACGTTGTTCGCGCCCGCGGCGCTGGCCTGGGCCACGGCCCGCTCCAGCGAGATCGCGCCCTGGTCGCGGACATAGCGCGACAGCAGCCGCGGGAACGCGCCGAAGGCCCGCGGATGGCCGGCGATGAGCGAGCCGCCTGCGGGTCCGACATCGGTGCAGAACGAGACGAACTCCTGCTGGATGGCGGCAATTTTATTGGCCTCGGACATGCTTTGCGGCAGGGCGAATGCGCCCTCGCTGACGAGGTTGAAGAACGTATCCCACGGGTCCTCGCTGCGGGCCTGAGCCATGGCGGCGACGCTCTGGCCGGCGAGGGCCGAGTAGCGCATTCCATTGGCGCGGCCGATCACCACCAGCGACCAGTCGTGGCCGACGTGGCGATACCAGTTCTCCCAGCCGCTGGTCGTTTCCATCTCCTTGCGGATTTCGGCCCGCACCGCGGGATCGTCGAGCTTGCGGATCAGCCGCTGGTGGCCGTCGGCAAAGTGCCGCGGGTGAATGAAGGCCTCGATCCCCAGGCCATTGTTGATGTAGGGATAAATGTCGGCGGTGACTTGCTGGCCGGAGGCGCGAGCGGCCTTGATCTTCGCAATGGCCAACTGCATCTTGCCCCAGTTCTGCCGGCCCGCCGTCTTGAGGTGGAAAATGTGAACCGGCGTCTTCGCCCGGCGGCCGATCTCGAGGGCCTCGTCGATCGCCTCCTCGAGCCGGTCGCCTTCGTTCCGCATGTGCGTGTAGTAGCGGCCGCCGAACTGCCCGGCGACTTCTGCGAGGGCGGCGACCTCTTCGGTCGTAGCATAGACGGCCGGCGGATAGATGAGGGCCGTGGAAACACCGATCGCGCCGGCCTCCATTGCCTCCTTGACCAGCGCCCGCATCTGGTCGAGCTCCGCGTCCGACGGGCGGCGATCGACGTCGCCCAGCACGATCCTGCGCACCTGCGTGTGACCGATCGTCTGCGCCACGTTCAGCGGCAGTCCCCGCTCGTCGATCCGGCGGAAATACTCGTCCATC
>Ga0075418_10010915_pt1 | contig 10155 bp, 9 predicted proteins | sample SoiMetdeltSBSDD2_FD_81776 | JGI IMG/M metagenome (GOLD analysis project Ga0075418, IMG submission 81776) | Bulk soil microbial communities from a Populus tree surrounding site in Tennessee, USA - Soil MetaG P. deltoides SBSDD2 | ecosystem: Environmental > Terrestrial > Soil > Tree plantation...
ATTGCCCACGTCGGCCGACTTGACCACGCCGACGAGACCGCAAGCATGATCGTTGTCCGCGTGCGACAGCACCATGTGGTCGACCCGCGAGCAGCTCCTGCTGGGGTGCGACGCGCTGATCTCGGGCCCGCCGACGGCCGCCAAGAATCCGGCACGGAAGGAGAAGGGACTGAAGGAGGTGACCGAAGCCGCCTCCTGAATTCAGTCGACTGGCGGCCCTATCCCCAGGCGGAGCTGCTGGTCGGTTGCTGGGGTGAAGCGGCCGCGTACCGGTATTGCAGCTCGCATGCAATTGAGCAGGCGCCCGGCGTCCGGAAACTCTGCACAACGTCGAGGTCAAGCGTGGTGCACCTCTTGCAGACGAGGTGACACCCGACGATCTAGTCGCGAAAACGACGAACAGCGCTCTTCAGCGACCCTCGACCTTTGCTCGGGAAAGCTACTTTGACGGCGGCGCAAGTGGGAGCCAGGTGCATCCCCCGTGGGCCGATTCGAAGGCCCGCTCGACGATCTGGGTTGAGACAATCGCATTGGCGAACGAGCAGGCTACGGGCGTACGCCCACGCAATGCGTCGAGAAAGTTTCTCGTCGCGGACCCTGGGCTAGGACCCCCTGTGTGCGCCTCGACGGCATCGCCGGCGCGCGTCATGATGGCCAGGTCCCATCCGATCGGCTGCTTGAGTGGCCTGCGCAGCTCAATGAGCCCTTCGTCGCCGAAAATCCGGATCTCGTCCCACATGTGCCAGCCTTCCTCTATGCATGCCATGTGGCATTCCAGATCGCCAAACAGCACGTCGATGAAGCCGCCACGGTCGACACGTTGTGTGCTGCCGCCCCGGATGCGCGCCCGCACTTGCGTCGGGTCGCGGTCGATCATCCACGGTACGATGTCGGCCATGTGCGTCGCGCGGCCCGTGAACGGACCGCCGCCGCCGAGTTCGGGGACGAGGAACCAGCCCTTGCCCTCGTAGCCGAGCTGGATCGTCTGGACATACCGCGCGGCACCTATCCCGCCAGCGCGAATGATTTCGCGGGCGCGCAGGCAGCTGCGGTCGAAGCGTCGGTTGAAGGCGACGGCATTAACGAGGCCACGTCGTTCGGCTTCCGCGGCGAGACTTCGCGCGTCGCTCGTCTTCATGACGAAAGGCTTGTCGCAGAGGACATGCCAATTGCGCTCCAAGGCCAGGGCGACGTGGGCCGCGTGCAGCGCATGTGGGGTGGTGACGATCGCCATCGTCTTGCCCTTGGGCTTCGGCAGGTCTTCGATTGCCCCAACCAGTGGCGCACCCATACGCCGCGCAAGCTCCCGCACGCCGTCGCTTGGGGACGGATCGAAGATGCCGGCAAAGGTGGTGGCCGCATCCGCCTCGAGAACCGGCACGTGATAGTACCGCGAGAACTTCCCGCACCCGATCATGATGAGGGAGATTGGCTCGTCCATGGCCACCGTGCCATCTCCCGAGAATTGTCCCTCGCTTCGCGCCATTGATCGGAGCAGCGCCTACGTCGCAGCCGCGTCGGCCTTCAACACGTCGGGGGTGATGTTGGCACCAGCCTCGCGGAGCAAGAAATCCGCGCACCGCTCGCCGATCAGGAACGATGGCGCATTGGTGTTGGAGGACACCATCGTCGGCATGATCGACGCGTCGGCAACGCGCAAGCCTTTGACGCCGTGAACACGCAGCTCGTGGTCGACCACCGCCATCAGATCCGCTCCCATCTTGCACGTGCCGATCGGGTGATAGGAGGTGGCCCCGAGCTTGGCGATGTGCTCCAGCAATGCCTCGTCCGACTTCGCATCCGCGCCCGGCCGCACCTCACGCACGATCAGCTTGGCGAGGGCCTGCTGGTCGGCGATACGGCGCGCGAGGCGCAGCGCGGCGATGCTGGTCTTGCGGTCGCGGGGATCGGTCAGATAGTTGGCGGCGATCGCGGGCGGCTCTTCGGGGTCGGTGGAGCGGATGTGCACGGAGCCCGTCGACTCGGGCCGCAGTGCGAAGGTGCCGATACCGAAGCCTGGAAACTTGTCGAGCACCAGTTCGGTGGGGTGGCGGGGGTCCTCGGCGCTCAGATTGTGCATCTGGATCTTGACATCGGGTCGGTCGAGCGTGGGGTCGGTCTTGGCGAGCGCGTGTACTCTTGCCGTGCAAGCCGCCATCTCGCCATCGCGCAGCACCAGATACCGCAAGCCCATCCACGCCTTGCGCAGAGGGTTGTCGAGGATGTCGTTCAGGGTGATGGGCCGGATGCACTCGAAGGAGACGCGCGTGTGCAGGTGGTCGCGGCAGTTCTCGCCGACCCCTGGCAGGTGCTTGACGCTGGCTATACCGAGTTCGGCAAGCCGCTCCTTGTCGCCGATGCCCGAGAGCTCAAGCAACTGAGGACTCTGGACGGCGCCGGCGCTGACGATCACCTCGCGTGATGCGCGGGCAAGCCGCCGATCGCCGCCAATGCGGTACTCGACCCCGACGGCTCGTCCCTTCTCGACGCGAACGCGCTCGGCGCGCGCGCCCGTGCGCACATGCAGATTGGGTCGGTTGCGCGCAGGCCGCAGATACGACTCGCGGCCGCCGGAGCGCATGCCGCGCCTCGTATTGCTCTGCAGGTAACCCACGCCATCGTATTGGCCCCCATTGTAGTCGGGTGTCGCCGGTATGCCGGCCTGAACGCAGGCGGCGTGGAAGGCGTCGCCGAGCGTGCTGCGGCCGAATAGACTGATGGGGACGGGCCCGTGCTTGCCGCGCGTGTCGTCTCCCTTGGCGTAGGACTCGATGCGCTTCAGATAGGGCAGGACGTCCTCGTAGCCCCACCCGGGAGTGCCCAACTTGCGCCAGTTGTCATACTCGGCGGGCTCGCCGCGCACCCACAGCATGCCGTTGACCGTGGAGGACCCACCGAGCACGCGCCCTCGCGGCCAGAACATCTTACGGTTGCCGAGATTGGCTTGCGGCTGGGTGTAGAAGCGCCAGAGGCTACGCTGTGACAGAAGTACGAACCCGGCGCCAAGCGGAACCCTGAGCCAGATCCAGGGATCGTCCTCGCCGGCTTCCAAGAGCAACACGCGGAACCGTCCGCTCTCGCTGAGGCGGCTCGCAACTGCGCTCCCGGCCGAGCCTCCGCCGACGACCACGTAGTCGTAGATTGCCTCTGCTGCCGCTTGTCCGTTCATGCCTACTCCAGGATTTGAACCATGACAGCGATCATTCCTTGACGCCGCCGGCGGCGAGGCCGCGGACGAGATAGTTGCGCACGAGAATTGAGAAGATCACAACGGGCAGCATCACGAGCGTTCCGGCTGCGGCGATGCGGCCCCACTCCCAACCCGTGTACTGGATGAAGTTGACGATCGCGACCGGGGCGGTCGATGCGTTCGTACGCGTCAGCACCAGCGCGTAGAAGAAGTCGTTCCACGACAGGATGAAGCAGATGACGGCCGTTGCCGCGAGGCCCGGCGCCGACAAAGGCAGCGTCACGCGCCAGAAGGCCTCCCACACGCCACAGCCGTCGATCCAAGCGGCCTCCTCCAGCTCGCGCGGCACGCTGTCGAAGAAGGGCTGCATCATCCAGATGACGAGCGCCAGGTTGAACGTCAGGTAGACGATAATGAGGCCGACGAGCGTGTCGGAGAGGCCGAGGTAGCGGTAGGCGAGGAAGAACGGGATCGTGAACGCGATCGGCGGCGCCATGCGCGTTGCCAGGACCCAGAGCGCGATGCGGCGCGAGGACCTGAAGCCGCCGCGCGACAGCGCGTAGGCCGCCGGCACGCCGATCACGAGCGCCAGTACGGTGGAAGAAATGCTTGTGATCGTGCTGTTGACGAAGGAGGCCGGAAACGCACCAGTCCAGAGCGCCTTGTAGTGCGCGAGCGTCGGCGTGAAGAGGAGCTCGTAGCCGAGGATGTCCTTGTTCGGCCGGAACGACATCTGCACCAGCCAGGCGAACGGAAACAGCACGAGCAGGAGCAGGCCGATGGTGCCGATGTCGCCGAGCCAGCGGCGGTTTCGCTGGAACCAGTAGCGCGACACCGGCGCCGACCGCGTCCGCGGAGCAACCGGCGGGGGCTCAATCTGCCTCTGCATCCGCGACCCCGGTCAACCGGTCAATGACCCAGCTCAGGACGAAAATGCCGGCCACCATCAGCGTCGCAATGGCGCTGCCGTAGCCCCAGAGCGAGAAAGTGAAGGTTTGGCGATAGGCATAGTAGTTCGTTACCTCGGTGACGTCGCCGGGGCCGCCGTCGGTCAGTACGAAAATCAGCGGAAACGCCTTGATGCTGTCAATGAGCCGGAAGATGGCGGCCACCACCAGCGTCGGCTGGATGTAGGGGAACATTACGTAGCGGAAGATCTGCCAGTTGTTGGCGCCGTCGATGCGCGCGGCCTCCAACGGCGAGGCGGGGATCATCTGCAGGGCGGCGAGCAGCATCAGCATCGTGAACGGGAACCACTCCCACGTCTCGGCAATGACGATGGCGAACAGCGCCCAGCTCGGATCGGTGATGAGCGAGGGTACGGGCAAGCCAATGAATGCCATGAAGCGGTGGAAGGGGCTGATATCGACCGCGTACATCACGCGCCACAGGATGCCGACTACGATCGGTGGCAGCACCATGGGAATTAGAAACCCCGATCGGGCCAGCTCGCGAATACGCGTGCCGCCGTTGAGCAGCAGCGCGACCCCGAGGCCGACCAGCAGCTGCAAGATCACGGTCGACACCGAGAGCTTGACCTGCACCCACACCGAGCGCGTGAAGCGCGGGTCTTCGAACAGATCGACGTAGTTGCCGGCCGGATTGCTGAAGTCCCAGGCCGTGTTCGGCATCGTCAGATTGAGCGGCGTCAGCGAGGTGAGGACCAGATAGATAGCCGGCGCGATCGTGATGAGGGCGAGCACGAGAAGCGCCGGCGCCAGGCCAGCCAGGAATGACCGCTGGCGTTGCGCACCCCAGCTGGGCTGCCGAGCGCGCATGGTCGTTCTCAGAGCTTCACGCCCGCTCGCTTGAGATCGGCCACGGCATTTGTCTGAGCCATGGCAAACGACTCCTTCGCCTTCATTTGTCCCGAAACGACGCGACTCACCGCCTGGTTGATTTGGGCGTTCGCCTGCGGATAGACGTGCACCGTGCGGTACTTCATGTAGCCCTGCTCGGACATGGCGATCGTATCGAGGAAGATCTTGCCAGTGTCCACGCCGTTGATCACCATCCGCTGCTTATAGGCCTCGGAGTCGAGCAGGGACTTGCGCGTCACCGAGCCCAGTCCGTGCTTCTGGATCAGGCGGGCAATAAGCTCCTTGGACATCGACCATTTGATGAACTCCCAGGATGCATCCTTGTTCTTGGCGCCGACCGGGATTCCCCAGCCGTGCGACGCGACGCCAGGGAAGCGACCCTTGGGGCCCTTCGGGAGCATCGCGAAGTTTGACGTCTTGATGACCTTGCTGCCTTCCTCGCCTATCAGCGCGCAGAACGCGTGGTTGTGGGGCGAGTAGTTGACGCGACCGGCACGAAGCGCCTCGGTCACCTGGTCATAGGTGTAGCCGGCTGCCGCATCGGGACCATAGGAGTTGAGCAGCTTGGCGAAGAACTCCGCGGCCTCCGCCACTTCGGGCGTGTCGAGCGTCGGCATCAGGTCGTCGGGTGGATTGCGGAACACATTGCCGCCAAATCCCTGCAGGAACGGGATGAACACCCAGCCCCAGTGGTTCTCGATCGAGAAGCCGGCGACGCCCTCCTTCTTGTTGACGACCTGCATCGCCTTGTCGAGCTCGTCGAAGCTGTCCGGCATGCCGAGCCCGTTGGCCTTGAAGATGTCGAAGCGGGCGGATGCGGCCATCAGCACGTCGGAGATCCAGGGAATGCCGTAGACGGCGCCAGTCTTGTCCTTCATCGGCTGCACCGATCCGGTGAGGAAGTCGGCGAAGTTCCAATCGGCCGGAGTCTTGTTGGAGTCCTTGATGTAGGAGTCGAGCGGCGTGAGCCAGCCGGCACCAATCCACCGGCTGGTGTAGATGAAGGTGACGTTGAGCACATCGAAGCCGCTACCCTTGGTGGACAGCTCCAGATCGGCGCGCTGGTTGTAGACCGGGAACCCGGGCGTATCGTAGTTGACCTTGATGCCGGTCTTCTCAGTGAACTCCGGCAGGTAGTCGGCGATCAGCTTGGGATAGGTGGCGCTCCAGCAGGAGATATTGAGGGTGACGCCTTCGAAAGGCTTCTTGCCGCCCTGCGCAGGAGCCTTGCCGGCTTGCAGGGAGAACGGGATGAAGAGCGATCCGGCACCGGCCCGAAGGATCTGCCGGCGGGAAATGCGCGAGAGCGCTTTAGCCATTGTTTCCTCCTGTCTTCTCCAGACTCCGCTGCCTGATAGGCCAGCGGCTGGGAGCCGAGTTTATTGTCTGCAGGAAGCCGATGCGAGCGCACCCCGCCCACACTGACTGATCCTTTAAACCCTTGTTCTCTGGCGGCAAATTTGACGCGAGTTGGCGCCGCTCAAGCAAGCAACGCGCCGTAGACGAAACCATGACCCCGGGTTTATAGAGTTCGACCCTGAGAGTGCCGTGTTCGCCTCTCGCTCAGCCCGTCAGTTCGGCCCGTACTTGACCGCAATCTTCCGCAGCTCGGCGATAACGAGCTTCACCGACGGCGACAGCTCGGCATGCCTGCGGCTGATGATGCCCGCCTCGCGGCGGAACTGGAGTGCGTCGTGGTCAAGCGCGACGACGCCGTGAGCCTCCTGCTGCGTCAGGATCTGCGTAGTGGTAAGCCCTAGGCAATCCGTCATTCTGAGGGCAGCAAGCTTCAGGGAAAGCGAGTCCGTCTCGACGGCGATGATTGGCTCGGGCATGCCGGCTTGCAAGAATGCGCGGATGAGCCGCTGGCGCACGAGCTCCTGCCGTCCGGGCAAGATCCAATAGTAGGTCGCATAGTCAGCGAGCGAGCGGTCGCGCTTGCGCGCCAGCGGATGCTCTCTGCGCCCGACCACCCTGATGATGTCGCTGCTCAGGCGCATGAACCGCAAGTCGGGATCGACCCTGTTCTCCGGCAGCGCGCCGACGACGACGTCGAGTTCGCCCAGCCGCAGGCGACCGATGAGGCGGTCGGGGAATCCGGTATCGACGGTAAACCGCACATCGGGATGCTGCGCGATCATCCGCGAGATGGACTCGGGCAGATGCCGGCTCAGCCAGGAAGGCCCAGCACCGATGCGTGCATGCCCCGTTTTCCCGCCGGCGATGCCAACAACCTCCGAGCGTGCCTCGGCAAGTTGCGTCTCCATGAGCTTGGCGTGTCGCAACAGTGCGCGCCCGGACTCCGTCAGCTCGATGCCGCGGCCGCGGCGGTGATAGAGCCTGGTGCCGAGCTCTCGCTGCAGGCGATGCATGCTCTTCGAAAGCCCCGGCTGGGTCATGTTCATGGCTTCGGCCGCGTGGCTCAGGTTGAGTCGCTGGGCCATGGCGAGGAAAAGCTGCAGCTGGCGGTAGTCCATGACTATGTCCCGTCAGTCATGATTTCGCATACTTTGCGGCAATTGCGGCCATGGTTCAACGGCGCGACGAATCTGTCCGCGCCGACCCCCATCTCAGCGGGCGAATGCGCTGCCCAAATGGCCATGTGCGAGCCAAATCAGGACAGATGACCCCGAAGAATCTGCTTTTCATCATGTCGGACGAGCACAGCAGGCGCGTGCTCGGCTGCTATGGCCACGCAATGATCCGCACGCCCAACCTCGATCGGCTGGCAGACCGTGGCGTGCGGTTCATGGACGCCTACTGCAATTCACCGATCTGCGTGCCCTCGCGGGCGAGCTTCCAGACCGGCCGGTACGTGCACGACATCCGCTTTTGGGACAACGCCATCGCCTATGACGGCAGCGTGCCGTCCTGGGCGCACCGGTTAAGGACAGCGGGGCACCGCGTGGAGTCGATCGGCAAGCTGCATTTTCGCAGCGCCGACGACGATAACGGCTTCACCAAGGAGCACATGCCGCTGCATGTGGTCGAGGGCATTGGCGACCCGATCGGGATGCTGCGCGATCCGCCGCCGCCGCGTAAGGCGGCCTTGCGGCTCGCTGCGGACGCCGGCTGCGGCGATTCCAACTACCAGGGCTATGACGACCGCATCACCTCGGCCGCAGAGAGCTGGCTCGCCGAGCGGGCGCGAACGGGAGACAAGAAGCCCTGGGTGCTATTCGTCTCCCTGGTCTGCCCTCACTTCCCACTGATCGCGCGGCCCGAGTGGTACAACCTGTATCCTGAGGTTGAGGTGCCATGGCCTCGCCTCTACGCCCAATCCGAGCGTCCGACCCATCCCTACCTGCAGGCGATGCGCGCCTGCCAGATATACGACCAGGGATTCGACGCTCCATTCAAGGTGCGTAAGGCAGTCGCCGCCTACTTCGGCCTCGTGACCTTTGTCGATCACAACGTCGGTCGCCTGATGCAGGCACTCGAGGCCAACGATCTCATCAACAGCACGCGCGTCATCTACACCAGCGACCACGGCGACAACCTCGGCACACGCGGATTGTGGGGCAAATCCAACATGTACGAGGAGTCGGCGGGCGTGCCTCTGATCATGACCGGACCCGATGTGCCCGCCGGCCTCGTGTGTCGTAAGCCGGTTTCGCTGGTGGATTGCTTCCCAACCATCTTGGACTGCGTCGGATTGCAACCTCATCCGGACGATCGTGCCCTGCCCGGTGCACCGCTCATGGATATCGTACGCGGCACCGCGCCGGAGCGTACGGTGATGAGCGAATATCATGCCGCTGGTGCCGTTACAGGCGCCTTCATGATCCGCAAGGGCAAGTTCAAATACGTCCACTATGTCGGCATGGCGCCGCAGCTCTTTGACCTCGAGGACGATCCACACGAGACGCGCGACCTGGGCGAGGACCCCGGCTATCTCGGTCTCGTCGCCGATTGTGAGGCTGCCCTGCGTAAGGTCGTCGAACCAGAGGCAACCGATGCACAGGCGCGCAGGGATCAGACCGCCAGAATCGACAAGCTCGGGGGACGGGAGGCCGTCCTGGCAAGGGGCAGCTTCGGTCATTCCCCCGTGCCCGGCACGAAGCCGGTCTACAACTAGGATCGGCATGGTGGGCGTCTCGGGCACTGTGCGTACATCAGCGTCGGGATCTTGCTGCGGCTCCGCTCCGCCACGGGAGGACTCGCTTCCCGCAGTCGGCATTCCGGAGGACTCGAATCTCCTGCAACGTGGCTCGCGTGCCGTCGGGCTGCGCGGTGGGCGATTCCGGATGGGTATCGACAAGAGTCCCTTACCGCAGGACGGGGAGAGCCCATCGCGAAAGGTGAACATCAGGCCGTTCGCCATCGACCCCCTCGCTGTCACGAACAATTGGTTCAGTGAATTCGTGGCCGAGACTGGCTTTTGTACAGAAGCTGAGCGCCACGGCTGGTCACTGGTATTTGCGTTATTCGTGCCGGATGGAGCCAAGGCGCTGGTGTCCAGCGACGCGCCCTCCTGGTGGCGGCGCGTGGACGGGGCATGCTGGAAGCATCCGGAGGGCCCCCAATCTGATCTCTCTGGCCGGCACGACCATCCGGTAGTGCACGTCTCGTGGAACGACGCCGTTGCCTTCGCCGGCTGGGCCGGCGGCCGTCTGCCGACCGAGGCCGAATGGGAATTCGCGGCAGCCGGCGGGCTAGATCGCGCAGTCTATCCCTGGGGCGACAGGGAGCCCCAGGATGCGGATTTCACGCCCTGCAATATCTGGCAAGGCGAGTTCCCAGTGCGCAATACAGCAGCGGACGGTCACGTCTCCACGGCTCCCACCGACGCATTCGCACCGAACGGCTATGGCCTCTTCAACATGGTCGGCAACACCTGGGAATGGTGCGCGGATGCCTTCCGCGTGCGCTCCATCGCACGAGCCGCCAGGGATCGCAATGAGCAGGCGCGCGCAACCGGCGAGCGCTTGCTGAAGGGCGGCTCGTATCTGTGCCATCGCTCCTACTGCTTCCGCTATCGCATCGCCGCGCGCACGGGCGTCAGCGCCGACAGCTCGACCGGGCACGTCGGCTTCCGCCTCGTGTTCGATGAATAGCCCATTCCCGCGGACAGCCAGAAACCGAGAAGGACACTCATGCGGCCTGCCAACCTTGTCGTGATCATGTCGGATGAGCATCACCCTC
>Ga0075418_10010921_pt1 | contig 10152 bp, 6 predicted proteins | sample SoiMetdeltSBSDD2_FD_81776 | JGI IMG/M metagenome (GOLD analysis project Ga0075418, IMG submission 81776) | Bulk soil microbial communities from a Populus tree surrounding site in Tennessee, USA - Soil MetaG P. deltoides SBSDD2 | ecosystem: Environmental > Terrestrial > Soil > Tree plantation...
CGATCGCGTAGGCGGCGATGGTCGGCAGGTCGACGGCCCCTTCCTCCGCGTCGCTGTGGAACGCGATCGGGATCCCGGCGGACACCATCTCCGCGTAGCGGTTGCGCCGGCGCACACCCGTCTTCGGCTCCGTGGCGACCACTTCCTGGTCGAGCAGGACGCCGGCGACCCGGCCGCGGATCTTGTCCGCGACCTTCCAGGCGTCCTTGGCGCCGAGGAGGATCGGTCGGATGCCCGCGCCCTCGAAGGCGCCGACGCAGGCGAGGATCTCGTCCTCGCGGTCGACGCCGACGACCACGGCACCGCGACCCTTCATGGCCTGGCGCAGCGGCTCCAGCTCGGGGTCGATCCCCGGCGAGCTCGGCTTGCCCTTGATCTCCTTCTTCTCCTCCTTGGGCTTGCGGCGCTCCGCGCGCTTGGCGACTTCGTACTCGGTCGAGGTCTGGTCGAGGGTGATCTCGACCTTCGAGGCCCCCTGGACGACCTGGCCCTGGAGCTTGCCTTCCTTCTCCTCGAGGGTGAGCTCGACCCGGCCGCGGCTCGCGTCGCCGGAGAGGGTCACCTTGGACTCCTGGCGTTCGCCGGAGATCTCGATCAAGCCGTCCCCGAGCGAGCTGCAGCGGAGGGATCCGGAGACCTTCCCTTCCTCCTCGAGCACGTACAGGCGCAGCCGCGCCTTCTCGAAGGGCGGGATCACGACGCTCGTCTCCCACGCGCCGGTGATCGGCTTGGGCGTCTCCTTGTCGCCTTTTTTCTTCTTCTTCTCGTCTTTCTTCTCTTCCTTCTTCTCGTCTTTCTTGTCGTCCTTCTTCTCTTCCTTCGCCTTGGCGTCGGACTCCTCCTTCTTGCCTTCTTCGGTCTTCGTCGAGTCCTTGGACTCCTCGCCCTTGCCCTTCGGCTCTTCCGCCTTCGGCTCCTCCTTGGGCGGCGTCCACGAAGCCATCTTCTTCTCGTACTCGTCCCACTTCTTCGCGTAGGCGACCGCCTTCGCGAGGATTTCGCGCAGCGAGTCCCCGGACTCGAGACGATTCTTGTCGTTCCACTGGAAGCGCAAGGCGACCGGGCTGCGGACGAGCATCCGGTCGTAGTCCGCGACCGCGGGCTTGTACGCCATCATCGGAGCGCCGGAACGGCTCGCGCCGCGCGGCGAGAGCACGACCGTCGTGACGCCCGCGCGAGCCACCCTGCGATCCGACAAGTCCGCGGGCTCGACGATCCGGGAGAGATCGAAGCGCGTCGCCGGGACCCGGTTCGACCCGGCCAGCCCGAGGTGCCCGAGCGCGTCGATCATGCCCGGCATCGCGGCTTTCCCGCGGACGATCTCGGCGCCGTCCGGCCGGCCGACGCGGCGACCGACGTCGCGGATGCGCCCGTCCTGGATCAGGACCTCGCCGGGGCGGAGGACCTCGCCGTCGCCCAGGTGGAGCTCGTCGACGGACAGGACGACCGCCGTCTTCTCGTGGACGCGCTCGTAGACCTTCTCTCCGTCGACCCAGGTCGCGAGCGTGCTCGCGCCGGACTCGAGCGGATGGCCGTTGAACACGGCGAAGTCGGCGTCCTTGCCGGGGGAGAGGCTCCCGATCCGGTCGGCGACGCCCAGGATCTCGGCCGGGGACAACGTGATCGCCCGCAGCGCGGCGGCGCGGTCGAGTCCTCCGCGCGAGGCGATCTCCGCGGCGAAACGCAGGTCGCTCGCGGCGGCGTCGTCCGAGGGAGCGATCGCGAAACGGACGTGCGCGCGCTCGAGGCTCACCGCGACGTCGAAGACCGGCTCCTGCGAGTCGCGCTCCTTGCCGAAGTCCCGGCCGGCGCCGTTGGCGAGGATCGGGGACTTCACGACGACGGGGAAGCCGGATTTCGCGATCTCGTCGGCCGCCGGGGCGGCGCCCGAGGCTCCATCGATCACGAGCGGGAGCCCCTTCTCCTCGAAGAAGCCGAGCAGGGCGCGGATCTCGGCCGCGGAGTTGGCGCCCATGCGCCAGGGACGCTTCGCTTCGATCAGTCCGCGCAGGAGCGGCCCGACGCCGGGGCCGTAGCGGGCGTCCTCCTCGCCGCTGCGGGCGAGCTCGACGAGCTCCCCGAGCGCGACGATCGCGCCCATCAGCGTCCGCGGGAGCTGCGGCGTCTCGACGCCCATGCCGACGTCGACGGTCGCCGGGAGCGGCGGCTCCCAGTACCCGGGCGTCCTGCGGGCGTCGGTCCCGACCGATCCTTGGATCGTCGCGCTCTCGAGCAGGGCCCGGCCGGCACCGCCGGATTCGCTGTGCCCCGCGAGCTTCACGACGGCGCCCTGGCCCGCGATCAGGCGCCCGCGCGCGGGCGGCAGGTAGGCCGAGGTGACGCCTTCCTGCAGCGCGAAGACGTACGACGCGTAGGGGTCGAACGCGTCGATGGCGAGGACCGCCGGATCGGCGGAGCGATCGGAGGGCCTCGACGCGTCGAAGCTGCTGTTGGCCGACACGAGCCCGGGCGCGATCACCGCGTCGGGGCCGTAGTCGACGATGCGCGCGCCGCCGGGGACGTCGAGATCCTTCCCGACGGCCACGATGCGGCCGTCCTCGATCAGGATCGTGCCGCCGCCCTCGATGGCGGGATTGTCGACCGTGAGGATCGTGCCCGCCCGGACGGCGACGACCTCGCCGGTCGCGGCGCCGTGGGCCGGAGCGCAGGCGGAAGCCGGGAGCGACCCGGGCAGCAGGAGGATCGCGTGGAGCATCAGGGGTCCTCGCGGTCCTGGCCGCCGCCTTCCTTCTCGGGCTTCTTCTCGCCGGCGTCGTTCTTCTTCTTCTCCTCGTCGGCGCCGGTCTCCTTCTCGTCGTCGTGCGGGTTGGCCTGCACTTCGACGCCGCGCGGGGCCGTGTTCGGCTGCTCGACGCCCTCGAGGAGGTGCTTGACCCGCACGTCCTGGCTGCGGTCGTAGACCAGGTTGCCGCCGAGGACCACGTATTGGACCGTCGTCGACACGGACAGCGGATCGCCCGACAGCAGGAGCACGTTGCCGTCCTTGCCGGGCTCGAGGCTGCCGACCCGGTCGCCGAGGTGCAGGATGTCCGCCGGCGTGCGCGTGACCGCGTCGAGGGCGTCCTTGCGCTCGATGCCGTGCCCGACGCACACGGCCGCCTGGTACCAGAGCGACTGGGCTTGCGGGTTCAGCGACTGGAGCGCGAAGCGCACGTTCTTCTTCTTGAAGACTCCCGGGACGAAGGTCTCCTTCTCCTTCCCGGTCACCGGATCCCGCTCGACGTGGACGAGCGTCGATCCGAGCACGACCGGCACGCCGGCTTCGGCGATGAGGTCGGCGGCCTTCCAGGAGTCGCCGTCCAGCACGAGCGTCGTCCCGGCCAGGAAGCCGTTGTCGCGCGCGATCTCGAGCGCGAGCGGCACCGCGGCGGCCGCGTCGCAGTAGATGAAGGCCGGGATCTGGCCTTCCACCAGGCGCAGCAGGGGCTCCTGCTTGTCGTCGATCTCGCCGCGGGGGATGGCCTCGAGGCCCTTCACCTTCCATGTGGCGTTCCCCTCCATCGCCCGGCCCTTCTTGTTCTCTTCCTTGTCGAGATCGCGCCCCTGGTACAGCGCCTCGCGCCGCGCGGTGTCCTTGCCGTCCTTCTTGTCCTGCACGAGCTTCTCGAGGTAGAGCCGCAGGTCGGTGAACGCCTTGCGCACGGCCTGGGCCTGCGTCGCGCGCGACTTGCCGGCCTTCGGCGCGGCCGAGATCTTGATCCCCGCCGCGGGCTTCACGACCATCTGCTCGATCGTCAGCCCGAAGGGCTTCACGACCATGCCTTGGGCTCCGATCACGCAGCCCCCCGAACCGGGAGCGGGCGGGCCGTGCTGCACGTTGATCGTCAGCACCCCCGAGCGAAGGCTGTCCTCGAAGTAGGAGCTGATCGGGTCGATCGAGTCGCGCACGTCGAGGAAGGGCGCGACGTCGACGTTCTCGTTCGGCCGGTCCATCCCGCGCGAGTTGTTGGCCTCGACGTAACCGGGGAAGGCGACGAGATCGGGATGGTCGAGCAGCTCCGCGTCCCAGGGCGCCTTCTCGTCGGGACCCACCGACTGGATGCGGCCGTCCTCGATCACGATCACGCCGTTCAGGATGTCCGGCCCCGCCTGCGTGATGATCCGGCCGGCCTTGATCGCGATCCGTCCTCCGGCGAAGGCGTCCGGCGCCGCCGCGAGCAGGACCGTCGCGCACGAGAGAAGGGGCCGGATCCGCAGCATTCGACTCATCATGGGTTGACTCCGTCTTTCCATCGTTCTCGCTTCGATCGCTCGGTCGCGCTCCGCGCGCCTATTCGGCCTGTTCACGGGGATCCACCTTCAGCACGCCGTCGACGAGGACGCCGACGATGCGCGAGCCCGGCTCGAAAGGAGGCCCGTTCCAGAGGACCAGGTCGGCGTCCTTGCCGACCTCGACCGTCCCCACCCGGTCTTCGACGCCGAGCATGCGGGCCGGGGAGATCGTGACGGCTTCGAGCGCGCTCTCGAAGTCGAGGCCTCCACGCATCGCGTAGCCGGCCTGGAGCGGCAACCGGTCCTCCGGGTTGGCCGAGCCGTGGCTCGAGAGCGCGATCGGGACGCCCCGGTCGTGCAGCATGCGGGCGACGTTCCAGGCCATGAACGAGCCCTCGCCCGTGCGGCCGTTCGAGGGGAAGGGCGGCAGCACGACGCCGACCTTGCTGCGGACGAGGAGGTCGGGTTCCTTCCAGGCCTCCGCCGCGGCGTCGAGGAGGACCCGCGGATGTCCGCCGAGCTCGCGCTCGACTTCCTCCTTGAGGAACACCGCCGTGCGGATGTCCTGGGTGGTCCAGGCCTGGATCGCGATCGTCAGGTCGCCGTCGAGGGCGCGCAGCACGAGATCGCTGCCCGGATAGGCGCGCTCGGAGTCCTTGCGGCTCGCCGCCGCGTCGTAGAAAGCCTTGCGCCACTCCCATTCGACACCCATGCGCGTCGTGGGTCGGCGCGAGAAGAAGTCGGTCGGGCGGCCGAAGGCCGGGTGGTTCCCGTAGCTCGGCTGGCTGCCCATCGCCCCGCGGAGGACCGCGTCGGCGCGGACGGTCCGGGCCTCGATGCTCTCGGGTCCCGCGGTCTTCAGGACGACCCCGAGGCCGCCGACGACGTCGAGGTCGAGCGGGTTGGCCAGCACGGTCGTGACCCCGCTCCGGACCTGCCGGTCCCACTCGATCGAGAAGGGGTCGAGGCTGTCGGCGACGCGGACGGAGGGCGAGATCTCACTGGACTGCTCGACGGACTGCAGCTCGGCGTCGATGCGCACGCTCGCGTCGACGAGGCCGGCCGTCACCGCGCGAACCTTGAGGAGCTCGCGCTCCGGGGATTCCTCGCGCCCCGTGCTGACGAGCGAGATCTTCCCGTTGTTCACGAACACCATTCCGTTCGCGAGGGTCCGGCCGGTCGAGGTGTGGATCTCGTCGGCGTAGATCGTCCAGCGGCGCTGAGGCTCGTCCTCGCGGCGACCAGCGGGGACGAGGGCCAGCGCGAGCGCGAGAGCGTGGATCGGGATCAAGGCTTGTCCTTCCAGGCGAGCTTTCCGTCGACGTAGACCGCCTGCGGCGTGGACCCGAGATCGAGCGGATCGCCCGACCACAGGACGATGTCGGCGTCGAGGCCCTTCGACAGGCTCCCGATCCGATCCTCCGCGCCAGCGATCCGTGCGGCGTCGGAGGTCAGCGCGCGCCAGGCGGTGGCGCGGCCGAGCCCTTCGCGCAGGCACATCGCGGCACCCGCGCGCAGCATGAGCGGGTGATTGGCGGGCGCGTCGATCGCGAACCCGAAGGGAACCCCCGCCTTCTCGAGCGCCAGGACGGCCAGGAGATCGCGTCTCTCCTCGCCGATCCGCCAGGGGCCGCAGACGACGGAGAGCTCCGCGGAATGGATCTTCTCGGCCAGCTCGCCGGCCCAGGCCGCGCCCGAGATCGCGCCGGTGAGCTCGTGGCGCTGCGCGAAGGCGATCGCGCGGGCGACGTCCTCGCGGCTCGAGGCCTCGAGGAGCACGGGGATCTCTCGCTTCGCGGCCCGCGCGAAGACGCCCTCGGGCTCCTCGAACAGCCGGTCGAGCTCGGCCACGGCGCCGCCGAAGCTGGTCGGGAAGCGATTGTTCCGCAGGGCCAGCGAGGAGAAGCCGAGGGAGAGCTGCGCCTCGCCGCGGACGACGACGCCGCCCGAGGTCTTGACCAGGGCGCTCGTCCCGCCGCACAGGGAGGCCGGGATCGGCGTCAGGACGATGCTCGTGATGCCCGCGCGGAGCGCGTCCGCGAAGTCCGGGTTGGCCGGATCGAACGCGAGGGAGACCCGCGCCTCGGGCAGGACGCTGCGGGTCGAATCGAACATCTCGGAGGGAGACCCCGAGTAGGAATGGAGAGCGACCAGGCCGGCGCTCGCGGTGCCGCGGTGCTCGACCAGGATCGCGCCCTCCGGCACCTCCACGTCGGGCCCGACGGCGGCGATGCGGCCGTCCTCGATCAGGATCACCCCGCGCGCGGGCGCGCCGCCGTCGGGGAGCACGACCTGCTCGGCGCGGATCGCGAGCAGCCTGGATTCGGGCGCCAGGATGGCTCGGTGCGTCGCGAGCGGGCTCGCCGCCGCGGAGAGTGCCAGGATCGTGATCATCATGTTCAGTTCCCGGGCTCGACGACGAGGCGACCCGCGCTGACGACGTAACGGACGCCGGCGCCCGCCGTGAGCGGATCGCCCTCGAGAACGAGGATCTCGGCCGCCTTGCCGACTTCGAGGCTTCCCAGCCGATCCGACGCGTCGAAAGCGCGGGCGGCGCCGAGCGTGACGATTTCGAAAGCCTTGGACCGCTCGAGGCCGTTCCCGATGGCGAGCGCGGCCACGAGCGGCAGGTCACGGCTCGCCCCCGCGTCCTCGCCGCCGGTTCCGAGCAGGAGCGGAACTCCCGCGCGAGCGAGGTCACCGGCCAGGGAGAGCGGCGCCGTCTCCTCCTCGTTCGATCCCAGCCGACCGCGCGGGACCGGCGCGAGGAGCACCGGGATCCGGCGCTCCGCCAGCATGCGCGAGCAGGCCAGGGCTTCCGCTCCCCCGACGACGACGAGGCGCAGCCGGTCGTGCTCGGCCGTGCCGGTGAGGAGGCCCCGGATCTCGGACGAGCGGTTGGCCTGGACGAAGAACGGGATCGCGCCGTCGGCGACCCGCCCGAGGATCTCGCTGTCCTCGTCGTAGCGGGGAGGCTGAGGCCGCTTGTCTTCCTTGTACTTCTTCTCTTGGAAGGGTTTGCCCTTCTCCTCGGCCTCCTTCTGCTCCTTCTCGCGATCCTTCTTCGCCTTCTTGGCGTCCTTGTCGAGCTCGGTCTCCTTCTCGGCGATCTTCTTCTCCCATTCCTCGAGCTCGTAGCGGTGCTCCGTGCGCGCGATGAGGTAGTTCTTCCCGGTTTCGACGGCGGAGACGACCCGATCGAGGTCGGCGATCCGCTCGAAGGGATCCCGGCCCTCGGCCTCGCCCGGAGCGGCCTGGCCGATGCTCATCGAGAGGCTGCAGGCCGGCTGCACGACCGCGTCGCCCGCGGGCAGGTCGGGGGCGACGCGCACGAGGGCGCCGATCCCGCCGACCCGCGCATCGGCTCCCGCCTGCACGCGCACGACGGTCACGCCGGCTCGGAGCGTCTCCCGACGCAGATGCTCGTCGGCCCAAGGGTCGAGTCCGTCGACCGTCCTCGTCGCGGCGCTCGTCGTCGGATCGCGGAGCGAGTCCTGTCCGAGTCCGAGCGCTCCCCAGGCGTCGATGTAGGCGGCGCAGACGACGGCTCCCTCGATCCGCTTCGCGTCCTCGGGCTGACGGAGATCGCGGCCGACCGCCGCGATGCGGCCGTCGCGCACGAGGATCGCGCCGTCCTGGATCTCCTCGCCGGGGCGGAGGATGATCCGTTTGCCCTGGATGAAGAGGCTCGTGCTGCCGTCCGCGGCGATCGCGGGGGCGGCGAGGGACGCGGCGCAGAGGCCGAGTTGGAACCATCCCGTGAGGGCGCGCATGCCTGTCTTCCTCTTCATGGGTGCCGGATGCGAGTCGCGCCGCGCCTGGGGTGTGTGCGCGGGAGTCGAGTCGTTCGCTCGAAGGTGAACGCCTGAGGTGGACCGGGAACGCTCCGAGGATCCTTCCGAACCTCGAACGGGGCGAGCATCATAGGGAAAGCGATCGAACCGTCGCCAGGGCATCGCAGGCGCCGTCCGCCGCCCTTACGACCTGCTTACTGCTCGCCGTTTCGTTCGGACTGGGTTGCGCCGGCGACCGATCGGGGCCGGTCGGGAGACTGGAATGAAATCTCCTAGACGGACCGCGTTCGGTTCTCCGACGGACTCGGCTGGGCTGCTTCGTGCCCAGCCAGAAGCGACGTCCTCCCCACCCCCTGCTCCTCGAACGGGGGTATTGGCGTAACCGGCTGCAAGCACTCAGGTTGGCTCGTCCGAGCGCTCTTTACACGCCCCGCCCGGACCTCTCGACCTCGGCGGTGAAGGTCGAGGAGTTCCGCGTGCGCGGGCACGACGGTCTGCGCCTCACTGGACTGCAAGGTCGCCGTTCCCTCGCACTGGCGGAAATCCGCATCCGCCTGCGTCTCGTCCCCGCCGACGGGATCCCCGACATCGATCTGCGGGCCGTCGCGGGAGGCGTCGTGGAGTACGCGCTGCAGTTCCCCGCCGGCCGGCGCCTCGAGGACCGGGTGCTCGACGTCGTGCGGATCTGCGAACTCGCCGCGACGAAGGACGCGGTCAAGCCGAGCGAGGTGCAGCTCTACACCCCTCCGGGCGAGCCGGAACCCGACGAGTTCCTGATCGCTTCGGAGCTCCTCACGGCGAGCGTCGAGGCCGAGTAGCGGGCTCGGAGAGCAGGCGCGCGATCCGCGGGATCGCAAGCGCGAGCAGGGAGCCGATGGACTCCGTCGCCAGAGCACCGGCGCGCACCACGTCCTCGTGCGCGAGCGCGCCCTGGACTAGTCCAGCCGCGGGATTCGTGATGCACGAGAGCCCCGCGACCCGCAGGCCCGACGCGCGCGCGGCCTGAGCCTCGCAGACCGTGCTCATCCCGACGGCGTCCGCCCCCATCCAGGCCAGCATCCGGATCTCCGCGGGGGTCTCGTAGGCCGGACCGAGGAGACCCGCGTAGACGCCGCGCGCGAGGGGAACGCCGGCGTCCTCCGCGCTTCGATCGAGCGCTTCTCCCAGCTCCGGATCGTAGGGCGAGCCGCGACCGCCCTCGGTGACGGCCAGGGGGCCAGCACCCTGTCGGTCGATGTGGTCGGTGAGGCGCATCCAGAGCGGCGGCTTCAGGTCCGGGCGGATTCCGCCGGCGGCGTTCGTGAGGACGAGGGCGCGGCAGCCGAGATCGGCGAAGGCGCGCACCGAGAGACAGACGTCTCGAACGCTCCAGCCCTCGTACCGATGGATCCGCCCCTCCTGCACGAGCACGCGCTCTCCTCCGATCGACCCGATCAGGAATCGCCCGGCGTGTCCGGGCACCGAGCTCCCCGGCATGCCGGCTAGCCGGGCGAAGGGGATCTCGCGCTCGAGCTCGAGGCTGCGCGAAAATCCTCCCAGGCCCGAGCCGAGGACGACGGCGATCCGCGCGCCGTCGAAACCGCCCGCCGCGAGCGATCGGGAGATCGGGTCGGCCATTCCGGCTGGCAGCGTAGGGAAAGACGCCGCCGGCTACACGCGCCCGAGCACGAGCGGAGCGAGGACCGGCGATTCCTCGATGCGCAGGCTCTGTTCGAGCAGGGCCACCGCGCGGGCGAGGCCTCGACCGGAACTGTGGTGGATCTCCGCGACCACGCTGCCCACCAGCACGCGCTCGCCAGCGGCCGCGCGCCACACGACTCCGACCGAGGGGTCGAGGGCGGCGCCGCTCTCCTGGCGGCTCCCGCCGAGCTCAGCGACCGCGCGACCGACCTTCCGGCAGTCGGCGAACCCGAGGATGCCGTCGCGACGGGCGAGGAAGGGCTCGACCGAGTCGGCGCGCGGAAGCCGGGAACGGTCCTTCAGGATGCGCGGATCGCCACCCTGCTCGCGCAGCACGAGCTCGAAGACGCCCAGGGCGCGTCCCGAGTCGATGGCGTCGGCGATCCGGCCCGAGCCCTCTTCCGTCGAGCCGGACACGTTCTTTAGAATGAGCAGGCCGCCACCG
>Ga0075418_10010922_pt1 | contig 10152 bp, 8 predicted proteins | sample SoiMetdeltSBSDD2_FD_81776 | JGI IMG/M metagenome (GOLD analysis project Ga0075418, IMG submission 81776) | Bulk soil microbial communities from a Populus tree surrounding site in Tennessee, USA - Soil MetaG P. deltoides SBSDD2 | ecosystem: Environmental > Terrestrial > Soil > Tree plantation...
GACGCCGGCGTTGTTCACGATCACGTCGGGTACGCCCACCTCCCGTTCGACGCGGGTGACGGCACGCTCGACACTGGCGGGATCGGTGACATCACACGCGACGTCGGTGCGCCGCTCGGCCGCCGCGTCGCGCAGGCTGCGCGCCAGCCGGACGACATGCATCCCGGCGGCCCGCAGCGCGTCCGCCACGGCGAGCCCGATGCCACGCGATGCGCCCGTCACGAGCGCAATTTTCACAGCGAGAAGTTGCCGCCGTGCACGAGCCTCAGGAATTCGTCACGCGTCTTGGCGTCGTCGCGGAACGCGCCGCGGAGCGAGCTGGTCACCGTTTTGGAATTCTGTTTCTCGACGCCCCGCATCATCATGCAGAGGTGGTACGCCTCGACGACGACGCCGACGCCCAGCGGCTTCAGGACCGCGCACAGGGCCTCCGCGATCTGGTCGGTGAGCCGCTCCTGGACCTGGAGCCGGCGCGCGAACACTTCCACCACCCGCGGAATCTTGGACAGTCCGACGATCCGCCCGTTCGGGAGATACGCCACATGCGCCCGGCCGAAGAACGGCAGCATGTGGTGCTCGCACATCGAGTAGATCTCAATGTCGCGCACACAGATCATGCTCTCGTGCTCTTCCTCGAACAGCGCATCGCCGATCACCTCATCGACGTTCATCCCGTAGCCACGCGTCAACCACTTGAGCGAGGCTTCCACGCGCGCCGGCGTTTGTCGCAGCCCTTCGCGTTTCGGATCCTCGCCGAGCTGATCGAGGATCTCGTGCACGAGCGTTTGAAAGGGGATGCGCACCGTCGTCGGTTCGGTGTGCGTCTCGTGGAAACTGTGCAGGCTCGCGGACTTCATTTTGTCACGTGCCATGGTAACTTTGGACCCCCGTGCGATTCCTAAAGCTACTTGCGTCGGTGATGCAGGCGGGAGGCTCCGCCCTCTCGGCGGTGTGGACGTTCCCGAGCATCCTGCTCTCGGCGTTTCTCGTGGCCTGGGGCGCGGAAGCCGCGCAGTTCATGATTTCGCAGGGCTTGGCGCTCGCGATCCTCGCCTGGCTCCAGACGCTGCCCGAGTTCGCGGTCGAGGCCGTGATCGCCTGGGAGGCCGGAAGGAATCCGGAGCGCTCGCACCTCGCCATTGCGAACCTGACCGGCGCGATCCGCCTACTGCTCGGGCTCGGCTGGCCGATGATCTACTTCGTTTTCGCGTTCTTCGGCCGGCGGCGCGGCGACCGCGCGCCGGCGATCCAGCTGCACCGCGAGCACGCGACGGAGGTCGTCGGGCTGCTGCCGCCCCTGCTCTACTTCATCGTCATCGTCATCAAGCAGACGATCACCTGGGTCGACGCCGTGATCCTGGTGCTCATGTACGTCGCCTACCTCTGGGCGCTGCTGCGGCATCCGCCGCACGACGTCGAGCAGCTCAGCGACGCTCCGCGCGTGTCGCAGTGGGCTTACCGCCAGCGGGGCTGGCGCCGCCACGCGGCTATCGGCGGCTTGCTCGGCGCGGGCGGCTATCTGCTGTATGTGACGGCGCACCCGTTTCTGGAATCGATCCTCGCGCTCGCAGCCATCCTGGGCGTGAGCCAGTTCGTCCTGGTCCAATGGGTCGCGCCGTTCCTCTCGGAGTTCCCCGAAAAAGTCTCGGCGTTCCTCTGGGCGCGGCGCGTCACGCACGCCCCTATGGCGCTGATGAACATGGTCTCGAGCAACATCAACCAGTGGACGATTCTCGCGGCGATGATCCCGCTGGTGTACGGCTATTCGCATTATCACCACACCGGGACCTGGGCGGCATTTCATTTCGATGCGGAACAGCGGCTCGAGATCATTCTGACGCTGCTCCAGACGACGCTGGGGATCGTGGTGCTTGCCAACATGGAGTTCGACTGGTTCGACGCGACCGCTCTGTTCATCTTGTGGCTGGTCCAATTCCTCGCCCCGCACCTGCGCGAGGAGGTCAGTCTCGCGTACGCGCTGTGGATTCTGATCTTGCTCGTCGGATTCGTGATCCAGGGCCGGGCGCTGCTCGCGCCGAAGTACTTCTGGGAATCGATGACGAAACAGCGACGGGAAAAACGATCGGCCGGCGCTGCTTGACGCAGGCCGGCCGGTCGAGGACAGAAGGAACGGAGAGGATTATTGAAGCCCGAAAGTAATGACTGGTCCCTCACCACGAATTCTGTCTTCCCCAATCGAGGGGGCGTGACATGGGCCGCAGTATCTGGGTCCACTATCGAGCCTGTTGGCTCAATAATTTGACTCCCCGCTCCTGGGTACTAGAATAGTTTACGCACGGGAAAGGTCAATCGCCCTGAATCTCACATTACTCGCCGCTGTCGTGATGCTGTTCGTTTGGCTGCTGCTGTTGTTTGTGGTCGGCGTTCCCAGCGGCACCATTCACCTGCTGTACGCGGGGGCGGTGGTTCTGTTCGCCCGGCGCGCGCTCGTGGGCGCCCCGCGATTCGTTTCGTAGGTCCTTAGTTTCGCAGACTCTTAGATTTCCCAGTTCGAAAACACCACTCCACTCGATGCATGCTGCTCCGCGTAGCCTTCGTACGTCATGCGCAGATCGGTCCAGCGGACCCGATACCCCCGCGCGATCAGTCGTCGGAACGCGTCGCCGTACCGGCTCTGGCAACGAATGGCGATGCGGCGGATGCCGGCCTTGGCCGCCGCCGCCTCCACGGCACTGATCGCCGCATCAAAGGACGCGTCGTCGCGCGCGGCGAGCTTCAGGACGCGCACTTCGTCCCGCGCCCGGCTGTCGGCAAGCGGCGCCGAATGCCACACGGCGAGCGCGTCGACCCCCCTATTGCCCTCGACCAGCGACGTATCACCGAGCCCGAGCTCGGACGTGAGCAGGATCTCCCGGGAGAAATCGATCCCCGGCACCAGCTCACTCAGCAACCCGCGAGCCGCGTCCATCACCGCCTCGCGTTCAGCGGCCGAGCGGTGCGAGAGGAGCGCCGGCGCCGGATGGCCGCGCGTCGCGATCTCGTTGGTGAGCGTGATCGTGAGATAGCCGGGAATGAAGCCGAGCCGCGCGTAAAACCCGATGTTCTCGGGCGTGCGGGGCATGGTTTCGAGTCCGAGCGTCGTCACTCCGCGGTCGATCAGCCAGTCGGCCGCCGTATGCACGATGGTCTTACCGACGCCGGTGCCCTGCCGGTCCGGGCGCACGGCGAGCGGTCCCATCCACCCTTCACGGCCCGCCTGATGGGCCACATTGAACGCCGCGATGTCGTTGCGCTCATCGCGCCAGACCATGGCACCTTCGCCCGCATCGAGCAGCGCGTAGCGCCACACGAGGGGATTCAGCTGGGGCACGCGGACGCCGATGAGCCCGTCGCGGCGGTAGCGGTCGGTGAACGCCTCTGCAAAGACGCGATTCAGCGACTCGATATCGCGCTCCGTGGCGCGCTCCGGCCCCGTTATCCGGGTATCAGGCAGCCACGCTCGCATCGGGCGGTCCCAGAGTAGCGGTATCGTCGCGGACGACGCTCGACCCCGTCGTGGCGTCGTACGAAACCCGAATCACACGATCCAGTCCATCGCGCACCTGTTCAATGTGCGTGATGAGGATGACTTGTGGGAAGCGATCCCCGAGCCGGCGCAGCAACGACAGCACATGCTGGCGGCGGGACTCATCGAGTGAGCCGAAGATCTCGTCGAGCACGAGGAGCGAGAGCGGCTGGCCCGCGCGTTCGGCGATCATCTGCGAGATGGCCAGGCGCAGCACCAGGTTCGCGATGTCTTCTTCCCCGCCGGAGATCACCGGTTTCGGCACTCCCTCGTCCAGCACGACGACGCGATAGTCTTCATCGAGGTCTACTTCGTCGTAGCGCGCATCGGTCAAGTCCGCGAGGAAACCGGATGCCAGCGTGCTGATCTCGGGCCGCATCGCGGCGTTCAGCTCGGCTCGCAGATCCGAGAACGCGCGGTCCAGCTCGTTGTGCAGGCGCAGCTCGACCTTGCGCTCGGCGATCGTCTTCTCGCGGGCGGCGCGCTCGGCAGCGCGGCGCTCGGATTCCCGCACTGCCCCCTCGGCGGCCACCAGCTCCCCGCGCGTTTCCGCCACGGCGAGCTCGGCGGCGCGCAGCGCGTGCGCCGCGCGGTCATGCCGTTCGCGCGCCGCCTGAAACTTCGGCTCGGAGAACCCCTCCGCCTTGACCGCGTCGCTGAGCTGCTTCACCTGCTCCTCTCGGGCCGAAAGCGCCTTTTCCGCGAGCTCCGCTTCCCCTACCAGCGCTTCAGCGCGCTCGGCTCTCGCCGCGAGCGCCGCGGCCTGCAGTGCAACGGGCTCGAGCCGCGTCAGCTCCCTGCGCACGGCGTTGTGACGCTCAGAGTCATATCCGCCGGCGCGGGCCGAGACGCGCCGCTCGATCTCCTGCGTGCGCTTGGCGAGGCCGGCGCGCTCCGTCTGCAGGCGGGCTCGCTCCTCCGCCTGGGCGCGGAGCGCACCTTCGTGCTCGCTTGCCTGCGTCGTTTCCTCGCGCAACGCGTCGCGCGCCGCCTCCGCCTGCGTCACGGCCGCCGGGGGTGCCGCCAGCTGCTCGATGCGCTGCCGGAAGTACGTTCCATCATCGATGATCGCCTGCAGCTGGCGAGCGAGCACGCCCAGGACCGCGGAGTGCTCAGTCCCCAGCGGCCGGCGGCACGTGGGGCACTCGCCCTCCGGTCCCAGCCGCTCGATCTTGTCCCGTTGATCCTTCACCTCGTCGTATTGCTTGAGCAGCTCCGCACGACGCGTGCCCGCGTACTCTTTCTCCCGCACCCACGCCGCCTGTTGCTCCCCGGCAACCTGATCGGCCGTCTCCAGCCGGTCGGTGAGCGCACGCACCGCCGCCGTGGCTTTGACCAGCGAGGCGTCGGCGTCAGCCAGCTTGGCAATGCGGCGATCCAGCACGTTGAGGTTGCGCGTGAGCTCGGTGACTTTCGCCTGGTCCTCGCGGCGGGCCGCATCTTCGCGATGCAGCCGTTCGAGCTCCGCCAGCTCCGCTTTGAGCTTCGAAATCGGCGCGACCTCGGCGTCGAGCTTGCGCAGCTCCTCGCGCGCGCCCAACGCTTCCGCCAGCTCCTTGTCGAGCCGCTGGAATTCCTGACGCGCAACAACCACGCCCTGCTCGGCGACGCGCAAATCGCCGCCCAACGAGAGTGTGCGCTCGCGCCGCTCGACCCATTGCTGCCAGCGCGGTTCTTCCTCGGCAAGCGCGTGCTGGGCCTTCGATCGCTCCGCTGTCGCCCCTGTCGCGGCTTTGCGCGCATCGGTTAGTCGTACCTCCGCCGCCTTGCGCTCCTTCTCGAGCTCCGCTTGCGGCGGGAGTCCCGTCTCGAGACCGTCGACTTCGTGCGTGAGCGCATTGCGCCGCTCGCGTACTCGTTCCTGGGCGATTGTGAGCTGCTCGTGCCGGAGCACGCGTGATAGGAATGCGGCCCGTTCGGGGCGCGTCGCGTCGGCCAGCACCGCGAGCTCTTTCTGACCGGTGAAATAGGTGTTGAAGAACTCGTCGTGCGTCATCCCCAGCACGCGCTGGAGCCGTGCCGTGACTTCCTTGATCGAATTGGCGACCACGATGCCGTTTTCGTGCAGAGCCGCCTCGTTCAGCTTGCGCTCGACGGCGTACGTGCGGTTGCCGAGCGAGAACTCGAGCTCCACGCGCATCGGCGCGCGAGCTTTCGCGCGCAGATTCCGAATCGAGTCCTTGTCGCCACGCGCGGCGGGGTTTCCGTAGATCGCCCAGGCAATCGCTTCGAGCAGCGACGTCTTACCCGAGCCGTTGGGACCAATGACTCCGGTAATGCCGTCCCCGAAAGCGATCTCCGTATCGGCGTGCTGGCGGAAGTTGATGAGCCGCAGCCGGTGCAACTTCACGCCGGAATCCCCGGAGTCTCTTCGGCGCGCGCCGCCGCCTCGAGATATTCGACGCCGAGTTTGACGAAGGTCTCCCGGTTCAGCTCGGCGTCGAGCGGCCGGCGCCCGAGGAATTCGCGCACCGTCTCAGGAAGGCTTTGCCGCCGCGCACCAGGACCCGCTGTCGAGCTCGTGCCACGGTTTAGCTGCGGGCGACGCAGATCGAGCTGGAAGTTGAGCGCCCGCGCCTTGTAGCTGCGGATTGCGGCGTGATCCAGGTCGCGGGCGACCGCGCGCTCCACGTCCCACGCCACGAGGCGCACGATTTGGTCGTCGATTTTCACCGACGCCACGCGTTCGGCGATCTGCGTATCCAGCTCTTTGGCGTTGAGACCCGCGCCCTGGATGAACGGAAGATCGATGTGCCGCCGGACTGGGTCGATGGCGCGGAAGGTCACGCGCGCCCCCGATAACTCCACCAGGAGATATCCTTTGCCCGCGCGCCGCTTCTTTCCCTTCGCGGCGTCCTGGTCGTCCTGGAGCTGACCCCAAGGATTCGGCGGCAGATACTCGAGACTGCCAGCGTACCAGGCGTTGGCCGCGATCGACTGCGCGGTGTGGTAATGCCCAAGCGCGATGTAATCCCACTTCTCGGGAGCGAGAAGCTCGCGGGTGAGCTCGGCGCCGCCGTACTCTATGGTGCCACGCTCTTCCCCCAAGCCGCCGTAGACCCCATGCGCGACGAGGATGTTGAACGTAGGCCCACCAGGCTCGGGCCGGAGCGCGGGACGGTCGGCCTTGGCGAGCGCCTGCTGTGGAACCGCAAGCACCGCGCAGTCCAGTTTTGGCAAGACGATGCGACGCGCTTCCTCAACCGCGATCTCGACGCCGAGCGCCTCGTACAGTCGCAGAATGGAGCCGGTCTCGGTGGACCGCGGCGTATCGTGCTCGCCCGCTATGACCACAATCGGAGTATTCGGCAAGCCGGCGCGCAAGCGGTGCATCTGCCGAAAACAGTACAGAATCGCGGCGTTGGTGGGGCGCACCGAGTGAAACAAGTCGCCGGCAATCACGATGAGGTCCGGCGTCTGCTCGAGGATGTCATCGACGGCGCGCTTGAACGCCTCGGCGACGTCGGCCTCGCGCTGATTCGCGCCCTTGGACGTTTGCCGATCGAACTGGCGAAAGCCGAGGTGCAGATCCGCGAGATGGGCGAGCTTCATTTTGCTCCGGTCAACCGGTACCTCCACCGGCGGCCGGTCCTTTCACGGTCCGGGTCGAGTACATGCGCGCAGGAGGATGTCTTGGCCTGCGAAGGCGTCGAGGGAGACGCATCAGTAGGGCTCGTCGCTGATCGCGTTAAGCGGCGGCACCGCCTGATGCTCGCGCGGAACGCGTGCTTCCGACGTGACCCGGCTTCCGAGCGCCTTTCGGAAGTACGCAATCACGTCGTCGGGCCGAGTGCGCCGCACGGCAGCGAGTGCGCGCCGAACGTCCTCCGGCTCGCGATCGGCAATGAGGTCCTTCACCTGATTGGGCCGAACGCGCCGGTCGAGCTGGACGAGCTGGCGCACCACGGCGTCTTCGAACGGCACGTCGGCGGCGGGTGGGAAGCGCTCCACTCCATCACGGCCGCGCAGCACCGGCGGTTTCGGGAATCGCACGAAAATTGGCTGCGTGAAGTGTGGATGTCGCACCATGAGCTCGCCAATCGGGAGCGTCGCCAGCTTGCTCTTGGTGGCGGGGCTGAGCACCTGATACCCGGGCGTCGCAAGCTCGTCCATGTCCATCCGGCCAAAGAGTTGCGTCCCCGCGTTGCCAACGACGCGGCGATGTACCTGGGACCGAAACTGCTCGGCACCGAACAGCACCAGCCCCAGGTAGCGCCCGCGCTCCGAAATATCGAGCAGCATCTTCTTCACGTACGTCTCGGAGCCGTCGCCGGGCGCATACTTGTTGAGCTCATCGACGAACACGACGATCGCGTCGACACCCAGCTCGCGGCGCTCGAGCTGCTCCCGCAGCTTGGAGACCACGCGCGCGAACACGAGGTCCTGCCCCAACGGATCGACGTTCGCGATATCGACTACGTAGACCGTGCGGTCGGCGAATTCGTTCCACGGCAGGTCGCTGGACGGCCCGTCGTCGGTGACGAGTCCTTTGCAGCGCGTAGAGATGTTCAGCAGTCGATTGCGAACCTTCCGCATCGTGGCGATGTGATGCGTGCGCCACGTGTCGCTGCGCCCGCCGGACGTGATTTCCAGGCCGTCGAAGATCGATCGGAACAGATGATCGAGGTCGGCAAACGTCTGGACGCGGTGCGTACCGCCGAAGCCGTCGTCGAACGTTCTTCCGAGGACGCGATCCCTGAGGAAGTCGATGAACGCATCGGCCTTGGCGTCGATGTCGTCGCGGTTCAGCAGCACTTCGGCATAGTCGACGACCTCCTGCAGGCCCCAGGTGAGGGGCTCGACCGTCCCGATGAGATCGGCGTGGGTGCGCAGCGTATTCAGATTGACGCCGTCCGCTTTGAGCGGCGCGAAGTAGCGGACGCGCTCGAACGGCGCGGCCGGGACACCCAGGCGTTGATACCGGTGTCGATCTTCGTCGCTCAAATCGCCGGGCTGATCGAGAAAGCAGAGATCAGGCCCTTTCACATTGAAGCAGACGGCAGCGATGCGGCCCTTGTGCGACGGGAAATGCGCGAAGATCGAGCCCAGCAGGAATTCGACCGCGCTCGTTTTCGTCGCGAGTCCCGAAACCCCTGAGATATTCAGGTGTGCGGCTTCCGGGCCGAGCAGGAAATCGGCGTCGAGGTAGACCGGCGCGTCACGGCCCGCGGAGGTATACAAGCCGACAGGGATAGCGGTCGGTGTAGCTGAATACAGGAAAGCATCCATGCGGAGCGCCAGCGCAACATCGGCGTCGGCGGCGACGTACACTTGGCCGAGCGGGACCGGCTGCAACGGCTCTTCCGGCGTCTGCCGTAACACTGCGGCTGTCCAGTAGCGGATCTCTTGCCGCGTTGTCGGTGTCCCCGCCGCGCGGGTGGGATCGCCCTCCGCGCCGACCACATCGTGAAGCGGGGTGGCGAGATCGGAGTAAGCGAAGCCATCGGTCACCACGCCGTAGACCAGTCTTTCTGCTCCCTGCTCCGAGCTCCCTGCTCCAACCCTGACGATCGCCCCAATTCCAATCGTTGTCTCAGTAGCAGTCCAGAAATGGAATTGATGGGGAGTCGAGGGTTTCAGCTCAGTCGCGACGACGCGACCAATCGGCGCGAGTTCCTGGTCGGAGCGCGCGATCATGTCCCCGTCTTGGGCAACCGTGACACTCGGCGCAGCTGGGGCTCGCGCGGGGCGAGGGCTTTCAGATATTCCTCCACATTGTGTAAAGGATACAACAGCCGGTCCCACCGTGTCGCCGGTGTCGCGAGGGGCGCGCGCTCAGCCCAGAGCCAACCGCTCAACTCAGTCGCCCGCCCGACCGTGTTGGCGTCGGCGCGCGCCTCGACGCGCAGCAGCCCGTACAGCAGGTCGTTGCCTTCCCACGGCCAGAGCCGCACGTACCACGAGTACACTTCGGTGCGCGTGTGACCGCCGCGCACCGCAAAAACGCTTGTACGATTACCAGCCTGGAGCGTCAACGCGCGCTCAAGTCCCCGCCCCTCCAGAAACTGCGCGCCATGGCTCTTGATCACGCCGAGCGCGCGCGGATGCCGCGCGACCGCCGGCGAGCGCGACAGCAGGCCGTCCACGACAAGCCATTCGTCCGCCCGCATCGCCGTGATCCAGGACTCGGCGAGATCGCGCTCGATCGCGGCGCGTATCCGTCGGACGGTACTCTCGACCTGTTCCAGATAGCGCACTGGTGACTCCACCAAATCACCGGCCATGTGCTCGAGATCGGGAGCCGCTTGTTCCAGCCGCTGTCGCAAGTTTGCATGCATACGGTCAAGAGGAGCAATCGCGAACGCACGACTTCGCTCAGAGGTCGTGTGTAGCACTCCACGTGCGTCACGGCGCCGGATCGCTGCGGCGACGTAAGCATTGACAATCGGTGCGACGCCGTCATAGGCGACTACACTCCAGCGTTCGATCCCGGCGAGGAACGAGACTGCCGCAGGGACGCGGGCAGCAGCGCGATCGGGCAGCGGGTGCGCCTGGAGCTCCGCATCCTCAACGAGATCCGCGCGAGCGGTGCCGGTCTCCACGTCCACCCCCGCCCCGCCTCCCGCAGCAGGAGAAGGAACGAACGCCGCTGGGACCGCGCCCGCTGCAATCAGATCGTGCCACCA
>Ga0075418_10010923_pt1 | contig 10151 bp, 6 predicted proteins | sample SoiMetdeltSBSDD2_FD_81776 | JGI IMG/M metagenome (GOLD analysis project Ga0075418, IMG submission 81776) | Bulk soil microbial communities from a Populus tree surrounding site in Tennessee, USA - Soil MetaG P. deltoides SBSDD2 | ecosystem: Environmental > Terrestrial > Soil > Tree plantation...
AATGCGCCATCGAGTTGCGATCCTCGATTCGAAGATACAGGGGTAACGGCGATCGCGTTACCTCGCAGGCTAGTACGCCGTCGAGATCCCACCGCGTGCCATTGGCATCCGGCTCCACCGGCAAAGAGGCTGACAGCTCTGGCGAAAACCACGGATCGGTGCGGCGCAACCGACGGTAGGCGCGCCTCAGCGTCCGGTACGAGCTTGATTTGCTGAGTCGTGTCAGCGCCAGGTGCCGAACCTGCTGCAGGGCATGGCCCACGCGCTGACCCCCGTGCCCGGCCACGTGGGCGTCGATCTCCTTCCATGCGCGACGGGGATGTCCGGTGCTCAGGAGAGTGTGCCAATAGTCGCGAAAATAACTGGGATATCCACCGATCGTCTCATCAGCACCCTGACCATTGAGCATTACCTTGAGGCCCTGTTGGGCCGCGAGCTTCATCAGTTCGTACCCGATGAGTGCCTGCATCCCATGAACCGGCTCATCCTGGAACCACATCATCCGTTCGAAATCGGCCCAAAGTTCCTGGGCTGTTCCGTCGAGCCGATGCAGTTTTGCGCCGGTCTGGCGAATCGTCTCCATGATGTAGGCCGTCTCGTCGAACTCTGGAGCCATGTAGCAGAACGCCTGCAAGTCGCCCTTCGCCCTGTTCTCTGCGCGAATCCGCGCCGAGGCGCAAATAATCGAGGTCGAATCGATGCCGCCTGACAGGCTCACGCCGACAGGCACGTCACTCCGCATGTGGAGGCGGACCGCGTCCTCGAACAGCTCGGCGAACGCCCCGGCGGGCTCGGCAGTAGGTGACTTGGCGATATCGTCGAGCGACCAGAATGGCCACTCCCGGTAGTTGCCTCTGAGATCAAGCTCGAACGCCATGCCTGCACCAACTTGTACGACCCCCTCGTAGAACGTCTCCGTGGTGTCGTCAAGACGATCTTCCAGCAAGTAGCGGGCTGCCGTTCGCCAATTCGTCGCGCCTCGGTACAGACCTGAGGCGCGAATAGCCTTGATCTCCGAGGCGAGGATAGCGACCTCGCCCGTTTGGTAGCGATACAGAGGTTTCATGCCAAATCGGTCACGACTCCCGAATAGAGTTCTTCGTTCCGCATCGTAAATGAGGAACGCCCACATACCATTTAACTTAGGTAGGCACTTCTGACCCCATTTCGCATAGGCGGTGAGAAGTACCTCGGTATCACCCGATGACTCAAACGTATAGCCGAATTGCTCAAGCTCACACCGCAATTCGACATAGTTATAGATCTCACCGTTAAAGACGATCGTGAAACGCCCATCTCTACTCGTCATGGGCTGGTGACCGCTTGGCGAGAGATCCAGAATGGAAAGGCGGCGGCAGCCCAGGGCGACTGGACCCTGGACAATGCTTCCTGCGTCATCAGGCCCTCGATGATGCAATGCGGCCAGCATCGGGTCTAACATGCCAGGCTCGACGGGAACGCTGTGGAAAGCGATCATACCGACAAGACCGCACATCTACCTACCTCCGGAGTGGGATACGCACTAGCTTAAACGCGCCGCACTGCGACTCAATCTTGTTTTCCTGCTCGCTATTGCTGATTCGATGATCGACCACAGACGTCCTAAACTCCGTTCGCTTGAGAAATTATCCTGAATATGTTTCCTTGCACGGTGGCCCAATATTCCAGCGAGGTCGGGAGAGGTCGCCATTTGTACCATCCGTTGAGCCATACCGTCGACATCATTCTCGGCTACAAGAAATCCAGTCTCCCCTTCGATGACAACATCAGGAATGCCGCCGTGGCGCGTTGAAACGACCGGAAGACCGCTCGCGCCCGCTTCAAGAATTCCGACCGGTGTGCCTTCGGAATCGCCGCTCGAAGCTACGACGGAATGTTGTACAAAACAGCGCGCCTTCTGCATCTCGTGCTGTACAAACGATGGCTGCTGTGTTCCAAAAAAGGTTACGAATTCATTGATTCCGAGTTCTCTCACCAAAGAGCGACATTGACCTAATAACGGACCATCGCCGATCATTCGCAATCGCGCATCCGGGACAGCACGCTGCACTGCTGCGAAGGCAGTCAGGGTTAAGTGCGGTGCCTTTTTTTCCACAAAACGGCCGACCGCCAGAAATATCGGGGCAGCCTTCGCTGGTTCTGCCCCTTTAAACTTTTCACAATCGACTCCATAAGGGTTGTAGTGAACTTTTTCGGGTGAGGCGCCCAGGAGTACAAGTTGTCTTTGCATCGCTCGCGACACGGCAACTATTGCCGCTGCTGCTTCGAATAGGGCGGGATACGTCTGAGCATTTTCCCTGAGTGTCGCCCGCTCGCTGGCATCAAAGCCATGGAAGTGTACGATTAAGGGAATCTTAAGATGCTTGCACGCGTCAAATGCAAGCACCCCTGAGGTACCGTATTCTGCGAGCACAGCCTGGGCGCGATAGCGCTTAAAAGCCGTGATGTAGGCGACGGTGGTTTCCCGTTGCAAGCCAACTCCCGCGACAACACGCCCTACCTTATGAACAAGCCGCTCTGCGAAAGACAGGATCGGTTTGTCTCCTATGGTTGGAGGCCACCCATGAATCATGACTACTTGAGCAGGCAGATGATCGATATGAGCACGAATAAATGTTTCAGAAGGTGCCGGGGGGTTCTCGACGACGACGCAGATTCTGGTTTCAGTTCCGGTTCCCAAGGCTTTGTCCTGACATTTCGTCTAGCTCAATATCAATTTGAGCTTAGTCGGCTTTCGTAATGGTCTATTAGGAAGAACCTCAACTGAGACGCATGTTGGTCTGCGCGCCGGCACATTATACACCGAGGCGTTTTACCATCCCCAGCGGGTCGTGCCTACCGACGCTCCCTCACTGCCGATAAGCCGTCCGCGATGATGATCTCGTACCGATCCCTGTCGTACTGATCCACAAGTTGCTTGAGGGCCTTTAAAAATGAAACGCTCCTCGTTGTAGCAAGGGATGACTACTGGGACTGCGTCATTGAACGTCATGAAGAGGCTGCCTTGCCGATTTCCATGCGCGATGGATCTGAAGCATGCAGCGCTTCCCCATCAAAGAACTGACGCTGCCTCGAAATTCACGAGCGCCCAAAATCGCTCTTCGTAATTCTCGCTGTCTGGCTTTCCGATTCTCCAGACACTTCCTTGTCAGCGTTCACGTAAGGAGGTCGTATGGCGAAGCACCTGAACCTTAAAGATATTTCCAAACACAGAATGAAAATGTCCGCTTTTGATCACAAGTGAACTGTCCGGGTCTGCTAAACTTAACGGAATTGCCGGTGAACTTAGCGTTTCGCGACTGAGCGAACTGGGGTCTCCCTGGAAATCGGGGTTTGATGATGCCGCGCCAACATGTCAGTTTGGTCGATTGGCCCCAATGTTCCGCGTTTGGCAATTTACCCACTTCCTGCTGCCTTGCACGGCACGGGATGCAGAAACCAATAGAAAGCAGTAGCGCTCCCCGAAGGCGTTTTTCAGACAGCGCTGATGTCTAATCAACCTTCTCCAGCGCCGGTGCCTGATGAAATATACTTCAGAACCCACCACCTAAGGGCGAATGTTGGAGAGCGTGCTGCTCGCGGCGGAGCCGTCGCCATTTCCGCGCAGGCTCTGAAGTTCGTCATTACCATCGCCTCCACTTCCATATTGGCTCGCCTATTGACACCTCAAGACTACGGTCTGATTGGCATGGTCACATTCGTGACAGCTTTTGTCTCTCTATACAAAGACCTTGGCCTCGGCGCAGCCACTATCCAGAGACCTGAGATTAGTCCCGATCAGATTAGCACCCTCTTTTGGATAAATGTCTCTCTGGGTGTTGCTGTGTTTATCTTCACAGCAGCCACTGCCCCCGTGATCTCGTGGTTCTATGGGGAACCACGTTTGACCTGGATCACCATTATTACGGCGGTTGGCTTCGTCATCACTGGTATGGCGGTGCAGCACGAGGCGCTCTTACGAAGGCAAATGCGGTATTTCGCGCTTGCCACCAGTGGCGTGGTCTCACTCGTAGTCGGATATGTGGTGGCAATCCTGATGGCTTGGAAGGGATTCCATTATTGGGCGTTGGTCGGCAGTCAACTGGCGTTGGTCTTCACCGGCACAGTTAGCACATGGATTCTGTGTCGATGGCGTCCTGGTATGCCAAAGAAACATACAGGCGTGCGATCCATGCTTAGGTTTGGCGGAAATTTTACCGGCTTTTCCACGATAAATTTCTTTGCCAGAAACTTGGACAACTTGCTGATAGGACGAGTCTGGGGCGCTGAGCAACTGGGAATCTATAGCCGCGCCTATCAACTGATGATGTTGCCCATTGATCAGATCAACGAGCCTATTTCGTCTGTCGCTATTCCTTCTCTAAGTAGGTTGACGAATTCCGACAGTGACTACCGGCGCGCCTATCTGAGGATGCTGGAAAAAGTGGCGCTGCTGACAATGCCTGGCGTCGCTTTGATGATTGTAACTTCGGATTGGATTGTCGAAATTATCTTGGGTCCTCAGTGGCGTCAGGTGGGAATGTTGCTTGTCATTCTGGGGGTTGCTGGTCTGATTCAACCAATAGCCAACACAACCGGGTGGCTTTTCATTACTCAGGGGCGCACGAAAGAGCTGTTCAGGCTCTCGATGATAGGTGGTCCAATTACGATCGCTTCAATTGTCGCAGGATTGCCCTGGGGCGCGGTGGGTGTTGCCACGTCATATGTGACTGGCTACCTCATTCTCACTCACGTTTTATACTGGTACGTCGGCCGCCGCGGACCCGTCCGCACGATAGACTTTTATCGTACGATCGCGCCTTTCGCTGTAGCAACTCTCTTGGCGTTATCCGCTTCTCTTGCATTTCGTTACTGGCAACACCCGGTGAACGCTCTCAGCGGAATAATGTCTTGTACCGCAGTCGTGGTTGTGACAACTATTTTTGTACTTGCTGTCATTCCGGCCGGTAGAAATGCACTCCGAGATGCAGTACGTTCGGTTCAGATCCTGGTCACTCGGAAAGGAGAGCCTTTCTAGCTCATTTCCTGAGCTACAGATTTCCAGGAGGTCAGTACAGGAGGTCCATTGATTCACACTTGTAAGATTTGCGACAACGGTATAGGTAATCGCACATTTATTGTGCGTGAGATGCAACTCGGCCTGCGTGACGAGTTCGAATACTTTGAGTGTTCAAAATGCGGTTGCCTGCAAATTGGGGAGGTTCCCGTTGACCTCTCGAAGTATTACCCGAACAACTACTATGCATATCTAAGGGATCGATCCTCCGTTGAGCACCCAACGACCGGGATTCGGTACGTTCGAGCAAAGCTGACAGTCAAGATTCTCTCTCGCCACTACTTCTCCCGGAGAAACTTCTTGGGGCGGTGGATAGCGAAGAGATCTTCGCTGGCCGGAGATTATCCATATTGGGTAAGACAACAAAAGCTTGATCTTAGGCTTCATTCCAATTCCACTATCTTAGATGTAGGCTGCGGCAAAGGAAAACTACTCCTCGATCTCAACCTGTTAGGTTTCTCAAATCTTCTGGGGATCGATCCTTTTCTCAAGGATGACGTCATTTATCAGAACGGAGTCAGAGTACTGAGCAAGAATCTGGAGCAACTGGTCCAGAAGTTTGACTTCATAATGCTTCACCATTCATTTGAACATATGCCTGATCCGCTAGCCACGCTTAGAAAGGCTTACGAATTGATCAAGCCGGGTCACTATCTTCTGCTGCGAATACCCGTGGCCGGCTCTTATGCGTGGCGCAAGTATGGTGTCAACTGGGTTGCTCTGGACGCGCCCCGTCACCTCTTTCTCCACACTTCAGAAAGCATTCAGATCCTGGCATCTCAAGCCGGGTTTGAGGTTGCGGATGTTATTTACGACGCGGATGGATTCTCACATTGGGGAAGCGAGTTGTATCTGAGGGATATCCCGCTCACGGACGAGAGGTCGCCATGGAGAAATCATACCTTCAATGTAAATCATGCATTCAATAAGGAACAATTGGCTCAATTTGCCAAGCTGGACGAAGAGCTAAATGACACTGGCGAAGCCGATTGTGCCGCTTTCTATCTCTACAAGCGTTAGCCTCTGCTTCACTCCCGAGGATGATTGTTTCAAGTGTGCTTCGCCGGCCGAGAGTTCCGATGAATAATCTAATAGATGAGAGAAAAGGGAAACAGCAGCGAGGTATCAGTAGTAATTCCAACCTATAACGGTTCCGAGTTTGTCGCAGATGCGTTGCGATCAGTCTTTCTGCAGACGCGCCTTCCCGAAGAGATAATCGTGGTCGACGATTATTCTCCAGATGACACGGTTGCAATTGCTGAATCACTGGCTCGTGAGGTCCGGATACCTCTAACCGTGCTTCGCCTGCCTCGAAACAGCGGTGGTCCATCCCGGCCGCTAAATGTTGGTATCGAGTCGGCGAAAGGCACAGTAATCGTAATCCTCGAGCAAGATGATGTCATGCGTCCCCAGAGGATCGCTTCGCAATTGAAATCCATACTGAAATACCCGCAATGCTCTCTTGCAACTGGAGGGCTTGCAGTCAAGGGAAATGAAGACGGGGATCTGTCTCAGCTCTGGCCGGATGGCCAGTTCAGCGTTTTGGAGGGTTCGGTTGCACCCGATGCCGAGTTTTGGATAGTTGAGTCCGATATCGCATTTCCGGCACTCCTTAAGAGAAATTTTGGAACTAATAGCAGTTTTTGTTTCACGAAGGAATGGTGCAAGAGGATTGGCGGATTTAACGAACACATCAGAACCTGTGCCGATCTTGACTTTATCCTAAGAGCTGTCCAGGCGGGCCCGATTTTTATTGCGAATGAAACAATATTCGAATATCGCTGGCGCGGTGATAGTTTGCACCGGCAGAGCACGAACGAATCAGCTCTAGAGGCCACTATGGTCAGGTTAAGGGCGTCGTCAAAAACTCCGGAATGGGCTGGGGAGCACCTACGTGAACTTCGATACTCTGCAATGTCACTTGCAGCCGCAAAGCTGAAGTCAGGAAATCTGTCTGCCGTTAGCGTTGTTGTTGAGGTGCTTTTCCGCTACAAAGGATCTAGCGTAATCAGACAAAGCCTTTGGAATCGAATGTAGGATCGACGCCTGGATAACGAGAGCACCTGATTAGCAATCAGTCCTGATAAATGGTTAACGAAATTAACACTGAACTTTATCTGCAAAATCCGCGAAGGGACCGCATTGCGCCGGAACCCTCGAGCCGTGTGTACTGCCATTTGGTTTTGTTGTTAGACAAAATGAAACAAATCGTTCTTTCCGACGCGTTGCCACACGGCGAAAACTTGTTGGACTATGGCTGTGCCGACAAGCCGTACGAGATGCTGTTCAAGCAGAAGTTTGTGAATCACATCGGCGCTGATTTGCCTGGAAACAAGCACGCCGAAATTGAAATCAAGCCTGGCGGTGATTTGCCGTCCGCTGATGGCAGCTTTGATTGTGTGTTGTCGTCTCAGGTTCTGGAACACGTTACGGATCCAAGACTTTATTTGCGGGAGGCGTTCAGAGTGTTGAAGAGTGGAGGTTCGCTAATAGTCTCAACTCACGGAATCTGGCCCTACCATCCTGATCCCACGGACTTCTGGCGCTGGACTATCGATGGTTTGCAGCGCGAGATCCGGCTCGCCGGGTTTGAAATCTCCGTGGTTAAGAGTGTGTTTGGACCTGAGTCGGTTGCCTTGCAGTTATGGCAGGACGCGACCTATGAGAGATTGCCCCGCGTTATTCAGCCGATGTACACATGGTGGTTTCAGAAGTGCATTCAATTCATCGAAGGACGACAACCAAACAAGATCTCAAACGACGCTTCAATCTACATTGTTCTGGCTCGCAAGCCAGACACAGACTGACTCGTATTATCTGAGGTTTTGTCCGGGTGTCGACTTTCGATACATCCAATAGCCCTTTGAAAGATCCAAGTGTAAAGAGGCTGTATTAATCGAGGAAGTCTTTCGAATGTGGCGTCTAGAGAACGTTTTCCCGCTTGGCTATCACACTTGGGAGCGAGGTGTCATCGTCGCACCGTCGATAACTTCTACGTCGCCAGCAATGTTATAGGTATGCACGCCGCACAAATCTTTCCAGAATTCTGGTTTCACGGTTCTAAACACCCGTTCAGAGTAACGCTCCGGGCATAGCTCAGTGATTTCATTCAGTGAAAAGCTGTACCCGTAGATCGGGCAGCAACTCTGGCTAGGCCGTATCAGCCGATCATCTTCCGCAAGAAAAACCCGTCCCGCACCACGGTTGCTGCGGATATCGTTAGAGATGGGACTTGAGCGATGCAGGCCCCATACGCCGGTCAAGGACTCGGCGAAGAACAGAAGCAAGCTGCCGGCGCGAGCATCGAGTTCCGCACTTGTCGTCATAAGCCACCAGAGGCCCTTACTTTGCCAAACTGTCGAGTCTACAAACCGACCTTTCAGCAGACTCCTGACAAACATCCACTTATTTGGGAAGTCCTCACATCTGTAAAGATCAACAGACTTGGAATCAGAGGATTCCGGAACCATATAGAGATCGGATCCTGATTGAAAGACATAGGGATATGAAAAGTGGTGCCCCTCAGCTGAAAGACAGTTCGTTGGGGGATTGACCGTTCCAGCTTCTGAAATCTCAGCACAGGAGATTACCGCACGTCTCTGGGCGTAAGAATAGTTTTCAAAAAACATCCATCTGCGGCCTCCGTGCACTAGTAAGAACGGGTCTGCCCAAAAATGTCCCCTGGCGGAGGAGAGCCACCGAAATCCCTCAAGATTGCCCGTCTTCCAAAGTGGATTCTGGCGGGCAGTCCGAAGACCGATTCGCCAATGCTGCACGATTTCCCTCCGAAGGGGATATCTAATTATCTTCTTTATGAGAGCCGGTCCCAGCCACCGAACCATCTCCCAATTGGTTGGCGTTCGGTAAATTCTTCGTTTGCCCCGATATGGCTGGGGGACCACAGCGTTCTCCTGCAAATATGTCCAGCCGAATTGGTGAAGTTCATTTAGCTTTCGGATCACAAAATCCGCTGAGCCCCAATACGCGGGATAGCGATTCCGGGAAACGTAAAGCGTCGGCTCCGTCGCAAACAAGGATTTGCACAATACTAGACCCGCATCTAACTCCTCGGTTAGAACCTGTAAGATCACGCCAGATAGAGGGGACTTCTCGTAGATTTCCCAGAAATGGGCGGGGCCACCGCGATAATAGTCGTTGTCGCCGTGATGGTAAGACCACACTCCGTAGCGAGCAGTCTTGAGAATGTCTCCGCGTAAAATATTGAAGCCAAATCGAAGCAGAACATCGAGGTTCTTAGCCCGAATTTTTTCTATTACATCATCGGGAAAACGGTGAATGAAGTTTTCACCGAGTGGTCTGACTTCGATACTATCGACGCCTGCCAGGAGTTCAGAGCAATCGATCAGGTTGAGGGGGTCATCCGAATGCTTCGTTCGCTCATCCAGCCGGGTATAAGCATCGTATAGGAGTCGTCTTCTCAGCTTTTTGTCGGCCAACCTGCGCGCCCTTCGAGCGATTCGGTTGGAAGCTTCGCGTTTAGGAGGAGTGGGAGGCACCTGAAAAATGAGCATCTCCAGATGGACAAAATTGCTCGCCCTAATATCCTCTAGTACTTTGCAGAAAAACCGTGGGATTTGTAAGCCGTCGAGCAGTACACCAACCCTCAGTTGAGGGTTGTCGGCAGGCGAAAACCGCCAAAACGCAGCGGCAGGAGAAACCTTGGTCTCGCCTGACTGCCACAAGTTCGAGTCAATTATAGGCTCTGTCTGCATGAAACCATGAACGCTGCTATTCCTTTCATCTTGCCCATTGAAATTATCTTTCCTGGCTGCCTGTTTCAGCTACCACTTGCCGAAGTTTCGCGGCCAGTTGCCGTGCGATCGCGCGATAGTGATGTCCAGAAAAGTGTCGGGCGGCTTCCTCAGTTGCACGCGCTGGCAATTCGAGCGCACGCAGTAGCGAATTCCCGATCGACTTGGTATCGGAAGGATCGCACCAGATTCCGGCCTGCGTCTCCTGGATGAGGTCGGTCAAAGCTCCTTCTTCAGCCACGGCAAGAACAGGTTTCCCGGTGTGCAGATACTCGAAGAACTTCGCTGGAACTTGCATGCGGAACTCCGGGAAGAGCAAGAGA
>Ga0075418_10010924_pt1 | contig 10151 bp, 7 predicted proteins | sample SoiMetdeltSBSDD2_FD_81776 | JGI IMG/M metagenome (GOLD analysis project Ga0075418, IMG submission 81776) | Bulk soil microbial communities from a Populus tree surrounding site in Tennessee, USA - Soil MetaG P. deltoides SBSDD2 | ecosystem: Environmental > Terrestrial > Soil > Tree plantation...
AGGGGATCCGTGATGAGGATGACGTACTTCTGATCGGTCACGCTTTTGTCTCCAGTTGGGCCGCACACGATAAACGGGATTTCCTGCCTCGGGCTAGATTTTCTGTTGACAGAATACTATGCATTTGATTAGATAATGATGCCCGTTCGGAAGGGACTTAATAGCAATAGGTTAGGGCAATTATTGGGGTAGAGCTGTTTTGCCAACGTCGGCCACTCGTGGGAACTCGTTCCGGACCGAGTTGCGTGGCTCACCATTGGCCCCTGGGTGAACTCGGTCTGGACCGAGTTGCGTGAGTGCCAATGTTGGCCACTGAGTGGGCACCTGGTTCTGGAACGAGTTGAATCGTTGCCAACGTTGGCCAGTGGCCAGGTGTTCGTTTGCCCTTACCCGCTCGGGAAACTCACCTGGGACAGAACGATCGGTGGCGGATACTAGACGCGTGCCGAGCGACTTCGGTTTTTCCTTACCCCGTTCGTTTGAAGATAGCCGTACGTAGGAAAAGAAGCGTAGTTTCCCAGATACCTCCCGGAAGCCTACCTGAAGGTGGATGTTTATTTCCAAGGAGGAGCTGTCATGAAAAGATTTATCAGATCGTTTGGCATATCGGTTTTTGTTGCTGCGCTTTCCGCTTCTTCTACGCTGCGAGTCGATAGTTCACCTCCCAGCCCAACCCAAGTTACGACCACAGGTGGCCGAGGACCGACACTCTCTCCCGACGGGATGCAGCTGGCGTACCGGTCCGATTCCGGCCTCGTCGTCATGACTATCGCGACAAGCGACACGAACATCATCACGCATGAAGCGGCATTTGAGCCGGATTGGTCGCGTGACAATGGTCTGTTGCTCTACCGCGGAGGGAATCCCTATGGACTATGGATCTATGACCCTAATACCGAACAACACAGCTTTTTGACAAATGACGGCCTTGATGATGGCGCGGGTTGGGCAGCAGGAGGGAATGAGATCATCGCTCAGACATCAAGTGGTCCGTTCGGAGATGGCTTGGTGATCTTCAGCTATCCGGGAGGCTCCCCCACCTACCTGTCGTGTTTGGAACCTGATCAGACCTCGTGTTCCGGTGAGGATCCGACGGGATCGCCGGATGGCGCATGGATAGCATTCAGTGACGGGCCACTGCAAAAGGTGTCTCGAAATGGAGGGGCGAGTGTTGTCGTCACAACCCAAGGCAGCAGTCACCCAAGCTGGTCGCCCGACGGCCAATGGATCGCGTTCGTGACCTACGAATTCTCAGAGTTCGACACGTTCGCACACATCTGGGTGACGAACTCGGGAGGTTCAAACTTTGGGCTTCTGCAACTGACGGAGGGTGATTACGAGGATGATTCTCCAGCGTGGAGCCCTGACTCTCACGAGATCTATTTCACTTCGAATCGTTCGGGAAATGATGAGATCTGGAAGGTCGCCTTCGATCCAGGCGCGGTGCCCACCGCAAAGCAGACCTGGGGCCAATTGAAGGCTCACCGCTGGTGAGGCTCTACGCCGCGGACTGATCGCTTTGGGCACGTAGTGCGATGCCCGCTTCCGACGTCTGTGGCACCAAGCCGCTCAGAACGTTCTCCGCGGTCGCGCGAGCGCCGGAGCGGTCTGTCCAGCCCAGGTCGCGGCATGTCGTCTCCCACGCGCCGATCAAATCGACAATGTCCGCATCCGTGTAAGAGCCCATGTGGCCGAGGCGAATCAACTTGCCCTTCATGGGCTCTTGGCCGCCGGCGATGCGCATGCCGTGCTCCTTGAGCATGGTCGCAACCAGCTCTTGGCCATCTTTGCCTTCGGGCGCGCGCACTGCGGTCAAGCCATTGGAGGGAACATCGGCATACAACTCCAAGCCCAGTGCCGCCACCGCGGCGCGGCAGGCCGAGGCATGACGCGCATGCCGTGCCTGCACAGCTTCCATCCCCTCCTCCTCGATCAACCGAATCGACTCCTCCAACGCCAGCACCAAAGGCACGCCGGGGGTGAACGGGGTCGTGTTCTTGTTCAAGGACGCACGCGCCTTCAAGAGATCGAAGTAAAACCGCGGGAGCTCCGCTTCTTCCGCACGTTTCCAGCCCACGCCGGAAAGCGCCACAAATGACAACCCTGCCGGCAGCATCAAACCTTTTTGCGACCCCGTCACCGCCCCCGCTAATCCCCAGCGATCGAAATCGAACTCGTGCACGCCCAAGGACGTGATCACGTCCGCCACCACGAGTTTCCCGCGCTCCCGGGCCACCCGTGCGATTCCTTCCAGATCGTGCAGCGCCCCGGTCGACGTTTCGCTGTGGGTCACGAACACCAAAGAAGCCGTCTGCCCTTCGTCGTCCAGAAATGCTGCAGCTTCCTCGGGCGTGATCGAGGCGCCCCAGGGGCGCATGAGTTCCACGACCGGCACGCCGTATCCCCGCGCGATGGAACGCCAGCGCTCCCCGAACTTGCCCGCGTGGAGCACGGCAACGGCTTCCCCCGGCCGGGCCAGGTTCGAGAACAGCGCCTCCATCCCCGCCGTTCCGCTTCCGGTCAACGTCAAAACGGGCTGGCGTGTTCCAAACAAGCGCATGAGGCCCGCCGTCACGCGCGCGAGCACAGTCTGGAACTCGGCGGTGCGGTGATGCAGGGCCGGCCGCGCGAGAATCTCGCGTACCGAAGCCGGCAACGGTGTGGGCCCAGGTGTGAAGAGGCGCTCTTCGGTCATGTTATCTCCCCCGGATAACCGGCATCCCTAGTGATGCGTGAACGCTTCAGGCGGCGGCTCGGAAGGCGGCGGCTCGGGATGCGTCAACTGACTGCGCGGCGAGCGCTCCAACGCGTGGCGCAACACTTCGTCCATGTGCTCGACTTGAATGAACGTCAACCCCTTCTTCACGTTGGTCGGAATCTCGGTCAGGTCTTTCCCGTTCCCCTTGGGAATGATGATGATCTTGGCGCCGGCCTGCTTAGCCGCCACGACCTTCTCGGTCAGCCCGCCGATCGGCAACACCGTCCCGCGCAACGTGATCTCACCCGTCATCGCCACGTCGGGTCGCGTGGGCACGCCCGTCAATGCCGACACCAGCGCCGTCGCCATCGTGATCCCGGCCGACGGTCCGTCCTTGGGAATCGCGCCTTCGGGAACGTGAATGTGTATGTCCTGCTCCTGGTAAAACCACTTGTCGAGGCCCCAGTCCTCTGCGCTTTTCCGCGCGTAAGTCATTGCCGCCACACCGGACTCCCGCATCACGTCGCCCAGCTTGCCGGTCAGGTTCAAGTTGCCCTTCCCGGGCAGGATCGTCACTTCGATCGTCATCAAGTCCCCGCCCGCTTCCGTCCACGCCAGCCCATTCGCCACCCCCACCCGATAGCGACGCTCCAGCGGGCTCTCCAAGAACCGCGGCGGACCCAGATACTGGGGCACGCCAGCCGGGAGCACGCGGACGGGCAGCTTGGCCGTGCCCTCGGCCTTCTTCCGTGCCACCTTCCGCACCACCGCACCGAGCTCGCGCTCCAGGTTCCGCACCCCGGCCTCGCGCGTGTAGCCATTCACGATCGTGCTCACCGCCGCCTCGGTCATGAGCACATCACCCGAAGCCAGCCCGTTTCGCTCCGTCTGCTTGGGCAGCAAGAACTTCTCGGCAATCGAGATCTTCTCGTCCAGCAAGTAACCGGGCAGCTGCAAAATCTCCATGCGATCGATCAAGGCCGGCGGAATGGTGGAGATGTGATTCGCGGTGGTGACGAACAAAACGTTCGACAAGTCGTAATCGACTTCCAGGTAATGGTCATTGAAAGTGGTGTTCTGCTCGGGATCCAAAACCTCAAGCAAAGCCGCCGCGGGATCGCCGCGCCAATCTGCGCCTAACTTGTCCACCTCGTCGAGCAGGATCAACGGATTCACCACGCCGGCACGCTTCATCGCCTGGATGATCCGGCCCGGCATGGAGCCGATGTACGTGCGCCGGTGACCGCGGATTTCCGCCTCGTCGCGCACCCCACCCAGGGACATGCGCACGAACTTGCGGTTCATGGCCCGTGCGATCGAGGTCCCCAAGGACGTCTTCCCAACCCCGGGCGGTCCCACGAAGCACAGGATCGACCCGCGAATGTGTCCCGAAAGCTTGACCACGGCCAGGTACTCGAGGATCCGCTCCTTGACCTTCTTCAACCCGAAGTGATCCTCGTCCATGATCTTCCGCACCGCGACCAGGTCCAGGTTGTCCGGCGTGCGCTTCTTCCACGGCACGGATACCAGCCAATCCAAATACGTGCGTAGCACGGTCGCCTCGGGCGACATGAAGCTCATCTTCCCCAAGCGATCCAGCTCCTTCTCCGCCTTCTCTCGCACTTCCTTGGGCATCTTCGACTTCTTGATCTGTCGCTCCAGCTCCTCGATCTCGCCGGTGAACTCGTTCTGGAAGCCCAGTTCCTTGCGAATCGCTTTGAGCTGTTCGTTGAGATAAAACTCTTTCTGGTTCTTGTGCACCTGCGAGCGAACCTGGCCCTCGATCTTGCGCTCGAGCTTCACGATCTCGAGCTCGGAATGCAGCACGCGGCTCAAATGGCTCAACCGCTCCCGCACCGAATCCAGCTCCAGAATCTCCTGCTTGGCCGACACCTTCACCTGGAGATGATTCGCCACCGTGTGCGCGAATGCCGCCGCATCGGTCAAGTTGTTGACCGTCAACAGCACTTCATCGGAGATGCGACGGTTCAAATGCACGTACTCGTTGAACGCCGCCGACACCGAGCGCATCAACGCTTCGATCTCGGGGCTCGCGACCGGCTCCTCGCCGATCATCTCTACCCGCGCCATCACATAGTCATCGGCGGACAAGAACCGGCGCACGCGCGCGCGGTGCAAGCCTTCTACGAGAACCCGCATCGTCCCATCGGGCAAACGGAACAACTGCAGCACCCGCACGACCGTGCCCAGCCGGTACAGATCTTCCTTCTGGGGATCGACGACATCGGGACGCTTCTGGGCGGTGGCGAACAAGATGCGGTTCCCCGCCACGGCTTCCTCGATCGCGTTCACCGAGGCCACACGGCCGACCAGCAACGGAACGGTGATGTGGGGGAACAAGACGACGTCGCGAAGCGGCAGGAGCGGAAGCTTGTCGTCGATCTGAACGATTTCTTCGTCGCGTTCGTTTTGCATGGGCGTGGGCTCTAGCCCTCCGCGGCGCGGGGGATCGTCCTCACGCTCCCCGCCGCTTGTTTTCCCGCACGTGGGTTATCGCGGGCGGCGCATTTTTGGTAATCACGTCCTCGGTAATTTGCACTGACTCGACGCCCTCTTGGGAGGGAATGTCGTACATGACGTCCAGCATCGCTTCTTCGAGCACGGCGCGGAGGCCACGGGCACCGGTACCGCGGTGGAGGGCCACCTTCGCCACCGCTTCCAGGGCACCCTGGCTGAAGGTGAGATCCACCCCTTCCATGTCGAAGAACTTGCGGTACTGCTTGGTGATCGCGTTGCGAGGCTTGGTCAGGATCTCAAGCATCGCCGACTGATCGAGGCTTTCCAGCGTGGCCATGACCGGCAACCGTCCCACCAGCTCGGGAATCAACCCGTAACGAAGCAGGTCTTCCGGCTCGGCCGAGGCCAGGATTTCCCCCGCATTTCGCTCCTCGCGGCTTTTGATCTCCGCGCTGAAACCGAGGCCCTTACGGCCCACCCGGCGCTCGATGATCTTGTCCAACCCTTCGAACGCTCCGCCGCAGATGAACAAGATGTCCTTCGTGTTCACCTCGATGTACTTCTGCTGCGGATGCTTGCGTCCGCCCTGGGGCGGGACGTTCACGATCGTGCCTTCCAAAATTTTCAAGAGCGCCTGCTGCACGCCCTCACCCGACACGTCCCGGGTGATCGAGGGGTTCTCGCTCTTTCGCGAAATCTTGTCGATCTCGTCGATGTAGGCGATGCCGTGCTCGGCGTTCACGAGATTGAAGTCCGCGGCCTGAAGCAGCCGGACCAGGATGTTCTCCACGTCCTCGCCCACATACCCCGCTTCGGTCAGACACGTGGCATCGATGATCGAGAACGGCACCTTCAAGATCTTGGAGAGCGTCTGGGCCAGCAATGTCTTGCCGGTTCCGGTCGGCCCAATCAAGAGAATGTTCGACTTCTCCAGCTCCACCTCGTCCTTGATGGGCGGGCTGAAGATGCGCTTGTAATGGTTATAGACCGCGACGGCCAAGGTCTTCTTGGCTTCGTGCTGCCCGATCACGTACTCGTCGAGGATGCGCTTGATCTCGGACGGCTTGGGCAAGCCTTCCCGGCCCACCGGGAGATCGCGATCGGCTTCTCCGTCCAGGATGTCGTTGCACAGCTTGATGCACTCGCTGCAGATGTAGACCGAGGGACCGGAGACGAGCCGGCTCACCTCGTCCTGGCCACGGCCGCAGAACGAGCACTTGATGGGATGCGGGGTCGAAATGCGTTTCTTCATGCACCTTTCCTGTCCGCGCCGCCGGGCGTCTCATTTCGAAACGCCAGTAACCGCCGCTCAGTTATCGGTCTAAGTCTTTCCCCGCTTAGCAATCACCTCGTCCACGATACCGTATTCCTTGGCCTGATCGGCCGACATGAAGAAGTTACGGTCCGAGTCCTTTTCAATCCGTTTGAGATCCTGTCCGGTATGGTGGACAAGAATCCGGTTCAGACGATCCCGGATGACCAGGATCTCCCGAGTATAAATCTCGATATCCGCGGCTTGCCCCTGGCTCCCGCCCAAGGGCTGATGAATCATCACCCGCCCGTTGGGAAGAATGGAGCGTTTGCCTTTCGCACCCGAGGCCAGGAGAACGGCGGCCATGCTGGCTGCCTGCCCCATGCACGTCGTGGCCACATCGGGCTTGATGAACTGCATGGTGTCGTACACGCCGAGTCCCGCTGTCACTGAGCCACCGGGGCTGTTGATGTACAGATGAATGTCTTTGTCCGGGTCCTCCGCTTCGAGGAACAAGAGCTGCGCGATGATGAGGTTGGCCACCACGTCATCGATGACCGTACCCATGAAGATGATGCGATCCTTGAGCAAACGAGAATAAATGTCGTAGGCGCGTTCGCCGCGCGCCGATTGTTCGACGACGATCGGTACCAGTGCCATTAAGGCGCCTCCTCACTTGGGCCGGGGCTGGTTTTCACCACCGTGACCTCGGCCAGCTCCACTAGTTTATCGATCACGCGGCGGCGAAACAATTCATCCCGGAGGCGATCGAGTCCCTCGTTCTTTTTGATTTCAGCCTTCACCTGAGCCGGCTGCTTTTGCTCCGATTCGGCGAAGGAGGCAATCTCCCGATCGAGATCCTCGTCCGTCACCTCGATGCCTTCCTTCGTCCCCACCGCCTCGAGAAGAATGTCGGTTCGGTACCGCCGCTCCACCCCGCCCCGGTACCCCTCGCGCACGCGCTCCTCCTCGTCGGGAGGCAAGTCGCCGTTCTCGCGGCGCGCGTCCTCGAGAATCCGCTCCAGGGTGGCGTCCACCAGCCCTCGCGGCACCTCGAACGGGTTGAGCTCCAGGAGCCGATTCACGAGCTTACGCTCCAGCTCCCGGGTGGCCGCCAAGCGGATGTCCACCTCGAGACGGAGTCGGATCCGGGTTCTCAAGTCCTCCAGGGTGGCCCCCTCGGTCTCCAGAACCTTGCTCGCGAATGTATCGTCCAGGGCGGGCCAGATCTTTTCCTGGATTTTCATGACCGTCACATGAAAGACGATCGTTTTTCCGGCCAATTCTTGGTCAGGATGGTCCGGCGGATACGTGAGCGGGATCTTTTTCATATCTCCCAGTACCGCCCCCAAGAGTTCCTGGTTGAAGGCCGGCGGAGTATGCGCGCTGCCCAAGGTCAGGGCGATTTCACGTGATTCACCTGCTGGCGCGTCGCCCTCGGGCGTTTCGTGGTAACGAACCGTGACGACATCGCCGCCCTGGGCCGGACGGTCGACATCCTCCAGATCCGCATGTTGATCCCGTAGCTGATCCAGGATCGTGCTGAGATCCTCATCCTTGATCTCACGCTCTTCCTTGGTCAGCTTGAGTCCCTGATACCCGGATACCTCCACCTGAGGCACCACCTCGATGGTGGCGGTGAAGGACAGGGGTTGCCCGGGGGCATAGCGCAGGTTGCTCAAGGCGGGATCCCCGATCGGCTTCAACGAGCGGTCTCTCACCGCGTCGGAGAAGGCCTGGGGGAGCACCCGGCGCAGGACCTCGCTCTCCAGATCGCCACCCATCTGCTTGCGCACGAGGTCCGACGGGACGTGACCCTTCCGGAACCCAGGCAACACCATGCGGCGGCGGAACTCCTCCACCACCTTGTCCAGCTCGCGCGAGACGACGTCGGCCGGGACCTCAATGTCCAGGACGCGCCGCCACGCGGGTTCTTCTTTAATCGTTACTTTCATCTATCTCTCTCTTGGTGCGAGAGGGGGGAGTCGAACCCCCACGGATAAATCCACTGGATCCTAAGTCCAGCGCGTCTGCCAGTTCCGCCACTCTCGCAAACTAGCAGGCTTTTTGGAGTCGGAAAGTATACCACCCAGTTTTCCGCGTCACCCCCACCCCACATTTTTCAAACCCTAGGGCTCCTGGTTACGTCTTAGAGACAACGGATTCTCAGGAAAGAGAAGCATATGCACTCCTCGTGGCGAACGTCCCTCTCCTGGATGCGAACCGGCTGCCTCCTCGGCGGCCTTCTGGCGGGGGTGCGGCCGGCCGGGGCGTTCGAGATTCGCGTGTCGCCGCCCGACTCTGTGTTTGTGACCGCCATTCACCGGACGGGAGGGATCTACGACCTCCTGATACAAAACATCGTCGTGGTGAATCCCGGTCCGGACACGGTGGAGCTTGTCTCCTTTACTGCCGAGCTGTCACGCCAGGGCACGCCATTTCTCGAAGAGACATTCACCGGCGCACTGCTCGCACGCATGTGGGAGCTCCAGAGAAATTATTTCGAGAAGCCGGGCGTGCAGAAAGCCGAGGAATCCACGTTCCAGTTCCACCAGCTCCTCGGCGATAGCATCGCGCTCGCTCCCGGTCTGAAGCTGCCTCCCCAGAGCGCCGTCTTCATCATGAAGGAGCCCTTCACTACCCGCGTGCCTCCGGATCGGGTCCGGCTCACCGCGCACGGAACAGAACGCGGCAAGCCGGTTCAAGCCGAGACGACGTTACGAGTGACGAAGCATAGTTCCCCCAACGACTACTGGTTTCCACTTCGCGGGCGTTGGTACGTCAACGCGGCGTCCTCGTTCCAGAGTCACCATCGCTGGCGCCCCGCTCATGAGTTCGCGCTGGATCTCCTGCAAATCGGCGCGGGGGGATCGAGCTTTCGCGGGAAGGGAACGCAGCCCGCGGATTTCTACGCGTTCGGTCAGGATGTGTACGCGGTCGCCGACGGCATCGTGGTCACGGCCGCGAACGATTATCCCGAGACCGATCTACCCCACCCTGGGGAATCGCCGTCCGATTTCGCGGACCGCGTGCTCCTACCGATGTGGGACAAGGACCCGACCGGCGCGGTGGCGACGGGAAACACGGTGGTGATCCAGCACGCCGGGCACGAATTCTCGTTCTACTGTCACCTGCAAACCGGCAGCGTGCGCGTCCACAAAGGGGATCACGTCTCGCGGGGTCAGGTGATGGCTCGGGTCGGCATGAGCGGTGACGGTCGCCAGCCTCATCTGCACTTCCAGATCGGGGATAGCCAAGATCCCACGACCTCTCGCGCATTTCCGGTCGTGTTCTCGAATCTCCAGCCGGTCGCGTTCACGAGCACCATCGACACCGAGGGTAAGCGGTTACTGCAAACCGGGGAGTTCGTGGAAACCGTCCCCGCCAAACCCTAAGGGCCTGGCTCAGCTTCCCCTTGCATGCCGCTACTCCGTGTTATATACTGAACCACATGGTTCAGTATACCCGGACCGGCTTCGATGCCTCGTTCGCCGCGCTCTCGGACGCAACCCGACGCGGCGTTTTGGAGCAGCTCGGGCGTGCAGATGCTTCGATCACGGACCTCGCCGAGAGATTCCACATGACCCTAACCGGCATGAAGAAGCACGTCGGCGTCTTGGAGCAGGCGGGGCTCGTCACCACGGAGAAGGTCGGGCGCGTGCGGACCTGCAAGCTCGGCCGGCGCCGACTGGAGGAAGAGGCGGCATGGATCGAGAGGTACCG
>Ga0075418_10010925_pt1 | contig 10150 bp, 10 predicted proteins | sample SoiMetdeltSBSDD2_FD_81776 | JGI IMG/M metagenome (GOLD analysis project Ga0075418, IMG submission 81776) | Bulk soil microbial communities from a Populus tree surrounding site in Tennessee, USA - Soil MetaG P. deltoides SBSDD2 | ecosystem: Environmental > Terrestrial > Soil > Tree plantation...
ATCAGCGACGCGACGATGTTGAGCGCCGCGACCATCACGATGAGGCCAATCGTGATGGAAATCGCCATCTTCTCGAGCCATAGGGCCGAGAAGAGCGCCTGATTCATGTCGGCCCAGTCCTGACTTACGTACTCGGTGCCCAGGTCTCGAACCACGGCGTTCGAGATCGCAGGCGCGTCCTCGATGTCGGCCACACGCAGCTCAATGAGGTCCGGCGCTCCCTTGCCGAGCAGCCGCTCGGCGAATTGGAGAGAGACGAATCCGTAAGCAGCGTCGAATTCGTACAAGCCGAGCGCGTAAATGCCCGCCACCCGTACTCGCCGCGTGCGTGGAATCATCCCCATAGGCGACAGCGTGCCCTGGGGCGTGAGCAGCGTTGCGGTGTCGCCGACGTCGACGCCGAGCTGCTGGGCAAGATTGCGTCCCAGCAGGATGCCCGGCACGTCATCCTCTCCTTCAGCCGCAAGTCCCTCGAGGCTCCCGCGCTGCATCGCCCGTTGTATGTCGGTCACCTTGGGCTCGAGCGTCGGATCAACACCCTTGAGGCTGATGAACGTGTCGGCGCGTGCGCTCGAGATCAGAGCCTTGCCGAGAATGGCCGGCCCGGCGCCGATCACACCCGGCACCTCCCGCAGCTTGGACACTTCCGTCCTGTAGTCCTCGATCCCGCCGGTCTTCCAGACGTAAACGTGCGCGGTCGAGCCGAGAATGCGATCGCGCAACTCGCCCTGCAGCCCGGTCATCAACGCGAGCGCAATCACGAGCGCCATGACTCCCACCGCGACGCCGATCGTCGAAATCAGGGAAATCAGCGAGATGAACGCCTGCTTGCGGCGCGCCAGCAAGTACCGGAGAGCGACGAACAGTTCAAAAGACATCTAGTTTTTTGACCTTTGACTTTTGACTCTTGTCTTATTTGGGTCGCATTAACGGAAACAAAATCACATCCCGAATCGAATGGCTGTTGGTGAGCAGCATCACCAGGCGATCGATGCCGATTCCCTCGCCCGCGGCCGGCGGCATGCCAAACTCGAGCGCACGGACGTAGTCCTCGTCCATCGCATGCGCCTCCTCATCGCCGCCCGCGCGCTGGCGCAGCTGATCCTCGAACCTGCGCTGCTGCTCCACCGGATCGTTCAACTCGCTGAAGGCGTTGGCCACCTCGAAGCCCCCGATGTAGAGCTCGAACCGCTCGACCGTGTTCGGATCGTCCGGCTTCTGCTTGGCCAGCGGCGACACCTCGGTCGGGAAGTCGTAGACGAAGGTGGGCTCGATCAAATCATCCTCGCACAACGACTCGAAGATGTGTGCCGTGACGTGCCCTGCGCTCATCGCGGGTGTCACCTGCAGGCCGAGGCGGCGGCCGAGTGCGACGGCGCTTTCCGCATTCCGCAAATCGGACATCGCCACGTCGCTTCCGATGCGTTTTGCGGCGGCTTCCCTTGACGCCTCCCGCAGCGACACCCGCCGAAACGGCGGCTTGAACGATATCGTGCGATCGCCGTAAGCCACCTCATCCGACCCGACCGCGCTCCGGGCGACTTCCCTGAGGAGCTCCTCGGTGAACGACATTAGATCCGTGTAATCGGCGTACGTCCAGTAGAACTCGAGCATCGTGAACTCGGGGTTGTGCTGCGCTGACATCCCCTCGTTCCTGAAATTGCGATTGATTTCGAAGACGCGCTCAATCCCGCCGACGGTCAGACGCTTCAGGTAGAGCTCGGGCGCGACACGCATGTAGAGGGGAATGTCGAGCGCATTGTGATGAGTGACAAACGGCCTTGCCAACGCGCCACCCGGGATCGACTGCATCATCGGGGTTTCGACTTCGAGAAACCCTCGGCCAATGAGGAACTCACGCGTGGCTGCCACCACACGGCTCCGCACCTCGAACGCGCGGCGCACATCGGGATTCACGATCAGATCGAGATAGCGCTGCCGGTACCGCGTCTCGATGTCGGTGAGGCCGTGCCACTTTTCCGGAAGCGGGAGCAGACACTTCGCCAGAAACTCGAGCTGCGATGCCCAGATCGTGAATTCCTTCGTCTTCGTGCGGAAGAGTCGTCCTTCGACGCCGACCCAGTCGCCGACATCAAGCAATCTGAAAATCTGAAAATCACGCGGCGGAAGTGAATCCTCCCGGAGGTACACCTGAATGCGCGACTTCCCGTCGGAAAGCACGAGAAAATTGGCCTTGCCGAAGGCGCGGATCGCCAGCACTCGCCCTGCCGTCCGGGTTGTGACCTGCTCGGCATCGAGCGTCTCGGCCGTCTTGCTGCCGTGGGCGCCGACGATCTCGTCGATTGATGCGCGCACATCGAAGCGGCGCGGGTAAGCCGCGACGCCAAGCTTGCGCAGCTCGTCGAGATTCGCCCGACGCTGCACGACCTGATCGGATTCGTCGATAGTGGTCATTCGCGTCCGAGGCGGCGGCGAATAGCGTCGAGAACGCCGTTGATGAAGCGCACCGAGTCGTCTCCGCTGAAGGTGCGCGCGAGCTCCAAAGCTTCGTTGATGATCACGCGCGCCGGCGTTTCGCTCTCGTACAGGAACTCATAGATGGCCAGCCGGAGGATTAGCCGATCCACCACGTTCATGCGCTCGAGCCGCCAGTGCTCCGCCGACTCGACGATCACCGGATCGATGTCGCCGACCGCGTCGGACACACCTGTCGTCAGCCGAACGGCAAACGCGCGAAGCTCGTCGGACAGACCGGCTTCTTCGGACTCGTGATGCAGCCAAAACGTACGCTGCACATCGGTCACCGAGGTACGGCCGACTTCCCATTGATACAGCATCTGCAACGCTGTCTCGCGCGCGCGATGCCTCGAGTCCTTGCCTGGGCGCGACGCCGCCCGCCGCTCAATCTTGGTGGTCACTTATTCCCTTCCGAAACTGGCGGAACAGCGTTGCCATTTCCACCGCCGCGCGTGCCGCCTCGTGCCCCTTGTTGCCTGGACCGTCGGCCGCGCGCTCCAGGGCCTGCTCCTCCGTCAGCGTCGTAATCACGCCAAGCGCCATCGGCACGCCTGTCGAAGCCGCTGCGTCGGCTATCGCGTGGCATGCCGCGTCGGCGATGAACTCGAAATGCATCGTCTCGCCCTTAATCAGGCAACCGATGCAAATCACCGCGTCGAAGCGGCCGCTCTTGGCCGCCCGGAGCGCCGCGACGGGTATCTCGAACGCGCCAGGCACGCGCAGAATGACGATGTCGTTGTCGCCCACGGAGGCTTCAGCCAGTGCGCGGCGCGCACCTCCGAGCAGACCCTCTGTAATCTCCGCGTTGAAGCGCGACACCACGATCGCGAAACGGCATCCGGACGCGGTTTGCGAGCCTTGCAGTTCCATGCGCCACGCGGGCCTAGCGGCCTTTGAACACGGCTTTGCGCTTCTCGAGAAACGCGGCGGTGCCCTCGCGCATGTCGTCGGTAGACGCAACGAGGCCGAACAGCGTGGCCTCGAGAAACTGACCTTTATCGAACGAGATCTCCAGACCGCGATTGACCGCTTCGATGATGTACTGCACGGCCATCGGCGCCTTTTCCGCGAGCTCAGCGGCCAGCTGGCGTGCTGCGGTCATCAGCTCGCTCGGCGGGACGACGCGATTGACCAGACCGATGCGCAGAGCCTCGTCCGCTGTCACGTGGCGCCCTGAGAGCAACAGATCGAATGCCGCGCCCTTGCCGACGAGACGTGCCAGACGCTGCGTTCCTCCGTAGCCGGGGATGATTCCGAGATTGACTTCGGGTTGGCCTAATCGTGCCGTGTCCGCAGCAATACGCAGAGTGCACGCCATCGCCAACTCGCACCCGCCGCCAAGCGCATAGCCGTTGATCGCGGCGATCACCGGCTTGCCCATGTTCTCGATCAGGTCGAACACGTGCTGGCCCCGAAGGGCGTGTTCCTTGCCCTGCACGGGCCGCTGCACAGCCAGCTCGTTGATGTCAGCACCTGCGACGAAGGCCTTCTCGCCTGCCCCCGTGATGATTACGGAACGCACGGCGGCATCACGCTTCAGTTCGAGGGCAACTCGCCTTAGCTCATCGATCGTAGGGGAGTTGAGTGCGTTGAGGACCTGCGGGCGGTTGATCGTGACGACGGCGGACGCGCCATCTCGCTCGAGAAGAAGATTGTCAAAGCTCATCGCGCGAGGTCGGCGAGATTATATCAACTCATACGTCGCGGGTTGCTGCTGCTTCCGGGCGTTGCCCTGCCACCAAACCCCACAACCAAACGAGGCTTGCGCCCGCGACCACACCCATCGCATCGGCAAGCAGGTCGTTGAACTCCGCTGACCGTCCAGGTACGAACATCTGATGGAGCTCGTCAGTGATGGCGTAACCCACGGCTATCGCGGCAGCCACGGCGGCGGCACGCCAGTTAATCCACGCGCCCAGTCCGCCGGCAACCGCCCGAAGGGTCAACACGCCCAGGCCGAGATACGCGAGTAGATGCCAGGGCTTGTCGCCGCCGGGCGGAACCAGAGGCTGAGGAAGCGACGACACATAGAAGATCGCCGCCATATACGCGGCGACCGGGGCCCACAATCGCAGAGCACGTTCCACGTCGATGTCGAGTCTGGAATCAAAAAGGCAGCGGGTAGAGCAACCAGCCTGCGAGGACGCCGCCTCCAACGAGCCCGCCAAACAAGCGGGCACCGAGCCGAAGCTGTTCCATCGGATCGTCACGCATCAACGTCGCGAAGACGACGGACACGAAGAACGCGAACACCGCCATGACACCCAGGTGAGTCGTCATTTACGTCCCTGCGCGACGTCGAACGCGTCCAGCACGACAAGCATGTTGAGTAGTCCCGCCACGATGAGAAATGCGTTGCCGTACTCGAAGGTCTGTGCGATCACTCGCCCGGCGCCGGCGCCCATTGCCTTCGCAACAAAGTACGGAAGACCGAGCCCGATGTCGGCGAACGCCGCGAGCGCAACGAGAGGCTGCGTAAGCTCGAACGGGAACAGGCGTCCCTCGAGCCAGAGGCCGAACACGAACATCAACGGCAGCGTGACGAGGAACACCAGACCCTTTTGTCTCCGACCGAGCCACAAATGACCCGCGCCAGGAAGCGCCCAGGCGGCCGCGCAGATTAGATACGCATAACGGCTGGAACGGCTGTGATCGACCGTCGTCGCTGGCATTCGTGTGTACTTATTTTACGCAGACCCGCACAAATCCGGCGGGGCTGGACGCGGTGACCGTGCGGCAGGCCGCAGCGTTAGCGGCTGGCGGTCGACGAGGCGGGCGTTGCCACGTATCCAGCTCGCGTCCGGGCGCGGATGCCCGCGCGTTCGATGCGGACGTCAACCCGTCGGTACGACCCGTCGCGAACGGCATTCTTTGGGACGTAACCGACCAGATACTGGTTGGCCAGCTCGTCGGCAATCGCGTCGTAGACGCCGGCAAGGTCGGCGACCGCGGTGGGAAAGAACGCCCTGGCCCCGGTCTCCGACGCCAGCGCTTTCATAACATATTGAGACTCTGCATGAGACCGCTGATCTCTCGTATAGACGGTCCCATAGGCGTTCGTACGCAGCGAGATCGTGTAAATCGCCACACCTGCGTGCTTCGCGAGATCCATCAAGTCGTCGACTGTGACGAGACTCGATGTGTCGTCACCGTCGGAGAGCACCACAATCGCCTGCCGGCGCATGTCGCCATTGGCAGGGCGCTGTCGCACCAATTCCTTGAGTGTCATGTACAGGCCGTTGTAAAGCGCCGTATTGCCACGCGCATACGTGCCGCTTATCGCCTTCTTGGCGCCGGCAACGTCCTCGTTGAGAGGATGAAGCACTCTGATGGCATCCTTGATTTCAACCACGGAAATCCGGTCGCTCGGACGCACGACCGCGGTGAAGCCGCTCGCCACCTGCTGCACCGTGCTGATCTTGTCGGCCATGCTCGCGGACGTGTCCAACAGCAGCGCCAGATCGATCGGTGCCGGTACGACCGCGAACACCGAGACGTCCTGCCGCTGGCCATCCTCGAAGACCGTGAAGTCTGTGCTCGCGAGCCCCTTCACGAGGCGCCCCTGTGCATCGGTGGCGACGACGTTCAGGCCCACGAGATCGACGCCACTGTGGAAGCGCGTCACTGGGTCTTGAGCCCCCGCGCCCGACGCCGCCAGCACACTTGCAATCACGAGCCCGAGGATCCTGCGCATACCTGACCAGCCCTTCCGTCCCGGCTGCAGCGACCGTAGCCGCCACAGCGATTGACCGCCTGCCAGGTCCGATGCAGAACCGCAACAGGCGGACGGGTCAGCTGCAAGGCATGTTCCTGCTAGACTGCGAAAACGATGTCGAAGAAGAACGCGCGGACGCCCGCGGCGGAGCGCGACCCGTTGATTCTCGCGGGTGTCGGTGCCGTGTCGGCGGCAATCCTCATGACCGAGCTGGCGCTGACGAGAATTTTTTCGGTCACGATGTACTACCACTTCGCGTTTCTTGCGATCTCGATCGCGCTGTTCGGCCTCAGCGCGAGCGGCGTGTTCGTGTACGTGCTGCGCGCGCGTCTCTCGTCCATCAGCACACGTGCGCTTCTCACCAGCGCGGCGCTGGTCTACGCGCTCGTGACGATCGTCGCACTCGCCTGCCTCGTCCGCATTCGTGTGGGACTGAACTACTCGCCCTCGAACCTCGCGTTGATGCTCGCGATCTATCTGCTCGCGGCGCTTCCCTTCTTCGCAGGCGGCGCTGTGATTTCGGTCGCATTTGCGCGGCTCGTCGATCGGATCAATCTGGTGTACAGCGCAGATCTCGTTGGTGCGGCAACCGGCTGCCTCGTCCTGATCCCGTTGCTCGACTGGCTTGGAGCGCCGGGCGTCGTGTTGACAGCCGCGGCTCTCGCGTTCGGCGCCGCGGTCTGCTTCGCTCCGAGCGCCAGCCGTGTGTACATCACCGCGGGCGTCATCGGGCTGTTCTCTCTGCCCGCGGCGGCACAGGCGACAGGCGCTGCACCGTTTGACGTGGTAAACACCAAAGGCCACGAGGGCGACCGCATCCTGTTCGACAAGTGGAATTCGTTCTCACGGGTGGCGGTCTACGACCGCCAGCACGGCGACTGGTCGTTGAGTCCCAGCTTCAAGGGCATCCGCGGCGATTCGCTCTTCATGGACATCGACTCGGCCGCCTCGACTCCGATTCTGAAGGGCACAGGAAACCCAACGGACGCCACATATCTTCGATACGAGCTCACCGCGCTCGCGTATCACCTGGTGGAGCGCCCTGCGGGTTTCACCGCGCTGGTAATCGGTCCGGGTGGCGGGCGCGACCTGCTCTCGGCGCTGGTATTCGGGTCGCGGCACGTGGACGCCGTCGAAATCAATCCCATCATCGCGCGCGACGTGATGCTCAATCGGTTCCGCGATTACTCCGGCGGCGTGTATGCGCACCCGCGCGTCGCCGTGCACGTCGATGACGGACGGAGCTTCATCCGGCGGAGCGCCTCTCGTTACGACGTGATCCAGGCGTCGCTCGTGGATACCTGGGCCGCCACGGCGGCAGGCGCTTACACCTTGACTGAAAACTCGCTCTACACGACGGAGGCGTTCGGCGAGTACATCGACCATCTCACCGACGATGGGCTGCTTTCGATCACACGCTGGGTATTCGACGGACTCCGTCTCGTGACGCTGGCGCAGGAGGCGTGTGCGGCACGCGGACTCGACGCGGCGCAGCACCTGGCGATCGTGCGCAAGGACCGCGTGGCGACGTTCCTGCTGAAGCGGCAGCCGTTCACGCCGGACGAATCAACGCGTCTGCAGCGCATCGCCGACCAGCTCGAGTTCGAGGTCCTCTACGCACCTGGCGCTGGGCCCCGCTCCACTGCCGCTGAACCTCCGGAGATGGACCGTGCCCGCACGCGGGTCTCCGACTACAGGGAGTTGATTCTCGCGCCGGATCGGGAGCGATTTCTCGCGGGCTATCCCATAGACATCCGTCCCACCACGGACGACCGGCCGTTCTTCTTTCATACCACCCGATTGCGCGATCAGCTGAATGTCGCATTCGGCCGGTCGATGCTGTTCGGGAATGGGTTGAGCGCATTGCTGACCCTGATTGGCATCTCGGTCTTGCTGGTCGCGCTCTTTGTGGGCGCTCCGCTGCTCGTCGGAGGAGCGCGCCCGGCTTCGGGCTGGAGCCGGTGGCTCCTCTACTTCGGTTCACTCGGCGCGGGGTTCATGCTGCTCGAAGTCGCGCTGTTGCAGCGATTCGTGCTGCTGCTCGGGCATCCTGTGTATTCGCTGACCGTGACGTTGTTTTCGCTTCTCGTGGGCACCGGCATCGGAAGCTTCATCAGCCGCCGCGTCGATCAAGAACGCCTCAAGGGCGCCGCGCTTCGCGCGCTCGCCACCGTAGTCGTGCTCGCCCTGCTCAGCGCGCTGGTGCTCCCCATCGTCATCGACTACGCGATTGCGTGGCCGTTGCCGTTCAGACTGGTCGCTGCCGTCGCCCTCCTCGTCCCGGCCGGTGTTCTCCTCGGCGTGCCATTGCCGACCGGGATGCGGCTGGTGGCAGCGTCACGACCGGAGATCATTCCCTGGGGCTGGGGAATGAACGGAGCGCTGTCGGTACTTGGCGCCGCGGCTGCCGTATTCCTCGCGATGAACTGGGGATTCTTCGTCACTCTGTCGATTGCGGCCCTCACCTACGCACTGGCAACCGCTGCATTAGCTGGAACTAAGTCATTGATAAATAACTAAGTTACCGGGCAGCTTTCGACGGCCGTCGCCTGTGGCGGCCACCTTGCGAATGCGTTGTGTCTAACGCCATTAGATGTTCGAACAGTGTTCGGACTATGATTGGTGTTCATGGGCACAAAAGAGCGGCAGCAACGCGACCGCGATCGCATCCAGCAGGCGATCCTGACAGCGGCGCGCGACCTATTCATCACCGACGGCTACCGGAACGTTTCGATGCGGAAGATCGCCGATCGCATCGAGTACAGTCCCGCGGCCATCTACAGCTACTTCCCCAGTAAAGATGACATCTTCTTTGCGCTGGCAGAGGAGGGTTTTCGGCTCCTTGCGCAGCGGCTGCAGGACGCCATCGACAAGGGGAGTGATCCGCTGGGGCGACTGCGCCGGGGGCTCTGGGCGTTTTACGAGTTCTCCAAGACGAACCCGGAGTACTTCGAGCTGATGTTCATCGATCGGTCGGTGCCCAGCCTCAGTCAGGACTTTCAGCGGTTCGAATTTTTTCAGGAGACCACCTCGCGCGCGGAGGCGGATGTGCGCGCGTGCATCGAGCGCGGCCAATTCTCGGCGGCGCTCAATCCCGCGGCGGCGCTGCACGTCCTCTGGGTCGGGATGCTCGGAGGTGCCGCGATCGGCCTCGCCCAGCGCCTTGCTCCGGGTGAAGACCCCGACGCGCTGGCGCACGACCTGCTCAACTCGCTGCTCGCCGGCTTTACCACGAACGTTCAGACGACGTTCGTGGCGTCGGAATGTCCGTTTCATTCGCAGGATGTCGTTTCTGCCAAGAGTGCACACAGTCATGCGTAGTTACATCCATCGTTCAATCGCGTTCTTCATCCGGAGGCCTAAAGGCCTCCGGCTACCAATAATCGCTAAAGGTCTCCGGCTACCGGTCATCGCGCGGCCGGTTCTGGGTATCGCGCTCATCGCCGTCGCCGCAGTCGTGTCGGCGTGCGGCGATTCGGAGCCGACCGCGGCCGCGTCGGTGCCCGCGGTCGAGCGGCGCGTTGACGTGGCCGCGATCAAAGTTGGCATGTCGGACGTCGAATCGGCACTGCAGATTTCCGGCAACCTCATGCCGGAGAGCCGCGTCGCCATTGCGGCAAAGCTGCCCGGCACACTCGCACGAGTGGCCGTTGATCTCGGGGATCGCGTGACGGCGGGTCAGGTCGTAGCGACCCTCGACCGTCGCGAGATCGACGCGCAGGTCGACGCGGCAACGGCCGCGGTCGCGGTCGCACAGGCGGGTCTCGAGGCGGCCGAAGCGTCGCTCGCGAATGCGATGCTCGAGCACGATCGCGCTCAGAATCTATTCGACCGAGGAGCCGTGCCGCGGCAGCGACTCGACGCTGCAGAAACCTCGAGACGTGCTGCTGCCGCTCAGCGAGATCTCGCCAAAGCGAATGTGGCGCAGGCCGAAGCCGCACTGCGGCGGGCCCGCGA
>Ga0075418_10010930_pt1 | contig 10147 bp, 9 predicted proteins | sample SoiMetdeltSBSDD2_FD_81776 | JGI IMG/M metagenome (GOLD analysis project Ga0075418, IMG submission 81776) | Bulk soil microbial communities from a Populus tree surrounding site in Tennessee, USA - Soil MetaG P. deltoides SBSDD2 | ecosystem: Environmental > Terrestrial > Soil > Tree plantation...
GACGACGAGAATCGTCGCGGTCACCAGCCCGGCGAAGAGCAGGCTCTCCGTCGGCAGAGTGCCATCGGTCGCCAGCTTGCGCTGCTGCTGGGCAAACCGGCCCGCGAGCGCCAGCGCTGGGATGGCGAGACCGAAGCGGCCGGCCATCATCGCCACCGCGGTCGTGATGTTGTAGAAGGGCGTGTTGGCGGAGAGGCTCGCGAAGGTCAGCCCGTTGTTGGCCATCGAGCTCGCGTACGCGGTCAAAATCTCGCTCAGCCCGTGCGGGCCCGTGTTCGTGGTGAGTCCTGCGAGCCCGGCGTGGGTGACGAGCGCAAGCGCGGTCAGCGGAAGCACGAAGATCGGCGCGACCACGGCGTAGAGCCCGATCAGCTTCATTTCCCCGGCCCCGAGTTGCTTACCGAGATACTCGGGTGTGCGGCCGATCATGAGTCCTGCCGCGAACACGGCGACGAGCGCAATCATCACCAAGCTGTAGAGGCCGCCGCCCAGCCCGCCGAAAATCACCTCGCCGAGCAACATATTGACGATTGTCACCATGCCCCCGACCGGCGTGTAGCTGTCGTGCATCGAGTTGTAAGAGCCGGTGGAGGTGTTCGAGATCGTCACACCGGTCAGCACCGAGCCGCCGATGCCGAATCGTGTTTCCTTACCCTCCATGTTGCCCCCGCCCTGCCCGGCGCTCGCTTCGTGGTCGACGCCCTGGCGAACCAGCACGTGGCCGCGCTGTTCCGCGCTGTGGCACACGAGCAGGCCGCCGACGAAGAGCGCCGCCATGACACCGAACAGCACCCAGCCCTGCCTCGAGCGAGCAGTCATCCGGCCGAACGTATACGTAAGCGACGCCGGCAGCACCACGATGCCGAGTAACTGGAGGAGATTCGTCAGAGGCGTCGGGTTCGCGAACGGATGAGCGCCATTGACGTTGAAGAATCCGCCACCGTTCGTGCCGAGGTTTTTGATCGGCTCCAGCGCGGCAACGGGACCCATCGCGATGATCTGCTCGGTCAGTCTTGCCTTCTTCGTGGCCGGCTGGCCGTTGGCGTCGAGTACAGGCTTGCCGTCGAGATCGACGATCGGTTCGTCGTACTCGACCGGTTGCGCGATGGAGACGCTGAGGTACCGAGAGAAGTTCATCGGGACGCCCTGCGACACGAGGACCGTCGCGCTCGCGAGTGAGAGCGGCAGCAGAACCCACAGCACCGCGCGCGTCACGTCCACCCAGAAGTTTCCGAGCAGGTTCGTTCGCTGGCGGGCCACGCCGCGGATGAACGCGATCCCCACCGCCAGACCGGCCGCGCCGGCGAGGAAGTTCTGCGCCGTGAGCCCGAACGCCTGGCTGAAGTAGCTCAGGGTCGTCTCTCCGCTATACGCCTGCCACGTCGTGGTGGTTGCAAAGCTGATCGCTGTGTTCATGGCGAGGTCGGGAGCGACGGGTCCAGGCCGGTACGCCGGGTCGAAGCCGTGAAAGATCGGCTGAAGACGCAGCACCGTGTAGAGCAGCAACGTGCCGCCGAGGCCGAGCGCGACGAAGGATGACGCATATCGCTTCCAGTCCATCTCGGCTTCCGGATGGACTCCGGCAAGACGGTAGATGACGCGTTCGAGAGGGCGCAATACGGGGTCGAACCACGTGGGTTCACCGCCGAAGACGCGCGCGAGATAGCCGCCGACCGGTTTGACGAGCAGCGTGACGATCAGCAGGAATACGGCGTATTGAAGCACGCTCGCCGTCGTCATGGCCTTCCCTCGCGATATGGCCGGCTACTCGGCCCCACCCTACTACATGTCACGGTCCCCCGTGCGTGGCGAGACAGTCAGCCGTCGTCGGGCGCGCAGAAGTACCAGGTCAGCATAAGCACCAGCACAACGCAGGATCCGGAAGCGACAAGGGCCTTGGCGCGCGCATGACCTGGGCGGCCTTCATGTCCTACGTACCCTGCCCCCTCAGCCTCTGAGCACGCGCAGCATGAGTCCGAGCATGATGAGGAACGGCACCATGATGGCGGCGAACGCCGCCCAGCTGAGTCGCCGGGCGGTTGGCCCGCTCAGGCGAGCAGCCCCGCCTCGTACCCCGCGCTCGCTCCACATCAGAATTCCCGTCAGGGTGAAGAACGCGAGGCTGGCGCCGACGAACAGCACATCCACCAGCAGCTCCATCAGCGATCCTCAGTGAGAGCGTAGGCGCCGTCACGAAAAGAGCGCGTTAAGAATCGCCGGCGGACGTAAACGTCCTGTCAACGGTCGGATCGCTACATTCCGTTGATATCCCGAGGCCATGGTTTGATGTCCGTTTTATCGACCAAGCGATTGAATGGGTGTGGGCACACACGCCCGTAAGGAGGAGCAACGTGAGCGTGAAGAATGGGCGGTTGTCGAGGCGCAACCGTGCGAAACATCGCCGGCGGGCCCGAGCGGCCGGGGAGGTACTTGCGGCGTCGCGGTACCCGCGCCCCGTTCCGCCGATCGTGTTCATGGCAATTCCGGCGCCGGTGACGCCGACGATTCTGGGTGAAGATCCCGACGGTCACCGGCCTTCAGGGCGGAGTGCGGCATGAGCGGCGAGCCTCCACAACGCCGTCCCGCGTGGCGATGGCTCTGGGTGGCCGTCATCGCAGCCATCGGGACGCTCGTCGTGGCTGAAGCCACCGTCCTGCCGGCCGGGATTCGCAGCGCCGTCGAGTTCGCCGCCGCCCTCGCAGCGATCACCTCCGCGCTGGTCTGGGTGCACGCCAACCGTGAGGCACTCACACGTGCCGACCTTCGTGGATGAGACACTCGTTCGCCGTCACCGTCCTGGGCGGCGCCGTCGTCATGTTCCTACTGTCGCTGGTGGTGTACGCGCGCCGCTCTTTAGTAGAGCCGCCGCAACCACACCGGCCCGACCACAGTCGTGAGGATGATCATCAAAACCACAGCGGCGTAGAGCTCGGCGCTGATCACCCTGTCCGTCAGGCCGATGGCCGCGAAGATCAGGCCCACCTCGCCCCGCGGCACCATACCCACACCAACGGGCAAGCGACGTACATCCGGCAGATAGACCCCGAGCCCCGCGACAAGCTTCGACGCGACCGCGACGAGCGTTAGGAGCACGGCGAAGACGAGGGTGCCGCGCGGCGATAGCGGGTCGAGATGCGCGATCTGCACGTGCATGCCGATCGTCACGAAGAAGATCGGGACGAACAGATCGGCGACCGGCTTGATCCGTTCCACGATGTGCGCGCCACGCTCAGTTTTCGCGAGAACCAGGCCCGCCGCGAACGCCCCGACCAGCGCCGCCAAGCCGCTGCGTTCCGCGAGCACGGCCAGCACCGTACAGAACAGGACAGACCACACGATCAGACTTCCCCGCACCTGCATGCGATCCACCCAGCGCACGAAGAACGGCGCCAGGCGCACACCGATGGCGATCGCGGCCGTGAGAAAGCACACCGCCCCGACAAGCAGCGTGACGAGGTTCCACAGGGACACGCGACCCGTTCGCGCGAGACCCGATACGACCGACAGCGTGACGAGTCCGAGAACGTCGTCGACGACTGCGGCGCCGAGCACCACATGTGCGGTCGGATCGTTCGTTTTCTCGAGCTCCGCGACGACGCGTGCCGTGACGCCGACGCTCGTGGCCGTCAGCGCTGCGCCGATGAACACAGCTCCCAGCTGGCTCAATCCCCACCAGCGGGCCAGCGCGAAGCCGAGCAGAAACGGTGAGACGACGCCGACGAGCGCGACGACGAGCGACTGCAGGCCGGAACGCAGCAGGCGGTCGAGGTCGGACTCGAGGCCGATCTCGAACAGCAGAATGACGACGCCGATCGCCGCCAGGCCGTCCAGGAACGAGGATGGCGTCACTACGGCGAGCACGCTGGGGCCGATCAAGAAACCCGCAAACAGCTCGCCGACGAGGGCGGTCTGCCCGAGCCGCTGCGTGGCCTCGCCGCCGAGCTTGGCGGCCACCCACACGACGACGAGCGAAAAGAGAAGCGGGGAGGATTCCATGGCGCCGCGCGGCGCAGGAGCTCCGCGCGCGAGTGGGATTAGATCACGGTCTGCGCGAAAGCGTCAGGCGCCGACGAACATCGGCACCGGACAGGCGCGGAGCACGGCGCGCGTCACCGATGTCGCGAACAAATCACGCAGCGGATGATCGCGATGCGCGCCGAGCACGACCAGGCGCGGCTTCCGGCTGGCGATCTCTTCGAGCAGAACGTCGGCGGCCCCGGCAGACGAGGCGACCGTGTGGACGCGATACGGCACGCTGCGAGCGGCCAAAAAGTCGCCGGCTGCGCGAGCGATCATCCGCGCCTCGACGGTCTCGCGGTGAATCGTAAGGACATCCAGCGTGTCGCCGGCGGCCAGTCCGAGCAGCGCGAAGAGCTGCAGCGTGCGCGCCGCCTCGCGACCACCGCCGTACGCCACGAGGATGCCGGTGCCTTCGGGAAGTGTCTTCGGCACCACGACCATCGGGCGGGGGCTGCTGCGTACCACCTGCGCCAGCGTTGCGTCGCGATTCTCTGACGTCTCGAACTTGAAATGGGTCTCGCGGCCGAGCATCACGACATCGGCACGCTGCGCCTCCCAGAGGATCCGCTCGGCCGGATCGCCGACCTCTTCCAAGATTTCGGCACGCGCTCCGGCCGCCGTGGAGCGCGCCTTGAAATCGGCGAGGATACCCGCCACGCGCTGGTGCGCGTCCGCCAGGCGCGCATCGTCGCGAGCCTTCTTGTAGGCGCCAGCGCCGAGCGGTACGGGCTCCGGGCGGCGGATCCCAACATCATCGACGATACCGAGCCCGAGCAGCCGCGCATTGAAGCGCCGTCTCCAGTCCAGCGCCAGCGTGGTGGCCGCGAAGCTGCAGGGTGAGCCATCGAGCGCGACAAGGATCGACGAGAGCATTTATCCCCCACCTCCCGTCTCCATCGAACCCCAGTGCGCGGTCAAAAAACTGTTAAAGCTTGCGCAGTCCACGTCAAGGAAGGGTTCGATCGGTTGCGCTACGACGTCTTGACACCATCCGGCACATCTTTGACGGCGCGTTAGCGCCAGCGCGCAGTCCAATGAAGGCGGACTGGTGACACCATGGAGCCTCATCTGATCGAAAGGCGTCCGAGCTGGTGGCTGCTCTATTCCATCGCCGCCGTCATGGTGATGCTGGTAGCCCTCGTTGAAACGTCGGTCGACAACGAAGGAGCGCGTATGACACTCGAGATCGTCGTCGTCATTGCGATCTTCGCGCTCATGCTGCGTTGGATTCGCGCCAATCGCGGTCGCATCGAGCTCTCGGAAGCGGCCCAGACCCGGAAACCAGCGGTCGAAACCGCCCTCGGCAATGGCCACGTTTCACGGGCTGACACGCGCACCGTCCGGAGTTCGCGGCGCCGGCCGCCGCTCGGTGGACGCCGGCCGGCGTAGACCGATCCGGTCCGAGCAGCCTCGCGGTGCGCCTACGCCATTCGCCGCGACAGTGCGACAGCGACATGGCGCCCCGCCATCAAGACGCCCCGTCCGAGCGTAGCCAGGTAGGGAGCCCACGCCACGACGTAGAAGATGACCATGCCGGTTCTTATCGACGCGGCCGGCGCCGACGCCGCCGCGCGCGGCGTCCTGGAAATCGGGGCGACCCTGCATGGCGGCGCCCCGTGCCCGACAGTGGATGACACCGCGGGCCGTATGGAGCCTGCTCTTCTGCGGTGAGTTGTCTGCCGCACGTTCCACAGCGGGTCACAGCACTCCTCCTCTATCGACTACGCATCAATGAGACGCCGCCGGGCATCAAGGCGTCCGCAATTCGACGGCCGACGGCATCAACGACGCGTCAACGCGCGTGGATCCGCGGGTCGCAGTCGTGTCACCAGATCTTGATGACTCAGGCCGCCGGATTGATGCGCCATTGAGGTCCGCGGCGCTACAAGGACAGTGGGCGTGTTGTACGCCCGGAAGGAGGAGGATTCACGTGGGCAGGAAACCGGCCGAGAGAACGACGGCGGCGTCGGCCGCAACGCGAAATACGCTGGGGTTCGAGGCCACCGTGCCTTGCGGCGCCTGTGGGGCGCCATCACGGCGCTCGCACAAGCGGTTCCGCGTGTGCAGGAACGGGCACACGTTCACGAAGAAGAGCGACCAGCAGTGACGCGGCGGCTGCCCGCCCATGCCAGATCGAGAGGCCAGCGCCGCGGCGGCCGCGCTATAGAGCCGCCGCGGTGCGGGCTTGGAGCGGTAAACTCTTCGAAGCATGGCGGACCGACGGCCCGACCCGGATGAACTGCTCATTCGCCTCACGGAACAGGAGGCCCGCCGCGCGCGCGGCAAGCTGAAGGTGTTCTTTGGGGCCGCCGCGGGCGTCGGCAAGACGTATGCGATGCTCGAAGCGGCGCGGGCCCAGCGCGCCGCCGGCATCGACGTGGTCGCGGGCATCGTCGAGACGCACCACCGCGCCGAGACTGAAGCCCTCCTGGAGGGTCTCGAGATCCTGCCGCGCCGCCGCGTGGAATACCGCGGTACCGTGCTCGAAGAATTCGACCTGGACGCCGCGGTCGCTCGCCACCCCGCCCTGCTGCTCGTCGATGAGCTCGCGCACACGAACGCGCCGGAGAGCCGTCACGCCAAGCGATGGCAGGACGTGGTCGAACTGCTCGAGGCCGGGATCGATGTATACACCACGCTGAACGTGCAGCACCTCGAGTCGCTCAACGACGTCGTCGCGAAGATCACCGGCATCGTCGTGCGCGAGACCGTGCCCGACTCCGTGCTCGAGCTCGCCGACGAGGTCGAGCTGGTGGACCTGCCCGCCGAGGACCTGCGCCGACGCCTCAAGGAGGGCAAGGTCTACGTCGCTCACCAGGCGGCCGAGGCCGTGGAGCATTTCTTCCGCGAAGGCAACCTCAATGCGCTCCGTGAGCTGGCCCTGCGGCATACGGCCGAGCGCGTCGACGCCAAGATGCAGCGTTACCGCCGCGAGCACGCGATCGACACCGTGTGGCCGGTCGCCGAGCGCGTGCTGGTCTGCATCGGCCCGAGCCCGATGTCGGCGCGCCTGGTGCGCGCGGGCCGGCGGCTGGCCGCGCAGCTCGAGGCGCCCTGGGTCGTGGCGTATGTCGAGACGCCTGCCCATCGCAATCTCGGCCCCGAGGACCGTGCCAGAGTTCTCGAGACGCTGCGACTCGCCGAGAGCCTCGGCGCCGAGACGGTGACGCTGACCGGCACGCGGATGAGCGACGAGATTCTCGCCTACGCGCGCTCCCGCAACGTGAGCAAGCTCGTCATCGGCAAGCCCACGCGCGGGTTCTGGCAGCGCGTGTTCCTCGGCTCCATCGTCGACACGCTCGTTCGCGGCAGCGGCGAGATCGACGTCTACGTGATCAGCGGCGACGGCACGCCGGCGCCGACCCGGCGGCGCCGGGTGCGTCCACCCGCCGGCGGTCCGCTGCCCTACGCGGCCGCGCTCGGAGCCGTGCTGTCGTCTACGCTGGCCGCCTGGCTGATGTTCCCGAGCTTCGAGCTCTCGAACATCATCATGGTCTATCTGCTCGGCGTCGTGATGGTCTCACTTCGGTTCGGCCGCGTCGCTTCGGCGCTGGCGTCGGTGCTCAGCGTGGCGGCGTTCGACTTCTTCTTCGTGCCGCCGTACTTCACCTTCGCCGTCAGCGACTCGCAGTATCTGATCACCTTCCTGGTGATGCTCATCGTGGCCCTGGTCATCAGCGGCCTGACGGTACGCACGCGCGACCAGGCCGAGGGCGCGCGCGCCCAGGAGCGCCGCACGGCGACGCTGTACTCGCTGAGCCGTGAGCTGGCCGCCTCGCGCGGGCTCGACAGCCTGCTGGATGTCGCGCTCCGCCACCTGCTCGAGGTCTTCGGCGGCCGCATCGTCATCCTCATGCCGGACGCCAACGGGCGCCTGCAGCAGCGCGCCGGCCAGCTCGCGCCGTTCAATATGGACACGAGCGACTTCGCGGTCGCGCAGTGGGCCTTCGAGCACCGCGCGGCCGCGGGCGCCGGCACCGACAACGTGCCCGGCGCGCAGATGCGCTTCGAGCCGCTCGCGGCCTCGCGCGGCGTCGTCGGCGTGGTCGGCATGCGTCCGGCCGAGCCGCATGCCTTCGACGCGCCGGAGCAGGAGCACCTGCTGGAGACGTTCGTGAGCCTCGTCGCCGTGGCCGTGGACCGCGCGCTCCTCGCGGACGAGGCGCAGGCCGCCCAGGTCCGCGCCGAAGCCGAGCGCGTGCGCAACGCGCTGCTGAGCGCGGTCTCGCACGACCTGCGAACACCGCTGACCGCCATCACCGGCGCGGCGAGCGCTGCGCTGGACGGCGACACGCGGATCGACGACGTGACACGCCGCGAATTGCTCGAGTCGATTCGCGACGAGGCCGAGCGTCTGAATCGTCTGGTCAACAATCTTCTCGACGTCACCCGCCTGGAGTCGGGGAGCTTGCAGCTCCGGCGCGAGTGGATTCCGGTCGAAGAGCTCGTCGGCGTCGCGCTGGCCCGGCTCGCCAAGCCGCTCAGCGATCGCAAGGTCACGACGCGGCTGCCCGAGGACCTGCCGCCCGTGTACGTCGATGGTCTGCTGATGGAGCAGGTGTTCATCAACCTGCTCGAGAACGCGACGAAGCACACGCCGGCCGGTCAGCCGATCGACGTGGAGGCGCGGCGCGAGGGCGACGAGGTGATCGTCGAGGTCGCGGATCGAGGGCCGGGCCTGCCCAAGGGCGACGAGCGGAAGATCTTCGAAAAATTCTTCGGGGTGGGGACGGGCGGCGGCGCCGGCCTCGGGCTCACCATCTGCCGCGCCATCGTCGAGGCCCACGGCGGTCACATCGCAGGCCAGAACCGTCCGGGCGGCGGCGCCATCTTTCGGTTCGCGCTTCCCGCGGGCGAGCCTCCGCGTCTCCCCGAGGGAGGCAATGGCTGACGCGCGGCCGGATCCCTCGATCGTCGTCATCGACGACGAGCCGCAGATTCGTCGATTCCTGCGCGCGGCGCTGGCGGGCCAGGGCTATCGGGTGCACGAGGCGTCGACAGGCGCCGATGGTCTCGTGGAGGTCGCGAGCCGTCAGCCCGACGTCGTCATCCTCGACCTCGGCCTGCCGGACGTGGACGGGCTCGACGTCATTCGAAAAGTCCGCGAGTGGAGCGCGGTGCCGGTGATCGTGCTCTCCGCGCGCGGCCAGGAAGCCGACAAGGTCGCGGCCCTCGACGCGGGCGCCGACGACTATCTGAGCAAGCCGTTCAGCGTCGGTGAGCTGATGGCGCGCATGCGCGTGGCGCTGCGTCACCGCGCGCGCGTCTCGGATGGCGCGCTGGAGTCCGTGTTCAGCGTCGGTGAGCTGCACGTGGATCTCGCGGCGCGCCGCGTGACGGTCGGCGGCGCCCAGGTGCACCTCACGCCGATCGAGTACCGACTGCTCGTCGCGCTCGTGCACCACGCCGGCAAGGTCATCACGCACCGCCAGCTGCTCAGCGAAGTGTGGGGGCCCAACGCCACGGAGCAGGCGCACTATCTGCGCGTGTACATGGCGCACCTGCGCCGAAAGCTCGAGGCGGACGCCGCGCGACCGCGCTATCTGCTGACCGAGGCCGGTGTGGGCTATCGACTGGCCGCGGAGTAACGCCGGGTACAATGCTGGGGTGAAGCTGCGCCGTCTGCTGTTCGCCGCGCTCCTGGCCGTCTGCTTCGACGTCGCGGTGCCGCTGGAGACCAGCGTCCACGGCGGTCTCGTCTGGGAGGACGACGAAGAAGAGGCCGTCCGCGCTGACCAGCGCCGTGCGTCGCCCGCGGCCGCCGAGCGTGCGCCGGCGCCCGGCCGCGACGCCATCGCCGTGCGCGCCAGGCTCACCGCGCGCCGCCGCTCACCGCGTCCGGTGCGGCGCGTGCGCGTGGCTCGCGTCGTTCACCCCACCGTCCCGCCGCCGCGACCGGCCGCGACCGAAGACCACTAGCCGTTCTCCGCGCTCCACGTGTCCCGAACCGCCGGCGGACTGCGTCTGCCCGCCGGCCCAACGGCGCATGTTGCTCGCAAGGAGAACGGAATGTCCGTCAACAACGTTCAGGGGCTCGCCATCGCCATTGCGCTGCTCGTCGTCGGGCGTGCGCTGGTGGCGGTTTTTCAATACCTGTTCGGAGCCGGCCAGTGACCGCGCTGGTGGC
>Ga0075418_10010931_pt1 | contig 10147 bp, 3 predicted proteins | sample SoiMetdeltSBSDD2_FD_81776 | JGI IMG/M metagenome (GOLD analysis project Ga0075418, IMG submission 81776) | Bulk soil microbial communities from a Populus tree surrounding site in Tennessee, USA - Soil MetaG P. deltoides SBSDD2 | ecosystem: Environmental > Terrestrial > Soil > Tree plantation...
AGGCTTGAGATAGATCAAGGTCTTTGCGACGGTCGTGCCGGAACGTCACCCGCCTCAGGGCGAATTGAGGATTAGAAGTTTTGGCAGTTGCGGCGTGGGAGTGCGGTCTGTTTGGTTTCTATCAATGACAAAGGGTGGATCAATTTGGGCCGCTCAACTGCTCGCCGAGCCATCCGCTTCGCTATCGGCTCCAAATGGCGCAAATTGATGTGGTGGTGGGTTAATTCAGGGTAGGCGTATGGGCCGTTATATCGACGAAATCCTGCAACCCGGCGAAAGGGTGCTGTATTCGACCAACGAGCACTGGATGTTCTTTCTGCCGGCAATCGCGGCGTGGATCGTGGCGGTCGCATTTTTGGTGCTGTGGCGCTTAGTCACTGCCGACGCGCTGATGTTGGTTTGCTTGGCATTGGCGGCGGTCGCTGGGCTTGCGGCCCTGTACTGGACGGCGACGGCTTGGTTCCACCGCTGGACCACCGAGACCGACGTCACCAACATGCGGGTCGTCCACAAGACCGGTTTCATCAAGCGGCGGACCTTCGAGATGAGCCTCGACAAAGTCGAGAGCGTCGACGTCAATCAGAGCATTCTTGGCCGCCTTATGAACTACGGCGACCTCACCATTCAGGGCGTCGGAGAGGGCACGCAAACCATTTCCACCATTGCCTCGCCGCTCGCGTTTCGCAACGCCATCACGACAAGACCGGTTGGCACGTAAATCACGGCATGGTGTGACGACGACCCCTCAAACAAAAAGCATGCTTCACGTCGAAATTTCCCTCCTCCGGTGGGGGTGTCCGTAACGTCCCTACCTGCCCCTTGATCCTGCCCCTGGAGTGCGGTGGTCGTTGGGTCCAAACGCAGGCGCCAGTTTGGCAGAGTGATGAGCCGAAGCCGGATGCTGGCCGCAGTCTCGACCGCATTGTCACGTCCGGAACTGGATCGAATCAATCGTCCGCCCTGCATTCGGAAAAAGGCACGCCCGTCCCGGCGTTTAGACCAGAACGGCAAGAGAATTATAACAAAAGTGGTTGCGGGGACGGGATTTGAACCCATAACCTTCAGGTAATGAGCAATCCATCTTCGAATGTGAGGTAGTCCGTCCGGAGACTTGAGGCCGGATTGCAGAGTTTTTTGAGCATGAGGTGGATTGAGGCGAGACGTAAGAAATGGAGCTAAGAACTGGAGCTAAAGCTTCTAAGCTCATCAAAGATTGTACGAATTTCTTGATTCGGCGCAACACACGGAGATACGTATCCAGGAACCCCAGCCAGACTCGGTGGTTCCATCAACAGTTTGATCCGAACGGGCTTTTCGCCGCAGACGATGAATCTGGAGAACCATCTTGGACCACACTCGTGGACCATGTGACAAGCCCACAATTGAGCTCCGACACGTTGATCGGCAGCCAGCTCAAGTCAGGTTCAAGACACCGCGACGCGATGGCAAACCCAGCCTATCCAACCCCGCCCATCCGATGCGACTTGGTTGTCGGGAATGCTTCAAAATCGGCGGGTCCGTTGCTCGCCAGTTCGGCGATTGCCCTGCAATCTAACCTGAAATCATTCCTGGAGACGGAATACGCCTCATGAAGAAGATCGGATTTCTCTCCTTCGGTCATTGGAGTCCATCGCCACAATCACAGACCCGTTCAGCCGCCGACACGCTCCTGCAATCCATCGACCTTGCGGTTGCCGCCGAGCAATTAGGCGCGGACGGCGCATACTTTCGAGTCCATCACTTTGCCCGCCAGCTCGCTTCACCTTTCCCTCTTCTTGCTGCGGTCGCGGCCAAGACCAGCCGCATTGAGATCGGGACCGCCGTCATCGATATGCGTTACGAGAACCCGCTTTATATGGTCGAGGACGGTGGCGCGGCCGATTTGATATCGGGTGGACGGCTTCAGCTCGGCATCAGCAGGGGGTCACCCGAGCAGGTGATTGATGGCTGGCGCTACTTCGGCTTTCAGCCAGCAGAAGGCGAGAGCGACGCTGACATGGGGCGGCGTCACGCCGAGGTTTTCCTCGACCTGCTCCGCGGCCAGGGTTTCGCACAGCCAAATCCGCGTCCCATGTTTCCGAATCCGCCGGGCCTTCTCCGTCTCGAACCCCACTCAGCAGGCCTGCGCGAGCGCATTTGGTGGGGCGCCAGCTCCAATGCAACTGCGGTCTGGGCGGCAAAGCTCGGCATGAATTTGCAGAGCTCTACCCTCAAGAACGACGAGACCGGAGAGGCTTTCCACATCCAGCAGGCCGCTCAGATCCGGGCTTTCCGTGCGGCCTGGAAGGAGGCCGGCCATACGCGCGAGCCCCGGGTGTCGGTGAGCCGCAGCATCTTCGCGCTGATCGACGATCAAGACCGAGCCTATTTCGGACATGAGCGTGAGGGCGAGGACCAGGTAGGGTTCATCGACGAGAGGACCCGGGCGATATTCGGCCGAAGCTATGCCGCTGAGCCGGACGTACTCATCGAGCAGCTCAAGGCGGATGAAGCAATCGCCGAGGCTGACACGTTACTTCTAACCGTCCCCAACCAATTGGGTGTTGCCTACAACGCGCATGTGATCGAGGCCATTCTTACTCATGTCGCTCCCGCCCTCGGCTGGCGCTGAGGGCCGTATGATCGAGGTATTCCTTGCTCACGGAGGCGACGTCGACGACGCAAATCGGCATTTCACTCCCAAATAGCAGTCATTGGGATCGACGGGGCACGCTCGGGATCGTCCCGATCAAGATGATTGGCACGAAGGATTTGTCCGGATCGTAACCCGGCTTGGGGTTGAGGTTTGGCACGATCGATTGGGGCCCCATCGAGGTGCCGATCAATGTGTATCCATCCGGTGCTGCGCGCGCCACCGCCTGAGTTCCGATCGTTCCTGTCGCGCCCGACAATCAGCCGTATGGTGGATGTTCCGCATGCAGAGCTCCGGCCGCTCAAACGTGCGGCAGGGTGGGCAACGTCTTGCAAGGCGCTTGGGTCGTGGGAGGATCTCTCGATCGATGTGAGCATCTTTCTCGGCAGTGTTGACCAATGCCTGATCCGCACGTCACGGGGTTGACGGCGCTCCGAACGTCGCGCTGACAATTGCGCATGACAAAACCTACGCGAGTCATTGCTGCATTCTAACCCTGCCCTTCTCGCTCGCACTTGCGCAGATTAGCACCTGTATCAAGTGCGACAGGTGTTGGAGTACAAAAGACGATCTCCATCTGGTCGCGTCGCCTCTGAGTTGCTGAAATGCTGCAAGCAGACCTCTGCTGCATGCAGGAGCCGGCAATCGGCCTTTGCATTCGAATGTGCTCCGCATCGGCTCGCGACGTGGCAAGTTGACGGAATTCCGGCAAGTGATACGTTTTGAACGCGCCTGGCATAGCCAATTGAAACAGGCGCCGGAATAATGGCGTGAGGGTCAGGCCCGTTGTGTCACGCGTCGCACTCTTGTTCTACCCTTCATAACCGGCACGCGCGAATAGAGCGATCTGCCAACGGCGGGCATTGCCGCAATGGGGCGGCTTCAGGGGCTAATGCGGAGCAACCGGGCGAGCCTCCTTCGGCTCGGGACAGACGTTCGGCCGCGCATGGTCTAGCGACATGAACCTTTCATCGTTTTTGGGCGCAGGCTGGGCCCATGGTCCGCAGCTCCTGTGTGACGAGGAAGGAATTCTGTTGTGCCGTGCCTGCCGTGAAAGCATCGACGGCGAGCGCAAGATCGTGCTGGCCGTGCTCCCGGCAGCGGAGCATCCAAGTCCGCAAAGCCTTGATCGCCTCGCACACGAGTTCGGGCTAAAGGACGCGTTGGACAGCGCCTGGGCAGCGAAGCCGCTGGAGCTTCTGCAGGATCGCACCCCGACCATTCTTGTGCTTGAAGATTTCGGCGGCGAGCCGCTCACCTGGCTGATGGACACGCCCATGGAGATGGGAGACTTCCTGCGCTTCGCCATCCGGATCGCTGGAACATTGGGCAAGGTCCATCAGTGCGGTCTCGTGCACAAGGACGTCAAACCGGCAAACATCCTGGTGGATCGCGCCAAAACAAGCGTGCGGCTCACCGGCTTCGGCTTTGCGTCGCGGCGGCCACGTGAACGACAGTCTCCGGCGCCCCCCGAATCGATCGCCGGTACGCTCGCCTATATGGCGCCCGAGCAGACCGGGCGCATGAACCGCTCGATCGACTCCCGCAGCGACCTGTATTCGCTCGGTGTCACGCTCTACCAGATGCTCACCGGCTCGCTTCCCTTCACCGCGACCGATCCGATGGAGTGGGTGCACTGCCATATCGCCCGAAAGCCGGCACCGCCAAGCGACCGGTTGGAGAATGTCCCACCCACGGTGTCCCGGATCATCATGAAGCTGCTCGCCAAGATGGCCGAGGAGCGTTACCAGACCGCGGCCGGCGCCGAGAGGGACCTGCGGCGCTGTCTTGCCGAATGGGAGCTTCAGCACCGCATCGACGATTTCCCGCCCGGCCAGCACGACGCACCCGACCGGCTGCTGATCCCCGAGAAGCTGTACGGGAGGGCGCGCGAGGTCGAGACCTTGCTCGCCTCCTTCGGCCGCATCGTCGGGAGCGGCGTGCCGGAATTGGTGCTGGTCTCGGGATACTCCGGCATCGGCAAATCCTCGGTCGTCAACGAACTGCACAAGGCGCAGGTCCCGTCCGGCGGCCTCTTCGCATCGGGTAAATTCGACCAGCACAAGCGCGATGTCCCATATGCGACGCTCGCGCAGGCGTTCCAGAGTCTCATCCGGCCGCTGCTTGGCAAGCGCGATACGGAGCTGAGCGGTTGGCGCCGCGACTTTCTGGAGGCGTTCGGCCGAAATGGACAGTTGATCGTCGACCTGGTTCCCGAACTCAAGCTCATCATCGGCGAACAACGGCCGGTGCCGGAGCTTCCACCGCAGCAGGCGCAAAGCCGTTTTCAGGAGGTGTTGAAGCGGTTCATCGGCGTATTCGCCCGCCCCGAACATCCGCTGGTGATGTTTCTCGACGATCTCCAATGGCTCGATGCGGCGACGCTCGATCTGCTGGAGGATCTGTTAACGAGGTCGGATCTGAAGCACCTGATGCTGATCGGCGCCTATCGGAACAACGAGGTTGATGCCGCTCATCCACTGACGCGCATGCTCGACGTCATCAGGTCCGCGGGCGGAACGGTCACGGAGATCACGCTTGCGCCGCTCGGCCGGGAGCATCTCGGGCAGTTGCTTGCGGACGCGCTTCGCTGCGAGCCGAAGCGGGCGGCGCCGTTCTCGCAGATGGTGCTCGAGAAGACCGGCGGCAATCCGTTCTTCGCCATTCAGTTCATGTTTTCGCTCGCCGAAGAAGGATTGCTCGCCTTCGACCACGACGCCGCATGCTGGTCCTGGGATCTCGATCGTATTCATGCCAAGCGATATACCGACAACGTCGTGGACCTCATGCTCGGGAAGCTTGCCCGGCTACCGGCCGCGACGCAGACCGCCCTGCAGCAGATGGCCTGTTTCGGCAACATCACTGAGGCCGCGATGCTGTCGATTGTCCTTGGAATTCCGGAGGAGCAGGTCCACGCAGCCCTGTGGCCGTCCGTTCGTCAGGAACTGGTCGAGCCCCAGGCCGGCGCCTACCGGTTCGTCCACGACCGCTTCCAGGAGGCGGCCTACGCGCTGATCCCCGAGGACGAACGGCCGGCAGCCCATCTGCGGATCGGCCGACTGCTCGCGGCGCGGACGGCACCGGAGGCAATTGAGGAAAACGTCTTCGAAATCGTGAGCCAGCTCAATCGCGGCGCCGCCTTGATCACCGCGACGGAGGAGCGGGAGAAGCTGGCCGGGCTGAACCTGTTGGCCGGCCGGCGCGCCAAGGCGGCGACGGCCTTTGCCGTGGCGCTCGCCCACTTCAGCGCCGGCGAGGCGATGCTGGCTGAGGACCGCTGGGAGCGGCAATACGCGCTCAGCTTCGCGCTGGCGTCGCAACGTGCGGAGTGCGAATTCCTGACCGGCGAGCATGCGGCCGCGAAAGCGCGCCTTGCCGAGCTGGCGGGCCGTGCCGCCACCCTTCCCGATCTGGCCGCCGTCACTCGACTGCAGATGGAGCCAAACGACCGCGACGTCGAAATTGGCCTCGCCTATCTGCGCCGCGTCGGCATCGTGTGGCCGGCGCAACCCACATCGGAGGAGGTCGCGCAGGAATATGAGCGGATGTGGCGGCACATCGGTGAGTGCCCGGTCGAGGCCCTGCTGGACCTGCCCCGGATGACCGATCCAATCGCATGCGGCACCATGGACGTCCTCACCGTGCTGGTGTCGCCCGCCTGGTTCATCGACGAGAACCTGCGCCGCCTCATCATTGCGCGCATGACGAATCTGAGCCTGGAGTTCGGCAACTCCGATGCGTCGTGCCTCGCCTATATCGTGCTTGGCACCGTGCTTGGGCCCGACTTTGGCGACTACGAGGCGGGGTATCGCTTCGCCCAGCTCGGGCTCGATCTGGTTGAAAAGCACGGACTGGACCGCTTCAAAGCCCGCGTCTATCTGGGCTTCGGCAGCTGGACGCGGCATGTCCGCACCGGCCGGCCGCTGTTGCGGCGGGCCTTCGACGCGGCGCAGCAGGCCGGCGACTTCAACTATGCGAGCTTTACCCGCCACCACCTCGTGACGCATCTTCTCGCCTGCGGCGATCCGCTCGCCGAGGTGCAGCGGGAGGCGGAGGCCGGCATCGACTTCGCGCACCGGGCGCAGGTTGACCTCGCCGTCGACAGAATCACCGGGCAGCTCCAGCTGATCCGCACGCTGCGCGGCCTGACGCCCAAGTTTGGCAGCTTCGATGACGCCGATTTCAGCGAGGAGCAGTTCGAACGTCGTCTGGAGGCGGACCCGCAGCTGGTGCACGCCGCCTACTGGTATTGGATCCGCAAGCTGCAGGCGCGCGTCCTTGCTGACGATCCGACCGCCCTCGCGGCGTCGGCGAAGGCGAGCGAGCTGCTGTGGACGTCGAAGGCGCTGTTCGACCGGGTGGAGCTGCATTTTTATGCCGCGCTGGCGCAGGCCGCTCTCGGCGATTCAGTATCTGCCGCCGAGCGTACCCGGCGTCTCGATGCCCTGGTAGCCCACCACCGCCAGCTTCAGCAATGGGCCGACATCTGCCCGGAGGATTTTGCGGACCGCGCCGCGCTCATCGAGGCGGAGATCGCGCGCACTGCAGGCCGCGAGCTCGATGCGATGCGCTGCTACGATCAGGCCATCGGCGCGGCGCGCGCGAACGGCTTTGTCCATAACGAGGCGATCGCCAACGAGTTGGCCGGGCGCTTCTACGCAGCGCGCGGGTTCGAGAAGATCGCCTATGCCTATCTGCGCGACGCGCACTATGGATATCTTCGGTGGGGCGCCGATGCCAAGGTGAGGCAGCTCGAGCGTCTTTACCCGCGGCTGCACGTGGCGGACGACGGTGGCGCCGCCGGAAAGGCGAGCGAGTCGGTCCAGCAACTGGACGTCACCACCGTGGTCAAGGCGTCGCAGGCCGTATCCAGCGAGATCGAGCTGCCGAGGCTCATCGAGACGTTGATGAAAATCGCGCTGCAAAACGCCGGCGCGGATCGCGGCTTGCTGATCCTGTCACGCCACGACGACTTCCGGATCGAGGCGGAAGGCCAGTTGAGCGACGACGAGTTCGCGGTCGCGATGCGCCAGGCGCCTGTTTCCGGTCCCGATTGTCCAGAGGCGCTGCTGCGCTATGTCATTCGCACGCAAAAGACCCTCATCGTCGATGACGCGTCGCAACCCGACCCGCTCTGCGATGCGGATTATATGAATCGCCGGCATCCCAGATCGATCCTCTGCCTGCCGCTGATGAAGCAGGCCAAGCTGACCGGATTGCTCTATTTCGAGAATACCCTGGCCACGCACGCCTTCACGCCGGACCGGGTCGCGGTGCTGGAGATGTTGGCGGCTCAGGCCGCGATTTCGCTTGAGAACACCCTGCTCTACCGCGATCTGCAGGAACGCGAGGCCCGCATCCGACGGCTCGTCGATTCCAACATCATCGGAATCCTGTTCTGGGACGCAGACGGCAACATCAGCTACGCCAACGACGCCTTCCTGAGCATGACCGGCTACTCGAGGCAGGAACTGATGTCCGGAGCGGTCAGCTGGAAGGACATGACGCCGCCGGACTACGAAACTGGCGACGCACAACGGCTCGATCAACTTCGCTTGTCGGGAGAGGTCGCGCCCCGCGAGAAGGAGTTCTTCAGAAAGGACGGCTGCCGGATTCCCGTGCTGATCGGCTCGGCCGCGGTGGCGGGATCTCCTGATCAAAGCATCTCCTTCGTGCTGGATCTCACCGCGCGAAAGCAGGCGGAAGCCGAAGCGCTCGAGAGCGAGCGGCGCTATCAGGAAATGCAGCTTGAGCTGGCGCACGCGAACCGGGTCGCAACCATGGGTCAGCTGACCTCCTCGATCGCCCATGAGGTCAGCCAGCCTATCAGCGCTGTCGCTATCAGCGCCGCCGCGGCCCTGAACTGGCTCCGCCGGAAGCCGCCTGATCTCGAAGAAGCGCGAACTTCACTTGAGGCAATCGTCAAGGATGCGCATCGCAGCAGCGAAGTGATTGGCCGCCTTCGTGCACTCTTCAAGAAGGCGCCGACGCACAAGGAGCACTTCGATCTCAACGAGGCGGTCGATGAGGTGGTTGTCCTGACCGGTAACGAGGCGCTCAAAGATGGGATTTCGGTGAAGACGCAACTGGCGGATGGTTTGCGGTTCATCGAGGGCGATCGTGTGCAGTTACAACAGGTTTTGCTCAATCTCGTTGTCAACGCGATCCAGGCCATGGCCTCCATCGCTGATGGGGCGCGAGACTTGCTCATTACCACCGCCCCGGCCGGATCGGACTCCGTGCTGGTCCAGGTTGCCGATTCCGGGCCCGGACTCGATCCACAGATGCTCGAGCAAGTTTTCGATCCATATTACACGACTAAGCCCCACGGCATGGGCATGGGCCTGACAATCTGTCGTTCAATTATCGAGGCCCACAACGGACGCTTGTGGGCGAGCGCCAACCAGCCCTGCGGAGCCGTCTTTCAGTTCACGTTACCAGCGGATCCGGACGGCGGAGCCTGACCAGGCTTGGGATGCGCCAGCTCGCTGCCGAAACTACCAGTCGACCTGATCGACCGACTGTAAATCTGCTTTCTGTCAATTCGCGGACAAGTGAATCACATTCCATGATGCCGGCTTCAGCGTCGCCCGCATCCGCGTGCCATTCATGATGACGCCCTTCAACGGCTCCGGCTTCACCCGCCCCATCGCATCCCCAGTGTTGGTCGCCTGGAGATCATCGTGGCGCAATTCGAGCGCCTCGCTCACGGCGAGCCGGCCAAAGCTCCGCGCCTCGAGGTTCACCTCCATCTCCTGCGTCAAATCGCGGTTGAGCATGAAGAGCGAAAGGCTGCCGGCTTCTCCCGCAACGGCCGCGATCTTGAGATACGGCACGTTCGGCACCGGAAAGGTGAAGTCGTGGACGCCGCGGGGATCGAAATAGGATGAATCGTAGGCATCCGACTCGACCTGGGTGCGCAGAACCTTGCCACGACCAAGACGGCTCATATGCGCGAACGGAAAGAAGATGGTCTGGCGCCAGGCGGCGCCGCCCGTCTCGGTCATGATCGGCGCGATCGCGTTCACGAGCTGCGCAAGACAGGCCGCTCTGACCCGATCGGCGTGATTGAGCAGCGAAATGCAGGCGCCGCCGAAGGCGAGCGCGTCCTCCATGGTGTAGATTTCCTCCAGGATCGGCGGCGCCACCGGCCACCCTTCTTTGACCCGGTCGGCCCGGTTGCGACGGGTTCGATACCAGACATTCCACTCATCGAAGCTCAGCATCATGCGTTTGGTGGAGCGGCGCTTCGCCGCCACCGCGTCTGCGAGGGCGACCACCTCGTCGATGAAGCGGTCCATCAGGTCGGGGCTGGCGAGGAAAGACGCCGTGTCCTGCCTGTAGTTGTTGAGATAGGTATGGAGCGAAATATACTCGGCATGATCGAAGGTGTGCTCGATCACGATGTCTTCCCACTGGCCGAATGTCGTCATGTTTCGCCCGGACGAACCGCACGCCGCAAGCTCAATGGTTGGATCCACCCACCGCATCATCTTGGCGGCTTCGCGCGCCACC
>Ga0075418_10010935_pt1 | contig 10144 bp, 12 predicted proteins | sample SoiMetdeltSBSDD2_FD_81776 | JGI IMG/M metagenome (GOLD analysis project Ga0075418, IMG submission 81776) | Bulk soil microbial communities from a Populus tree surrounding site in Tennessee, USA - Soil MetaG P. deltoides SBSDD2 | ecosystem: Environmental > Terrestrial > Soil > Tree plantation...
ATTCACAACATGATCTGCCACACCATATTCCTGGCAACCAGCGAGGGCTGCCGCCTCGCCGAGCGGCTCGGCATTTCACCGGAGACTGCCATCGCCGTGATCAATTCGGGCAACGCGCGCAGCTTCGTCAGCGAGCAGCGATTTCCCGACCACGTTGTTTCACGCACCTTCGACGGCCGTTCGAGAACGGCCAACCTCGCCAAGGACCTGGGGATGGCCGCGGACCTGGCACGGCAAGCTGGACAGCCCAGCCCCTATAGTGCGCTGGCTGCGGATATTCTGGAGCGGGCGATGCAGCAGGGCCTGGGAGAGCAAGATTTCACGACCCTCTATCAGCATCTCGAGCAGATCATACCACACGGTGGACAGCTTGCTTGACCGCCCTAGAATTGCGGCCTTTGATGTGGTCGGCAAAGCCCAAGGAACAAGATGCTTTTCGGGGAGGAGTTCATGCGGCAGACTTGGAGAACGCAGCGACGCCGACTGATAGCGGGCACCGTCGGGCTCGCCATGGGGATCATTTGCCTCGCCGACCGGGCCGATAGCCAGGCCATGACGGAAGTCACCTTCATCGTCGTGAATAACCTGTTCAGCACGCCGGCCTTCGTTGCCGTCGAGAACGGCTATTGGACGGCGCAGGGCCTCAATGTGAAGATTAAGCTCACCTCGAGCGGCCGGCAGGTCACACAAAGCCTCCAGGCGGGTGAGGCGCAGTTCGGCCACGCGGCGCTCTCCACCACCACGGCGTCCGCGCGCGCGAGCGGCAACATGCTCAAAGGCGTGATGCCCTATTACAATGCCGGTGACCACATCGCCAAGGCGGGCGGGCGCGCCATCATCGCCCGCAAGGACCGCGGCATCGATCCCAACAATCCGAAGTCGATGGAAGGCAAGAAGATCGGCTACCTCAAGGGCAGCACTAACGATGTCTATATGCGCCAATGGTTCAAGCGCGAGCAGCTCGACATCTCCAAATCCGAACTCGTCAACCTGCCGGTCGAGAACATGCCGATCACGCTGGTGCAGGGTCAGGTCGACGCGGTCGTGCCGTGGGAGCCCTACACCGCGCAGGTGCTGCGCGAGCTCGGGCCAAACGCCGCCGTGGTCAGCCGCGGCGAAGCGAGCCTCGTGACGGATATCATCGGCGTGGTCGCGCACGAGAATTGGATCGGCAAGAACTACGATCTCATTGAAAAGTTCTCGATCGGCATCGCCCAGGCCGCACAGTTCATTCGCCAGGACCCCAAAGGCGCGGCCGAGATCGATACCCGCTACCTCGACGGTCTCAACGTCGGCGACGCAATCGAAGGGCTTAAGTTCCTGCAATGGGACCCGCGCATCTCCGTGTGCACATCCGAGGGCCTCGTCAGGACCGGGAACGACATGGTCAAGGACGGCCTCATCAAGATGAGCAAGCCGTTCACAGCGGAGGACTTCTATGACGATACCGTGCTCAAGCGCGTGATGGAGAAGTATCCGCAGTTCTTCTCCGATCTGCCGCCGCTGCCCAAGAACCTCGACGAGTGCAAAGGCAAGCTGAGCTGATGACTTGTGCCGGGCCGAAGTGGCGAGCTGCGCACTGGATCACTCGTGCGGAACACTACCATGGCGGAGCGTGACACGCCGTCGGAGGCCAAGATCGTCGTTTCCGGCTTCCGACACTTCTTCGAAACTGCCGATGGCCCAGTGCAGGCGACCGACCATGTCGACCTCGCCATCCGGGCAGGCGAATTCGTCACGCTGGTGGGACCCAGCGGCTGCGGCAAGACCACCCTGCTCAAGGCGCTGGCCGGCTTCATCAGACCCAGCGAAGGGAACATTCTTTATGAGGGCAGACCGGTGCGGGGGCCCGGCCGCGAGCGCGGCGTCGTGTTTCAGGAGCTCGCCATCCTGCCGTGGCGCACGGTGCGCCGCAATATCGGCCACGGGCTCGAGATCGCTCGCGTGCCACGCGCCGAGCGCGAACGCACCGTTGCCCGCCTCATTGAACTCACCGGACTAACCGGCTTCGAGGAGCGCTACCCGCACGAGCTGTCGGGCGGCATGCGCCAGCGCGTGGCCGTGGCGCGCACCTGGGCGGCCAACCCCGACGTCATCCTGATGGACGAGCCGTTCGCGGCGGTCGACGCGATGACGCGGCTGACGCTGCAGGAGGAGCTGGTGCGGCTCTGCGCGGCGACGGCCAAGACTGTGTTCTTCATCACCCACAGCGTCGACGAGGCCGTGTTCCTCGGCGACCGGGTGCTGGTGATGACCCGCCGCCCTGGGCGGATCAAGGCGGTGATCGACGTGCCAGGGCGGGCCGCAGGCCGCGACTGGGAATCCTTCAAGGTCGATGCCGCGATGCAGGCCATCGCCGAGCAGGTGCTCCGCCTCGTGCGACAGGAGCGCGGCGCCGCGGCGCCGCCCACTGCCGCCGCTCTCGCCGCGGGGACGCGCGCATGAGCGCATCGGCGGCACGCTCGGCCCCGGCGCGCTTGCGCGAGCATCGAAAGGGACTGGCCGCCGGGAGGCCACTGCGCAACCTCAAGATCCTGCTGCCATTCGCAGTGTTGGTGGCGGCCTGGTGGGCGATCTATCTGAGCGTCGACTTCTCTCCGCAAGTGCTGGTTTCGCCGCTCGCCGTATGGCGCGCCTTCGCGCACCTTGTCAGCCATGGCGTGATGGCGGAGTACGCCAGCACCAGCTTGCGCATGATCGGGTTCGCCGCCCTGCTCTCGCTCCTCGTCGGCGTGCCGATGGGCTTCGCGGTGGGCATCAACCGGTACGCGGCGCACGCCCTGGACGGCTTCTTGCGCTTCCTGCAAGGCATTTCCGGCATCGCTTGGCTGCCGCTCGCCATCATCTGGTTCGGGTTCACCCACACCACGACGCTCGTCATCGTCATCTACACACTAATTGTGCCGATCGTCTTTAACACCATGATCGGCGTGCGCGCCATTCCGGAAGCCTACACGCTGGCGCTGCGTTCACTCGGGGCTTCGCGGCTGCGGCTGGTGAAGGACGTCTATCTGCCGGGCGCGCTGCCCAGCATCGTCGTCGGGCTGCGCCTCGGCATGGGGTACGGCTGGCGCGCGCTGATCGCCGCCGAGATGCTGGTGCGCAAGGGCGGACTGGGCGACCTCATCTTCGGCGCGCGCACCTTTGGCCAGATCGACCGCATCATCACGGGCATGATTGTGATCGGCTGTCTCTATATCGTGGTCGACCGCCTGATCATACAGCCGATCGAGAACCTCACCATTGCACGGTGGGGAGTGCTGCGCCAATGAGCATGGCCAAGGCGAGCAACCGCTCCTCCGCGCGCCGAGCCCTGGATCAGGTGGCATGGCGATTGCTGCCCCTTGTGCCGTTTGCGCTAGTGCTCGCGGCCTGGATCGCTTACTGGACCATCGCGCGCCCGCCGCCCGCGACGCTACCGGCGGTGCCGGATGTCGCCGCCGCCTTGTGGGAGCTGGCGGCCAAGGGCGAGCTTGCGACGCATGTCGCAGCGAGCCTTTGGCGTCTGCTGCTCGGCGTCCTGCTCGGCGCCATCAGTGGCGTCATCGGCGGCTTCATCGTCGGCCTCAACCGGTCCGTGTCGGAGTTCATTAGCCCCCTCGTCGTATTCTTTAATGCCATCTCCGGCATCGTCTGGCTGCCGCTGGTAATCGGCTGGCTTGGCATAGGCACGGCGCTGGCCGTGTTCCTGATCTGGAACACCGTATTCTTCATCGTCTTCCAGAACACCGTGCTCGGCGTGCAGCTCGTCCCGCAGGTTTACGAGCAGGGCGTGCAGGCGCTGGGCGGCGGACGCTGGGAGACGATCCGCACTGTTATTCTCCCTGGCGCGCTGCCCTATATTCTGACTGGCCTTCGCTCGGGTCTCGGGTTTGGCTGGCGGGCGCTGATCGCCGCCGAGCTGGTCGGCGCCACCACCGGGCTGGGGCAGATGATCTTCGGCGCCACCGAATATCACCGCTCCGACATCATCATCGGCGGCTGCCTGATCATCGGCGTCATCGCCATTGCCATGGACCGCTGGCTGCTGTTGCCGATTGAGCAGCGCACCATCGAACGCTGGGGTCTGGTGTTCGATGCCAGGAAGGAAGAGTAAGCCGTGAGCGACATGCAATCCGCACGGCGCGACCTCTCGTGCCCCACCCTGCCAGGGCCCGACGTGCGCAAGATCATCGCTGGCGTGCTGCTGATCGTCCTGGTCCTGTTCGGGCAGCAGCTCTACGGCCGTGTGACAGCGGCCGGCCGCCTCAATCCGGCGCTGCAGGGTGCGACGGGCCCGCGCAACGTCATCGTAGTGCTCGACTTCATTCCCGATCGCTTTCACAACGAGCGGGTGGCCGAGTACGGCGTGTTCGCCGGACGCGACGGCACGCTCAACCGCATCAGGTTGCGCAATGTTAGCCCCGACAGCCTCGCCCGCCTGGCGGCCGTCGCCTGGGTCGCGCGCATAGAACCTTTGCCATGAAAAATTGAACTTGCCGGAGATGCAGCATGGTTCCCTTCGACAAGCAGGTCGTCACCGTCATTCGCCATGGCAAGGTCGGGACCGACACAACCCGCTGCGGGCTGGCTTTCGGCATCAGCGACAAGACCTTCGAGGGCGCCAATGCTGCCACGGGGCGCACGATGGTGCCGGGCGCCGGGCCCAACCCGGCGCACTATCATACCGCAACGACGTGTGCTGGCACATCATATCCAGCAGGACCTAGCTGATTCAGCAAAAGAGCAATGGCAGCGACCGCATAGAGGTCATCCTGGAAGCCGGCGATTTCGTCTACCTCCCGAGCGGGGCTAATCATGACTGAAGAGGCCTCGCTGCTGTTCAGCCACAGTGGCGTCCCGAACAAGGTGACGTTTGGCAATGTCTGGCTCCCTGAAATGCACGACGCGTTCGTGGCGCCGCGACCGTGATTGCAGTCTCTCAGTTGCCGAGGCCTGCGACAGCGGCGCGGAACGCGGCCACGTCGATCTCTTCCGCCGATACCACCGCGACACCGTCTCGCCGGAGCTGCTCGAGGCACAGGGCATCCTCGGCAATGGCGAATTGGCGCTGGGCGGCTGTCGCTTTCGCCGACGCTGCCAGCAGGGCCGACTGTGTAGCGGGCGCCAGTGCCTCAAACCAGGCCCGGTTGGCAAGCAGCAGCGCGACACCATGGAAGTGGGATGTCAGGCTGAGGTGCTTGTGCGTGTGGTGCAGCCCAAAATTCATGGTATTCGTCAATGGGTTCTCTTGCGCGTCGACCTCTTGCGTCTCGACCGCGCGGACCAGGTCTTTCACGTCGAATACCATCGGCGTAAACCCCATGGCGCCGAGCACTCTTTGATACATGGCATTGTCGAGCGTACGGATGCGCATGCCGCGGCAGTCGCCGGGATGGCGGATTGGCCGCAACCGATTGGAGATGTGACGGAACCCGTTGTCCCAGAAGCCGAGCACGCGGTATCCGGTATGCCTGGCCACGTCACCCGCGAGCCGGGACCCGAGATCGCCATCGAGCTCCGCGTAGATGCGAGCGCGATCGACAACGCTGAAGGGCTTATCGAAGCAGCCGAGCGCGGCGACGCGGCCAACTAGGTAGCTCGACGCGAAGTAGCACACCTCGATCGCACCCTCCTCCACCATCGACAGGAGGTCGGTCGCGCGATGGCCCCTCTCGGTCACGCTACGGATAACCTCGACCTGCCGGTGCATCCCGGGAGAACCCGAGAGCCCGGCGGCAAGATGCCGGAGGGCTCGCGTCAGGATCGAGGTTTCCGCCTGGTATCCCCCCATTCTCAGCGTCGTCGACGGCATTCGGCTGGCCCTCGGTCGTGATCGGCGCGGACGTGATCGCCTTCGTTTTTGTTGAGCTAGATCGCGAAATTCATTCTATGATCTCTTTTTGGGTGATGACGATGGGGTCATTCCGCTGCGTCGCCGTTGTGGATACCTCGATTGGCGCTTTCGCTCGACGCGCAGTTCACGAACGGTGCCACGTTTGGCGGCCGACTGCTGGCCTGGCCGCGATCTGCTCGCCGCTTGACCGGGCCGACCCGTTCACCCCGTCCCCAACACACTCGCAGTCAGGAGTTCCTTCAGCCACGCCAATCGCGCTCTCCCTGTCGTGCGTTGCTCCGGCGTCTCGACGATAAAGTCGTCGTGCGCAGGGTCGGCCGACAACGCTTCCTCTTCCTGTGCAGCCATCCGCTCCAAATGCTGAAGATAGAGCCGGATCTCCTCAGCGCTAAAGATGCTCCGGATCTCCGCCACAAATCGCGGCAGCTCGCGCGCGAACTCGGGCCGCCCAACCGCCGTTTCCGCATAGGTCATCAGCTTCTCGCCGATCAGGTATTCCAGAGCGGAAATCACGCCATGCTGCTCTCGGACCTCACGTGCCGCTTCACACTGGTCCTTCCAGATGTCCTGAAACCTGCAGAATTCAATAGGTTAGCAGGACGCCCGTTGCAAGCTCTGCCGAACCAAGCACAACAGCGCAGCATCGAATCCCCGCAAGCTTTTGGAACGAACCTACTGCTTTTTGCCATCGCACAGAGCGAACGGCGTAATCAATCGCAAGGCAGCTACGAGCCCACGGTTACCATGGGCGGCACACTGTGATCCGTATCACATCGCCGATGCTGCGTTTGAAATACAGTTTTGCACATGGTGGATACATAGCCGGTTGCGATCCGCTGGGGGTGCGGTCATGGACAATGTACGGGCTGCGTTATTGCTGCAGGGCGAGTTCAATCGAGAGGCCCTACTCGTTTTCACTTTGATCATTGCCGCCTGGGCATTGGCACGGCCAACCACGATCCGTGATTCCGACAACCGACGGTTGCCGCCCAATCTAACGGCTCGCCTGATCATCGTTCTCTTATACGCGCTTATCTATGCCGGGTTGGTTGCGGCCTTCGTTTTTGCCAAACCCTTCGTCATGAAAACGCTGAATGTTCTGCCAGACCAGATCGAAAATGCTTTTAAGAGCCTGGAGAAACAGGGACCTCTGCTGGCCGTCATGGCACTGGTTGGCCTGCATTCTCTCGCGCCCTTCCGCGAGGCCGAGCGAGCCTTCATCATTTGGATCCACAGTGTCCGGCACTTGCACGGCGATGTGAATACCTTAATCGCCCACTTTCAAACATGCGCGTTCACACCGTCCGAAGTGGAGTATCAGAAGAACCTCGACGAGCTCGCCCGGCACAATATTATTGTCACCGATACGCGCGGCATCGATCTGCCAAGCGTTCACACCTGGCGCAAGCTGACGACCATGTTGCGCTGCCTGCGCGAATGGAACAAAGACCGGCGGCGCGTCTTGAGCGACGTCCAGATGGAGATGCTGGAGGAGGTGGACAAGGCGCACGCACGTAAGACCCGCCTGGCAACAGAGATCCTGCGGCTGCTCAAGCACGTCTCCAGCGGTAAAGGCACCGCCGAGATCCTCAACCAACTATCGGCCCTGCTGGCCGCCACTTCACACTCCGACCGAAGTTCGGTTGCTGGCGTCGAGGCGCAGCTTAAGGCTCTGCTCGGCGGAGGAGTATCGTCACAGGACGCTACCAGTGTGCACTTGAGCTCGAGCGAGCTACAGGGCTTCCTGTCGCAGATTGATGGCTACTTCCAGGTCGAGTATCAGATCCTCCTGCGACAGGCGGCGGAGCTCACAGCATTGTCAATCGTCTATGCGGGCGACATGGCGCCCGAACGCCTGCGCGAGCTGAAGAAGGTTGGCTTCCAGGGTCTTGGCCGTATCGAACCAGTGAGTTTCGATCGCATTCTGTGGCTGTTCCTTGTCATTAGCATCGGGGGTTTCGCGATCTTCTATCTGCTTCGCTACCAGCAGCTAAAGGACCTGCCGGGGGCCAATCGCACTGGCCTCATCCTGGGCCTCGGCATCTTTTCGGTCACGATGGCGCTGTCCACGTTGATCGGCGCCGCGTTTGGCTCCAGCAAACGCTACGTGCATGCACAGCACACGCCCTGGGGCGCATATGTCACGGCGGGCCTAATCTCGATGGCGCTGTTCGAGACCGCACACGCAGTGCGCATACTGATGACGGCGCCGGAGGGCATCGGCTCGGCACCTGGTGATGTGCTCCCGCTCTATAAGCAGGTACCCTGGGCAGTTATCCCTTTCCTGTTGACTATCGGAATCTGTTGGTTGGCGCGGTTGGATCGCTGGCTCACGCCCCGAACGTTCCTGCCGACTCAGACGGCGCAGGCGGTCTGGGAAAGGTGCTTGGACGGAGCGATGCTCGCGGCCTTGATGTTCATTGCCTATTCAAGCGCCGTCGGCCTGCACGAGGTGCTGAGCATCGACCTACCAGGCTCGCTAAAATCTGCCCCTTACGATCCTAAGATTCTCCTCCCCATGATGCTGTTCGGCTTCCTGATTGGCGTGGTTGCTGTGCGAGATTCAAGGCATGCGGGCCGGGCGACAATCGTTGAACGCGCCGATCGGAGGGACGCGCCTCTCGAGGATTTGCCCGAACGTGTACGCTGGCCGGTGCGCAACCCCCTTGCCGGACAGCCGGCGGAGTGATCAGCGCTCAGGGCGCGGAAACGGCTACAGTCCACTTTCATGGCGCACGATCCTGACGGATCCATCACATCGCTACGGTTCTCCACGTGAAAGAGCAGCGACGATCTGAGATAGGCGTGTCCGGCCCAGGTCATGTGGGCTTCATCACACTGACCGTACAACAGCCGCAGCAGCATCCAAATTCATCAGCGCCTCATCCCGCCCCGTCGTAGCAATCATGAAGACCGCGCGATCGACGCCGGCATCGCGATACCGCTTCAGACGCTCCTCATCTTGGGGCGCTGCGAAGACGCTCATAGGCACCTCGTCTGGATTGCGGCCGGCTTCCGCCGCCATCTGCCGGAACCGCGGCAGGATGTCGAGTGCGTCAAGACCGCGGCCGCCGATTGGCATCCAGCCGTCCCCGTACGCGATCGCGCGTTTGGCTCCGTGCGGAAACTCACCGCCGACGAGGATCGGCGGATGCGGTTTCTGTACCGGTTTTGGCCAGGCCCATAGCGGATCGAAGTTGACGTGCTGGCCATGGTACTCGGCGACGTCGGTTGCCCAGATCGCCTTCATCGCCTCCACGCGCTCCCGCATGAGCGAAAAACGCGTCCTGAAGTCGGTGCCATGGTTTGCCATCTCCTCGGCATTCCAACCGCCGCCGATGCCGAAGACAAGCCGGCCACCGCTCAGGCAATCGATCGTGGCGACGTTCTTAGCCAAGTGGATCGGATCGCGCTCGACCACGAGGCAAATCCCGGTCGCGAGTTTTATCCGCTTGGTCGCTACGGCAGCCGCCGATAGTGCCATGAACGGATCGAGCGTCTGCTTGTAGACTTCGGGGAGGTTGGGTCCGCCAGGCCACGGCGACTTGCGGCTTGTTGGGATATGCGTGTGCTCCGGAAACCACAGCGACTCGAAGCCGCGCTCTTCGACGACTTGGCCAAGATCACTTGGCGTGATGCTGTAGTCGGTCGGAAACATCGCGATCCCGAACTTCATCATGTCACCTCTTTCTCAATCATTCACGCCCGGCAGATCATTCGTCGCTCTTTATTACGCGGTGAAGCCAAGCAAGGCCTCCCCGTCACCCAAGCCGGGGTCTCGTAAACGTCGCCTTCTTCGATCCGCCGAGGCGCTCGACCTTCCAAGCCGGAAGATGCGAGCTGTTCGCCTGCCCTCACCTTGATGTCGAAAGTCGTCACCGCGTCATCCCCGGGAGCGATCTTCGAGTTGTGCTTGGGCATGGTCGATGACTCTAAGGGCCAGCATGCCGGCTACCCGACAAGCGTGCATCAGCACAACGTATCCGAACACGGCAATAATCCCTTCAGAGACCAACGGGCTGCCAAGACCTATTGAGGCCCACTTCCAGACCGGCCAAACGAAATTTGCAGCTTCATAGACTGTGCCTACGACGGCGACGAGCGCCCAGGCCTGCAGCGGTCGTCCAAGTAGGCCACGTAATGCCTCGCTCACGGGCCCGTAAGTGCCGAGAACCAGTATCTCGACGAACTCGCCAACGGCCATGATGAGGGCCCCTAGCCCCACGAGACGAATCAATAGGTGTGTCCCAACCAGAGTTGCGATCGCTCCCAGAACTGAAATTGCCGCGAGCCCAAGCCAAACTGTCA
>Ga0075418_10010945_pt1 | contig 10136 bp, 13 predicted proteins | sample SoiMetdeltSBSDD2_FD_81776 | JGI IMG/M metagenome (GOLD analysis project Ga0075418, IMG submission 81776) | Bulk soil microbial communities from a Populus tree surrounding site in Tennessee, USA - Soil MetaG P. deltoides SBSDD2 | ecosystem: Environmental > Terrestrial > Soil > Tree plantation...
AGGGCAACCGTGGTGCCCGTGACATCGCTCAGCTGCGCCAGCGTCGTGGCGATGGCGATCGTCATGCCGATCATGCCGAACAGGTTGCCCCGGCGCGAGCTTTCAGGGCTCGACAGGCCCCTCAGCGCCATGATGAACAGCACACCCGAGACCAGATACAGCAGCGCGACGACATTAGGGGTCATGGGGCTCCTCAGTCGGCTGTCTGCGGCAGCTCAACGAACGTGATGGTGTTGCCAGAGGGGGCGTCGGCGTGCAGCAGCGTTCCACACCAAGCCTGGCGTGGCGGGCGGCCGTGCGTGGGAACGCTTTTGCGGGCGAGCTCGGCAGGCAACGTGACAGCGTTGTGTGTCGCCAGCGACAGGCCGGTAAAGGGCCCGACGAGATCCTGATCCTGCGCAGCGTCGCCGGCCGGCTCGAGCCGAATGCCCGGTCGGTCGCCGAGCATAGCGAAGTCGGGGAAGCTGTTGTCGATCCGGGCTAGACCGACAATGTCCTCATAAAACCTCGCCGCCGCGGGCAGGTCGTGCACCAAGACGCGGACCGTCGAGAGCTGCATGGCCGGTCTCACTTCTTCGGCTCTTTCTTCTTGTACATGGCCAGCATGCGCTGGGTGACGAGGAAGCCGCCGAAGATGTTCACAGAGGCCATGACCAGCGCCAGGAAGCCGAAGATCTTGGCGAGCAGGCTGCCCGAGGCGATGAGCGGCACCCCGACCGCGAGCAGGGCACCTACCACGATCACCGAGGAAATAGCGTTGGTGACGGACATGAGGGGGGTATGCAGCGCCGGCGTCACGCTCCACACCACGTAGTAGCCAACGAAGATCGCGATCACGAACACCATGAACTGGTAGACGAACGGGCTCACCTCGCCACCGCCGGCAGCCAGCGCCGGCTGCGCTTGCGTCATGGTGGCGAGAGTGATCGATGCTGCGATCGCCGCGCGCATTCTCATCTCACGCTCCCTTGGGTTGCAGGCTCGGGTGGACGATCTGGCCGTCCTTGGCGAGCAGCGTGCCTTTGATGATCTCGTCGTCCCAGTTGACCTTCAGAACCTTGTCTTTCTTGTCGATCATGGTCTCCAGGAAGGCGAGCAGGTTCTTGGCATAAAGGCTTGAAGCGTTGACCGGCACCTCGCCAGCCAGGTTGGTGGGTCCAAGGATCAGAACGCCGTTGTGCACCACCTGCTGGTCGGGCTGGGTGAGGTCCGTATTGCCGCCCCGCTCGGCCGCCAGGTCGACGATCACGGCGCCGGGCTTCATGCTCTCGATCATGGCCGTAGAGATGAGCTTGGGAGCCGGCCGCCCAGGGATCAGCGCAGTGGTGATCACAATGTCCTGGTTCTTGATGTGGGAAGCCACCAGCTCGGCTTGCTTCTTCTGGTAGTCGGCCGACATCGGCTTGGCGTAGCCGGTCGCGGTCTGCGCCTGCTTGAATTCCTCGTCCTCGACCGCAACGAACTTGGCGCCAAGCGAGGCAACCTGCTCCTTGGTGGCGGGGCGCACGTCGGTAGCCGAGACGATGGCGCCCAAGCGCCTTGCGGTGGCGATCGCCTGCAGGCCCGCCACTCCGACGCCCATGATGAAGGCCTTGGCCGCCGGCACCGTGCCGGCCGCCGTCATCATCATCGGCACCGCCTGTCCGAAATGGGCGGCGGCATCCACCACCGCCTTGTAGCCCGCCAGGTTGGCCTGGCTCGACAGTACGTCCATGGACTGCGCGCGCGAGATGCGCGGCATAAATTCCATCGCCATCAGCACCGAGCCGGTGCCAGCGAGCTGATCGAGACCGGGGCGATCATCGAAGGGCGAGAGCATGGCAACGGCGATGGCGCCGGGCTTGAGCGCCCTGAGCTCGTCAGGCGTCGGCCGGCGAACCTTGAGCAGGATGTCGGCGCCGGCCAGAGCCTCGGCGGCGCTTGGGGTAATCACCGCGCCCTGCGCCTTGAGCAGATCATCAGCGAAGCGTGAGCCCTTGCCGGCTCCTGCCTGCACTTTGACCGTGGCGCCGAGGGCGCTGAGCTTCTTGACCGTCTCCGGCGAGATAGCGACGCGCGGCTCGTCTTCGCGCTCCGCGGTAACGGCAATGGTGACCATATGGGCTTCCCCGCGGTGGCGGACAGGGCAACGCGCTACTTTCAGCCGTAGGCCGGCAACGGCCGAAAACGACGGCTAGGGAACGAGCGTCGCGAGGAAAATCAGCACGAGCACAACGAACACGATCATGCCTATGGTCCAGCGGATGAAGCGCTGATAGGTGCGCACGTGCTCGGCGTAGTCCATGGCGGGATGACCGCCTGACGTTTCGACAGCCATGAAGGTCCCCTCGGCGAAGTGGTATACCAGGGCGCCTTGGTATCGCAACGTCGGTGAACCATCAAGCGTCCGCGGTGTCTCGCCTGGCACTTTTGCTGGACTTTAGCGGGCGCCTTCTCTCCACCTCGCAGGCATGCTTGAATTGCCTATCAGCCCATTCACCACATCTATGAGCGGCAGGGAGCAAAACGTATGGACCTCGGCATGTCCAACAAGGTCAAACCGCTGGTCGAGAAGGTGCGCGCCATGGTGCGCGACGAGATCATCCCGCTCGAGGCCGAGTTCGAGGCCGAGATCGGTAAGGATGGCGACCGCTGGGCCCATACCAGGCGCCAGACCGAGATCATCGAGAGCCTGAAGGCCAAGGCACGCGAGCGAGGGCTGTGGAACTTCTGGCTGACGGCCTCCGACAAGGGCTACGGGCTCAGTACGGTCGAATATGCCTACCTCGCCGAGGAGATGGGCTGGTCGCGGCTGGCACCGGAGACCTTCAACTGCATGGCGCCCGACACCGGCAATATGGAGGTGCTGGAGCGGTACGGCTCGCCCGAGCACAAGGAGAAGTGGCTGAAGCCACTTCTGGAGGGCAAGATCCGCTCGGCCTACATTATGACCGAGCCGGGCGTTGCGTCCTCCGACGCCACCAACCTCGTCATGGACGCCAAGCTTGAAGGCGACGAGTGGGTCTTGAACGGCGAGAAGTGGTTTGCCTCCGGCGCCGGCGACCCACGCTGCAAGATCTACATCGTCATGGTCTGCACCGATCCGGACAGCGCGGACAAGCACAAGCGCCACTCGCAGATCCTGGTGCCGGCCGGCACGAACGGCGTGGAGGTGCTGCGCGGCATGAAGGTCTACGGCGATGACGATGCTCCGCACGGCCACATGCACATACGTTTCACCAATGTGCGGGTGGCGAAAGATAATTTGATCCTGGGGCGCGGCCGCGGCTTCGAGGTGGCGCAGGGCCGGCTGGGGCCGGGGCGCATCCATCACTGCATGCGGGCGATCGGCAATGCCGAGCGCGCGCTGGAGCTCATGTGCCGCCGCTCGCTGTCGCGCGAGGCGTTCGGCAAACCGCTGGCCCAGCTCGGTGCCAACTACGACATCATCGCCGAGAGCCGCATGAAGATCGAGATGGCGCGCCTGCTTTGTCTGAAGGCTGCCTATATGATGGATACGGTAAGCCCGCGCGAGGCGGCGCCATGGATCTCGCAGATCAAGGTGGTGGCGCCGAAGATTGCGCTGGAGATCACCGACGAGGCCGTGCAGATGCACGGCGCCATGGGCATTACGCAGGACGCACCGCTGGCCCATATGTGGACGCATTTGCGCACGTTGCGCCTCGCCGACGGCCCCGACGCGGTGCATCGCCGCCAGGTCGCCCGCGCGGAGTTGCGCCGCTACACAAACCAGAAGATTTGAACTGCTCCCTCTCCCCGGTTGCGGGGAGAGGGGTCGGCGTGAGGGGCAGCTGGCACGCATGTTGGCGCAAGCTTCTGCCCTCACCCACCCCTCTTTCCACGAAGAGGTGGGAAAAGGGAACCTGCAGAGGACGCGATGCCATGACCTCATTCGCGCACCAGGCAGCAAAGATCGATCTCGTGGCGCTGGCGCGCTACCTGGAGGCGCGGTTGCCGGGCTTCAAGGGGCCGATCGAGGCTGAGAAGACCGCGACCGGCCAGTCGAACCCGACCTTCCTGCTGTCCTCCCCAAGCGGCCGCTACGTGCTGCGCAAGAAGCCACCTGGCCAGCTCCTGAAGAGCGCGCACGCGGTCGACCGCGAATACCGCGTCATGCAGGGGCTGCAGGGCACACAGGTGCCCGTGCCGCGCATGCTTCATCTGTGCGAGGACGAGAGCGTGGTTGGCACCATGTTCTTCCTGATGCAATTCGTCGACGGCACCATCTTCTGGGATCCGGCGCTACCCGAGCTCAACAACACCCAGCGCGCCAAGGTCTATGACGAGGAGAACCGCGCGCTCGCCGCCCTGCATTCGGTCGATCCTGCCAAGGTGGGCCTTGCCGACTTCGGCAAGGCCGGCAGCTATTTCGCCCGCCAGCGCGACCGCTGGACCAGGCAGTACCGCGCGTCCGAGACCGAGCGCGTGGAGGACATGGAGACGCTGATCGCCTGGCTTGAGGGGAACGAGCCGCCCGACGACGGTCGCGTCTCGCTGGTGCACGGCGACTACCGCATCGACAACATGATCTTCGCCAAGGATGCCTCGCGCTTGCTGGCGGTTATCGACTGGGAGCTGTCGACGCTCGGGCACCCGTTCTCGGACCTCGCCTATCAGTGCATGCAGTGGCGCATGCCGAACGCCTCGGTGATCCGTGGACTAGGTGGCATCGATCGTGCCGCGCTCGGTATCCCAACCGAGGAGCAGTACGTCACCGGCTATGGTGAGCGCATGGGGCTGGCTCAGATCCCGCACTGGAATTTCTACCTCGCTTTCTCTTTCTTCCGCCTGGTCGCCATCCTGCAGGGCGTCAAAAAGCGCGGGCTCGACGGCAATGCCTCCAACCCCGAACGCGCCCGCCAGACCGGTGCAATGATCCCTATGCTGGCCCGCATGGGCGCGGAGGTGATCTGAGGACGCGACGCCAATGCCCCGCAAACCCGAGAGCATTCGCAAGCGCATTGAGTTCGATGCGGAGACCTGGCAGGCGCTGGCTGGGCTGGCCAGGGACCGCATGTCGAGCATTCAGGAACTGGCGGACGAGGCGTTCCGCGACCTGCTGAAGAAGCACAATCGTCCGACCACGCTCAAGGAGATGCTGAAGGCGAGCGTGCGCGCGCATCCCGCCAACGATCCGGCCAATCCGCGCAAGAAGGGGCGTGGTTAGGCAGAGCGATGGCAGCAGACTCTCCATGCGCGGCCATGCTTCCGGCGAGGGCAAGCCATAGGGCCAGACCACACGTTGACGGCCAAGCGCTGCGTGGTGACGGTGCGTGCCGCGCCTGCAGGCCAGACGCAGCAAGCGACTTGCAGGCTCTCGACGAACGGGGCGGGCGCAGATAAAGCCTCAGCTCATGCTCGACATTCTCAATCTGGCATTTCCGTTCTTCGGCCTGATCCTGATCGGCTTTGCCTGCGGCAAGCTGCGCAAAATTCCCGATGCTGGCCTCGCCTGGATGAACTTCTTCATTTTGTACGTGTCGCTGCCGGCCCTGTTCTTCCGCATCCTGTCCAAGACCCCGTTCGAGCAGCTGGCGCAGATCAACTTCGTCAAGGCGACGGTGCTGGCGACAGCGGGCGCATTCCTCCTGTCGTTCCTGATCGGGCTCGCCATCTCGCGCGGCCGCATGGCGGAGGCGACGCTGGCTGGCGTGGCCGGCGGCTTCGGAAACGTCGGCTACATGGGCCCGGGCCTGGCCCTCGCGACGCTCGGCCCGGAGGCCGCAGCGCCGGTTGCGCTGATCTTCTGCTTCGATGCGCTGCTGATCTTTGCTGTGACGCCGCTGCTGATGGCCTTCAGCGGCGCCTCCACGACTGGCTTCGGACGGGCGCTGCTCGATGTGGTGCGCAGCATCATATTCAACCCATTGTTGATCGCGGCCGCGATCGGGGTGCTGGCGGCCGCCTACCGTGTCGAACCGCCGGTTGCCGTCGAGCGCCTGCTGGCCTTCCTCTACACATCGGCGGCCCCCTGTGCGCTCTTTGCGCTCGGCGTTACGGTGGCGCTGCGGCCGATGCAGCGCCGGCCGCCCGAGGTGCCGCTGCTGTCAGCCGTCAAGCTGATCGTGCACCCCGCACTGGTGCTGATGCTGCTGCCGCTATTCGGCATCTTCAGCGAAACCTGGATCAGCACGGCGGTACTGATGGCGGCGCTGCCGCCGGCGCTGACGGCCTACGTGTTCGCGCGCCACTACAACATCTGGATCGAGCAGGCCTCCGGCGTCATCCTGTTTGGCACGCTGTTCTCGGTCGCCACGCTGATGGTGGTGATGGGGCTCGTGCAGTCGCACGCCCTGCCGCAGCTAATGCCGCGCTGGTAATTGCGTCCGCGTCAGGTGTGCGTCTTGGCGGGATCGAGGCCGCCCATGCGGCACACCTCGTCCCATTCCGCCGGCGTAACGGGCTGCACGGACAGCCGGGCGATGCGGGCGAGCGCCATGTCGGCGAGCTTGGGGTTGGCCTTGACCGCGGCTAGCGTAACCGGCTTGGGCACGTCCATCACCGCGCGCACGTCGACGCACTTCCACACGCCGGTGTCGTCGCTGGCGTCCTGATGCGCCAGCGCGCACACCTCGACGATGCCCACCACCTGCTTCTCGTCGCCGGTGTGATAGAAGAACGCCCGGTCGCCGAGCTGCATGGCCTGCATGTTGGAGCGGGCGCGGAAGTTGCGCACGCCGGTCCACGGCTCGCCCTTCCTGCCGCGGGCCTTCTGCATCTCCCAGGAGTGCTCGTCGGCTTCGGTCTTGAACAGCCAGTAGGAAGGCCCGGACTTGCGGCGAGACGCATCGACACTATCTGAACGGGATAATATCGCGGTTTTTCTGGGCATTAGGCGCGACTCCTAAGTCTCAGATGGAACCAAACTATCTCATTCCAGCTCACGCCAAGTCAGCGCTGCCGCGTGATGAGCGCGTGATGGAAAGGTCGGACTTAAACATCATCACGCGGCCTATGCGAGTGATGCATGGCTCAGCATACTGTGTCGGCTAACGAGCTGGCGATCAAGGCGTTGCAATGCCCCCAAGGCAAAGCACGCGTCGTGTACCATGTCGACGGTCATGGGAACGATGGGCTGAAGATCTACGTAGAAAGCTCGGGCACGAAGACCTGGTACTACCGAGCCCGCGTAGCCGGCAGCGACAGCAAGGACATGGCGCTCGGTCGCTGGCCTGACCTAAGCATCACCGAGGCGCGCAAACGCAAGAGCGCCATTGTCGTCTCAATCTCTGACGGCGAAGACCCATGGCGGAAGCGTGCCGAGGAGCGGCGCCGCAAGCCCGGCATCACACTCAATGACGCATTTGCTGAATGGTTGGAGACCGCCGCCGATCAGAAGCGCAGTCGCGACCAAGATAAGCTACGCTACGACATGAACATTCGCGGTGGACACCAATTCATCCTGGGCAAGTGGAAAGGACGGACGCACAAGACTGGAATTGATCACCTGCCCGTCGCCGAGATCACGAGGCTCGATATCAGCACCTGCTTGTCCGATGTGAGGAAGCGTTCGCCCTCACAGGGGCATCACGCCCTCGTGCTGCTCAGCACGATCTTCAAATGGGCGCGCGCCACGGGTTACGTGGATGTCAACCCGGCCGAGGGTCAACCCTTCTACCATCGCTCGCCTGCACGCGAACGCTACCTGAGCGAACGTGAGATCGCGGTGTTCTGGCATGGGCTGGAGGTCGACCCATACCTGATGCCGACCACTCGCATCTGCCTTCGGTTGCTGCTTCTGACAGGCGCACGACGCGATGACTGGGCCGAGGCGCAGGCGTCGGAATTGCAAGACGGTTGCCTTATCGTGCCCGCCGAACGCTACAAGGGCAAGCGCATCCACAGAATCCCCCTGTGTCCTGCGGTGCAAGAGCAAGTCGACGCGGCGCTCCGGATCGGTGGATCTTCACCCTGGCTGTTTCCAAGTCTTGGTGTATTCGGGTCGAGGTCGAAGTGTGGGCGCATGAATGCCAGCACCATCACGGAGTCGATGGCACGGCTGACGGCCCGGCTGCAAATCCCTCATGCGACGCCGCATACTTTGCGCCATACGGTTGGATCCCATCTCGATCGCATGGGCTACGGCCTGGAGGAGATCGGCTTGGCGCTTGGACACAAGGCCAAGGGCATCACAACACGCTACGTCCACGACGCGGATGGGCGCCGCGCAGCAGAGCGCCGACGCCCCATTCTCACAGCGTGGGAAGGTGAGGTACTGAGAATTGTCGGGTTGGCCACTTAGCCTGGGGGACTGGGGGTCGCGAGTTCAAATCTCCCCGCTCCGACCAATTAAATCAAATAGTTAGCTGGAATTGCGTGCTTTCGGATTTCATCGGACTCGGCGGTTTTTCTCGGCTGGCAGAGGAGCTTTATGGAGCTGAAACTCACTGCCGCTTGGACTTTCGGGACGCAACTCCTCGTCGGCACGCTTCCGCAATGACCACCGCATCTCGTCAGGCTCATAACCTGAAGGTCGTAGGTTCAAATCCTACCCCCGCAGCCATCATAAAGTTCATAAATTCTGGAGATTACGTATTTTACAGCCTGCCAGCTGAGCAAGCAATTTCTTGCCCCGGGTCCCCTACGGGTCCAGAACGTGCAAGGATCGCGGCTACATATGCACTTCGGGCTGAGCGTTCAGCACGAGCACCAGATTCCTAATCTGGGGGTCACAGGTTCAAATCCTGTCGGGGTCACCAGAGAAATCACCAGTAAAATTAACAAATTAATACCACTGATGCGTTACCGACACGCGCATTAAATTTCCTTCTTTTCGAGTTCCCTGGCAAATCCCTGGCAAATTCTGGCCCGCGAACCCTCGTTTTTTGAGGCTCTTGCACGCGCCGCCCAAATCACACGACCTTGCGCGCCTACCCAGCCTGGGAGATTGCGCAATGGGGAAGGAAAATCGGCTGTCGCTGTCTGAAGCCAAGGCCCTGGGACCCAATGGGAACTCCAGTACGCCCAGCACGAGTATGACTGCGCCATCGCTGCCCGCTTCCAAGACGCCACGCCGACAGAAGTCATCGCGATGTGGGAGAGCGGGAGGGCGCCTTAGGCATGCACATCCGATGCTCTGGCCCAATCAGCCACGCCAAAATTTGTGTGCGCAGACCGGGTGCTTCGGGATGTGCATTCTTAGTGCTTCGGAACACACACGCGCTGCCGGCGTTCAGCTTCAACAACTTAAGCTGGAGCAGCGCAATGGAGCCATACCGCTACGAACCTAACGCACCTCAGAAGTCGAGAATGGATCAGGCGACTGAAATGGGACAGGAAGCACTTGACCAAGTGTCGGAAGCCGCAACCGTTGTCCGCGACACCGTGAAGGAGCACCCGTTCACCACGCTGGCATTGGTGGGCGGCCTTGCATTCGCCGTCGGTGCTCTGTGGAAGCTACAGCGGTCAAGCAAGACCAGTCACGTGGATACGCTTATGGAACGTCTCTCTAGCCTACAACAGGAGCTGCCCAAGCGGTGGCGAGCGTAGTCGCTACTTAGGCAATGGCTGCACTGGAGGCGTGAGCCAGCCGCCCAGCCTTTTCCATTGCGGCTTCCTCGCGCTCGCTCTCGCTTCTCCTATCGATAGACGTGCCGTCCCATATGGTGACATGGGCAACCACCGCGCCGTCCTCGGTCTGTATCCCGATTTCATACTCGCCTCTGGCATGCTTCTCCAGGATCAGTTTTGCTTTGGACATTGCTCCTCCCGCATACTCAAACCCGCCCGTTCGGCGACTAGACCGCAGTTGCCGCCATCGTCAGCGTGACGGCCCCAGCCTGCCAGTCAGGTGTTCTTGATCTTCCTTCACGACGATTGCGCTTGGCACGCCGCCAGCAAAGGTAATTTCGCAACCCATTCCACCACGTTCCTTTTGGTATTGTCGCACTGTCGCGACATGATCGAGGTTCACGCGAATTTCGTCCCCATGAGAAGTCGTGCACCTAATCCACGTGGCCATGGCTTGCTCTCCAGATTTGGTTGATCGTCATTCCAGGGCAGTCACGATTGGAGGTTGGAACGTGGCCCGGTATGAGGTGGCTCCGCTTGTTCGGACAGATATTCCGCTTGGATAAGTGGATCGTCTGCCAGGGTTAGGCCGCCAAGCGGATTGGCGGCATGCTCTCATGCTCGAA
>Ga0075418_10010947_pt1 | contig 10136 bp, 8 predicted proteins | sample SoiMetdeltSBSDD2_FD_81776 | JGI IMG/M metagenome (GOLD analysis project Ga0075418, IMG submission 81776) | Bulk soil microbial communities from a Populus tree surrounding site in Tennessee, USA - Soil MetaG P. deltoides SBSDD2 | ecosystem: Environmental > Terrestrial > Soil > Tree plantation...
ATACACCACCAAAGACGTCGACAACCTCCCCATCACCCGCCATGACTTCCACCCCGAGTGGAACTACACAGTGCGACCCGGCGACACGCCGTAACCCACCCACATTAATTTTTCGCGGGCCCTTACGTCTATCCGGCTCGGACAAGAAACCGATCACTTCATTAGAGTCCAGGGGCTGCATCTCCACAACGGCGGCCCGGGACAAGACACCGGCAGCCGCTTCAGCCCGTGCATAGTCGCGTGCCCGGCAGGTAACCACCACCGGGCGATCGCTAGCAGCGAAGATCTCCACCTCCTTCAATGCGCGGACATGCAGGCCCACGAGGATCTCGTCTAGACCATCCAACACCGGCATCACCCACCACGCTGCGCATTCGCCCTCGCGCGTGCGCGGCTCCGCCGCCAGTCTCCGCGCCGTCGATTGCGGTATGCCGAAGTCCTCCGTCAACCGGCGGCAAACAAACTGTGCCACCGACTCCACAACGGGATTCCACGACGAAACACCCAACAACACCGGTACCGGCTCGCCCGTCAGTCGAACGTTCAGGAGCTGATCCACCAGCATCATGGCCAGGACACTCTTACCTGCACCTGGCTCGCCGATGATCACTAACTGTCGCCACGGCAACTCGCGTAATCGGGAAGCCACCTGACCCACATGACCAGTTAATGGCGTCTGATCCCAGTGAGCACCTGGCATCCCTGTCACAGCCGCCCGGCTGGCCCCGATATCCTCCGCCGTACGAAACCGCACATGAATCGGTATTGGACGATACAACCTCGTCCGCGACGGGCGTACACGAATCCGTTCGAGCATGATAGTCGCGAGATCAGACGCAACTTCCAATGGTGCGGCTTCTGACGCGTCGGCATCTCGGATCCAATCAAGCAGATTCGGTGCCAGCGCCCCAACCACAGCAGCTAACGCTGCTGACACGACGGTCCAGCCTACCTTCTGATCGGCCACCGACGCCCACACGGCAAGCGCAGCCAGGCATGAAAGCACCGCGGCAGAGAGGAACGACCGCCTGATCCACCGTTTTCGATCCGTTGTCACCGTTCCAACATAATGAAAGCGCAAAATGATCACCGCGGCCGCGACTATGACCTTCCACGAAGGCCAGTGATCGAGCAGCAACCCGCTCCTGGCAGCAGCGGAGGCATCCATCTGCACGAACGTCGTAGTACTGGCACCCAAACCGAAGTTGCCCCTCGGAGAACGCTGGCCAATTCAGATGACAGGGTCCATTTCGAGCAACGGCGTTCGGGCGGATCTTCAGTAGGCAACCTGGGATAGCAGGTCAGGCCCTAAGCCGAGGGTCCGAGGGCCCGAAGGGAAGTCCAGGCCGGACAGCTGCGCCCTGGCAATGACATCGATGTCCAGATGCAGATAGACCGGCGTGCGGCCGAGCCCGGCTCGCTGATGGCTCAGATGATCGCGGCCGGGTCAGGCCGCAGCCCGAGCGCATCCTCAATGACTCTGTCGAACAGCCCGAGTGTGCGGCCGGTCAGCATCGCCAGTGCCATGCCGCCGAGGTAACCGCTGGCCGTGATTGCGGGGGTATTGAAGTCGCCGTGAGCGTCCAGCCATAGCACGGCCAGATCGTGCTGGCGGCGCTGCATCCCGGCCACCACCGCCCGGGCGGTAGGGCAGTTGCCGGCGAACACCAGGGGCCTGGCTGTGCGCGTCACCGCGTCGGCGACGGCCTGATGCAGCAGGCTCATACGGGCAGGGACGGGGCCGGCCGGTAGAGCCGGGCAGATCGTCTCGGTCACACCGGTTGGGCTCGGGAAAGCCGGGATGTAGATGTACTCGTCGAGGTGCCAGGGCAGTGACGATCAGATCCCAGGCACCGGCGGTGCTGTGGTCAGCCATGAGGTGTCTTCGCTCGCGTGGTCAGGTTCTCGTTGCGGGTTGGACGAGTGACAAGACCAAAAAGCGCACCGGATAGAGATCGCGGAGCGCAGCGCCGCCCGCGCGAAACTGTCCGGTCACCGTTCCGTAAATGAGATTGGTAAGGGCGTCTGGATAGCGGGAGTCCATATGAGACGGAGGCTGAGAGCGCGATGACCGGTGGCGACGCTCAATTCTGGTCCGTGCCAGATTCCTGTCAACGGCCTCGGTCACCGACCCCTCAGCGGACAGCGATCGTTCGTCGGCGAGGCGCCAGTCGCTGTGTAGCCGAATCTGGGCCGAGCATGTAGTGGATCGCGGTGATCCGAACGGTCGTGGGAACGGTGCAGATCATCGTGAGAGACTGCAGCGTGGACTCGACACTTCTGCATGTCGCGGCCCGTCGTCACCTCATGACACGCTACGACGAACTCGTGCAGGCATACAACTGCCTGCCGAACCAGGCACGGGCGGCCGACGGCTATCACTACCTGCCCGAGGCTTATGAGATCTTTCCCCGGTACAACGTGGTGGAGGCGATCCTGGTCGAGGTTGAGCGGATGGATCCTGACCGGCTGCCTGAGCTCGAGGATGTGGGTCGGTTGTTGACCCGGGCAGCGTTAACCGCCCAGTCGCCGTTCACCCAGGAATCAGGTAACCAGGTGGAGAACCGGGCAATCGCTGATGAACGGGAACTTTTCCATGCCACGGTATTGCGGTGGCTCAGCGATGGCCTGAGCGATGGCCTGACCTCGACGGTGCAGCCGCTGCCCTACCGAAGGGTGCTCACCGACGCTGAAGCTACCGAGCGGCGGGCGGCCCTTGAGCGCATCTGGGGCCTGATCGGAAAGTCCTGGCATCCGATGATCACCCGTGACATCCCGCCCGGCAGTTTGATTGTCCGGGAAGAAGCGTTTTGGGATGGCCCTGGCATGGAACACGTCCATGCGGCATTGCGGGAAGCCGGCACTCGGCGCGTCACCGAGCTGCGCGAGTACGGAGCGGAGTACCAGCTTGATCTTGCATGGTTTGCGCCACGCTACAACGGTGCCGAGGGCGTCTGGAGCGACGACGGCCTGACCTGGATCGTCTTCGCCTCCCATGAAGGGACCGTCGCTTTCGGCGGAGACCTCGCCCAGATGCTCACCTCCACCTGGGACGACCTCAACGACTGGCGCTGGGCTGCATGACCACGAACCACCCACTCGGTGTTCGTGGGATCGAAGCCCAACCGAGCCTCAACTCGCTTGAGCCTCTGTTGGCTTGGAACGCTTTCCTGTTCCCCCTGCCAGGGCGGTGGGAGGCGGTTGCGTCGGGACGGCGAAAAGGCAGCAACGCTAAGTAGATCTGATGATCCGGATCATCGGGCGAGCGCATCACAACGTCGAACTGGGTTACCACAACCGGAAACACATCAATGCGGGCTGCAGAGTTGGGCATGACGCCCAGGACGCGCGCGATGGTCTTCAATTCCACGACACGCGTCCCGATTTTGTGTGGTTTCGTCAGCGCGCGTATTTGCTCCGTTGAGTGGACTTCCATCGCGCCCGCAGCGCGAGGTCGTCCCGGACCCGGCCCGGCTCGAACGGGCAGCCACCCTCACCTCCTGCGGGCTGGACGCGCCCTTACCGGCTAGGCGCGCCTTGGGCGGGTTAGCGGACATGGTAGTCCGCGCATCGTCCAGGCTTCCACCGAGTTCGGCACCGCCTAGAAGTCAGTAGAGCTCAGGCCTCAACGACCCACTCATCGACCTGAGCAGATTTACTGGTCAAGTCCACAGCCGTCGCCGACAACCACGATCTGCTTTGTATGGTTGAGGTTGGTGGTTGAGACGGCGAGTGGATCGCGCTCGCTGCGCTCGCGATCTCTTCTCGGTGCGGGTTCGGATCTGAGACGAGGTCGACGCGGTCCGGAAGGGTGCCCTCAATGAAATGGGCGGCGATCTAGCAATATCACCAACCGGTCATAAGTTCTTGGCAACTGGAGGCGCACTGCCCGTACGCTGCGGAAATGGTAGATCGAGTGGTGCCGGGGTTCACCAACCCGATGCTGCTTTCCCGGGGCGACCGGGTCCCATCAGGACCACAATGGCTGACGCAGCTCAAAGTTGACGGTGCCCGCGGCCAGCTTCGGGTCGTGGACGGTGTACCGAGCCTGCGCACGCGACACGGGCGGCGCTACGACACCGAGTTTCCCGAGATCGTCTCCGCAGGTACCGACCTGCCGGCGACGATCCTCGACGGCGAGATAGCGGTGCTTGTTGGCGATGGTGCTCCGGACTTCGCCGCGGGGACGAGCTGGACGCGGATCTGCCGATGTCAATGTGTTTGATCATGCTCTGAGTAAATGCGCTGACCTGTTTGAGGAAGGCCGGGTCGTTCAAGGCCGGTAGGAGCGAAGGTGTTTGGAACTAGGCTGGTGTCCCCTATGGCTGTTGATCAGACCGGTGCCTGGTGGGTGGTGGATTTTAGGCTGGCGAGTTTGGCGCGGACCTGGGCAGCGTCGGGGTGGTCGATTTGCTCGAGGATGGTCAGCGCCAGTTGCCAGGCGTCGCGGGCGGCCTGAGGACTGCCGGCAGTGTGGTGGGTGTCGCCGAGGTTGGTGAGGGTGGTGGCTTCCTCACGGCGGTCGCCGAGGTCCCGGTACAGGTCGAGGGCGTGCTGGTAGCAAGCGATGGCCTCGGTGTGGTGGCCGAGGTGGTGGTGGGCGTAGCCGAGGCTGTCCCACGTGGCGGCCTGCCCGTGGCGGTCGTCGAGTTCCTGGTAAAGGGTGAGGGCCTGCTGGCAGTAGGTGACGGCCTGCCGGTGGTCGCCGAGTTGGGCGTGGCACCAGCCGACCGCATTGAGGGCCGTGGCCTGCCCGCGCCGGTGGCCAGCAGCCTGGCACAGGTCGAGGGCCTGCTGGGAGTGGCGCAGGGCCTCGGCGGGCCGGCCCCTCCGCTCCCACACCCTGCCGAGGCTGACGTGGATGTCGGCCTGCGCGACCAGCTCACCGGCATCGGCCGTCAGCTCGAGGGTGTGACCCAGCTGGGTGTAGGCATCGTCGAGGCGGCCCATCCGGGTATAGGCAAGGGCGACTCGGCGGTGGGCGCGGGCCTGTGCGGTTGGGTCGGCCAGCCGCCCAGCGGCAGCCACGGCGGCCTGCTCGGCGACGGCCCAGTCGTGCCAGTGCCCCCGCCAGTCGAGGAAGTCGTCCAAGGTCCAGGCTAGCTGCCAGGTGTGGGTGTCGAACCCGCTGGCGGCGGCGTGGTAGACGGCGGCCAGCAGTACCGGATGCTCGGCTGCGAACCAGTCCAGGGCCTGCTTATGGTCGGCCGGGTGTTCCGGGATGAGGTCAGACTGGGCCGGAGTGAGCGTGATCGGATCCCGGGCCGGATACAGCAGACGGGCCGCAGCGAACGCGGTGTGCAGGTAGTGGTCCAGGATCCGGTGTGTGGCGGCGTGGCGCTGCTGGTCGGAGTCGGTGGTGTGGGCAAGGTCGGTGGCGTAGGCGCATAGCAGGTCGTGGAAGGTGTACCGGCCGAAGAGATGCTCGAGGAGCAGGTTCGCCCGGGTCAGCTCGCCCAGCAGCGATCGCGCCTCGGGCAGGGAGCAGGCGGCAAGGCTGGCCGCCGCCGCCGCGGAAATGTCCGGGCCGGGATGTAGGCCCAGCAGCCGGAACAGTCGCGCCGCCGCCGGGGTCAGGGCCTGGTAGGACCAGGAGAACACCGCCCGCACATCGGTAGCCGGGTCATCGGTGCTCAGCGTGTCCAGCCGGTCGCCGCTATCGCGTAGCCCGTTGGCAAGGGCGTGCAGGGGCAAGTGGGGTTTGGTGGCGGCCTGGGCAGCCACAATCGCCAGCGACAGGGGCAGCCGGGCACACGCGGTGATGATCTCGGCGACCGCATCGGGTTCGGCGGCGACCCGGTCGGGGCCGAGGCGGCGGGTCAGCAGCTGGCGCGCTTCGCCCTCGGTGAGCAGGTCCAGGGTGATCGGGTGGGCACCGTCGGCGGCGACCAGCCCGGAGAGCTGGTTGCGGCTGGTCACCAGGACCAGGCAGGTGGGGGCGCCGGGCAGCAGCGGGCGCACCTGCACGCTGTCGCGGGCGTTGTCCAACACGATCAGCATCCGCCGCCCGGCCAGCTGGGTGCGGTACAGCGCGGTCTGCGCGTCCAAGTCGGCCGGGATCCGCTCGGGTGGCACGGCCAGGGCGTCGAGGAATCGGCGTACCGCCTCGGCCGGGTTCATCACCTGCCCGGCCGGGTCGAACCCGCGCAGGTTCACATACAACTGCCCGTCCGGGAACCGGTCGGCCACCCGATGCGCCCAGTACACGACCAAGGCAGTCTTACCCACCCCGGCCGTGCCAGCCACCGCGCTGATGATCACCGGAGTGCCGTGCTCACCCGCCCTGAGCAGGAGGGCGTCCAGGTGGGCCAGCTCGTCGCGGCGGCCGGTGAACCCGCGCACGTCTCGGGGCAGCTGTGCCGGGACGACAGGCGCCGCAGCGGCCGGGGTGGCCGGCGGCGGGGGTTGGTCGTGCTGGTCGAGGTCGTCGCGCAGGATCGCGTGATGGACGCGTCGTAGCTCGGTGCCGGGTTCGGTGCCTAGCTCGTCGACCAGCCGTCCGCGGGTGGTGGTGTAGAGATCGAGTGCCTCGGCGGAGCGGCCCGCGGCGTAAAGCGCGCGCATCAGTGCGGCGACCAGTGGTTCCAGCAGTGGGTGTTCACCGGCCAGGTCGGCCAGCGGGCTGATCACCGCGGCGTGGTTGCCGACCATTAGTTCAGCGTCGGCCCAGGCCAGGATCGCGTCCAGGTGCTGTTGGCGCCACCCTTGTCGGGTTCGGGTGGCCCACTGCCCGCTCATGCCCGCCAGCGGTTCACCGCGCCACAGCTGCAGCGCCTCGCGCAGCAGCACCACCCGGGTGGTCCGGTCCCGGTCGAGGTCGCGGGCCTGATGGCACAGTCGTCGGAACCGGTGCACATCTACCTGGTCCGGATCGATGTCGAGCAGGTATCCGCCCGGACGCCGCACCACCTGGGCCGATAGTTGGCCGTCCGTACCACCATGTTCGAGCAGTCGCCGGATCCGGGTGATATGGGCGTGCAACGCCCGCCGCACCCGCTCGGGAGACTGCTCCCCCCACACCCGGTCGATGAGCGTCTCGACCGTAACCGCCTGGCTGGCGTTGACGGCCAACGCAGCCAGGACCGCGCGTCGCTGCGGCGGCCCCACCTCGACCAACTGCCCGGCCGAGGCCAGCTCGACCGGGCCTAACAGCCGAACCTCCACCGGTTTCGCCCCCATACTCCGTGCCGTGATCACGCCGCTACTCCCGGCGACAACATACCGACAACATGCCACCCCACACACCTGCCTGAAGGTGGGAACGACACCGATCGGTGTCGATCTCTATGGGAGGTTTGGAGCCCAGCATGACGACAACCAACACGATCCGGACCCACCGTCATCGGCCACTGTCCAACCGCGTCCTCGCGGCGGTCGCCGCCGCTGTCATCACCAGCCTGGCCACATCGGGTACGGCCGTCGCCGATCCGAAACCGGTCCCCGACCCGTTGACCTACCTCAGTCCGCTGGTGTTGGCCAAAATGGCCGCGCAACAGCCGCTAGTGGCGGCCGCCAGCCGGATCCAATGGGCCGTCGAACGCGGCGCGAGCAAAGGCTACGCCGGCGTCGGACTGGGCAACAATGAGGTCGTGGTCTGGTGGAAAGGTGACCTACCGGCCGCGGTTGGGAACACCGTCGCCGAAATCCGCCGCACCACGCCGGTCCGGATTTCCGCCGCCGCGAACTCCCGCGCCGAACTGGAAGCCGCGGCCAAGGGCATCGCCGACTATCTGCGGGCCAATCCGCGCTCGCCCTATTACGGCGTGGACATCGCCTACGACGGCAGCGGCCTCGTCGTCAACACCGACCCGGGCCGGATCCGGCCCGCCGCGCTACCCGCCGAAATGAAGGTACCGGTCGGGATCGCAGTGTCCGTGGCCGAGAAAGAACGCCCGCGACTGACCGGACGGCTGGACGACTTCGCCCCGTACTGGGGTGGCGGCCGCATCAAAAACCAGGACAACGGTGCCGGTTGCACCGCCGGCTTTCCCGTCACCGCTGGCAACGGCGCGCGGTACATGCTCACTGCCGGCCACTGCGGACGGCCCGGCGGCGGCTGGAACAACGGCAACGACACCCTGTTCTTCGGCACCGGAGCCTACGAGAACGTCGAGCACGACCTGTTGCTGATCTCCGCCAACGTCGCCGGGCGCATCTGGGACGGCGGCGTCGGCTCGGGTGAGTTCACCAAGGGCGTGGCCCGCTGGGACTGGGTCTTTGCCGGTGAATGGCTGTGCACCTCCGGCTCGGTAACCGGCGCGCTATGCGGCCACGTCGTGAGCAACAACTTCACCCACGCCTTCTGCGGCACCGACGTCTACGGCTTCGTCGAGTGCTACAACGACCTCATCCTGGCCAGCCAGCGCGACGGGCTGACCGCTTCGCGTCGCGGTGACAGCGGCGGACCGGTCTTCGGCCTCGTGGGCACGGGCCAGGTCACCGCCAAGGGCACCATCACCGGCGTCTCCGGCACCACCGGCCTGATCTTCCAGGACTTCGCCACCGCCTGGCGAGACTCCTGCAACACCCCATCCCTCGGCTGCATCAACGTGGTGACCGGCTGACCGGCACCATTCCCGGCGGTCCCGGCCGGCCCACACCGGCCGGGACTACCACGTAGCCGCACGACAACCCCGGACTCATCCCACGTATGCCACCAGAGGTCCACCATGCCTACCGCTCGCTACGGCGGGTGGCGGTTCCAGAACGTCCAGTCCAGCAAGGTGCTGGACGCCGACGCTGGCGGGCTGGCAAACAACGGCACCAAGGTCCAGCTCTGGTACAGCATCACCGAGAACACCAACCAGGTGTGGAACCTCAAGTGGCCCAACGAGTTCGTGTAACGAAAGGCTAGGTGCCCGGCGGTCGTCACGCGCGCCGGGCACCGGGGCCCGAACTGTTGAACTACCGGTTTCTGTTGGCCACAACGAGGAAGGAGCAGATGTGAACCCGTGGGGCCTCACCGATGACCAGCGACGGCAGGGCCGCTCGGCCCTTGTCCAGTCGCTGGCGTCACTAGCGTTCGGAGCGGCCGGACCCCTGGCCGCATGGGCCGTGCAGTACCTGTACGACCGGAGAGACCTGATCTTCAACCGGTACGGAGCACCTTCCCGGGCGTTCGACGCCACCGGACAGGCGCTGAACCTGTCCATCGTGGGTCGCCAATCGGCGCTGCGACCCGGCACGATTACCGTCCACACCGGACTAACGAATGCCGTCCGACAGCTCGGACTCCGCGACGGCGACCCTGTCACCCTTCTGCTCGTCGGCCAGCCATCCGTGCGGTCCGCAAGCGGCCTAGTCGTCCCGGCGCTCGTCGGCGATCAGGTCGAACTGGCCTTCCCATTGGGCACCTACTCGCTGGCGGTGTTCGCCAGCCGCCGAGACACGCTGTTCGCCGCGCCGGACCCCTTCCAGGCGGTGACCGGCCAGACAGTGACCCTCGGTAGGCGCCAAACCCTCGCTCTCCCGCTGACGCCCCGGCAGCCGACAACGATGACCCGATTCGCGACCCCGTCGCCACTCGCACTCCCGCCCGCGCCCAAAGCACCGCCCCAGGCGCGCTGCGCGTGCCCGGCCTGCACCCGGCCGGGTCCGGTCGACTACCAGTCGGCCGACCCTCGGTGCTGGGCCTGTGGCCACCCCGAGTCCACATGTGGCTGCGTTGCCGGCTCGATCCGACGTTGGTGGCGGGGCGACTAGCTCGGGTCTTTCAGTAGCTGGGTGAGGGTTGGTGGTTGAGACGTGGGCGGATCGCGCTCGCTAATGGGAGCTAACCGGGTTGTTCCTCGTGGTGCAGACTCGGTTGCGGTAGCTGCTGGTAGGTGAGCACTCGCGCTCGCTGGACCGTTGAGTCCTTAGCGCAGATCGTGCCCCTGCCGGTGGTCCGGAGGACATAACCGCTCATTAGAGGACCATAGGTCTGTAGCCCCGATGAATAGGGTTGCCATTGACAGCCATTTCTCGGTTCCGGTGGATGCATGGCCTTGATCGCGTGCCGTCCACGGCCACCACTAAGCCGGTTGCCATATCTTCTGCGCGTAACTCATGTGTCCAGTGTGGACAGAACTATACGATGTGGCGGGTATTGCGGGCGACACGCCGGTTTATCCTGGTAGCGGGACAGCAAGGCTCCG
>Ga0075418_10010948_pt1 | contig 10136 bp, 10 predicted proteins | sample SoiMetdeltSBSDD2_FD_81776 | JGI IMG/M metagenome (GOLD analysis project Ga0075418, IMG submission 81776) | Bulk soil microbial communities from a Populus tree surrounding site in Tennessee, USA - Soil MetaG P. deltoides SBSDD2 | ecosystem: Environmental > Terrestrial > Soil > Tree plantation...
TCGCGGGACGGAAGCCGGTCGGATCCCCCACCGCGACCTTACCCACGTTTTCCGGATGGAAGCCGTCCACGTCCTTGCGTGGATCGATGCGATGCAACGCGCGATTGGTGTCGATCTGTTTGGGCAGCGGTAGCTGCACGAGGATGCCATGAATCTGGTGATTGACGTTGAGCCGTTCGAGCAGCGCCATCAGATCCGCTTGGGTCGTGTCCTTGGGAAGCTTGATCGTCTCGTGATACAGTCCCGCCTCGTCGCAGGCTTTCCCTTTCATTCTCACATAGACCTGCGACGCCGGGTTGTCGCCCACCAGCACGACCGCCAGCCCGGGCGTGATCCCTTTCTTTTTCAGCGCGGCAATTTCTCCAGCCAGCTCGGCCCGCATCTCGCCGCCGATAGCATTCCCGTCGATCAACCGGGAGCCGTCCGAGGCCCAAGGCCCGAGGCCCGAGGCCCTGGGATTAGCGTGCAACGCCCACCGCCCGTGTCTCGCGGATGACGACGACTTTAATCTGCCCCGGATATTGCAATTCGCGCTCAATCTTGCGCGCGATTTCGTCAGTCAACCTGGTGGCGGCAGTGTCGTCCACGGCTTCCGGCGTCACGACGACGCGAACCTCGCGGCCGGCCTGGATGGCAAACACTTTCTCCACGCCCTGGAATTCGGACGCCAGCTTCTCGAGCTGCGTAAGGCGCTTCACATACGTCTCGAATGCCTCGCGTCGAGCACCGGGCCGTGAGCCGGACACGGCGTCGGCCGCCTGGACAATCACGCTGACGGGTGATTCGTGCGGCACATCGTCGTGGTGCGCGGCAATGCAGTTGATCACGATTTGGTTCTCGCCGTACTTGGTCGCCACTTCGATGCCGAGTTGGACGTGGGTGCCGTCATGCTCGTGCGTGAGGACTTTGCCGACGTCGTGCAGCAGCGCGCCGCGCTTGGCCAGATTGACGTCGAGCTTCAGCTCCGCCGCCATGATACCCGCCAGCCACGCGACTTCCTTGGAGTGCTCGAGGATGTTCTGGCCGTAGGATGTGCGGTACTTCATGCGGCCCACGAGCTTGACCAGCTCGGGGTGCATCCCGCGAATGCCGGTATCGTAGACGGCCTGCTCGCCAGCCTCGACTATCCCAGCGTCGATGTCCGCCTTCGCCTTCTTGACGATTTCTTCGATCCGCCCCGGATGAATGCGGCCATCGGCGATCAGCCGCTCGAGGGCGAGCCGGCCGACCTCCCGCCGCACCGGCTCGAAGCACGACACCACGACTGTGTCGGGCGTGTCGTCGATGATGACGTCCACACCGGTCGCAGCCTCGAAGGCGCGGATGTTCCGTCCCTCGCGTCCGATGATCCGCCCTTTCATCTCATCAGACGGCAGCACTACCGCCGACACACTCGATTCCGCCGTCTGCTCGGCGGCGATACGTTGGATCGCCAATGCGATGATCTTCTTGGCTTCGCGATCGGCGTTTTTCTTGGCCTGCTCCGTGATGTTGCGGACGAGCGCCGCCGCTTCATCGCGCGCCTCGCTCTCGAGCTTGGTGATCAGCTCGGCCTTGGCCTCCTGCGCGCTCAGACCGGCGACCTGCTCCAGGCGCGCGCCGATGTCCTGCTCGCGCTTGACTGATGCCTTGCCGCGTTCCTGCAGTTGCTGCTCCAGACGCCGCAGCTCCTGTTCGCGACGGTCCACGCCGGCGAGTTTTTGATCGAGGCTTTTGTGGAGGTTCTCGCGAACGGCCATCAACTCTTCTTTGGCAGCCAGCACGAGGCGCTGGCTTGCGTCCGTCGCGCGGCGCTCGACGCGCCGTCCCCACATGTAGAAGACCAATGCCGCGACGAGCACGCCGCTGAGCACGGCCGCGATGATACTCCCCAGCTCTGCCATTGGATCTATCTCCAGCCCCCACCTTCGTCCCCCCTCTCCCGAAGGGAGAGGGGGTCAGGGGGTGAGGACGAGTTTGTCAGCCGGCGCTGAGAGCCTTCCGCTTGGCCGGCGGCAACATCTTTGCGAGATCGTCGGCAACGGCCGCGAGGCGCGCCGCCACTTCCCGCTCGGTTTGCTTCGCCTGAAACAGCTCGTTCGTGATGTCCAGCGCTGCGAGGATCGCGGCTTTATGCGTCTCGACCAACGGGCCCTGACTCAGCACCTTCTTGAGGGCCTGGTCGACATAGGCAGCCACTTCGCGTGTGTACTCCGGCGTGAGATCGGAGCGAACGGTGTACTCCTCGCCCCCGATCATGACGCGGACCGCGTGTTTCTTCGCGATCACTTCGGCACGCCTCCCCCGCCTCCCCCGCCTCCCCCACCTCCCCCACCCCCCCCGCCGTTGTCACGCGCCTGCTCCTCCAAAAACGTCAACCGCTGCACAAGGTCCTGCACTCGCGTGCGCGCGCCTTCCACCCGCTGGCGCAACGCCTTGTTCTCCGAGTCGAGCTCGGCGTTTTTCACCGGGCTGCCGCGGGACTTCAGCTCCGCCTCGGCCTTCTGCGCGCGCGAACGCCAGCCCGCCAGCTCCTCCGCCACGTCGCGCAGGATGCTTTCGAGCTGATCGAGCGATTCGCGTACATCAGGCCGATCGCCGGCGTACATCCAGTTGCACCTCCAGCGCTTTCAGCATCTGGCTGAGCAGCGCATCAACCTCCCGATCCGTGAGCGTCCGCGTCCCCTCGGGGTCGCGGAACGTGCAGCGCCACGTGACGCCGCGTGTACCCTCGGGCAGACCGGGACCCCGGTACTCATCCAAAACTTCCAGCCGCTCGAGGAGAGCTCCCCCCTCGCGGCGCAACACGTCTTTGACGGCAGCGGCGGTAACGCCCGCCGGGAACACGAGTGACAAATCGCGCACGAGGGCCGGCTGCGTCGGCAACGGCTGATAGCGAACCGCCGCCGGACCTCCCCCGGCGATCCTGATCTCCAGCCCGTAAAGCGGCGCTCCCCACTTCGGGGAATCCGCTTCGAGAGGCGTCGCCGAGCCCCACACTGCATCGAGGCCTAGGGCCTGAGGCCTAGGGCCTGGTGCTACACCCACTTCGGCATCACCCGCCGTCGCGATCCAACCTGTTCCATTGGGAGCAGGCTGGACAGTACAGAATGGGGCTGCGACCCCAACAGCTAACTCAAAGTGGTGCTTTAAGTCCCATATGTCCATATCAGGTAATTTCGCACGCGACGCCGCAGACCAATGCGTCGGGTGCCGGGCGCCCGTAAGTACAATCGCAAGGTGCAGTTCCTCTTTAGGGCCTGGGGCCTTGTGCCCGCGGCCCGGGGGGCGCGGGTGAAAGACAGTTCCAAGCTCGAATAGCCGAACGTCTCGGTTCCCAACGCTCCAATTGTGCTCCACGCGACGCACCAAGCCTGGCAGCAGGCGACTGCGCAGGTGAGCCTCTTCGGCCGAGAGCGGGTTCTTTACGGCCACGGCTTCCGGGCTGTCGGCCGGGCCGAGCGGTAGGGTGCGAGCTTCCAGCAGCCCGCTGCCGCTGCGAACCAGATGCGCCCGGATCCGACGCAGCGTCGTCTCGGACGGCGCCTCGGGCACAGTGCCGGGTCGATAGGGCCGGACCTCGTCCGGGAACGTGTCGTAGCCGCGGAGGCGGGCGACTTCTTCGATGAGATCGACTTCGCGCGTGACGTCAGGGCGCCATCCCGGAATCTGGACTGCGAGCCGATCATCCTTGGGTGCCGCGACGAAACCCACTGCAGAGAGGAGCTGCTCGATTTCTTTCCGCGGCACGGCAAGGCCAAGAAGATGGCTGACGCGCTCGGGGCGCAGGAACACCGAGCGTGGCTTCTGCGGCTCCGGCCAGAGGTCGACCGGAGGCTCGCGTACCTCACCGCCGGCGAGCGCCCCGATGAGATCGATCGCTCGCGACAGCGCGTCGGGCATGGCGAGCATGTCGATGCCGCGCTCGAAGCGATAGCTCGACTCGCTGGAGATGGCGAGGGCGCGCCGGGTGCGACGAATACGCGTCGGCTGGAAGTAGGCGGCTTCGAGCACGACGTCAGTCGTGCTCTCGGTAACTCCCGATTCGGCGCTCCCCATGACCCCGGCAACAATCTGCGGCCGCTCCGCGTCGCAGATGACCGTCATCTCAGCCGTGAGCCGTCGGTTCACTCCGTCCAGGGTCACGATCGCTTCGTTGGGTCGTGCCCGGCGCACGACGACGGCGGGTCCCCGCAGCTTCGCGAGGTCGAAGGCGTGGAGCGGCTGATTGATCTCGAACAGGATGTAGTTCGTCGCGTCGACGATGTTGTTGATGGAGCGTTGGCCCACCGACTGCAGACGAGTCGAGAGCCAGGCGGGGCTCGGACCGACTTTGACACCACGGATCACGGCGATCATGTAGCGCGGGGCGCCCTCGGGATCTTCGAGGCGGACTTCGACACCATCAACTGCGGCGGTCGGGCGGTCGGACGGTCGGGTCGGTCGGTGTTGACCGCGACCGCCTTGACCGCCGACGATTTCTGGGAGCTTGACCGTTCCACCGTATGTGACCGCCAGTTCTCTCGCAACACCCTTGTGACAAAGCAGATCGGGACGATTGGCCGAGACGTCGACGACGATCTGCTCATCGGCAACCGGAATCGCTTCGAGGAACGGCGTGCCCGGCGGCGCATCGGTGTTGAGCTCGAGTATGCCCGCCTGATCGACACCCAGGCCGAGCTCTTTGGCGGAGCAGAGCATTCCGTTGGACTCGACCCCGCGGATCTTGCGGCGCTCGAGTTTCAGCCCACCCGGCAGCACCGCGCCTACCGGCGCGAACGGATAGGACTTCCCTGCCTGCACATTCGGAGCGCCGCAGACCACTTCGAGCGGTGCACCGCCCCCGGCATCCACCTGGCAGAGCGAAAGCCGATCGGCGTTCGGGTGCTGGCGCACCTCAAGCACGCGGGCGATCAGGACGTCGCGCAGGTCCTGATGGATCGGCATCACGGCGTCGACGGGCGCGACCTGTCCCGCGAGGCGATCGGCGATGTCCTTGCCGTCGAGCGACCTGCCCAAGAGAGCTTCTAACCAGCGACGAGATACGATCATCTGGACATGGGTTATCTGTCGTCTGTTTTCAGTCGTCTGTCAGATAACAGACTACTGATAACAGAAAACTGCTCGAGGAACCGCACGTCGCTGTCAAAGAACAGCCGAATATCCGGGATTCCATAGCGCAGCATCGCGATGCGTTCCGGTCCCATGCCCCAGGCGAAGCCGGTGTATTTCTCGCTGTCCACCTTGCAGTTGTCGAGCACCGCCGGGTGCACCATGCCGGAGCCGAGGATTTCCATCCAACCACTCTGTTTGCAGGCCGGGCACCCCGACCCGCCGCAGATCTGGCACTGCACATCCATCTCGGCCGACGGCTCGGTGAACGGGAAGTACGACGGCCGGAAGCGCACCTTCGTCGTGGAAGAGAAGAACCGGCGGGCCCAGAGCGCGAGGGTCGCCTTGAAGTCGACGAAGCTGATTCCCTCGTCGACGGCGAACCCCTCGATCTGCTCGAAGACGGGCGAGTGCGACGCGTCGAACGGATCGCGGCGATAGCAGCGGCCGGGAACGACGATGCGAATCGGCGGCGGATAGGTTTCGAGCGTGCGTATTTGCACGGGCGACGTGTGCGTGCGTAACAGCATGTCGCCACCCAGATAGAAGCTGTCCTGCGCATCGAGCGCGGGATGGTCCTTGGGGAAGTTCAGCGCGTAGAAGTTGTAGCGCTCCGTCTCGGCTTCGGGGCCGGTGACGCGACTGAAGCCGAGCTCGCCGAAGATCTCGCAGATCTCGTCCACGACCTGCGTGACGATATGCACGCCGCCATGCCACTGGGGCCTGCCGGGCATCGTGAGATCGACGCCACTCCCACTGAGCGCGGTCGTGCTGCGCTTGAGATCGCGCTCTCGTTCGTCGATGGCGCGCTCGAACTCCCGCTTGAGCGCGTTCGCGGTCCCGCCGACGCGTTTGCGCTCTTCGGGCGGAAGTCCGGGGAGTGCTTTGAGGATTTCGGTGAGGACGCCGGCTTTGCGTCCCAGGAACTCGGTCTTGAGCTCCTGGAGCTGGCGTTCATCCGCCTGCGGAACCTCGTTCAGACGCTCCCGCAGCGAATCTAGGGCTGCAAGGAGGTCGCTCATGACTAGAGGGCTTTCTTCGCGACCTCCGCCAGCTGCTCAAACGCCGCCGGATCCCGCACCGCGAGATCGGCGAGGACCTTGCGATTGATCTCCACGCCCGCCTTGCGCAGCCCGTTCATCAGGCGGTTGTACGAGAGCGCATGGAGGCGCGCGGCCGCGTTGATGCGCGTGATCCACAACCGCCGGAACTCGACCTTCTTGGCGCGCCGATCGCGATAGGCATACTTCGCCGCCCGCTCGGTGGCCTCTTTCGCGGCCTTCCACAGTTTGCTGCGCCCGCCCCAGTAGCCCTTGGCGAGCTTCATTACTTTGTTCTTCCGCTTCAGGCGCGCGACGTTGCTTTTGACGCGAGGCATGCGATCTCCTTACGCCAGCAGCAGGCGCTTGAGGCGACGGTCGGCATGCGAAACGAGCGTCGCCTTGCGCAGATGACGCTTCCGCTTCGGATGCTTCGAGGTCAGGATGTGGCGCTTGTAGGCTCGGTAGCGCCGCAGCTTCCCCGTCCCCGTGAGTCGGATGCGCTTTCTCAAGGCACGCTTCGATTTCATCTTCGGCATATACCCTCGTTGTCTGTCGTCAGTTATCTGTTTTCAGTCCGATGACAGACCACTGATCACAGATGACTATTTTGGGGCGAGCACCATCGACATGTTGCGCCCTTCCAGCTTCGGCTCCTGCTCGATCTTCCCGATGTCCTTCAACTCTTGCGCGACCCGATCCAGCACTTCCCGGCCCAGCTCGATGTGCGCCATCTGCCGGCCGCGGTACATCATCGTGACCTTGACCTTGTTGCCGTCCGCCAAGAACTCGCGGGCGTGCCGGGTCTTGAAATCGAAGTCGTGATCGTCAATGCCGGGGCGGTACTTCACCTCTTTCAGGTGAATCACGTGTTGCTTTTTCTTCGCCGCGCGCGCCGCCTTCGCCTGCTCGAACTTGAACTTTCCGTAGTCCATGATCTTGACGACGGGGGGCCGGGCGAGCGGCGCGACTTCCACGAGATCCAGGCCCCGTTCATGCGCGGCGGCCAGGGCTTCATCAATACTCAGCACACCCAGCTGGTCGCCATTGTCTGCGATCACGCGCACTGGACTGATGCGGATCTGCCGATTGACGCGTGTGCGCGGTGCTTTGCTGTTGTTATCGGGCGGTGGCAGCTGAGCAGTCTCCTTTACAGTACAAAAGCGGACCCGGGAAACCCCAAGATCCGCAATTCCTCACCGCCAACCGTGAGGTCTCGAGAACCCTGAAGCACTCAATGAGAGGCGTGCGGGTGGGGCAAACAGCCCACTTACCATATTGTGGACGGCAAATTAGTGAAGCGCCACAGCGTCCACAAGCCCGACGCCCTTCCCATCCTTCCCCAACCGCCCGCTCACGACCGTCGGATCGTGTTCGAACACCAGGAGCCAGTCCTCGGCCGCCGCGCGCTGATAGAGCCGGCGGCGCGTTTCGAGCGTGACGAGCGGCTGCACGTCGTACCCCATGATCCAGGGAAGCGGGAGGTGGGCCGACGTGGGTACGAGGTCGGCCACGAAACACGCCTGCTCGCCCCCGCTGGTGACGAGCACCGATTGGTGGTAGGGCACGTGCCCGGGCGTCGGAATGCCGCGAATGCCCGGCAGGATCTCCGTCTCCCCGTCGATCAGCTGAAAGGGAATGCCCTGGACATTGTGGGGGAGATAGCTGCCCGCGGTACGTTCGTTGGTGTTGCGCGCGAAGTCGAGCTCGCCCTTCTGCACGACGTAGCGCGCCTTGGGAAAGGCCAAGCTGATCTTGCCGCCCGCGTCAGTGTAGGTGTCGCCACCGGCATGGTCAAAGTGCAGGTGCGTGTTGATCACCCACTTTACCTCGTCGGGCGTGTAGCCCACTTCACGGAGCGCATCTTCGAGCTTCGTGCGACCGCCCTGGCCGGCGTTATCGACGCCGTAGATGTCGCGGAACTTCTCGTTTTCCTTGTTGCCGAGGCCGGTGTCGATCAGGACGAGGCCGTCGTCGTGCTCGACGAGCAGGCAGCGCAAGGCGAGCGTGATTCGGTTGCGCTCGTCGGCGGTTGCACGACGCTCCCAGAGGACTTTCGGCACGACGCCGAACATGGCTCCTCCATCCAGACGCTGCGTGCCACCCTCTAGTGCATGGCACGTCCACCGACCTACGGTGAAGGTCGTATGCATTAGTCGTTGGACCGTTGGACGGTTGGACCGTTGGACTGTCCAACGGCGTTCCGTCCGACGGTGTTCGGTCCAACGGTCGAACGGTCCAACGGTCCCACGAGGTCCGCCAGGCACACCGCTCCTTCATCCTTCGCCATGCTCAGGAGGCGCGCCAAGCATTTCGCCGCAGCGACCGCGTCGGGTGTGGCGCGATGCCGCCCCTCGATTTCAATGCCGAAATGGTAGCTCACCGTGTCGAGGTTTCGGCGTGGCAAATCTGGAAGGAGCTTGCGGGCGAGGCGCACGGTGCAGACCCGAGGACCCTGCAGCAGCAGCCCCCGCGCGCGCTCGATCTCGGTGGACACAAAGGCCCAATCGAAGCGGGCGTTGTGAGCGACAAACACGCATCCTTCGAGCGCGGCGAGCAGGCTATCCACGATAGCCTCGAATGGCGGCGCGTTCCGGATCATCCGCGCGTCGATCCCGGTCAAACCGGCGACGAATTGCGGGATCGGGATGCCCGGATTGATGAGGGAATGGAACGCGACCGTGCCGTCGAGCCTGACGACCGCGATTTCCATGATCCGGTCGCCGCGGAAAGCACGGACGCCGGTGGTTTCCACATCAACCACGGCGAAGGTACAACTCTCAAGCGCCGGACTCGCCTCCGGCGTCTGCGCCGCGACCGTCCACCGTCCGTCCGCGGTGCGTCCAAAGCGCGTGTCAGCGGCGAGCAGGGTCGCGGCGATGCGATCAGCGGTATGACGGTTGGCCTGCTGGATCCCCAGGACGTCGCGCACGATGGCCAGGCTCCCCGCCGGTCCGCCGTGCAGGAACGCGAGTGCGCGAGCGGAGAGAGAAGAAGAAGGAAGGGCCTGGAGTCCGATCAGAGGTCGTCTCGCCGCAGCGGCAGGGTCATGCAGCGGGGGCCGCCGCCGCCGCGTACCAGCTCGCTGCCGTCGATCGAAATGACCGCGCGTTCGTTGTCGTCCAGCGTCTCGTCACCGGTCAGGAGGTTCACGGCCGGAATCACCCGAAACCCCGCATTGGCCAGCTCACCCAGTGTGGCATCGTTGCGGTCGTAGCTCAAGACGACGCCGGGCCTGACGGCGAATGAGTTGCAGGCCGAGGCCCACTGCTCGCGCTCCTGGACCGTGCGCTGGTTGCCGCCGCAGAAGATCGGCTCGAACGGGTGATCGACAGCCTGCATCGCAGCAAAGAAGTTGGGCACCTCTTTGACGCCCTTGGAGCGCTTTTTTCGATGCAGGACAGCGAGTCGTTCCGGACCCACAAAATGGGGCGGATACACGACGCACAGATCGCGGTCCACTTGCGTGAAGATCATGTCGAGGTGAATCGCCGTCTTTTCAGCGGGCAACACGACGATAATGACGTCCGTCACGCCGCAGTGCTGGAACACGAGATCGCACAGCAGATCGAGGGCGGCGGGGCTCGAGCGCTCGCTGAAGCCGAGGACCAGGAGGTCGGGGCGAATGGGATGGACGTCGCCACCCTCGAGCGTGTAGTTCAGGCGCTTCTCTTCCGAGCCGTCGTACAGAATGCCGGCATTCTCGAATTTGGAGTCGTAGCTGAACAGCGCCTTGATGAGCAGCTCTTCCGTCCAGCGGACGCCGTGGCGCATCGAGCCGATGATCGAGTGCTCGCCGATCACGATCCCGATGTCGCGGGTGAAAAACAGATTCGGCAGCGGCGGGAGCGCGTAGGCCACTTCGTTCAGGGCTCGCGCGATCGGGCCGGCCTCTTCCAGCGCACCCTCCACCATGAGCGCCACGAACTCCTCCGAGGACAGCGCGGCGAACTGCTTCGCCAAAACGTCCGAGGGAACGACCTCGAGCGCGCGGGTCGTAATGAA
>Ga0075418_10010949_pt1 | contig 10135 bp, 18 predicted proteins | sample SoiMetdeltSBSDD2_FD_81776 | JGI IMG/M metagenome (GOLD analysis project Ga0075418, IMG submission 81776) | Bulk soil microbial communities from a Populus tree surrounding site in Tennessee, USA - Soil MetaG P. deltoides SBSDD2 | ecosystem: Environmental > Terrestrial > Soil > Tree plantation...
GCTGTTTCAGGTTTTCCGTCTGGAGTATCTCCATAACTTGACGCCGAAGCATCGGAACATCATCAGTGGCCGTTGCCCACACAATATCCCACTGCACCGCAAAGTATGCATGGACGGCAATGTCACGGAACGCAACAATATCGCGCCATTCCACCTGTGGATGCGCCTCACGAAAGGCTTGCGAGAGGTGCGCTGCTGCTTTACCAATTACAGTGAGTTTCTGGAGGGTAGCAGCCTTGTAGAGTTCGCTAGCCAGGAACGCCGAGGTATCTATGCTTGCCAAAAAGGCCTGCATCATGTCGCAAGCTTCAAGAGTGTCTTGCAAGTAGAGGTGCTCACGCCGCATATAGCACTCGTGCAGTGGCCAAAATATGATCACGGATAATCGGCTTTAGCCCGTTCTTGGGGACTAAATCGACCTTACGCCCCAAGAGGGCTTCAAGCTCGCGTTGCATTCTGGCGAGGGTTAGAAAGGTCACTCGTGCCCCTGGATGGAAACTGACCAGCAAATCTATATCACTATCGGGACGGTGATCTTGGCTGAGCATAGACCCAAAGAGGGCCAGCTCGTGCACTTGATATTGGCGGCAGAAGCGCGCGAGTTCTTCAAGGGAAATGTGCAGAGGCACTGCTTCGTTCATTGTCGTTCCTATCTGAAAACATTCGAGCGGGCCAATGTCAGGCAATATCGGACAACACAGAGCAAGGTGACACGCTTCAGAGGACTTTGCAAGTTTCTAAAATCCCTTCGACGTCGTCGCGGTAGGGACGCCAGTTACCCAACGCCCCCCGCACAGATCCCGGCGTGCGGTTTTTCCGCACCGGGCTCCTCGCACTGGGCTCCTCGATGAGACTGCTTCCGCAATCCCAGAGGTCTGGGAGAAGGCTCTCCCCCTCAGGGAGGTTGGCTTGGGTGCTCCGGCCCTGCCTGTCCGGCCCCAGGTCCTATGCAGGCTGCGTCCCACCGTCACTCCCTTCCCCGTGTAGACGGCTCTCCCGCCCTCCGATCCATTTGCACACCTCTGGTTCTCTCTCTGTCTCTACCCTGCCGGTTTTCATCGGCGCACCCGAGACATAATGACTTCCAATGGCGGTAGGTTGACCCCCGCGGTCACGCGGGTGAGCTTCCCCAAGCCAGTGCCGCTTGATGTCGCCACATCACCCGAAACCTCTCGGCGGTCAACCATGGCGCCGTCTAGCCCACTCTTTATCGGCATGGATGTCCACAAAGAGACCCTTGCCGTCGCGTCTGTTGCCCAAGAGCAGGGCGCTACGGTGACCTCCCGGGGCCCCATTGGGACCCAGCAGTGTGACATCGATCCACTCGTCCGTAAGCGGCCATCAAAGGCCCCACACCGCATTTTCGTCTATGCAGCGGGGCCTTGTGGCTCTTGGCTCTACCGGTATCTGACGAAAAAGGGCGACGACTGTTGGGGCGTGGCCCCCTCGCTGCTGCCCCAAAAATCGGGGGATCGCGTCCAAACCAACCGCCGAGACGCTGGGCAACTGGCCCGCCTGGCGCGCTCCGGGGATCTCACCCTGGTCTCTGTCCCCAAGGTCGCAGCTGACGCCAGCCGCGACCTCACCCGGGCGCGTGCAGACACCATCCGCGCTCGCAAGGATGCCAAGGTCCGTCTCGCTGCTGCTTGTCCCTGTGCAATACGCGCATTGATAAACGGCGAAAAGTGCCCGCAATAGCGCTCCTGTAACGCGGGGAGCCGCCAGTCCCTGCCGGTGATCGTCCCCCGACATCCTGGGGCCCCACAGTGGCATTGCCAGGGCAACATCCCGGTTCGTCCCACTCCCCACAGGGCATAGGCAGCGCTCAGCTCCTCGCCCGGATGCATGTCGCGCTGCGCGATCAGCGTGACTTCATCCTACATCTCGACACTGGAGTCACAGGAGTGATGCAGGGATTGGTCCAGGTGGTACGGGCCATGCGCCAGACTGGCCAGGCCCAGGGTTTCCGAGATCGCGGCGACGGAGTTGGGTTTGGTTTCGCCCGCCGCGACATCCGCCAGAGGGAAGACTTTACCACCCCAGATGTCTGTTTCCGATCAGCCTGCGTGAATCTCGGTTTTCATTGGCCTACAGTCATCCTTAAAGGAACCCAATGACACGGAAGTTCACTGGTTGGCGGCTCGCTGCTTTGCAGGTATCTTCAGGGCACTTGAGCCAATGAATCACTCCATAAATCCGACCTCTTGCTAGACCCCCGCATGGACAATTGAGGAAGGGACTTATACCCTCTCTATTTCCCGCCTATCCCGGTGTGCCATCTCCTGATCCGACCACCTCGGCATAATAACGCAAAGAGAGTGCCAGAGCCAGGGTTGTGAGAGACCTCTCCTGATCAACTGCTCAACACGGACGGTTGCGCTCCTGCCTGGCGCCATACCCATCCGTGGGAGGGCCGCATAGCGCCCGCCTCAGGCATCTCTCACCATGACACCGCTCCTCTCGTAATGAGAAAGGCTCATGCGGCAGCGTACACCTGTCCCTCTCCACCTCTCTAGTCTTGTCCTGTCTCAGGGGGTGCGACACAGTGGAGGAGCAATGGGGTGGTATATAAATTGCTGCAACGTACAGGAGAGGTGCACAGGCATGGCAGATCACGAGAGAGCTCTCAGATAGATAGGTCTAGAGCCCTAGAGGATGACTGTAGTCCACTGCAACAGGACAAGGAGGACGTCAATGCGCAACGTCGAGCTCGTGAAATACATCTACGAGAAGTTTAAGCACGGTGACGCCCAGAGCATCCTGGCCGCCTTCGCTCCGGACGTCGAGTTCCGCCTCGCCGAGGGCCACCCCTATCAGCCGTGTGGACGGCCCTGGGTCGGCAAGGACGCCCTCACGCAGCACTTCTTCACCAAAGCCGGTCCCGAGTGGGACTGGTCCATTGCCCTGGACACCGTGCACGAGATGGGGGATACCGTGGTGGTGGAAGGCCGATACAAGGCCGTCTACAAGCCGACAGGCAAGGCGCTCGACGCCCAGGTATGCCACGTGTGGCAGTTCAAGAATGGGACGGTCAAGAGTTTCCACCAGTACGTCGATACGGCGCAGCTGCAGGAGGTGATGGCACACAGCTGACGGTAGCGCGTGCGGTTGAACGGACCCAGAGAGTCGGACGCGCTCGCCAATGAGCGTCAAGACGCTGAGCAGGCCGTGGCAGGACATTGCCGCGGCCGCGCCTACGATCTTGGAGACTGTTAAAACCCAAGGGCAATGATGTCTCGGACGAGGATGCCAACCACACAATGACTGGGCATGACTTCACCAGTCGTGATGGCGGATCGCGCGAAACACCCCAGGCCGCGCATGAGAGACGTAAGAATTATGATACACGTATAGATCTAAAAGTTCCTAGTGGGAAAAAGCACTTTCTAAAGAGGAGGAGACCTTCTATGTGGCCGCTGCTGTCCAGCAATTTTTATTGATCCTGCCTCCTCGTTCCTTTGGTCGTGCTGTTCTTCTGCCTCTCCGAGGTCGCTACGGCTATACTCTGTGCTGGTGGCTTTGTGAGGCGTGAGGCCCATGAGCCTCGAACAACCTTCTATCCGTGCCGGGGTCTGCGCCCCGCTCACCCTATCCTGTATGCGCTTTAGGCGCCTGGAAAGCCCTGTCGTAGGAAGCCCCATCTCAATATCGGGTCACTTTACGCCCCCCTCTCGAGCTTCCCACACCAGCCCAATATCGCCGCTCGTCCTCTGCCCTTTTTAGATGCGGACGACCTCTTTGAGCCCTGCGCCCTCTGGCAATACTCCTGTCTCGACAAACCGCCATAACGCGATGAACAGAATGCCAAGTTCGTACGCCATGTTCCCGCTCGCATAAGGGGTTGGGGGGCAGCCGCTGAGGGCCCCCACTGCTTTCGCATTCCGAAAGGTGCGCCAGCCGAAACACTCCATCACAAACAACCAGGCACTATTGGTCCCAATCCCCCTGAGCATTAAGAGCTGCTGCACTTTCTGCATCGCCGCCTCCTGAGCCGTCCGGATCAGCTCGCGGCGTTCAGCTTCCAACTGCGCGATGCGCTGGGCCACACTGGTCAGCTGCTCCCACTCCCGGAGGAGGCGCTGCCGCAGCCCCACGGGGATGGGAGAGCCATCCCACAGGCGCTGCTGCTCAAGCTGCGCCTTGAAGTCACCCTGGAGGGAGATGACGCGCCCCTGGGAGGCCAGTAAGCCCTTGATGCGATTGATGAGCAGCGTCCGGTCACCCTTGCTGGTCAGGAGTTCGTGGTGGAGTTGGCGGCGGTCTTCGTCTGACACGCTGGGCACGCGGACAACGCTCCACACTTTCTGTTCCCCGGTGTGATGCCGCAGCAGCATCGTGAGCAGCTTGTGCACATCCAGCGGTCCGTCTTCGCCCGGCGCTTCCGACGCTGCACCTCGATACTGGAGGAGTCCACCACAATGTTCTCGACGCTCTGGGCGATTAAGCATCGGTGGAGCCAAAAGCCATCTCGACCGGCCTCATAGCAGCTAATCACCCGAGCATCCTCTGGCAACCCAAAACGTTGCTTAGCTCTGGCAATCTCCGTTTGCACTGCTGCGATATCGCGAGCCGGCACGCTCCGTTCGCGTGGGCGCGGCACCCGTCGTGCAGCCCAGCTTCCATGGGTGCACGCCCAACTCGAACACGAGAAAAAGGGGTGGGGGGCAAGCCGTCTCCTGATGAACGCGCGTCGTTGCTGTGGGGGCCATCGTCGTGCTCCTTCTGTTGCGAGATTGTTGAAGGAGCTTAACAGGTGCAGCCCGTTGTTCTCGAGCTCACCTACATAGGATCTCATAAGGGTTCGGCCAGGGTTCTGGAGTTGGCAAGGCACTGGTAAGTGTGTCGATGGACAGGTACTCCCTGCTCCAGCCTGTGTTTACTGGGCTCTTGGCCTCGCCGCTCGTTCCACCTGCTTCGCCGGTCGTGGTGGGAAAGACACGGTCTGCCAGCCGTGTTGACGTTCCTGGGCTTTCAGGTCGCGATAAATGGCCTGGAGGTCATACTGAAACCGCGCGGCATACGCCTCGCGGATGGCACAGACTTCTTCAACCATAGGGTCTTGCCACCTCATGCTAGGTCTCCAAGAGTTCTTCCGGAGTACACAGCACGGGGGGCTCATAGCCGTGCGCCCGGCACACGTCTTCAATGTCACTCCGGATGGCCGCGTTGGCAATGTGTGTGCAGTTCCACGTCAGGAAGTAGTGGATCCCGTTCACCGCAGCAATCGCAATATGCAACGCGTCGACCACGGCAGTGGGCGGCAGAGGCCCAGGGGCGATGAGGGCTTGTGCAAGTCAAGTGGCCTCCTCGCTGAGGGTGAGCAGTGGAATGCCTTGCAGGGTGGCGAAACGTCGCGCTGCCTCCTCTGGGTCGCCTGCCTGAGCTTCTTGCATGACCGGCGGGGCACAAACAGGTCAAAGCGGGTCTGCTGTTTGTCCCACCACTGCTGGGTAATTTGCTGATGGGCCGCGGTAATGAGGTCACGGCTGGGCCGTGCCGTGAGATAGCTGACGATTGTTGTTTCGAGGTAGACTTTTGGTTTCATGAGTGGACACTATCCAACCTTGGGTTGGGTGTCAAGATTGTACTGCACGCAAGATGGGCCGAGACATAATGACTTCCGTGTGAGTAAGCTGACCTCCGGGGGAACCGCGGGTGCGCTTACGCAAAGCCAGAGCCGCATCATGTCGCCACATGCAACACTCTCGGAGGTCAGCCCTGCCGCCGTCTAGCCCACGCTCCGTCGGTCTGGATGTCCATAAAGACTCGCTTGCGGTCGCCTATGGCGCCCAAGAACACCACGCTGCGGTCGTCTCCCTCGGCACCATGGGGCCCCGCCCATGTGCCATTGCTCAACTCGTCCGTCAGCTGCACTCTAAAAGTACGCCTCTCATCTGTGTCGAGGAAGCCGGCCCGTGTGGGGCTTGGCTCTCCCGCTATCTGACGCAACACGGCCAGGTCTGCTGGGGCAGCGCGCCTGCCTTGCTCCCCCAACAGCCCGGGGATCGGGGCAACACCAACCGCCGGGAGGCCATCACCCTGGCCCGCCTGAGGCGCTCGGGGGACCTCACCCCGGTCTACGTGCCCCAGGTGGAGGAGGCAGCGATGCGGGACCTAGGCCGGGCGCGGGCAGAGGCCAGCCACGCTCGCAAGACCGCGAAGTTGCGGCTCAACGCCTTGCTCCTCCGGCAGGCTAGCCGTGCCACCGGCCGGGCGACCTGGGGCCCGGCCCCTCTCCGGTGGCGCAGCGCGGTCGTCTGTCCCCCGCCAGCCCCACACATCGTCTTGCCAGCAGACCTCCGCGCGGTGACTGCGCACACCGCACGGCGGGAGCGCTTCGAGCAGGCACGCCCAGCCCAGGGGCAGCCCTGGCGGCGGCGGTCGGTGGTCGACGCCCTGCAGGCCTGGCGCGGCGGCCAGTTTCCCGGCGCGGTGACCGCCGTAGCCGCACTCGGGGACCTCACCGTTGCGCCCCCCCGACCGCTGAGGCGTTCGCTTGGCTTGACGCCTGCGGCATACGCCACCGGCGCCCGGCGCCGTCAGGACGGCATCCCCACGGCTGGTAAGAGCCAGGCCCGCCGAGCCCTGCGCGAAGGCGCCTGGGCCTCTCGCTCCCCCGCCACAGTCAGGCGGCCTCGCCCCCTACGTCTGGAGAAAGTCCCGCAGTCCATCGAGGCGCTCCGTTGGCAGGCCCAGGTACGACTCTGTAAACGCTCTCGGCAGCTGCGTGCCCGCGGGAAAAACGCCACCCCAGTCGTCGTCGCCATCGCGTGCGAACTGAGGGCGTTGATGGGGGCCATGGCCCAGGAGGTCCCGCGGCTCCCAGAGGCCCAGATCATGGAAAGGCCAGGAGCCGTGCGCACGCCATTTTGCCTGTGCATCGGACGAGACGCCGCCCCGGTGTGGTGCAACCCTCGACGGCGTGCAGCGGCTGCCACACACCCGCGTGCCGAGACCGAGGCCGGCACCCGACGGACGCCAGGCAGGTGGTACCCAAGCCACGGAGAGCAGCAGGATCAACCGTCGTCTCTTACGGGCTCCGGCTCTGCCGATGGACAAAGGACAAGAGGACAAAGAAAATGCCAAAGAATCGGTAACCAGTTCTTGACATTGGAAGTCATATCAACGCCAGGCTTCACCTGCTGCCGGAAGCCGCAGCGACGCAGGAGCGAAGGCTCGAGGCAGTCAGGTGCAAGCCCTTGTTAGGCCCGCCGCCTTGGGCTACTATTGTGAGAGCTTTGAGCACAGCCAGTCCTGCCCCTGCCTGACGTGCTAGGGTCTCCGGTGACTCTCTGGACACACGCCCCGCCCTGAGAGAGAACAGTATGCATAAGACGCACGTTTTACTTGAAGACTGGCAATATGAAGCCCTTCAAGCGCTCGCAGTACAGGAACAGCGGAGTATCTCGGCCCTCGTCCGGGAGATGCTCACCAGCCATCTTGCCGCGCACCTGCAAACGGTACGGCAACGCCTCGCAGCGATGGAAGGTATTGGGGCTGATGCCTATGCTACTGGGCAAGACCACGATACCTTCCTGTATAACACACAGCGATAACCCAGATGGAGCGTGCCTTTGTCGATACCAGTGCCTGGTTTGCGTATGCCAATCGCCACGATCCGGACCATCAACGTATCCGCACCGCGCTCCAAACGTTTCAAGGACGGCTCATCACGTCAAATTTCATTTTCGATGAGACCGTCACATTGTGCCTGTATCGCCTGGGACGTCAGGTCGCCACGACAGTTGGCGAGGTGCTCCGTGATCCAACAGTGGTCGCGATGCTGCGGATCACGCCTGATGATGAGCAGCATGCCTGGGCACTGTGGCTTGCACGACCTGACAAGGCTTACAGCTTTACGGATTGTACTTCCTTTGTCGTCATGCGACGTCTTGGGTTACAGTCTGCTATTGCTGTCGATATGGATTTCCAACGGGAAGGCTTCCTGCTCCTTCCGTCCCCCTAGGGCACAGTATTTTCACTGGCCTAACTTAGAATTGTACAGCCACCCGCCGTATAGCACCGCACTGTACCATACAATTGCTGCCAGTATCCATATAACACCATAGAAGACCACACAAGACGGCGTAGCGCTGTACAGCACGTCTCTCAACTGTCTTATACGGCACTGCGCCGTCTTTGGAGCTCTCAGGGCGTATGAGACGGCACGGGGCCGCATAACACGCCTCCGACTGGACAAAGACGGCTCTGGGCCTTATAGTACCCACGATGGACACTTTCTTGCGGCTTCCATGCCCGTACCCGAACTTTCAATTATGCGCTGCACTTCCGCCTAGATACGCCAGCGTGGTCTCTATCTGGCGCGTCCCCATTGAGCACCCCTGGAGAAGGGGCCTATGCGGGAGCACGCCGTCTAGTGTGCAGAGACGGAATATTCGACCACATGGAGCGGCATAGTACCCCATTAGGTGTTTTAGACAATACCATACCGTCTAGGGTGCCAGGACTCTCCGCGAGAGAACATATGGCTTGCCATTCGGCGTTGACGCAAACGTTGCGAGAAGATAACTGGCTCGATGAGACATCGTGCTGGGCCGTCGAGCACATCGACGTGGGATACTTAGTAATGACACATAGTCTAATACGCCAGCCGAGGATCTTAGCCAGTGTGACATGGCATAATCTGCCACTAGAGGTGCTTATCTAACCCTCTGCTGTCGAGTATGGCAAGAGAGCGTCTTAGGCTGCGCAACACCGTCGAGTAATCTGCATGCGGTATGTTGTGCAGCGGCCTACAACATAGTACATCATTGCTGTCGCATTCTGTCATGTACGGAGTATGATGCTGTTCCTATGCACACCATATCGGTTCCCCTAAGAGAGGCCGACTCTGGAAAATCGCAAGCATATCCCAGTAGGCAACAGCCGGATGTCGCTGAGCACGTTCTGTCGGGTTGCTCTCCCGGTGTCCTCCTGAGGAACTCGGCCAGCGGAACGAGCGTGAGGTTTAATCATAGGGGCTGTGGAGGCATCGCACCAGAAATCCAGAGCAGGCTTTGCGGCCATCTGATACTGTTCTTGCACGTCGCCTGCCTGTCCTTGCCTTCGTAGCGTATTGGGGCGTAAGATGCGGCAGCAGACGCGGTGGATAAGCGTTATACACTCTGTCACAGGAAGGAGAGGCCAGCGATGCAGGCGGGCGTCAACACCATCGCCATACAGGGCATTGACTTGCAGGTCGTCCGCCAGGGAGCAGGGCGACCGCTGCTCCTCCTGCATGGGGGCGATGGCCCGCAGGGCCTTGCACCGTTCTTAACGCGTCTGGCAGTGCGCTTTGAGGTCATTGCTCCGATGCATCCCGGCTTTGCCGGCACGGCTATCCCAGAGCATTTCGACACGCTCGAAGATCTGGTCTACCTGTATCTCGATCTGCTGGATGTGTTGGACCTGCACGAGGTCATCCTCATGGGCATGTCTATGGGAGGGTGGGTAGCCGTTGAGATCGCTGTGCGCAATACTAGCCGGCTGTCTCAAATCATCCTGGTCGATGCGGTAGGCATCAAGCCGGGAGACCGTGACACACGGGATATTGTCGACATCTTCGGGTTGCCGGCTCCAGAGGTCGCGAAGCTGTTGTTTCACGACCCAGCGCAGGCGCCAAGCCTGGCCACCATGACGGACGAGCAGGTCACTAGGCTCGCTGGCGACCGTATTGCCCACGCCATGTATACCTGGGAACCCTATATGCACAATCCGAAGCTGCAGTATTGGTTGCACCGCATCAACGTGCCGACCCTGCTGCTCTGGGGCGCCAGTGATGGAGTGGTGCCCGTCGCCTACGCTGAGGCCTATCGTCAGATGATCCCTGGCGCGACGCTGGTGGTCATTCCTGAGGCCGGCCATCTGCCACACATCGAGCAGCCCGACCTGGTGCTGCAGCATGTCCTGGCGTTTGTGGCACGGTGAGGAGCACAGCCATGCAGAGCTGGTTTTTTACGGAAGACGCCTATCCCTACCTCCCGGAGGCGGACACGTACGAGTCCATTCGGGTCAACCTCCCTAACAAATACTATGACCCTGACAAAGGCGCAGACTTGTATCACATGTATCTCGATTTATGGTGCGCAGCGGACGAGCTGGGACTAGAGGTCATGGTGAACGAGCATCACCAGAC
>Ga0075418_10010950_pt1 | contig 10135 bp, 6 predicted proteins | sample SoiMetdeltSBSDD2_FD_81776 | JGI IMG/M metagenome (GOLD analysis project Ga0075418, IMG submission 81776) | Bulk soil microbial communities from a Populus tree surrounding site in Tennessee, USA - Soil MetaG P. deltoides SBSDD2 | ecosystem: Environmental > Terrestrial > Soil > Tree plantation...
GACACGATTCCCGATTGGAGCGGCCGCTGGATGGGAGGCGCTGTCGGCCTCGGAGGAGGACCGAATCCGGCCAGCTCGGTCGCCGCGCTCTTGACGCCGACGTACCGCGAATATTTCGTCCGCGAGCTCAAAGCCTACACAGAGGGCCGCATCTGGTCGGCAGGTTCCATCTGCCTCCCCGGAGGGTTCTTCTCAGCGCTCGGAGCCGAGGAATTTGTCGTGACGCCGAGCCGCGTGTACATGCTTGGAGCGTCGAACGGCGAGAACTACGTCAGGTGGATCTATACCGATGGCAGCGGACACAGCGCCAAGGAGGCCGAGTTCTCCAAGTGGCACGGCGAATCGGTAGGCTTCTGGACCGGCGACATGCTGATCGTCCACACGAACCAGATCAAAGGATGGAAGGGGGGTGTTTCGGAGTTCAGCGACGGTCTCGAGACCGTCGAGGCCATCCGGCGCGTTGGCGACCGCCTCGAGGGCGAGATCACGCTATACGACTCCGAAGTGCTCGTGCGGCCCGTGCGCGCGCGGATGCGATGGGAGCTGGACAAGGAAACTCGCCCGGAACTGCGGCCCACCTACAACACGTGCACGGACACCAACGGCCCATCGACCAAGGTGTTCATGGACGACCGCGGAATTCTCAACGAGCGTTTGCCTGGCGATCCGCAGTATTGGGATAGCGCGGACCCGCGCCCGTGGCGCACTTACCTGAACGAGAGCGACAGACGCTACGAGCAGTACAAGAAGACTCAGAAGCGTTAGTACCTAGCGCGGGGTTCATCGCGCGTATGCCGGGCCGGCGGCGGCCGGCTCCGCACACCGGGAAGTCTCCCGCCGCTCATACCTGGCCGCAGCCGCCGCGAGTAAGTAGTTATTCGGTCGACATCCATCGCGGCATGCATCGCCATTGCTGATTCGGGCGCTGCGGATCGCGCGGCCCGAACTCGCGGTGATGAATCGCTCCGGTCGACTTCCGGCTACGCATCGCAGCGGCGTGCTTCGAACGGCCGCCGGCCGGCCGGCATGCGCTCGATGAACCCGTTTGACGGCGCATTCGCGAAAGTCGTTACCTGATGGCGGCTGTGGGCGCGTACGCCAGGCCGCTGGCACGGCGCAGCCGGAAAGCTGCCGCAGCGATTCCACGCATCGACTTCCGTCTTCGCGTTCTCGTTGTGCGAATCAGCTCGCTGCTTCTTGCCGTGTGATGGATGTCGTCCAGGTTAGCTGATAGTCGATGCGGGGATCGTAAGGGAGCGAGATGCGGCAGCTTTCCCGGCCGCAGCGTCCGCGCCCACGGGCCGCCATCGGGTGACGACATTCGGTTTCCGGGGGCGCCGCGCCAGGCGGGCCGTGAAGGCCCGCTTGGCGAGTGTTACACCGCCCGCTCCTCGCCACGATGGATCACCTCGGGTGGGCTGGACCTGCCCGAGAGTTCCGCGGCGAGCGACGAAGCGTCCAGTTCCTTTTCCCATCGCGAAATCACGACAGCCGCGACGCCGTTGCCGATGAAATTCGTGGCGGTCCGGATTTCCGCGAGGAACCGGTCGACACCGAGGATGAGCGCCAGTCCTGCTACAGGAATCGTGGGCACCACGGCCAGTGTCGCCGCGAGCGTGATGAAGCTGCCCCCAAACACGCCCGCCATCCCCTTCGAGGTGAGCATCGCCACGCCGAGCAGCGAGATCTGCTGCTGCCAGGTCAGGTCGATGTTCATCGCCTGCGCCATGAACAGCGCCGCCATGGTCAGGTAGATGTTCGTACCGTCCATGTTGAACGACATGCCTGACGGAACCACCAGCCCGACCACCGACTTCGAACAGCCGATGCGCTCGAGCTTCTGCATCATCGGCACGAGCGCCGATTCCGACGACGAGGTGCCGAGAACGGTGAGCACTTCGTCCTTCATGTAGAGAATGAACCGCCACAGGCTGAACCCGGTCCATGCGGCAATGCCGCCGAGAACGCCAGCAACGAAAATCAGGCACGTCAAGTAGTAGCCGATGAGCAGCCAGCCAAGCGGCATCAGTGCGGCAAGGCCATACGCCCCGAGCGTGAACGCCATGGCTGCTCCCGCGCCGAAGGGCGCAAGCTTCATCACCACGTTCATCATTCCAAAGAACACGTGCGACACCTGCGTGAGAACCTGGTGCACCGCCTCGCCGCGCCGCCCCATGCGCGTCAACGCGTAGCCGAAGAGAACGGCGATGAGGAGGACCTGCAGCATGTCGCCGTCGCCCGAAAATGCATCGGCGAAGGTGCGCGGAATGATGTGCAGGATGAACTGGGTCGCGCTCTGCGCTGCTGCGGCGTCGGTGTAAGTGGCTACAGCTGACGTGTCGAGCGTAGAGGGATCGACGTTGAATCCCTCGCCGGGCCGCAGCGTGTTGACGACGACGAGGCCGATGATCAACGCGACCGTGGAGACGACCTCGAAGTATACGAGGCTCTTCACGCCCACACGGCCAACCTTCTTGAGGTCGCCGGCGCCGGAGATTCCGAGCACGACCGTCAGGAAGACGATCGGCCCAATGAGCATCCGCACGAGGCTGATGAAACCGTCGGCAACCGGCTTGAGTCCGACCGCGGGGCCAGGCGCCACAATCCCGAAGACGCTGCCCGCAACGATAGCCACGAGAATCCAGAAATAGAGTCGGCGGATGAGACCGCTTGCGTGCATGGACCCTTGAAAGGCTCTACTCGTGACGGCCCATGGCGGAGGCGTGCTTCGTGTCGCGCATCGTGACGTACACGATGAGCGAGGTCGCAATGACTGCGGTGAGGTAATAGTAGAACCAGCGCTGGTGCCCGATCGATTGGAACCAGAGCGCAATCGACTCGGCGGTCCCGCCAAAAATGGACACTGTCACCGCGTACGGGAGTCCTACACCGGTCGCACGGACGCTCGTCGGAAACAACTCGGCCTTCACGACTGCATTGATCGACGTATAGCCCGCCACGATCAACCACGCGCCCGCAATCAGCAGAAACGCAACGAACCCACTCCTCGCCACCTCCAGCGCGTCGAGGAGAGGAATCGTGAAGAGCGTGCCCATGACCCCAAACCATATGAGGAGCGCCTTTCGCCCGATCCTGTCCGAGAGCGCGCCGTAGATGGGTTGCAGGCATAGTGCAAAAATCAGCGACGCGGCCGTCACCGTTGTCGTCTGAATCTCATCGAGTCCGACCGACAGCCGCAGGAATTTCTGCATGTAGGTCGTGTACGTGTAGAACGCGGTGGTGCCTCCCATGGTGAGTCCAACGACGAGCAGGACCTCACGCGGATATTTGGCGAGCGCGCGCACCGAGCTGGTTCGGCGTTTCACTTTTTTGGCGGCGACGAATTCGTCCGTCTCGTGCAGGTTGCGCCGCATCAGCAACGCCGTGACCGCCAGCAGCGCGCCGACGACGAACGGGATACGCCAGCCCCAGGCCCGGAGCTCTTCTGGCGTGAGAAATACCTGTTGAAGGAGCAGCAGTACGAGAATCGCGCACAGCTGACCGCCAATGAGCGTCACGTACTGAAAACTCGAGTAGAAGCCGCGATGTTTCGCGTCCGCCACTTCGCTCAGATACGTCGCGCTTGCGCCGTACTCGCCGCCGAGGCTCAGGCCCTGCACCGTGCGCGCGAGGCCGAGAAGAATCGGCGCGCCAATGCCAATCGACGCGTATGTTGGCGTGACGGCGATCATGAGCGAACCGAAGCACATGAGCAGCACCGACAGCATCAACGAGGTGCGCCGTCCGTAATGATCGGCAAGGTGGCCGAACATCCAGCCGCCAAAGGGCCGCACGATGAACCCGAGCGCAAACAGCAGCGCGGCGTTCAGCTGCTGAACGACCGGATCGGTGCCGGGGAAGAACGAGCCGGCGAAGAAAAGCGCAAACGCCGCGTACGCGTAGAAGTCGTACCACTCCACGAGGTTGCCGACCGAACCGATGAAGATGGCCTTGACGCGGCGACGTACGTCTGCCAAGTCGACATGATCCTCGCGCGGCAGGACGACGGTGTTTTGCATGATTACGGTTCGAGGGATGTCAGGTACGCGGAAATCGAGAGCATGTCCTCTTCACTCAGCTTGGCCACGACTGGTTTCATCAACGCGGCAGCGGCGCCGTTGCGTGCGCCCGACTGGAAGTCGAACATCTGACGGAACGTGTAGATGGCTGAGACGCCGGCGATTCGAGGCACGTTTGCGACCCCTTGTAGATTCGGTCCATGGCAAGTGGCGCACGCCGCCGTTTTGCCTCCGCCAGATGTTACGAGCGCTTCACCTTTCTTGACGGCCCCTACCGGCACGTAGGTGACGTACCCCGAGTGGAAATCACGCAGCCCGGTGCGCGCGAGATCGGCCGCCGTTTCGACGATGCGCTGGCCGATCGGCTCCATTTGGCCACTGCCGTCGGGGATGAGGATCCACCCCGCGACGCGCGTCTTCGGAACGGTGTCGGTTTCAACGACCTTGTACCACCCCTTTGGCTGCGGCAGGGCAGCGAAGTACTTCGCTGCCTCGTCGACTTCTGCATCGCTCGCAGTCTGCGAGGCTTCGACCATCCAGACGTGAGGCAGCAGTCCGTGCACCGAGCTCTTGCGCGCGCCGCTCTTGAAGTCGGCCACTTGCTGCTTGATGTACGCCGCGGGGAGGCCTGCGACTCGGGCGTTCTCAGGCTTGCCGACGCCGTTGGGCAGATGACAGTAGCCGCACGCGTACAGCTTCGGTGGTCGCCCCTTGCCGACAATCCCCGGCATTGGAGGATGGTCGTCGTGCCAGTCAGGCGGGCTGAAGAAGTCGCGGATCTGCGTCAACGTATACGTTCGGGCTCCGCCCGGCACGCTGCGCGGTTTGCCGTCGTCGGGATCGACACGCGTTTCAGGCGGCACACGGGGATATGCCCACGCGGGTGGATCGGCGGCCGACAGGAGAATGCCAGTGCCGACGATCGCGATCGCAACGAGCAGAACGAGCAACCGATTGCGCATGAGTGACTAGTCTGTCCAAAGACAAATAAGGGGAAGCCTGCGGCTTCCCCTTCGCGCACCGGGGCGCGCTAGAAAGATACCAACGAGTCCGAACGAGGCGAGCGACTAGAAGTCTGTCGGGATCGGTGTGTTCTGGCCGCCGTCCCAATCCTTGACGGTACCGTCAGCAGCCTTGAGGAACCCGAGCAGACATCCCCTGGAGCCGTCGCGGAGCACATGGCACCGCGCCTTGATCTTGTCGCCCGGCTTGATGTATTCGCGCGTGACACCAAGTCGTTCGAGGCCGCCACGGCCCGTCGCTTCGAGGGCCCAGATCTGCGGCTGGCCTTTTTCGTCCTTGACCTCCATGTACACCCAGGAGTGGGGCACTACCAGATGTACTTCCTTCACGACCCCTTCGATGTCGGTGAAGGTGTCCACGTAGTTGCCATGGGAATGGTGTGCCCACGACGGGAGCGCCGCGAGCGCAACCGCACAAATGACGCCAAACGCTACTCTGAACCGCATGCTCAAGCCTCCTGATACCCGACGGTGGGGCGGGATAGGATACCCCCTCTCCGCTACGTCGTAAATATGTTCTAGAACGGATGTCGGTGCAACCCTATTCTGCTGGACCCGGTTATCAGGGATCTCCTTGAACCAGTGGCTCTTACGCGTGCCGAATCATGCGGAAATTTTCGCGCTCGTCGGCGCCAGAAGCACGTGGCACACACCGTGACACTAACGCGCTGAAGCGCGTTTTTTGGGCAAAAGTCGCAAGCGCGTCAGTTGTCACCAGAAAACACTGGTGAACACAGCGCGGCATGTCTGGTTGCCGCTATGCCGCGCTGTGTTCTTCAGAACGACAGGCGGAACCCTAGTTGCGCGGCCCGTGCGCCGTACGCAACGTTGGAGTTGAACACCGGCTGGCCGTAGGCGGCGCTGTCGATGTTGGTGGTATACGAGCCGTAGTTTGCACGGTTGAAGACGTTGAACAGTTCGAGAATCCCGTCGACCGACACGGTCCCTCCGAGGGAGAACCGCTTCTGAAAACGTGTATCTACACGGTGAATCGGATCGCCGACGAAGCTGTTGCGCGCAATGAAGGTACCGTCATCGCGCCTGCGGCTTGCGCCACCTGTGCCGGTGTCGCGTGCCGGGCATGAGCAGGTCACCGCAGTGCGCTGGCCCGACCCGTAGAAATAGATCCCGCTCACCTGAAAGCCGGCTCCGATATCCCAAATGCCATTCACGACAGCGCGGTGTCGCTGATCGGTGGTGGCCCGCGTGTACTCGCCGCCGACGTCCTGCCGCAGCTCGAATGCGATGGGCATGCAGCTGATGCTCTGGTCGGCCCCTCGAACCGTCTGACACGGATCGCCGGTCGAATCCCATAGTGTGCCGAACGTGTAGTTGGCGGCGAGCTGCCAGTTGTGGCTGAACCTCTTGGTCAGCGACGTCTCGAGCGCGCGGTAGTTCGACCATCCCTGCATGTACTCGCCGTTGACAAAGCCCCAGTACGGATACGGTCTCGCGGCGATGTTGCTGAACGGGATGTTGTCGCCTGTGGCGGCGCTGTACGTGAGATTCTGGTTGAATACGGCCTCTTCCGCGCGTCCGCCCGTGAAGACGAAGTTCGCCTCGATCGCGAAGTCCGACAGGAACTGCCGCTGCACCCCGATCGACATCTGGTGGCTGTAGGAAATCTGATGATGGTCGCCAGGCGCAGGAATCTCCGAGCTGATCTCGCGTCGTAGACAGTTGGTCGCCAGCTCATTAGCGGGCGTGCACACGAGAGTTTGCGCCTGCGCGAATGTTGGAACGGGTCCGTTGAACGGGTTCGTTGCAAAGTCTGCGCGGCCGTCGTACAGCACTTCCGGAAAGATGTGCTGCGCGTTGAGCGTCGGCTGATGCGCTCCATCGTTTTCGAGCTGCGTGAAGTACCTACCGTACCCGCCGCGTAGCACCGTCTGGGCGTCGAGCTGGAACGCGAAGCCGAGGCGAGGAGCAAAGTTGTCGAGATCGTGTGGGCGTTGCCCGTCCATCCAGGGAAGCAGCACGATGCGCTCGCCTTCGACACCGATGTCCGCGTCATATCGAAGCCCAAGGTTCAATGTCAGGCGGGATGTCATCGCCCAGTCATCCTGCAGCCAACCCGCAAACAGGCTGCGACCAGTGAGGAGCTCGTCATTCCCAACTGACTGCCGAAATCTGATCGAGCTCGGACCAAGTGGGAGCACGTTCCACGTCGAGGCGTCGTTCCACACGGGGAACATGGCGGCAAGCACCTCCGCTGACGGTGCAGCGAACCTGGTCGCGTCCAGGTTGCCGTTGCACGTGCTGCACCACCAGTGATGGAACATGTGTTTGAGATACTCTCCGCCCGCCCGCACGTCGTGGCGTCCGCCGGCTTCGTACGAGATGGTGAAGTTGTCGCGAAGCTGCCACGTGTCCTGCTCGAGCATTTGAGGCGCATTGGTCGCCGCGCCCACGGTGTACCCGCGCATCTGGTAGCGCGTCGAACCACCCCACGCGTAGAAGGCGTCGGGTGCGCCACCAGTCCGCGGAGACGGAACCGGCCCGCCATTCCAGCTCACGAGAGGTGCAATCTCGTTCTTGTTGCCGTAGTACCCACCCTTGATTTCATTGACCGCTCGGTTGCTCAGCACCTGCGTAAGCTGGGTCCACGTCTGTGGCGAATAGCGATGGGTTGTGCTCGCCGTCGACGGGTGGGTCGTTGCTCCGCCGCCGCTTCCGGGAATGTATTGGTGGTAATCCGTCAGGCGCACCGACAGCCGGGTCTGCGGCGTGAACTGCGTGTCGATTTTGACGCCGCCCGTGTACTGAGTCCGAGTACCGACGAGATCCATGTTGAACACGGGATAGGGGCCGTCGAACACGTAGGACTGCGGCTCACGCTCCCGCTCGTAGTTGCCGAAGAAGTGCACGCGATCCCGACGAATCGGACCGCCGAACGTGCCGCTCAACTGCTGGTTGGAATACACCGGCACCCGATTCAACACCTTGTCTTTCGCATTCAGCTTGTCGTCGCGGAAATAGCCGGAGAATGACCCTGCAAAGCGATTGGTTCCGGATTTCGTCACCGCATTGACCACGACACCCATCGATCGTCCCTGCGTGGCGTCGAAGCGGTTCGAGACGAACTCGAATTCGGCGATCGAATCGCGACTGTATCGAGGCTGGCCGAAATTGCTGCCCGCGATGCTGTTCGTTACCTGCTGGCCGTCCATGTTGATCTGGAATCCCACCTGCGCTCGCGGGATTGGCGCCTCGCCGCCGGCATTGGATCGATTCCCCGGCGCCAGCAACGTCAGGTCAAGCCAGTTGCGCCCATTGATCGGCAGTTCCTGAACCTGGCGCTGGTCGATGTTGCCGCTGATGGTGGAGGTGGACACTTCGATGAGAGGCGCTTCGCCACTCACCACGATGGTTTCCTGTATATCGGAGGGGGCCATTTGCAACGAAACCGTTGCCTGCTGGCCCACCTGTAACTGCAGGCCTGCCCTGGTCACAGTGGCAAAGCCGACGAGTTCGGCAGTCACGCGATAGGTTCCGATTCGCAGCAGCATCCGAAACGTGCCGGTTCCGTCGGTGACCGCGAGGAATGTGTTCCCGGATTCTTCGTTTGTGGCGGTCACGGTGACACCAGGAAGTACCCCACCTTGTGTATCGACGATCGTGCCGCTCAGCGCCGCTTCTTGCGCCGACACCGAAAGCGGAAGCACGAGCAAGATGACTGCGACAACGGTCTGGATCATGGATCGCTTGTTCACGTGGTCCTCCAACTACGCCAGGGGCATGGCCCGATATGCCTCGCGTCTCTTGTGTCGCAGTTCGCGCGGCGACGAACCGCGCGCAGATCGAACACGTGCGATCGCGCGCGACTGGCGCACTGGCCCGGAAGGCAATCGACTTGCCACGCGCAGAAACAGCGTGCGCGTTGTCGAATCGCGGAAATCCGCCTGAATCTGGCCGATTTGGACGACGACCCCGGGAGCTGGCATTCGAACAAAAAGGTCGGTGGCGCCGGCAGCGGGAACAAGAACGTTGCGTCAGAAGATGTCGGCGATACCGGCGAGGAGACGCGTGGCCCGTGCACTCGTGGTGGTCGGACGACGCGTCGCGAGGAGATCACACATTCCTGTCGTAATCGAACAAGAGTCAGAGAAAAATGTAGGAGCCCGCGTGTTGCGAACGCCGCCGATTTGTGGCAGCGTTTACGTCGACGCGACACGCGTCGGAGGCTTCCAGTCGATGCGCCTGATTCCAGTTCTCACGGTTGCCGCTCTTCTATCCGTGCCGGGCTCGTTCTTCGGCGAGGCAGGTTCGCCGCAGGCGTCGGCGAATGTCAGCGGAACGCAACGCGGCAGCCAGGACTGGACCGAATTCGCCAGCCGCGAGGATCGCTTCACGTGCAATTTTCCGGGCCAGCCCGTCGTGACGCAGACCACCTGGACGTCCGAGTACGGTGCCGTCCTGCCCGCGCGTGTCTACAGCGCTGAACTGGGCAGCAGCCGGTATTCGATGATGGTCGCCGACTATCGCGACATCGAAAAAATCCTCACTGAAAGATCGAAATCGTGTCCGGCCGGCGCAGAAACGTGCAGAGGCGGCGGCGCCACCGGCCTCGGCTACTGGAAAGTCGATTTGCAGGGCGCCCTTGTGTACGCAACGTGGAAGGTGATGCAGCGACCCGGCGTGACGGTTACGCACCTGATGTGGAACTTCATGGATTTGGTGAACGGGCACCAGCTGCAGCTGACCAACACTGACAAGTCGCGCACGTTCGCATCGATCTACATGCACGAGAACAAGCTGTACGTCATGGAAGGGACGGTCCCGGACGGGTATCCTGAGCCGGGATTGTTTCAGCAATCGCTCGGGTGGCTCGACGAAGCCGGCAACGGCATCAGATATCAGTCGATTTACCTTCACGGAGCCCCGCCTCCTCCGGTCAACTCTCGAGGCGGTCAGGGAGGTTTCGGTCGCATCAATGCTCCGGGTGCGCCCGCGGTACAGGATGGCGCAGCGCCGCCGCCCAGCGGACAGCCGCGTTGACCTGGTCGCACAACGACTTTTCATAGAAGGAGGTACGTCATGCGTTCGACATTGGCTCTGGCAATCATCTGTGCTGTCTCGTTCGTGATGCCCGCA
>Ga0075418_10010953_pt1 | contig 10134 bp, 7 predicted proteins | sample SoiMetdeltSBSDD2_FD_81776 | JGI IMG/M metagenome (GOLD analysis project Ga0075418, IMG submission 81776) | Bulk soil microbial communities from a Populus tree surrounding site in Tennessee, USA - Soil MetaG P. deltoides SBSDD2 | ecosystem: Environmental > Terrestrial > Soil > Tree plantation...
CGTCCGTGCAATCCGCCATCGGCGATGCGATCTTCCAGATTACGGGCAAGCGGTTTCGGGATCTCCCCTTCAGCAAGCACGATCTGACCTGGACCTGAGCGCCGCTTCAGCGCCTGGCCCAGGGCGCTGACAATCCACATCAAACATGACAGAGCACCGTCCTGACTCAGTGATCTCACGTACGTGCTTCTACTGCGCGGCCGGCCGTGCCGTCGGCGCGCGCGAACCCGATCTGTCGGCGCGAAACCCCGACTACCTGGCGGAGAAGCTGGTTGGCGACGACCCGTGCCTCGTGCTCGATCATCCCGCCACGCGCGCGTTGAGCCTCAGCTACGACGAGGCGATGAAGGACGCCGAAATCGTCGGCATCGTGCGGGCGATGACGGTCCGTACGCGCTTCATCGACGAAGCACTCGAGCGGGCGATTGCCGGTGGCGCGGCGCATGTCGTCATCCTCGGCGCCGGCCTGGATTCACACGCGTACCGCTTTCGTGAGCTGCTCGCGAACGCGAGGGTCTTCGAGGTCGATCGCCCGGCCACTCAGGCGCTCAAGAAGCAGCGGGTCGAGGAGGTATTGGGCGGCCCGCCTCCCAATCTCTCTTACGTGCCGATCGACTTTCAGCGCGATGACCTCGCTGAAGTCCTGCGGCTGCACGGGCACGACCAGGCGCAGCACACGTTCTTCATCATGGAAGGCGTGACGATGTACGTGCCGGAAGACGGGGTGCGCGCCACGCTTGGATACGTCGCCGGGCATCCGCCAGGCAGCGGCATCGTCTTCGATTTCGTCTATCGGCCGATGGTCGTCGCGCTGATGAATGTCGATTGGGCCAAAGTGCCCGAAGGGGCGAAGGCGTTCATCGAGCGCTTTCTCGACTTGATCAAGGACGAGCCGTGGGTCTTCGGATTCCCGGTCGGCGGCGAGCGCGAGTTCCTGCGCGAGGTCGGTCTCGAGCTGCGCGAAGCGCTCACGATTGGCGGCGACGAATCGCTCAAGCGATATCTCACCAGGGCCAACGGGACGCAGGTGGGCGCAGAGACGCTGGCGGAATCCATGGCTCGGATGGCGGAACGCGCTCGGGCCGCCGGCGCATCGTCGCCTGAAGCGCAGGCGATGTCTCCCGAACGTATGCGGGAACAGCAGCGCGTGATGGCCTATCAGCTGGCGGAAGCGGTCGTCCGCATGTAGTGGCATGCATCAGCTGAATCAGTAGTGCAGAAGCGGTCCTGTCCGCGGACAGCCCCACCCGTCCTCGGCGCGAAAAGACTGATCACGGCTGACGCGCCTGCGCGGCGGGCGGGGCGGCCCCGTCCGCGGCCACCCGCGGTCAGTGCCACCGATTCAGCTGATACGTGTCAGTAGATCAACGACAGCGGGTTGCCGTCGACATCGTCGAGGTCGACGGCGCGAGCGGGATAGCCGGCTTCGCGAAGGATGACGCGCGTGATGAAGAGGTTCGGCGGTAGCGGCCGTCCGGCTGAGACGACCATCGCCGCGCCGCGCCGCCCTTCGATCAAGCCGTCTGCGGCCAGGTCGTCATAGACCGCGAGCACCGTGTTCCGTGACACTCCCAGGACGCGCGCGAGCAGCCGCGTGGACGGCAGGCGCGTGCCGGCGGCGCTCGTGCGGATCGCGGATGCGAGCTGGTCGCGCAGCTGCCGTTGGAGCGGCACCGGTATCGCGCGGTCCAGCGCAATCCGTGGCAGCAGAAACCCGCCCCTGGCGCCAGGCGGTTTTGGCGAGGCAAGCTCCCGTGTTCTGGTCACGACTGGATCCTCGAACTGGCTCTGGTCAAAGCGCGCCGCGGGAGAGATTATCCGAACCGGGAGGAGAAAGTCATGTTCTCAGGAGGCCACATCATCGTCGCGGTCGCCGACCTGGACGCCGCGGCAAGGTTCTACACCGAGCAGCTCGGCCTCAGGCTGACGCACCGCTTCGGCAACCGGTGGGTCGCCGTGGACGCCGGACCCAGCTATTGGGGCACTGACGAGGGGGGCGCCGGGCTCTTCCTGGGGCTCCAGCCGCACACCTCCGACTACCCGGCACCGGGCACGAGAGGCGCGGTCGGGTTCGGGCTGGAAACCGGCGATCCGCTGGAGCCGCTGGTGACGCAGTGCTCGGCGCACGGTGTGCGGTTCACGAGCGACGTCATCGCCTTCGAAGGCGGCAAGTCGATCGCGCTCGACGATGCCGACGGCAACGAAACCTACCTCTGGGAGCAGACGGAAGACGTGCTCGCCGAGAGCGAGCGCAGTACGGTCGACGCCGAAGGTGGCGCTGGGTCACCCTCGATCAGCGGCGGGCACGCGATTGTCTTCGTGTCGAACATGGACCGAGCGGTCCACTACTACTCTGAAGTGCTGGGGTTCCCGCTGACCTTCCGCTATGCCGACAAGATCGCGTTCGTCGAGGCAGGCCGCAGGCTCGTGATTGCCCTCCACCCCACGTCGCCGAAGTACGCGGCGCCGGGGACCAGGGGCGCCGTACGAATCGCGCTCCAGGTGGACGAGCCGATCGACCGCGTCGTCTCCCGCCTTGCGGCGCGCGGCGTGCGTGTGGCCACGGGGAAGGGCGGCGCTCAGGCGTCAACCGTCATCGAGGACTTCGACGGAAATCCGATCGAGCTCGTCGAGGAAGGCGCTCGGAGTCGAACGGACGATGAAAAGGCAGTCCTGGCGCAGCCATCGCGTTGAATGGCGGACCCGGTGATCGTACGCTCTGCGTATGCCGACGGCAAAGAAGACGTCCGCGGGTCTCGAGATGTACTACGAGGTCAGCGGAGTGGGCGCGCCGATCGTCGTGATACCAGGCGGGTTGATGACGATCGACCAGATGGGAGGGCTGGTCTCCGGGCTCGCCAGGACGCGCCAGGTGATCGCCGTCGAGTTGCAGGCGCACGGCCGCACGAGGGATGTCGAACGGCCGATGACGTACGAGCACCTGGCCGATGATGTTGCAGCGCTCGTCGCTGAGCTCGGGATACGCCAGGCTGACATCTGCGGATTCTCAGTGGGGGCGGGCGTGGCGCTCCAAACCGCAATTCGCCATCCCGGCTCGATTCGAAAGCTGGTGTTCTTTTCGGGCGTCTTCAAGGGCGACGGCGAATACGCCGAAGTCCGCGCGTTCGCATCGACGTTTGCGGCCGACAGCCCGATGCTGGCAATGAACCGGGACGAGTACGTGCGGGTTTCAGGGTCAGCCGAGGGGTGGCCGCGGCTGGTCGAGAAAACGCGTCTTCTGCTCTCGCAGTCCTACGACTGGTCGCCGCAGGTCGCCGCGCTGCCAATGCCGGTCCTCATCGTCGCTGGAGACTCGGACACCTTGCCGGTGGCGCACGCGCTCGAGATGTTCCGACTGCTGGGCGGCGAGACGGCAGCCAATGTCATGGGCGGAGCCGGCCGGGCACAGCTCTCAGTCCTCCCCGGCACCAACCACTTCACCTTCCTGCAGCGCCTCGAGCTGCTGCAGCCGATCGTCGCGTCGTTCCTGGACAGCCGACCCTGAAGGGAGGCTGCCACGGTTCTCTTCGCTAATTCGGCGACGGCCGTTCTACGTAATCGATGACGATGAACTCGCGTGGTGCGCGCGCCGGCTCGAGCCGCAACCCCAGCTGCTCGTCGAGCGCGGTGAAGATCGTCGCTGCACGCGGCACGTCGGGCGGTTCACCGGCGTCTGGCGTCACGAGGCGCTGCCCCGGCGTGTTCTCGTCCCAGGCGAACTCCAGGACGAAGTTGAACTTGTCGGCGATTTCCGTCTTGTCGAAGACCCGCACTCTGCCGAGTGGGTTTCCGAGTCTTTGGGCGAGCGTCGCCAGGGTGGCTTCACCACCCACGAGCACCTGGTTCGGGCCGTTCGCCTGGACGGTGACGCCGCAGCTCGGCTTCTCGCCCCGGCGTACTGCCTCGAAACGAACCGCAATCCTTATTGCTGGCACGTCTCGTGGCGGCCCGGGCTCGCACGACCCAGCGTCCGCCGGCTTGATCTTGAGACCACGCCGCGCGACGGTGAGCGCGAACGCCGGCACCTGCTCCGTCTCGATGTGCGCCTTCAATGCGAACCGCTTCTCGAGAAGCGCCCGCAGCATCGGCCCGCGCATTGTCTCGGCATCTGCAGGACGACCGGCCACCGCTTCGATCGTGTAGTGCTCTTTACGCACCCAGTCCGGCCCGCCCCTGACGCGCCTGCCGTCCTCTATGCCGAGCCCGTAGACGTTCTCCAGGCCCAAGCCCTCGCCGCCGGGGCCGAAGCCGCGGCCGCCGATCAGGAAATCCAGTTCGGCAGGACCGTAGCCATACGCGGTGCGGACGAGCGTCGCCAGCGTCATGCACAGCGCGAAGGTGCGACCCGGCGTCATGCGGAAGCTGTTCGCGCCGCCGCCCCGCGCCCCGTCCGGGACAGGCTGGAGGTTGTCGGGGTCGCACTCCTTGATCGACGCCTCCTCGAACGTCTGGCTCGCTGACGCGGCGCCAGTCTGCCTGGCTGCGGCTCTGACAGGGGCCGCCGCATCGGCCAGCGGCCTGAGCGGGCCCGATGTGTCACCGAAGCTCCTCGTGAAAGCCTCGAGGATGGCGAGATGCGCCTTGGCGTGGCGGCTCCAGGTGATTTCCTCCTTCAGGGGGCGAGTGGCCACCGCGCGACTCGTCGACACCTGCTGGCCGGGTTGCAGCCTGGTCTCGAGCGTCCCCTCGCGGACGCGTACCTCTCCCTCGATAACACCCACGCGCGAGCCGTCATCTTCTGCGTTCACGAGGAACACGGTGCCGACGACCGACACCGTCACGTCTTTCGTGCGCACGTACAGGTGGCCGCTGCGCTGTTTCGCCGCATTGACGATGATGCCGCCCGTACGGAGGTGAATCGAGATGCCGTCCTCGGCCCGGTCGAGCGAGAGCTCCGACTGCGAGCGCATCTCGACGCGCGAGCCGTCGGTTAAAACCAGCATGGCGCCTGAGCCGCTATCCGAGCGAACGATCTCGTTGGCCTCGATCGGGCCTCCCTGGCCCAGCACTTCTCGCGTGCCACCGTCGAGCGAGTACACGGACCCCCCTTCGGCGTCGACGGTCGCCAGGTTCTCCCGGCCTGGCCAGCGTACTGTCGTGACGAGGACGACGATCGTCGCCGCCGCGGCGAGGGATGCCGTCAGTCCCCAGCTGTAGCGCGCAGTTTTTCTGCCTTGTGTCCGCACGTCGCGTGCAGCCCTGCTCAGCTGGGTTTCGGCGCGGGCGTGCAACCGTTCGCGCACGCGCTCCCGGGACGCATGAAGCTGACCGGCCGACGCGCCAAACAGACCGAGGTGCTGATAGAGGGTTTTGTCCAACGTGTCGCGGTCCGGCTTCATGACCCTTCTCCAAACGAGGCATCGAGCAGCCTCTTCAAACGCGCGCGCGATCGGTAGAGCGTCACCGCAATCACGCCGCGCGAGGTTCCCAGCAGCCGGGCGATGTCGGCATCGCGATAGTTGTGCAGGTAGCGGAGTGTCAGGATGGCGGCTGCCTTCGGGCTCAACTCGGCGATCGCTTCGTAGAGCTTTCGGTGCAGCTCCTCGGCCCGGCTGGACGCTCGCGCGGGGATCGTCGCGGCCCTGTCCTCGCTCTCTTCGCTCAGTGCCCGCCGGCGACGGGTCTGCACCACGGTCAACGACAGGTTGACGGCAGCCCGGTAGAGATACCCCCGCGGGTTCTTGACGAATTCCCGCGTCGTCTCGCGCTGGAGGAGCCGCAGGAAGATCGTCTGCACCACATCCTCGGCATCTTCGACACGCCCGGTCACGCCGTAGGCGGTGCGGTACACGAGAGGGTAGTGCTCCTCGAAGATGTCCTCGAATTCCTGCGGAAGCGGTTCGCCGGCCGTTCTGGGCACGCTCGCGGTCTGCATGTGCGCCTCACTATAGAGACCAGCGGGCCCGGAGATTGTTAACAGGTCCGCCTGAAGGCGGACGCTGCGACCTCACTCCGTAGTGTCCGGCTTTTAGCCGCACGAACAGGGTTGAAGAATTCAGGCGGGTTCACACCGCCGAGCCGGAATCGGTGACGCGAGTCCGCGGCGGTGTGCTGGTGTGGTCTCGCTCGAGCGCCAGGCCCCGCGCGACCCTGGCAAGGAGGTCTTCCACGGCGGCGGGCGCCAGCGGCTTCGTGAAGTGACTGTCGAAGCCGGCCTCGCGGGCCTTGCGGCGGTCCTCGTCCTGGCCCCACCCGGTCACGGCGGCGATGTGGATGTGATCGAACTCGGGCATCGCCCGCAAGGCCTGGGCGACGGCATAGCCGTTCATCACCGGCAAGCCAACGTCCAGAAGGATCACGTCGGGCGCAAACTGACCTGCAGACGTGATGGCGGTGGCGCCATCGTGCGCCAGCCTGGTGGCGTGGCCGAGCTGCGACACCGCCACGTCGAGCATCTCAGCGGCATCGAGATTGTCCTCGACAATCAGCACGCGGAGGCTGCGCGCTGCTGCCGCCGTCGGCCGTTCCGCCTCCGAAACGTGTGCGCCCACCACCTCCGTCGTCGGCAGACGGATTTCGACCTCCGTGCCCTTGCCCGGGCCAGGGCTTCTGACCTCGATCCGGCCCTCGTGCATCTCGATGAGACGGCGCGCCAGCGTCAACCCGATCCCCAGTCCACCGGCCGAACGTTCGAGAATCGGCTCGGCCTGATGGAACATGTCGAACACACGCGGCAGAACATCGGCGGCGATCCCCATTCCGGTATCGCGGATGCGTACGACAACCTCATTGCCCTGGCGCTCTGCGGTGAACCAGATGCGTCCGCCGCGCGGCGTGAACTTCACGGCATTGTTCAGCGCGTTTGCGAACACCTGCACCAGACGCGCGCCATCGCCATCGACGTAGCTCGGCGTCGCAGGCGGCTCCAGGGTCAGGGTGTGATCCGCCGCCGTCGCCAGCGGCATGATCGATTCGACGGCAGTGGCCATGAGTCGTCCGAGGTCGTGCGTCTCGCGGCGAAGCACCATCTTGTTGGTCGTAATCCGCGACACGTCGAGCAGATCGTCCACGAGGCGGACGAGTTGGCTGACCTGCCGATCGATCACGTCGCGGGCGCGTGCGGCGGTCGGCGGCGGAGTGCCGCCCTTCAGGGTCTCGAGCGCGAATCGAATGGGCGCGAGCGGGTTGCGGAGCTCGTGCGCGAGCGTGGCGAGGAATTCGTCCTTCCGTTGATCCGCGTCGATCAGCATGGCGGTCCGGTCGCGGACGCGCAGTTCCAGGTCACGATTGAGCGCTTCGGTATGGTCTTTGGCAAACCTGAGGCTCTCGATGAGATCGAGGTTGTCGAATCTCAACCGGAGTGAGGACGAAATCGCCATGTGGAATCGCCACGTCGTGGCAATCGTCGCCACCGTAAAGACGACGACCAGGAACGCCATCGTCAAGTGCTCTTGACCACCCTCGCCGGCCAGTCGAATGGCGGTCAGCAGGCCGATCGGCAGGAAGAACATGAAGAAGGCTTCCGGCCGTGCGGCCAGCAGCGATGCGCCGCCGAGCATGACGCCACCCAGGACGAACATCAGGAAGATCCCGCTCGTCGGCTGCGTGGGCTCGTAGAACAGGACCCCGGCCACACCCCACGCTGCCGAGGCCAGCGCCGTGCCGGCCACGAACAGGTTGTTCCATCGGCGGCTCTCGCCTTCGGCCGGCAACGCACGCCAATAGCGCCGGGCAATGACGAATCTCGTCGCCGCCACCACGAGGACGAAGAGAAGCCATGCGGCGACGACGGGGGCCCCCGTCACGCGGCTCTGGGTATATGCCAGCGCGAGCGCGATGAGGACGCTGGCCACGACCCCGGTGGTGGAGTTCTCGTAGAGCAGGCGGGTTTCTGCCGCGTGCACCTGCTGACGCCGGTCGTTTCCTGCAGGGGGCGGGGTCAGGGCGACGTCTGACGCGGAACCGCAGGCGAACGTCCTGACAGCCTCGGCAGCTTTCGCGAGCCTCTGCGGCGGACGTTGGGAATCGGTCATCATGGGCGCTCCTGGAAGGGCCGGAAGCCACATCCCCGGTCTGCAGGAGGTCCTGACTTCGCATCTTACTCATCGCGATGTTCGGGTATCCAGACTCGTACCGAAGCTTTGTGCAGTCGAGCATCGAGCCCGCTGGCCGAGGTTGGGCTGAGCAGTATCAGCGTGCCGCAGTTAGCTCAGCACTGAGCTCCTGACCTGGATCGTTCCGATGCTACTCAGCGCGCAAGGCCGAGAGCGGATCGACTGATGCCGCCCGGCGGGCCGGCAACCAGGCGGCAAGGCCTGCCGTCGCTCCGAGCAGCGCGACGACTGCCGTGAGCGTGCCTGGATCGTAAGGGGTCGTCTGGAACAGAAAGCCTCTGATGATACGGGTCGTGTAGTACGCGCCGGCCAGACCCGTGACGAGGCCGAACGCGACTGGCCAGACAGCGTCCTGGATCATCACGCCTACGACCTGGCCAGGACGGGCGCCGAATGCGGCACGCACACCGATCTCGCGGGTGCGGCGAGCGACGGCATACGCGGTCGTGCTGAAGACTCCTACGAGTGTGAGCAATAGTCCGAAGACACCGAGCAGTGTCAGCAACAGCATTCGATGCCTCGGCTCCCTTACCTGCTGGCTAATCAGAGTCTGCGCTGGCCTCGCCTGTCCCACGAGCACGCGGGGCCCGAGCATTTCCGCAATCTGTTTGAGTCGCTCGAGCCGTAGTGGCGCTCCTTCGCGAAGTCGCATGACCATCGCCAGCGTTATCGGAAATGCCTCGGGCGCCCGTGGATCCGGCAGGACGTACATCTGCGGGTCGATTCGCCCCTGCGGTCCACCGTGCCGGATGTCCGGCACGACGCCGACGATGCGCCAGTAACTTGGATTCTTGCCCTCCGTTCGAAGCGTGTGGCCGATTGGACTGCCGCCGAAGTACTGCTGCGAGGCGGTGGCGTTGACGACGGCCGCTTCACCGGCCGCTCGGTCTGCCTCCTCGAGAAGGCGCCCTGCCAGCGGGCGCACGCCCATCGCCTCGAGATAGCCGGGCAACACCGTGCGCTGCGGCCCCGCAATCTTGGCGCCCGTATCCGCCGTCGGGAAAGCAAACGATCCACCGCCCATCAGGGCCAGCTGGTCGATGGCTCCGGCCGACACGACTTCAGGCAGGCGCCGGAGCTCGTTGGCGAGTGAGACGTAGTACGCGAGCCTGATCGCCGTCGTCCGATCGAGCGGCTCCACTTCGAGCGTGAGCACGTTGTTGGCGTCGTACCCGAGATCGACGGCAAGGAGCCTGGCAAAGCTTCGGAGCATCAACCCGGACCCGGTCATGAGCACGAGCGCCAGTGCGATCTCGACGCCAATGAGCCATTGTCCGGCGCGCTTGGACAACGGCGCGCCGCTGCGACCGCCGACACTGAGCATGGTGCCGATTAGCTTTGGCGACCGCGAGAGCTTGATCGCGGGCACGAGCCCGAAGAGCAAGGCGCTGACGACGGTGAGGCCAAGCGCGAACGCGAGAACGGTGCCGTTGATGGCGGCCGGCGAATTGGCCGGCAGCGACAACGGAATGAGCCCGACGAGCGCGTCGAGCGAGGTGTACGCGACCAGCACACCGACAATGGCCCCTGCGCTGGCGAGCAGCAGGCTCTCGGTGAGCAGCTGACGGACCAGCCGCCCTCTGCCGGCGCCGATCGACGCCCGGATCGCCAGCTCCACGTCGCGCATGGCGCCTCGGGCGAGCACGAGGCCCGCGACGTTGATGCAGCCGATGAGCACGATGAGGCCGACGGCCATCGAGAGCGTGCGGAGGGTTGTGCCGAACTGATCGGTCTCGTCGTCGTACATCGACTGGATGAACACGTGGGCGGGGACTGGCGCCGGCCCCGTCATGGTCGACGGCGGTGTCAGCGCGTCGAGCGCTGCCCTGGCCTGAGCGAGCGTAATGCCCGGTCGCAAACGCGCGACGACCGGCGTACCCGAACCACGGCGATCGAACATCAGGCTGGAGAACCGCTTGGCCTGCCACACAGCTGTCTCGTTGTAGAAGCCGGCCGGGAGCACGCCGACGATGGTCACGGGCCGATCCTGGATGCGAAGACTGCGGCCGAGGACCTTCAAGTCGCCGCCGAACGCCTGCTGCCAGAACGCGTGACCGAGGAGCGCGACGTCGGGAGCGCC
>Ga0075418_10010954_pt1 | contig 10133 bp, 8 predicted proteins | sample SoiMetdeltSBSDD2_FD_81776 | JGI IMG/M metagenome (GOLD analysis project Ga0075418, IMG submission 81776) | Bulk soil microbial communities from a Populus tree surrounding site in Tennessee, USA - Soil MetaG P. deltoides SBSDD2 | ecosystem: Environmental > Terrestrial > Soil > Tree plantation...
CCAGTTGGATACGGCGACCTGTTTGCCATTTGGCGCGAGCGCAGCTGCGTAAGGCCGATAGCCGACTTTGGTTCCAACCTGCGTTTTATAGTCCGGACCGCTTAGGCGATAAGCAATGTCGTTCTGAGTATTGACCACGTAAAGCGAATGATCGGCCGCGTAGGTAACACCGCCGATGAATCGTTCCTTATCCTGAAGGCCGGTGATTTCGAGTGATCGTTGCATTGTGAGTTTGTCTTCGTTTCGCTGTAACCGCAGCACCGGAAGACGCAGACCATCGACCACCTCGGACGCCAACCCCCTTGCCTTCATTGAGTCCAGAAATTGTTGGGTTGGTGGACCGCCTGCCGAGACAAAGATTGCGCCTGTATCAGGATTCAGCGCCATCCCGGTCCAGATCTTTCCAACGTTAATCGTCGCCGAGATTTTTTCCGACTGAAGATCAATAGTGCTTACACTGTGATCGTGCCAGCCTGCGGTGCTCGCCAAAACGGTCTTCCCGTCGGGGCTTGCAATGATCTTCATTACCATGTCACCGGGTAATGTTATGTGCCGGCCCGCAGGCGTGATGCGCCAACCGTTTGGCAACACAATGGAGGCGCCTTTTGCGTCAGGGCCGGGCTTAATAACGCCGGTCCAAACGGCGAGCTTCCTCAGTCCTCCCCCGAGCGCGAGGATTGCTCCCAACAGAATTGCGGCAGCTATGATCAGGAGACGTCGCATGGTTTGACCTCCACAAGGAACTCGTTGGACTTCGTGTTGCGCCAGTTATTTACTATGGCCACCAGAATAATGCTACCCGTAATCCTGAACCAGCTCCGGAACGATGCGAAGAACCATCGCTGGCGAGTCGCTCATTTTAACGGTCGGGGTTTAGGCAAATCTCAATTGACCGTTAAATACATGTTAAATTCACCGTTGGGTTTGCGGATTCTGGCGTGAACTTGAAACCCGGTCAGGTTCGGTTCCGCTAACAGTCCAAGGCGAAACGATCAGCCTTCATAGACGCGCGCGTATCAGATTCACCTTCGGTCGATCCCGCTCAGGACTCGAAAACAGCCACCGCGCGCACGGGCGACCCGGTTCCTCCACGGATCTTGAGCGGCAAACCAATAAAACGGAAGCGGCCACGCCCGATGAGCTGATGAAGATTGATCATGTTCTCGTAGTGCGTAAAACCCAGCTCGCCGCAAATGTGATGGACTTCCTTATTTGAAACTCCTCTCACACCGGGCGATGCTGATTCCACGCCGAAAGCGGCGATCTTCTGAAGGCCAAGCCACCGCGCGGCTTCAATGCTCACACCAGGACCGTTGTGCCAATTATCAGTTCCAAACGCGCGACGATAATGATCGGTGTAGATCAGTACCGTATCACCTTCCTTTATTTCGAGAGCGGCTATAGACACCGCGCGTTCCAAATCGGCGATCTCGATCAACTCTCGTAGGCCTTTTTGTGAGAGGTCCAGACAGATGCCCTCGGTATAAAACATCGTCAACGGCATCGTGTCGATAGACTGGCCCCGGTATTGTCGCGCCATATGATTGATGGCATCGACGTGTGTGCCGGTATGTTCACCCAATTCCAGCAAGTTGACCGCGGGTGAGATCACGTCGCTATCGGCAATGCCATCCAACTGTTCGTGAGACTGATGAATGCTGATCTTCACCTCCGGAAGGCTGGGAAACACAGGCATGCCCGCGAAGATTTCCTGACTCAGATCGATGATTTCAAACATGCTCGTACTATCGTTTCCTTTCATCCGGTTGTTTAATCGGCGCTTTCAAATGATTCCGAACAGCTTGTTCAGATAGTCCGTTAGATCAGCAGGTGACGTTTCAGCAGAGATATATCCAACATAGTTATCCGGTCGTAACAACACGCTAAACGAGTTGCTGGTGCCGAACACTTCTGCTGCCTGCGGGAAGAGCGAAACAAAGTTGACGTCAAGGAGCCCCGCATAGCGGCCTTCGAGTTCCGTCTTTAAAGCGTCAAAACCGTTCTGCGCGTCCGAGAAAAGTATCCAATGAAATTTCGGTTCACGCAGTTTGTCGTAGATGCTTTCGCCGCCAACCAGAAAATATGGCATTCGGTCTCCGGCTTTGATTGCGAAATTTTCATCGCCCGCGTGCTGGCTGAGTGAACTGTGACGGTAGTTGATCCCAATCTGCGAAATCATCGGAAAGATGAATTTCTTAACCGCATCGAGACTGAGTATGTATTTGGCAATTGGCGGTAAAACATTAGTGCGGAGAAAGGCGAGAAACCATTCCGAGCCTGCGGCCAGCTGAAACATCCGGTCGGTTGTCTGCAAAAGATTCTTGGCGTTTTCCAGCCGCTCTTCGTTATAAGTTGCCAGAAGGCTTTCGTGCGATTTACCGTTCAAAACCAGAGCTAGTTTCCAGGCGAGATTGTAACTGTCTTGAATACCGGTGTTCATGCCCTGCGCTCCGGCGGGCGAGTGAATGTGGGCGGCGTCGCCAGCAAGAAAACATCTGCCTGCGGAGAATTTGCTAACGTGGCGCGTGTGAACTTGATACGTGGAAAACCATTCGACATCGTGAATGTCGAGTTCCAGTTTTATCTCTCCCTTGATGCGCTCTTCGATCTCTTCATACAAAACATCGCCCTCTTCCTTTGCATATTCTTCCGGGAAAACGCCGACGATGCGATAACGCTTCTCGCCTTTGAGCGGAAAGAAAACAACAAATGTATCCTTTGAAAGACAGATGTGGAGCGCGTCGTGGGTCAAATGCCAGTCGACTTGCGCGTCAGCGACATAGAACATTCGCTCAAATGTGCTGCCTTCAAACGCAAGTCCTAGAGCATGTCTCGTCGGGCTCTTCGCGCCATCGCAGCCGACCAGATACTGAGCTTCAATAATTTGAGTCGCGCCGTCAGGAGTTTTTGCGAGCGCGGTTACGCCTGCGTCAGTCTGCGAGAAAGTTTCGAGTCCTGAATTCCACAGAACCTCTTTGCGGTGACTTTGTAAGTATTCGTATAGCAGTCGCTCGTTTTTGCTCTGCTCCAACATGAGAACATAAGGGTAAGCACTTAAGCCCTCTCCGATGTTCGAAAAATCTATTTCGCCCCGCACCTCGCCGCCGGAGAGCAAGCGACCTTTGCGGGCAATAGCGCCCCGCTCGATGGCTTCTTGCGCTAAAGACATTTGCTCGTAGATTTCAAGCGTGCGGGCCTGAACGCCAATTGCCTTTGAATACGGCGTCACACCTTCATTTTTATCGATGATGACAAAATCAATGCCATATCTAATCAGCTGACAGGCCAGCGAAAGTCCTGTAGGCCCCGCTCCAATAATAATCACGTCTTTCTTGATTGTTGTTTTCATGACACTCACTCGTGCCGGCTCGCCCTTTCACCAGCCGGGCTAGCGCGAGTTGGGGTTGTTTGAGGCTTCACCTTGTCGCTGTTTTTTCAAATGTACCTTTACGCAAAACTCCTGTCACCTGTTTGCCCGCTTGGCCTGGAAGCCTAAACTCAACTAACACATCCTCAAAGAGAGTTGCATACTCAATCTGTTTATCCTTGAGTGACACCCATATGTCTCCCCAGTAATGGCTCCGGCCCTGGAAACTCATATTCCCGATAGACGTAGTGAATTTGTTCATAAAGGCTTGATATTCGATCAGGGCACATACTTCATTGTTTCTCTTCGACAGTCCGACCCAACTGAGCTCGATGCGGCGATTCTGAAATTCCCCAGCTCCAGCAAGTGGAACATCCTCAGGTTGCGATTGGATCGCGTAAGGCTGGTTCAACTCTAGTTTATTGAAATGATCCCAGGCAAATTGCTCAATCATGTGCATATCCCATACGAGATTCTTGGTCTTGATCTCGCTATCCGGAAATCCTGGAAAGAATTCCTTCTTGAACAGATCCGCGCGCTTGGAAAGGTTGTAGGTGAAGCCTTCCATGTAGGTCTGGACCTCTCCTTCAGAAAATGGTTGATCGAATGTTGTAGCCTTCGCAATTCTTACATTCCTCCACGTGACCTTACCGTCGGGCAAACCTCGGATATACTCGCCGGTCACCCTTTCTTTGCCCGTTGGGTTGCCCAGCGTATCGATGTTCAAGTAATCAAAAGTAATCTTATACTTCTGTGGCCCATCTTCCCTGAGCTTAAGGTCCTTTGGGAGGCGAGCGAGACGTTCATCTACACTCTGGATTGTGGAGGACAGCGGCTGGTCGAACGCCCAGCCGTTGAGACTGGCTAATGTAAGCGTGGCAAACGCCATGGTGAGCCTTTGCATAGATCACTCCTAGATGAGATTCACTTGCTTAATGGTGATAAGGCCTTACGAAGTCAGGCCAATCATTGTTCAAGGCTATCCGCCAGTGAGACTTGCTTCGCTCTTAATCATCATTGGTTCTCGCCGCCCGGGTTCTCGACGGCACTCTGATACTCGCGCAGGAACTGGCCGGCTTGCTCCGCGGTGTGCAACGAGGCGAATCGGACGACTTGCCGGCCCACTGCCTTCAGCCGTTTTTCCGTTTCGGCGTCTTTGCAGTGACCTTGTTCATCGAATGCCTCCTCTGCTTCAGGCACACTCGCTTGTTCGGGAACGACCCACGCGTGCAACGCGCGGCCGACGTCGCGCAGGCTGTGCATAGCTCCCACTGCGCCGACGCGACCGCCCGAAACGCCGATCAGCCCCAGCATCTTTCCCTCAAACTCTTCAAAACCCATCAGGTCCAGCGCGTTCTTCAACACTCCGCTGTAGCCGCCGTGGTATTCCGGCGTGGCAAGAATGATGCCCTGGGCCCGACGCACCGCCTCGCGCAACTTGAAGACATCTTCGGGGTAAAGGCTCTCGTCGTCATTGCCGTCGCAGAAGACGACTCGGTAATCGCGCAGATCAATCAGTTCCGTCAGCGCGCCGGCTTCCTCGGCGCCACGAAGCGCCAGCGCCAACGCAAGGCGCGTATAGCTTCCTATCCGAATGCTGCCGCAAATGCCCGCTACGCGCACCGGCTCCTCTCGCTGTTTCGTCATTGTCCTCCTCCAGTGCCAACATTAGACTCGCCACTTCATTTCGACATCGACGATGACCACGGTATCATCGGCCCGCGCCGCGCCCGCGTCTTTCTACAGTTAGGATGTTCTTCGTTGGCTTCAAAGCTTAGTATCACCTGACAAGACGAACAAGAACATAGCCGCTATAATCGTCGTATCTCCCAGAGTCGAAGGAGGCGTACCAGTGTTCTGTCCTCAATGTGGTTCAACCCAAAGCGACGAGATCAAGTTCTGCAAATCGTGTGGTGGGAACCTCTCCGCGGTGCGCCAGGCGGTGGCAACGCGCGAGATCCCCGAGAAATTCGACTGGAGCAAGACCTGGGTCACCGAGATGTTTCTTTCAGCAGGCGAGCGTGAAAGGCGAAAGGAGCTGCTCGACCTTGAGCGTGGAATTACTCCTGAGATCAAACGGGAGAAGGAGCTTAAGGCTGGTATCATCACATCATTTGTAGGTATCGGTGCGTCGATCTTTCTTTACGTGATAATGCAGGGCGTCGTCCTGACCCTTCGCAATCCGGGATCGGAAGTAGAAATCCTGAGCCGGGTTTGGATAGCCGGTGTTATCCCGTTCTTCATAGGGCTGGGCATCATTCTGGCTAGTCTTCTCGCTGGCCGAAACAGGCGAAGAGACATCACGACTGGTTCGCTCGAGCGCGGAAGTGTTCATCAGTCGCTTCCGTCTGGAGATACTGAACGTTTCGCACAGCCTCCGATGAGCGTTACCGATCAAACAACGAGGTTTTTGGAGGATTCCGAGCAGAAGCAATGAAGCTGCTTGCAGAGGCACGGTTAGTGGCGAACTGCTAACAGATTTGGACGGTTGTGTTGCCCATTGAATCCCTACCTCGAAGAACAATCACGCGCTAAAGTCTCATCGACCTGCAAAAAGGCCCCGACGAATCGGGGCCTTTACGAAACGATGCGAGATCATTCTGGTTACGGGATCGTAACCTTTAAGAATTCGTCAGTCTCTCCCCATGCAGCAGTGCCGGCTTGCGGTACGCCGTTGCAATTCGGGTTTGTCGGGAATGCACAAGGTATCGCCCAGAAGACGAGGTTGAACATCCCAGCCGGTAGATTGTTAAGGTTGATGTGCAGGGAACCGTCGCCGTCCGTGTCTGTCGTGAGAGTGCCCACCACATACACTCCCGCTATGGCGGTTTGGCAACCTACGGTGCCCGAAGCGCAAAGAGTTCGGTTGACCCCGAAAGTCGTAGGCGCATCTTCGCAAGTCTCTACGAATATGTTGAATCCCACTGTGTAAATAGTACTAGGAGTGGCGTCCTGAAGAATGAACGTCGCCTGAGCCTTGTTTTTTTTCTTATTGCCCGGCTGGTTGAATATGACCTTGCCCAGCGAATCCTCTAGATTTTCAGAGTCCGCGCAATTTGCGTCCCATGCCGAGTCCAATTCCAACTGGATTGCGCCGTTGGATTTGTCCTTTTTAACAACAGCTGCATGTCCGGTAGACATGCTCATTGGAGCCAGAAGGCTCATCGTGATTGCACATAATAGTGCCGCGAAACTTTTACCCATGACCCTTTCTCCTTTGTTCGGTTTTGATGCATGAAATACTTCTTGGTTCGGTTGTTGGTTCAAGTAGCAAGCCAAAGGCCGGAATTATGTTGGTTTAGAATCAGCTCGCTTCTTACCTCGGATGCACTGCGGTATGATGCGGTTCGCTCACCGTCGCAAGTCGCTGGTTCTATCGCCTTCAACCAAATGTGAAGTTTCCCGTAAATGTGATAATGTGAGCTCGACCAATGTTTAACTATTCACGGCACATTAGACTTCCTTACTTGAGGTGCGTCGGCAACATTCGGGTTCGATCAAGCGTCGCGGCGTGTTCCTGCCTGCTGGCGGCAGCGAGTACTCTCGCAAGTTTGTTCTCTGTACGCGTCTGCGCTCAGCAAACTGCGCCAACATCACCGGTAGTGGTCCAACCTGGTGCACCGGGAAAACCGACGCGGACTCTTCCGCCGACGATGAGGGCTAAACTGCCTCCAGCCTCGCCTGCAGACGTGCAGTTCATGCAAGGTATGATTATGCATCATGCGCAGGCGGTTGATATGACAGCGCTGATCGAATCCCATACTCAGAACAAGGATCTGAGATCGCTGGGTGCGCGAATCAGCAGCTCGCAGTCGGATGAGATAAAGTTCATGAAACGGTGGCTGGCGGTCCGTGGACAGCCAATATCGCAGGGGATGCATGACAAGCATCACAATATGTCGCACGAGTCCATGCACCTTATGCCTGGGATGCTTACTTCGGAGCAGATGGAGTCACTCAGCAAAGCGAGAGGAGAGGAGTTCGACCGGCTGTTTCTAATAGGTATGATTCAGCACCACGGCGGCGCTTTGACCATGGTGAAAGATTTGTTCGATACTGCGGGCGCGGGACAGGACGCCGAATTGTTCAACTTCGCGACGGATGTAGATAGCGGCCAACGCGCCGAAATCCGGATCATGCAAGGTATGCTGGAGAAAAACCCTTAGAGGATTAAACGATGAATCGAGTACAAACTATGGCTTTCCGTTTTCTTGTAGCCCTCGTTGTTTTGTTTTGTTTTGCCGGAGAGATGCAGGCCCAAACGCCTTCGTCTCAACAGTCAACAAAGCCAGCGGACGCTAAACCCGACCAAAAGAAAGCAGAAGATCCGTTTGCCCCCGAGCCGGCGCCGCCGCTCCCCGCCGGAATGACCGGCTCAGACGCCGACGACCCGCGAGCCAAACTGACACCCGGAATGTACAACGCAGGCGAAGTTTCGATGGGCATGAAGCACCTCCAGCTCTTCAAGAAACCTGGCCCGTTCCAACTCGACTCGGCTGAGCCTGGTAATTCGAAAGTGCAGAAAACCTTAGGTATGCTCGGCATCCCCGATGCCTCAAAGATGCCAAAGCCGATGCAATTGGTTATCGCTCAACTCGCGTTTGCAAACTCGGATCTTGCGTTTCAGGGAAACCATCTGTTTCAGGGTAATTTTTACGGCGTCAATATCTTTGACATCTCTAATCCAGCTAAGGCCAGGCTGTTAACATCGATGATTTGTCCCGGTGGGCAAGGAGATGTGTCGGTTTACAAGAACCTGATGTTTATGTCGGTCGAGATGACAAATGGCCGCCTCGATTGCGGCACACAGGGGTTTCCGCCGGGACCTCCTCCCCCCGCCGGCGAAGAGAAAAAGCCGGCTCCGCCCGCGCCCCAAAAAGATCGATTCCGCGGCGTAAGGATTTTCGATATCTCCGACATCAGGAGTCCCAGGCAGGTAGCGGCCGTTCAAACTTGCCGCGGCTCGCACACACATACCCTGGTAGTTGATCCAAAGGATAAGAACAACGTCTATATTTACGTATCCGGCACATCATTCGTGCGTCAGGGCGAAGAGTTGGCTGGGTGTTCAGGTGAAGCACCGGATAAAGATCCAAACACCGCGCTGTTTCGAATTGACGTAATCAAGGTTCCGCTGGCTGCGCCGCAGGAAGCACAGGTGGTGTCCAGTCCTCGGGTATTTATGGATGCCCGTACGGGTTCACTCAACGGATTGAACAGTGGAGGCACCCACGGCAAAGAAGGCGCGGAGAAGCCAATCGACAGCGACCAGTGCCACGATATTACCGTGTTCTCGGCGATGGGGTTGGCCGCGGGCGCCTGCTCAGGAAATGGGATCGTTCTGGACATAAGCGATCCGGTGCATCCGAAGCGTCTGGACGCAGTAAACGATCAGAACTACGCATATTGGCACTCGGCCTCGTTTTCGAACGATGGGACAAAGATCGTGTTCACCGATGAGTGGGGAGGCGGACTGAGTGCGCGTTGCCGAGCCAACGATCCGAACAAATGGGGCGCCAACGCTCTGTTTCGTTTAAAGGATAACAAGCTGAGTTTCGCGAGCTACTACAAGTTGCCTGCAGCACAGGGGGACACCGAGAATTGTGTGGCGCACAACGGTTCGCTCATTCCAGTTCCCGGCCGAGACATAAAAGTGCAGGCCTGGTACCAGGGTGGCATCTCTGTGATGGACTTTACCGATGCGGACCATCCGTTTGAAATTGCGTATTTCGATCGTGGGCCAATTGATCCGCACATGCTCACACTGGGTGGCGACTGGTCCGCCTACTGGTACAACGGTCACATCTACGCTTCGGAGATCGCCCGCGGGTTGGACACCTTTGAACTAAGCCCAACCAAGTTTCTGACTGAGAATGAGATCGCAGCCGCGAAAACTGTGCGAGTGGCTGAGCTCAATGTACAGAACCAGCAAAAGATCGAATGGCCGGCTCAGTTGGTTGTAGCCAAGGCGTATCTGGATCAGTTGGAGCGATCGCGGGCGCTGCCCTCGGACCAAATCGCCGCGGTGCGGACAGCGATTCTAAGCGCAGAAGGTTCACATCTGAATCGAGCATCGCTAGCAAAACTCCAGAGCTTCGCGAAGTCGATTAAAGAAAGCGCCGGCACGACCAGGAGTGAAGTAGACTCGAAGCGGTTGCAGGCCCTGGCGGAAATACTACAGCGACCATCAAAGTAAGCCGCAGCAGTCGTCGACCATCGTGATAGTGGTGTGGTGCGTGTTTTGAGGGATCAATCTTAAACTTAGACCTCATGATGAAAGCTGTCATTTATGAAGTCTTCAGTGTCTTACCAGAAGTAAAGAATGTTCCTGATCCAAAACCCGAAACACACGGCGTAGTCGTCAAAGTCATGGCGACGGGCGTCTGCCGCAGCGACTGGCATGGCTGGGTCGGACACGATGCAGACATTCGACTGCCCCACGTGCCCGGTCATGAAATGGCTGGAGTTGTCGCGGCGGTAGGCAAAGGTGTAACAAAGTGGAAGGTCGGGGATCGCGTCACGGTTCCGTTCGTAGGTGGCTGTGGCGCTTGCCCGCAGTGCGCATCGGGAAATCAACAAGTTTGCGATCACCAATTTCAACCGGGGTTCACGCATTGGGGATCTTTTGCTGAGTACGTCTCCATTCATCACGCCGATACGAATCTCGTGCGCTTGTCTGAGACGATGGATTTTCCTGCGGCTGCAAGTCTGGGCTGCCGGTTTGCAACCTCTTTCCGCGCCGTCGTTGATCAAGGCAAAGTCTCCG
>Ga0075418_10010955_pt1 | contig 10133 bp, 5 predicted proteins | sample SoiMetdeltSBSDD2_FD_81776 | JGI IMG/M metagenome (GOLD analysis project Ga0075418, IMG submission 81776) | Bulk soil microbial communities from a Populus tree surrounding site in Tennessee, USA - Soil MetaG P. deltoides SBSDD2 | ecosystem: Environmental > Terrestrial > Soil > Tree plantation...
CGTCGTTGATGAAGTAGTAGCACACCCACCCGGGCCTCCAGGCGTCACGCTCGGCCGTGAAGCGCCGAAGCCCGGCATTGAACACGGCCTCGGTCAGCAGCTGGCTCGCGGCCACGTGATCCGGGTGCCGGTCGACCCAGTAGGGAACCGCGACGCTGCGCGGCCGTGCGGCGCGTACGAGGTTGACGATCGTCAACGCGTGCTCGGGCCGCGTGCCCAGCCCACGATCTGGCAGACGGAGGTTGACCCGCCACTGCGCCCCGAGCACGCGTCGCGCGGCTTCGGCCTCGGCAAGGCGTTCCTCGACGCTCCCGTTGCTCCCCATTTCGCCGGCCGTGAGGTCGCAGAGGCCGACGCGGAATCCGAGCCGCGCGTGTTTGGCCACCAACCCGCCGATGCCGATCTCGATGTCGTCAGGATGCGGACCGAACGCGAGCAGATCGACCGGGTCGATCGCGCCGCTCAGCGCGTCCACCCGAACACCTCGTCGCCCTTCTGTGGCTGATCCTGGAGCCGTCGCGCCAGGAGCCGGGCCGAGAGGAAGGCGCCGGTCGATGAATCGCCGCCGAGTGCGAACAGATGACGCGGATAGTTGCGATGCGGGCCGACATAGGGCAGGCCGTCGGCGGTCGCTCCGTACGGCACCTCCCAGCCAAATTCCGGCTGCAGTCCTGCGATCACCGGATACATCGTCAGCAGCTCGTACATCAGCTGGCCCGTTCGCTGGATCCGGACCGCATCGCGGCGCTTCGCTGGCACCTCGTCCTGGTCTGCGCCGCCCATCAGCAGACGATGGTCTTCGGTCCACCGCAGGCGGTGAGGCGGCACCAGCGTATCGCGCAGGATCGCCGCCTCTGGAACGAGCTGCTTGCGGAGCCCCGCGCCGACCGCCTCGGTGAGCACCAGGTAGCTCTCGCGTGACTTGAAATGGCGGCGCAGCGGCTTGAACTCGGCCGTCGCCGTGCCCGTGGCCACGACGACCGTCGACGCGCGAACCGTCCCGCCATCAAGGGTGATCTCCACGTCCCTGGCCGCGGCGCGAACCTTCTGCACGCGCGAGCGCTCGAAGACGCGCGCGCCGCGCTTGACCGCCGCGGCAGCCAGACCAATGCACGCCCGATACGGGTCGAGCGTGAACCCGGCGCGAATGCGCAGCGCGGGCCCCGACTCGAGGCGGCTCGCGAGCCGCGCCTGCTTCAACGACAGCCACGACGACTCGACGCCCGCGGACTGCCGTGCCTCGTAATCGCGCTGCAGCGCCTTTTCGTCCTTGGGCGGTGTCACGAGAAGACTCTCGGAAGTCGCCAGCTGGCACCTCACGTTCGCCCGCCGGAGCAGCGCGGCTCCGTCGAGCGCGGCCCGCCGCCACATCTCGAAGATTGTCCGGGCGGCGCGAAGACCGTACCTCTGCTGAACATCGCGAAACGCCGGACCGGGGTCTGGCAGCATCAACCCGGAGGCGCGCCCGGTCCCGGACTGACCGATACGCTCGGCTTCGAGGACGATCGGACGAAACCCGGCGCCGGCAAGCGTGAAGGCCAGCGCACACCCGGTGAGCCCGCCGCCGATGATGGCCACGTCTGTCGAGAGCTCGCCACGAAACCGATCGAATGACGGGCGACGGGCATCTGGCACACCCGCAACCCAGGGAGACACGCCGTAACGGGTTTTCATCAGCTATGAATGCTAATCGCAAAAGTGCGAAGGTGCGAAGGTGCGAGGGCTTGCCCGCCGTAGCCGCGCAGCGGCGAAGGTGGGTGCGAGGGCTTGCCGCGCCGAAGCGCGAAGCGCGAAGGCGGGTACGATGGTGCCCGCATGAACCGCTCGCGAAAGGGCGCGACCGCTGCCGTCGGCGGATCGTCGTCCAGGCGAACGACCCGCGCCCTGCTCTGGCGTGGCCTCTCGATCGCGATCGGGCTCGGCCTCGTCCTCGTAGTCTCGATTGGCCTCTGGCTCCGCGGTCAGCTCAGAGCCAGCCTGCCGCAGCTCGATGGATCGGTGACGCTGGCTGGGCTGTCGGCTCCCGTCACGGTGACGCGTGATGCGCAGGGCATTCCGACGATCAGCGGGCGCGCGCGCGAGGACGTGGCTCGCGCGACCGGCTTCCTGCACGCGCAGGATCGCTTCTTTCAGATGGACCTCGCCAGGCGTCGTGCCGCGGGCGAGCTCGCCGAGCTCGTCGGCCAGCGCGCGCTCGCTGCCGACCGCGCCATTCGTATCCATCGGTTCCGGGCCGAGGCGCGGCGTGCGGTGTCCCTTCTCACAGCCAGGGACCGCGCGCTGCTCGATGCCTACACCGGCGGTGTCAACGCCGGGCTCCAGGCGCTCGCGGCATCGCCGTTCGAGTACCTGGCGCTTCGCCAGACGCCCGCGCGCTGGTTGCCGGAAGACACCTTTCTCGTCGTGCTCTCGATGTTCGTCGCGCTGCAGGAGCCGGACGGGGCGTACGAAGCGACGCTCTCCACCATGCACGACGTGCTGCCGCAGAACGTGTTCGACTTCCTGGCGCCGCGCGCGACCGACTGGGATGCCCCGATCGACGGCTCCACGCTCGTACCGGCGCCCGTGCCCGACGCGCACAGCTACGATCTGCGCTCGCGACGACGAAACAAGCCGGCGTTCGAGCTGCCTGGCCGCGGGCGCGAAACGGTGCGCTCCGGCGCAGCCGAGCCCGCAACTCTCGCAGTCACCGGTCTTCGCGAATCGACGTCGACACGATCACCATTTGCGTTCGACGCGTCCGGCAGCGAAGCGCTCGGAAGCAACAACTGGGTCGTGTCCGGTGCACACACGCCCGACGGTCTCCCGCTGCTGGCCAACGACATGCACCTGACGGTGCGGGTGCCGAACACGTGGTACCGCGCCGTCCTCGAGTGGCCCGGACCAGCAGGGTCCACGACGCGACGACTTGTTGGCGTCACCCTGCCGGGCGTGCCGGCGCTCGTCAGCGGCAGCAACACGTCGATCGCCTGGGGGTTCACCAATACCTATGCCGACTGGAGCGACATCGTCCTGCTCGATGTCGATCCCGGTAACGCCAACCGCTATCGCACGCCCGGCGGCTGGCGGGAGTTCGAGCACTACGACGAGATCGTTCGAGTAGCCGGACAGGCCGATCAGCAGACGGTGGTGACCTGGACGATCTGGGGCCCGGTGATCGGTCGGGACTACCGCGGCCGCGCGCGCTCGTACAGATGGGTGGCCCACGCCGCCGACCGGCTCGCCAACACGCTCACGCCGCTCGAAGATGCCACGAGCGTCGTCGAGGCCTTCGACGCCGCCAACGGGCTGGGCACCCCGGGCCAGAACCTCGTGGTGGCCGATCGCGACGGCAGGATCGGATGGAGTGTGTACGGGGCCATTCCCCGTCGCGTCGGCACCGATGGCCGGCTTCCGGCATCATGGAGCGACGGCACGCATGGATGGAACGGATGGCTCGCACCTGTCGAGTACCCGCGCATCGTCGATCCACCCTCCGGCCGCATCTGGACGGCGAACGCCCGGGTGGTCGGTGGCGACATGCTGGCGAAGCTCGGGGACGGCTCGTACGAAGTGGGATCGCGCGCCACGATCATCCATCGCCGACTCGAGGCCAAGGACCGGTTCACGAAGCAGGATCTGTTGAGCATCCAGATGGATACGTCGGCAGACTTCCTCGGCCGCTGGCGCGAGCTGATTCTGCGGACGCTCACGCCGGCGACGCTCACCGGCCATGAGGATCGCGCGCGTTTCCGTCAGATCGTGCAGGAGCAATGGTCCGGCCGCGTCACACCCGATTCGGTCGCCTATCGCCTGACACGCAGCTTTCGCGAGGCCGTCGTCGATCGCGTCGTCGGTTTCGTGCTCGTGGAGTGCTACGAAGCCGACGCCTCGTTCGATTACTTCACCCTGAGACGGAGAGAGACTCCGATCTGGGCGCTCGTCACCGAGCGGCCACAGCACCTGCTCGACCCGAAGTATTCCAGCTGGGACGACCTGCTGATCTCCGCGGTCGACGCCGTCATTGCCGATGCCGCCTCGGCAGATCTCCGTACGCTCGTGTGGTCGGATTACAACGTCACCGCGTACCGGCATCCGCTGTCGTCGAGCATCCCGTTCTCCGGGCGCTGGCTCGACATGCCGCTGCAGCCGTTGCCTGGCGATCTCTTCACGCCGCAGATGCACTGGGGATCGGCTGCCGCATCCGAGCGCATGGTCGTCTCGCCGGGACGCGAGTCGGAGGGCATCATGCACATGCCGACCGGTCAGAGCGGGCACCCGCTGTCGCCGTTCTACGCCACTTCGCATCAGGCGTGGGTCGACGGCGCACCGACGCCGCTGATGCCGGGACCGACGAGGCATACGCTGACGCTGGTGCCGTAGGAGGATCGAGTCGGGACCCGGGGCTCGGGGCTCGGGGCTCGGGACTCGGCCTGCTCTGAGCGAAAAGCATCATCGCGAGTCGAAGGGCGTTCTGGTGGGATTTGTACGTAGAGGCGGACATTCAGGTCCGCCTGCCCGCATCAGCACGCGATCCGGGCATTTGGAATCGTGGTACGGCCGCGGTGAAGGTAATCGATCAGGACGCCAAGCCCTCCGTATGCGGCCATCCCCCCGACGATACCCTGCGCACGAGTCGAGCACGTGTCGCAGCCGAACCACCCGCCGATCACCGCGCCAAATGCACCTCCAATGAGCGCCCCGTCCTTCAGTGAGTCGCCCCTGATGGAGATTCGTCTGACTTCACGCAACTGAGTGCTGCGACGCGCGAGACCAAACGTCGTTACGAGCCCCGAGTCCGTCGCTCAAATCCCACGAGCGATCTCGACATCACCGTTGAGCCTTTCGACCTCGATGAGACGATCCTCGAACGTGTGCATCCTCATCGGCACCGACCGAGGCAGAAGCAGCCCTTCAATCGCACCGACGCGCGGGGAATGGGCTGTCTGAGCGCTTGCGCCGACCTGCGTCACGGAAATCGGTGCCGCAACCAGACACACCACCATCAGCACCCCGATTCGGTTCGTTGCCATCACGGCATGGTGAAACCGCCGACTCGAGAAGTCCTGATGTTTGAGCTGAAGAATCCTGAAACGATGGTGTTGCCCGGGGAAGTCAGCCGGGGTCCCGGACCCCGAGTCCCGGACCCCGAGTCCCGAATCCCGAGTCCCGGATCCCGAGCCCCGAGTTCTACGCAGCTCGGCTTCGAAGCAACGCCAACGCAGCCGCCCACTCGTCGGGATGCCTCGAGACGGCAAGGAGCGGATCGACGGTCACCAGCCACCCTTGTCCGCCGGCGCCAGCGCTCGCCAGCGCCTCGCGAACGAGGTCGGCCGCGCGGCGATGATCGTCGACGAGCACGTGGCCGACGGCGGCGGCCATGGCCGCCTCTGCGGGTGCGCGCGAGCGCAGCGCCGCGAGACGCGCCTCGAGCGCCGCAGCCCTTCGCTCGTTCTCCGGCGCTGCCGTCAGAGCGGTTCTCGCGGCCAGCGCCATCACGTGCCCCGAGGCAAGCGCCAGCGCGCGATCGAAGCTGGCGACGACCGTCTCTCGCGCGTCATTCTTTCGCCACGCGAGAGCCCCTAAGGCGTAGTGCACCTGTGCACAGCACTCGGCGGCATACACGTGTCCGCTGCGCTCGAAGCCGAGCTCGCGCTCGAGCTCGTGGCGTGCCGCGTCTTCGTCACCTTCGGCGAGCAGAACGAGCCCTCGAAGCCAGTGAAGGCCGACTGCGCTGAAGCGCGAGCGGCCGGCCACGCGCGGCTCGTCCTGCGCCGCCGCGCCGGCGTCGAGGTCACGTCGCGCCGCGGCGAGCGACTGCCGGGCGACATGCACCGTCGCGGCGAGAAAGTGCGCGAGACCGAGACCGGGCAGCAGTGCAAGCGCTCGAGACGCGGCGCGGAGGCGCTCTTCTCCCCAGCCAACCGATGCCAGGCGGAGCTGATGCCGCCAGTTGTCCGGCTCGAGCGCCACCGAGCGGCGGGCGGCAGCAATCGCATCGTCGGTGCCCGCGCGGCTGAGCACGAAGCCAAGCGTCGCCCATGCCTCGGCCAGGCCAGGCTGAAGGCGACACGCTTCCCTGGCGTGACGAACGGCTGTCGCCAGCGCTTCGCCGTCAGGGTTCGCGTCGGAGCGGGTGCACTCGAAGCGGAACACGCAGGCGTTGGCCATCCCGATGTGCGGCGGCGCATAGTCGGGAGCGGCGCGCAGCGCCCGCTCGAATGCCGCGCGGGCGGCGTCTACACTCTCGCGCTCGAGCAGCTCGAGAGCTGCCTGCCCTTCGAGCCAGGCACGGTGCGGCGCGAGCAGAGCTTCCAGATCTTCGTCGCTCCCACGATGCGTGGTCCGCGTCACTTTCCCGGTGAAGCGATAGCCGCGTCGCGGCACCGTCTCGATGCCAGGCCCGCCTTCTGCAGCATTCGCGGCCAGCGTCCGCCGCAGGCCGGAAATGGCCTGCTCGAGGCTGTTGTCGGTGACCGCGACATCGGGCCAGGCGGCTTCGATCAGCGCATCCTTCGACAGCACCGTGCCGGCGTGAGCCACCAGGTGCGCCAGGATGTCCAGGTGCCGATCGGACACGGGCACCACGTCCTGGCCCTTCCACAGGCGACGACGTTCCGGATCCAGCTGGAACGGTCCAAACTCGAAGACGGAGCCGCCGGATGACACGAGGCGATTGTAACGGGACCGCTATGCGGCCTTGAACGAGGATTCGGCCCTCGTTGCAAAGGGCGAGTCCCTGGCTCGTTTTGCGACGACGGCCATCCGGTGGAGAATTCGGCCTGTCTCCTTGAGGACTTCGCATGGCCAGATCGCACAGGCGCGCATTCCTGGAACGGACGGCGGCGTCCCTCGCGGCGCTGCCGCTCGCAGGGGTACGGAGCGCAGCGCTGTCGGCGCAAACCGCAAAAGGCGGCCGATCGCCGGCGAGGAAACCGCTCGTTCTCGACGTGCGCGACTTCGGCGCGGCCGGTAACGGCGCCACCAAGGACACCTCCGCGATCCAGCAGGCGCTCGACCGGTGTGGCGTGCTCGGCGGCGGCGAGGTCAGGGTTCCACCAGGGAACTATCTGACCGGTGCGCTTGCGCTCCGGTCGGGCACGACGTTCCGTCTTGAGGAGGGCGCCACGATCTCCGGGACGCCGGACTTCGCCGACTACCCGGTGGCGCAGGTGCGGTGGGAAGGGAAGTGGATCCGCGGGCACGTCGGCCTGCTGCACGCGATTGATGCGCGCCGCATCGCGGTGCTCGGGCCCGGCAGGATCGTCGGGCATCCTGCGCTCGGCGGCAGACCCACCGCACAGAACCCGCTCCGCCACCCGGCGCTCATCGAGCCGATCGGATGCGACGACGTGAGGCTCGAGGGATTCTCGGCGGAGTACCGATTGATGTGGTGCATCCATCCCTCCAACTGCGAGAACGTCGCCATCCGGAATCTCGTCATCCGCACCACCGGCGGCAACGGCGACGGCATCGACATCGACTCCTGCCGCCATGTGCGTATCGAAGGCTGCGATATCGCCTCGGGCGACGACTGCATCGCCATCAAGTCGGGCCGCGGAAGCGAGGCCTACGCGTTGATGCGCACGACCGAGGACGTGTATATCGCCGGCTGCACGCTGGCCGATTCGAACTTTGCCTGCATCGGCATCGGCAGCGAGACCTCCGGCGGCATCCGCAACGTCCGGATCGAGCGGTGCAGATTCGTCGGCGCCCAGACGTTTGGCATATACGTGAAGACACGGGTCGGACGCGGCGCCTTCATCGAGGACATCTCCGCTACGGGGCTCGACGTCTCGGGCGTCGTCGGCGGCTTTCTCCGGATCAACGCGCTCACCAGCGGTCTTCAGGATGAAGCGCCGGTTGCGGGCGACGAAGGAATCCCGGCGCTGCGGAACCTCAGATTCTCGGACGTCCGTCTCGTCGATTGCCCCGTGCTGGTGGACGCCACCGCGATACATCCGGGCAAGCCGCTCGACGGGTTCACGCTTGCCGACGTCACCGGCACGTGCAAAAAGGGAATGGCGCTCGCCAACATCAGGAACGCGACGATTCGGGGGATCGCCGTCACCGGCGTCGAGGGACCGCTGATCAGCACCTACAACGTGACCGGAAGAGGACTCGGAGGCGCCGCCACGCTGCCGGCGCCGAGTCTTCCTGATCCGGTGACGGCGGGCCCGACCCCGTATCAGCTTCGGTGAGAGACGCTGAGGCTCGTTGAATGCAGAATGCCGAATGCAGAACTAGGCAAGTTCCTGTGTTTCGGCATTGGGCATTGGGTATTCGGCATTCAGTCTGTTACAGAGACACCGCCTGTTCCGACCAGACCTGGAACTCGCGGTGCTTCACCTGTTCGGCCTTCGCCAGCACTTCCCCACCTGCAATCTGACGGATGTGCGAGAAGAGCCGCGCCCCGACGGACTCGATGCTCTCGGTGCCGTCCAGCACACCGCCTGCCGACAGATCCATGTCGCCAGGCATGCGCTCGAACACCGACGAGTTCGACGTCAGCTTGATGACCGGTGCGATCGCGTTTCCCATCGTGCTGCCGAGGCCGGTCGTGAACACAACGATCGTGGCGCCGGCGGCGACGAGGCCCGGCACCGACTCCTGGTCGTAGCCGGGCCCCTGCATCAGGTGCAGACCACGCGTGGCGGGCGGCGCGCCGTAGTCCACGACGCCCTCGACCCGTGTCGTACCCGCCTTCGCGATCGCGCCGAGCGACTTGACGGTGATGTTCAGCAGACCAGCCCTGATGTTTCCCAGGCTCGGGTTCTCGGACACACCGGCGCCGAACTTCTGCGCGTAGGCCTTGTACCAGTCCACCATCCGATAGACAGCGCGGCCAGTGTCGGCGTCCTTCGCGCGATGCGCCAGCACGTGTTCGGCGCCGCAGAACTCCGGCACCTCGGTGATGAGAACGGTGCCGCCGCAGCGGACGAGCTGATCTGCCGCGCAGCCGAGACTCGGGTTGGCGGAGATCCCCGAGAACGCGTCCGAGGCGCCGCACTTCACGCCGAGGACGAGCTCGCGCATCGACAGCGGCTGCCTGACGGCTTCGTTGACCTGCGGGAGCATCTCGCGCACGGCCGACAGGCCGCGCCCGATCGCCGCCTGGGTTCCGCCGGCCTCCTGCACCCCGATGCGGACGAACGGCTTCGCCAGCGTGCGCCGGCATTGCTGAAGGTACTTCTCCACCACGGAGAGGTTCGTCTTCTCGCAGCCGAGCTCCATCAGGACCACGCCGCCCACGTTGGGATGGTCTGCGTAGTTCGAGAGCACGCGCAGCAGCACGTCGATGTTCGATCCGTCCGGACAGCCGCATCCCTTGTTGTGCGGAATCGCCACCACGCCATCGACATTCGGGAACCGTTCCCGGCTGTACTCAGTGAACTCGGCGATTGTCGCCACCTGCAGCGCTTCGTGGCTCGCGCACATGCTCGTCGGGACGACGAGCACGAAGTTGCGGGTGCCGGTCCGCCCGTCGGGACGACGGAAGCCCATGAACGTGGGCACGGCGTCCGCCGGCAGGTAGTCGGGAGGCGGCGTCTGCAGATTGTCGGGCAGCGACCGCACCACCGACACCTCGTCGCTCATGTTCGACTTGCTCACCGGATCGCCGGCGGCGATGCCCAGTGAGGTGCCAATCGGCTGGCCGTACTGCAGGACGAGCGCGCCGGCAGGAATGGCACGCAGGGCGACGCGATGCCCGATGGCGATCGACTCTCGTAGTTCTATCGCCGATCCGCCCGGACAAGCGAGCGTGGTGCCTTCCGATGCCGCCACCTTGAGCACGGCGACGTTGTCGGCGGCGTTGACGAGGACCGCGAGGTCGGTGAGCTGATGCGTGGGCAGCATGCGCGGCGATGACAAAGAGCTAGGCTCTGGACTCTGGGCCACTACTTGATCGACTTGCGGTTTCTCGCGCGAGCGGCCATTATCCCACGGCCAACGCGGGGCAGGAGATGCAGCTGATGCAGCCGACACGGCGCGAGATCCTGAAGGCGGCGGCCCTCGTTGCGCTCGCACCGGCCGCGGCTTTACGGGTGCGTGCGCAGGTCGCGGCAGATCCGTGGTCTGCGGTGCCGGGGATCCTGGCCCGGATCGCGCCGCCCCGCTTCCCTGCCCGCGACTTCGACATCACGCGATACGGA
>Ga0075418_10010956_pt1 | contig 10131 bp, 9 predicted proteins | sample SoiMetdeltSBSDD2_FD_81776 | JGI IMG/M metagenome (GOLD analysis project Ga0075418, IMG submission 81776) | Bulk soil microbial communities from a Populus tree surrounding site in Tennessee, USA - Soil MetaG P. deltoides SBSDD2 | ecosystem: Environmental > Terrestrial > Soil > Tree plantation...
AACCTTCGGGGCGAGGACGTCTTCAACAACTCGACCCGGGTTGGCGGCACGGGTGGCGGCTTCGCGCGCTATACCTTGTCGGATATCTTCTCTGTCGAACCCGAGGTACTTTTCGTGATGAAGGGGGCAAATTTCGAGGCCCAGGGCACGAAACTGAACCAGACGATCCAGTACCTCGAGATCCCGATCCTCGCGCGTGCGACATGGCCGAACGAGAGCAAGCTGAAACCTTCCATCTTCGTCGGGCCTGCACTCGGCATCCTGCTTTCCAACAAGATCGAAGACGGTGCCGAGATCGATCTCGAGGACGCGTCGAGGAACCCCGACTTCGGCATCGTCTTCGGTGCCGGGCTCGATTACACGCTCACGACGGGGCGCATTCTTCTCGACGCCCGCTATGAGCTCGGCCTGATTACGACGACCAAGGAATCCTTCGACACCGACGTGAAGAACAGCGTCTTCTCGATCATGGCCGGCTATGGAATGCGCTTCTAACGCCGTGGAGGTGGGAGAATGAGACTCCTTTGCACCCCAGGATCGTTCCTGGCCCTCTCCATCTTCGTCCTGGCGGGCTGCGACGACTCGACCGTGGCACCCTATAACGTGACCATCGATCCGGCGAACTTCGTGACGACGATCGACAATCGCTTCATGCCCCTGACCCCCGGCACAGTCTTCCGCTACGAGGGGACCAAGGACGACCAGCACGAGGTGAACCGTGTCACAGTGACTCGCGACACGAAGGTCATCCTCGGAGTGACCTGCGTCCAGGTGGCCGACTCCGTATTCGTCGATGGGAAGATCGAGGAAGCGACATTCGACTGGTTCGCACAGGACCGAGACGGCAATGTCTGGTACTTCGGCGAGTACTCGGAGGAGCTCGACACCTCCGGCGCCGTCGTGAGCACCGCGGGTTCCTGGGAGGCGGGCGTTCTTGGCGCGCAACCTGGAATCGCCATGCTCGCCAATCCGGACGTGGGTCACACCTACAGGCAGGAGTTCTTGCAGGGCGAGGCGGAGGACGAAGGCCACGTGCTGAGCCTGAACGAGTCCGTCACCGTCCCCTTCGGATCCTATTCTGGCTGCCTCAAGACAGAGGAGTGGACCGCGCTCGAGCCGGGTACTGTCGAGTGCAAGTTCTACGGCCCAAACGTGGGCATGTTGAAGACGATCTCGGTCGCCGGTGCGGAGGACCACTCGGAACTCGTCTCCGTGACGACCTTGCCCTGACCCTTACAGGGATCGGGCACTGCCGGAAGCCGAGCCCCTGAGCGGGCGCCTTCGCTGGACCTCACTACCGTGTGGATGGAGCGGGCCTCCACGGCTACGCGCTGCCTAGACTCGTATGGCGGCCAGGAGCCGGCGTGATGAATCCACCGCAGCGCGTGCCAGGTCACCCACGATCATCGGACGATCGACGAGAGAGCGGAGAAAGAAGGGCACGACGCACCCGCAGCGATCGCAATCCGCTGTGTCACCCATGACGCACTTGCCCTTGGAGGCTCCGCTCGCGTCCAACGCGAAAGACTTGTCGCGCAACAAGCAGTGATCGGTGACATCGCGGCAGCGGTCGGAGCGCATGAGCCCGAGGACGCGCTCCGGGATGGCGAAGAAGTCGCCGTAGATGCGGCGCAGCGCGACGAGCTTGTCGATCACGGCGTCACGCTCTTGGTAGTCGAGCCACATGGCTTCGTTCTCCAGCCCCGCCACCGGCGTGAAGAAATCGAACGTGATGTGCCGTGCGCCAGCCTCGTACCAATCCTTCACGACGCGTTCGATGCAATGCACGTTCTCACGCGAGATGCAATACGCGATCGTGATGCCCAGGTGACGATTGCGCGTGACGTTGTCCATGATGACGCGGTAGATGCCGCCCCGATTGCCGCGCCGAAAGAGTTTCTCGCGGTCGCGCACGTACTCGTGCACTTCCTCGTCGCCGTCGATGGAGACGTACCAGGCGACGTCCGGCCAGTTCGGCAGTGGGATCGTGCCGTTGGTGACGATCGCGTTGTGGCGGAAGAACGACTTGCAGCGCTCGATCACGTTCCTTCGGATGAGCGGATCGCCACCGACCCAGGTGCAGCTGAAGAATGGGAAGCGGCCACTCGAGCGTTTGAGTTCCTCGAGCCGGGCCACCCATCCATCGGCGTCCAGTTCATGCGGCAGCTCTTCCTCCGGACCGGCGTAGTAGTAGCAATGACGGCAGCGGAGGTTGCAACGGCTGGTGATGTCGATCGACCCAAACGCATTGCGCGGGAAGCCGAAGGCGAAGAAAGCGACTTTCGCGAGATCGAAGGCGGTGGCCCGGCGCTTTGCCCTGGGTCTAGGGTTGTGCTCGAGCTGCAGCCGTGCGGAATCGGTCACGACACGCTCTCCCGTGAACGGGTGATCAGATTCGCATCGAAGCCTCGCCGCTGTCAAGGGGACGTGCAGCGCTCCGCAACAGGAGCCGAGGCTAGAAGTCGATGCCCAGTCCGAACGACATGCGGACGTCGTCCCGCTTGGGTAGCGTCCCCGTATCAGTCCGTTTCGGAGTCTCTACGTGGTCCCAGCTCACCGAGAACGTCAAGTCGACAACGCTGGTCACGTCCATGTTGAGCAGAGCGACCAGGTTGTGATATGCGTCCTTGATGTCCGTCGTGTTGACTGTGGCTTTGTAGTCGAGTTTGGTGTCGATGTCCCCGGTGGGGTCCCACTCCACAGTCGTCGAGGGAATCAGGGTGCCGCTCTCTTGGAAGTCCTCCTCACCGAGTTCCACCGAGCGGTAGTTCGTGCTCAGGTAGCCCGTCGACAGCCCCACGGTCCAACTCAACTTGGCGCGGTCCACGAAATCGTAGCCGAGACCTGCGGATACGGTCGTGCGGAGATCAATGTTCTGGAACTCATCGGCATACACCGCCGCCGCGATCGGAACCACGTAGAGTCGCTTGGTGAGGAACACGTCGAGCCGGGCGCTCGCCTGCTGGTTATTCACATTCTTCGCACTCTCCAGCGTCCCGTAGTTGTTGGATCCCCCGAGATCGACTCGCGTCCTGCCCGTTTCCCTCCGCAGGAAGAGCAGGGCGTTGTAGTCACGCTGATTTGTGTTGCCCGTTCGCACGACGATGCCGATGTTGAGATTGCCGGACCAGCGATCCCATTCGCTGGTTGCGCCGATGACGATCGATACGAGCTCCGCGGCGCGGAATTCTTGACCGTCCGGGCCGATGCGAATCGCGCCCCCGGACATGGTTGCAGGGCCGGCCGCCCGGCGCCCATCGTCGAATACGTATTCGAGGATGCGAGGGGATCGAAGCCCTTTCACGTCGGCCCAGTCCAGTGTGAGGACGTTCAGCTTGTCGCTGTCGAACTCGAGGCTGCCGTCGCGCATCGATTTGAGCTCCCCGCCCAGCCATTCCCCCGACAACAACTGGATCCAATCGAAGCCGCCTTCGCCCGGCACGGGGGGAGCCCATGCCGTCTCCTGGGCTGCAGACACTCCCGGCCCGCCGCACAGAATGACCGCAAAGAGCGCACACACGCCCCGTGCCTTCGTCGACATCGATGCTCCTTTCGTATCGGCTCCAGCTGCTTTCCACTCCAAGACCGTCGCCGTGACGCCGGACCCGGTTCCCAGAAGTGGTGGCGACCTCAAGCTTCAGCCCTTTTAGTCGAGCGGCGGCTCGGAGTCAAAGGGGCCATCAGCTCGCCCCGGTCCGACGCGACAGGATAGCCGTAAGCTCGACGACCCTCGCGCCGACGCCGACGTCGATCCGCTGACGATCATCGCCCGCGTGGACGATGTCCGGGGTGACGGCTTCGAGTATGTGGATCGCGAAGTCGCTCCGTGGGAGCGATCGCCCGTGAACTGATGCAGAACCGACCGAACCCGTTCAACCCCACCACGACGATCCGTTTCGTGCTACCGGCGCGCGAGGACGTGTCGCTTGCGATCTATGATGCAAATGGGCGACTGGTGCGGACACTCGTGAACGAGGTTCGCGGTTACGGCTCGCACGAAGTCACGTGGGATGGCCGCGACGACGAGGGCGCCCCGGCCGGATCAGGTGTGTACTTCTATCGGCTGCGGGCGGGAAAGCTCGCGCAGTCGAAGAAGATGGTCCTTTCGAAGTGAGTGCCCAGCGAAGGGCGCGTCCAAAGCCCCACGGGGGTCGGGAGTCCAGGCATTTACCCCCACCTCCGCAGTTCGGAAGATCACCGTTGGCCATGGAGAATGTGGTCTACTCATCCGCCCCTGGCGTGGGGCAAGGCCTTCGTCAGCGGCCAGGCTTGTCGCGAGCAGAGAGGAACCCGTGGCGGAGCGAATCTCGGTCGTTATCCCTGCCTACAACGAGGAGGACCTGCTACCGGACTGTCTGGCCGCGCTGCGCACTCAGGCCCAGAGGTCCGAGGCCGAGATCATCGTCGTGGACAACGACTCCAGCGATCGGACCGCTGCGATCGCCCTGAAGCTTGGTGCGCGGGTCGTGACGGAGAAGCGCCGGGGCTATGTGTTCGCGCTCGAATGCGGCATTCGGGCCGCACGCAATCCGCTGATCGCCGCGACCGACGCTGACAGCATGGTCGGCCCGGACTGGTTGGCGAGAATCCAGACTGCTCTTGCAGAACCGGGTGTCGCCGGCGTCACCGGCCCCGTACACTACGAGGGCCTCCCCTTGATTCATTGGCTCCGGGGTTTCCTGCCCCACGATTTGTGGGGCGCCAACATGGCGTTCCGCAAGGCGGATTTGGAAGCGATCGGCGGAGTGGACTGCCGCGTGAACATGGGCGCTGATTTGGCCCTGAGCGCACGGCTCCGGCGCCGAGGGCGCATCGCGTACGACAAGAGACTGTGCGTCCGCACCAGCGACCGGCGGTTTTCGGCTCAGCCTCTGCGTCAAAGTCTCTACCATACGCTCAATTACACCTCGCTCAAACTCTTGCGACGGCCGCTCTTCTGGCACTTCACGGCTATTCGAGACTCCGAGGTAGTCCTCCGGCAGCGCATGCGCAAGCGTCTCATCGGAGCGGGAGTGACTGCCTCTGTCCTCACCGTTCTCTATCTTTGCGCGTGGCCGAGCGCTCCCGTGTTCGGCAAGATCGTGGTGCGACCGGACGTCGACAGCAAGCTCGTCGCACTCACCTTCGACGATGGCCCCAATGGAGAGGCGACCCGCACCATCGTGGACATCCTCGCGCAGCATGGTGTTCCAGCCACCTTTTTCGAGGTGGGTCGCAGTGTGGAGATGGATTCCGCGACGGTGCGGTATGTGGCCGATCACGGCTTCGCCATCGGCAACCACTCCTGGGACCACGGGTATCGGCTCCCGCTGCGTAGCATCTCCCGGATCGAGCACGAGATGGCGATGACGGAAGACGCTATCACGCATGTCACTGGAAACCGGCCCGTGTACTTCCGACCGCCGCATGGCTGGCGCAGCACGCAGGTGTTCTTCGCCGCTCGGCGCCTGAACCTCCGCATCGTCAACTGGTCGCTGGATGCGGTCGACTACCTCAGCAACGACCCCGATCGGATTGCGCGCAACGTCCTGCACGGGGTCCGTCCGGGCAGCATCATCCTCCTGCACGACGGTCTCCAAGACGGGCCTCTGGCCGCAGAGTACCGTGATCGCCGTGGCACCATCCTGGCGCTGCCACGGATCATCGAAACCCTGGAGCGGCAGGGCTACACGCTGGTCACGATCGATGAGTTGCTGGCAGCCGCGGATCGCGCCAACACAGACTCGACGCCCCCTGTCCGCACCAGCTCCGGCACACGTCCGCCTGCAAGTGGCTGGAGCGCGGCGGATCGCGCCCGGCGCTCCAGCAGGTTCTCGGGCACGCCTCGATCGTCACCAAGCAGCGCTACGCGAAGCTCTCGGACGAGTCCGTTGCCGCGGAAGCGGGACGGGTCGTAGACTGAGCCGTAGACTGCGTGCGCTGAGTCCTTGTGGCCCCGTGGCTCAGAAGGATAGAGCGGCGGTTTCCTAAGCCGCAGCAGGGGCCAGAAGCCATAACCGTCCTAGGCCGCCGAAGTGAGTTACAAGCTGCACCCGATGTTTAGTGTGGATGAAGCTGCGTCGAGGGCGATGCTTGGAAAATATTCGTGGGCTCCGCCTTTTGAGACCGTTAACGATCGATCGAAAGCTGGTGTCGCCATGACGGACAACAAGACGCTCGTACTCAAGGCGTTCGAGACGCTCTTCAACAAACGAGACTACGAAGCAACTGCCAAGTTCTGGTCGCCCAACTACATCCAACACAGCGCGCATATCCCACCGGGGAGGGATGGGCTCTTCAGCCTTGTAAAGGCGGCCCCGCCCGAGATGCGCTACGAGAATCACGTGGCCACCGCCGACGGCGACTACGTGTTGCTGCATGGCCGCTTCACCGGCAACGGGAGGCCGCGCGCCTCGAGCTTCCCCGTCCGCTGCTCCGGCTGCACCTCTGCCTCTACGAGGGACGGCCGGTGTTCGCGTCGATTCGTGATCGGCGCCCCCTTCTGATGGACCGCTCACCCGGGTAGGCCGCCGCTTGACAAACGGCGGGCGCAGCGAATATATTCGCCTCTAGCGAATTTTTTCGCCATCGTTCACACGAGGACCACTGGTGCCGCGACACGCCTTGCCGAATCTCACGCGCCGCGAAGCGCAGATCATGGACATCCTCTATCGCCGCCGCCGCGCGACCGTGGAAGACATCCGCGCAGAGCTGCCCGACGCGCCGAGCCCGTCCAGCGTCCGCAAGCTCCTCGACATCATGATCAACCGGCATCTGCTGTCGCGCGAATACGATGGTCCGCGGTTCGTCTACTTTCCCGCCGCGACACCGGAAGACGCCAGCCGATCGGCCCTCAGCCAACTGGTCCGGACCTTCTTCGGCAACTCACCCGGATCCGCCGCCGCGGCGCTGCTCGATATGCCCGGCGAGCCGATTTCAGACGACGAGTACAAGCGGCTGCGCGCGTTGCTCGAACGCGGGCGCAAACAGGGAGGCAAGCGATGACGCCGGCTCCGCTCGTGGACATCTTCGTCAGGATCACGCTGCTCCTTGCAGCCTCAGCCCTGCTCGATAGGGTGCTGCGGCGCCACGCGTCGGCCGCGACGCGGCACCTGCTGTGGTCGATCGCGATCGCCGCGCTGCTGCCGTTGTCCCTCGCCTCCCTGACGCTGCCAGCGTGGGAGCTTCGCATTCCCGTTCCGCGCGCATCCGTTGCACCGGACATCGGCGCCGACGCCGCCCCTCCCAACGGTGTGGCCGCCTCGAACACGGCACCGCGTGCGACCTCGGCGCTGGTGGCGGCCGCTCCCCTCGCCGCCACGCGTGACGCCACGCCGCGCGGCCCGGCTGTGGACGGTGCAGTCATCCTTTATGTGCTGTATGGCGTCGGCCTATTGATCCTGCTTGCGCGCCTCGCGCTCGAACCCCTGGCACTCGCACGCCTCGCACGGGAGTCGCGCGACGTGACAGATCCAGACTGGCGGCGGACCCTCGATGATGCGGTGCGGCAGCTCGGTGTCACGCTGCCGGTCCGTCTGCTCCAGAGCGGCACAAACGTGATGCCGCTGACGTTCGGCACGCGCCGACCGACGATCCTCTTCCCGGCGTCGGCAGTCGCATGGACCGAGGAGCGCCGGCGCGCCGTCCTCCTGCACGAACTCGCGCACGTCGCGCGCCGCGACTGTCTGGTGCAGCGGCTCGCCTCGCTGGCTTGCGCGCTTTACTGGCCGCATCCGGGCGTGTGGTGGGCGGCGCGGCGGCTGCGCGTCGAGCGCGAGCTGGCGTGCGACGATCGGGTGCTCGCGGCGGGCGCGCCCGCGCGCGACTACGCCGGCCATCTGCTCGAGATCGCGCACGCGTTCGGCCCGGCGCCGGCGCCGGCCACGGCAATCGGCATGGCGCGGGCGACACAACTGGAGCAGCGACTGCTTGCCGTGCTCGACGAGGCGCGCCACCGCGCGGGCCTTGGCCGCGGCCCACGCAACCTCCTCATCGCCGCGTCGGTCGCCGGGTGCCTGCCGGTTGCCGCGCTGCGCGCCACCCTCGTGCCGATTGAGGTCGCGGCCGAACCCGGCAAACAGGCGACTTCGTCACGGCGGGCCGCCGCGGGCGGTCAGGATCTGTCCGGCACGTGGGAACTGCGTCCGTCGGATGAACCGGGACGGGTGCAACTCGATGTCCGCATGGGGGACGGCCGGCACGGCCGCACGGTGCCGCTCGCGCAGGTCGAGGCGCTGACGGCAGGGCAGATTTCCGCCACGACGAACGGGTCCGTGCAATTCCCGATCCGTCGAGAGCAGGGGACGTTCACGATCGACGGCGCCTGCCGCACCGGCGTCTGCGCCGGCACTTACGCATTCGAGCCGAGCCCCGCATTTGCGGAAGAGCTGCAGAGGCGCGGCATCGGGCGTCCAGCGCCGCAGGATCAACTCGCGCTCGCGATCGCGGACGTCGGCACCGCCTACCTCGATGCGCTCGACGTCGCCGGCTATGCGAAACCGGACGTGCGCCTGCTCGTCAAGGCGGCGCAGCACGGCGTCGACTTCGGCTACCTGAAGGACATGACGTCGCTCGGCTACCGCTTCGGCTCGCTCCATCCGCTCATCCGCCTGCGCGATCACGGCGTGGATCCGACATACATCCGCGGCATGGCCGCCAACGGCATCAAGGGGCTCCCGGCGGAAGAGCTCGTGCGGATCCGCGATCACGGCGTAGACCCGGAGTACATCCAGGGCCTCGCGTCGGTCGGCTTCACCGGGCTGTCGGTGGACGCGCTCGTCGAGGCGCGCGATCACGGCATTGATCCCAAGTACATCCGGGGCATGCAGGCGCAGGGCTACAAGCAAACGCTCGTCGATCTCCGCCGGACGCGGGATCACGGCGTGGATCCCGAATACGTTCGCGCCCTCGCAGCGCTCGACTATACGGGACTGGAGATCGACGAGCTCGTCACCGCCCGCGATCACGGCGTCGATCCGGCCTACGTCCGCGACATGGCGGCACATGGTTACAAGGGCGTACCGCTCGACGCGCTGATCCGGATGCGCGACCACGGAGTGGATGCCGAATACGTGCGGCGGCTGCAGAAGCGCGGCCTGACGAACCTGAGCGTCGACGAGATCATCCGCCGCCGCGACCGCGGCGAAAGCTGAGCGGGAAGCAGCTCCGGCTCCCGCCCACGCCGACTGGGATGCGATGATCACGAAGCGGTGAGCGATGCCTCCGCGATGTTGGCCGCGGCCGGGCTCCGTGGGTCAGGCCAGCAGCCCGTCCACGGCGGCGTCGATGACCTGGCCGATCAGCTTGTCGCGGTCGGCCCAGGCAAACGTAGGACGACGGATGAGGAGGGAGGTGATCCCGTGGGCTGCCGCCCACAACGCCTGGCTTGCGGCATCGACGTCCATGCGACGGAACCGCTTCTCGTCCATGCACCGCCGCACGAGGGACTGCAGACGCTCGTAGGGGACGTGGGGCTTATCGGGGCGCCCCCGCCCCGGGCGGCGCATCAGGAACGCGAACTCGTAGACGCTCGGGTTGGCGACGCCGAACTCCACATAGGCGCGGCCCATCTTTCGCACCAGCGTGACGGGATCACCGCTCCGCGCCGATTCGATCAGCCTCCGCATGCCATCGCCTAACCGATCGAAGCTCTCCTCGACCAGGCAGTAGAAGAGCGCCTCCTTGTCCTTGAAGTGCAGATAGAGGTTGGCGTGCGAGCAGCCGACCCTCTCGGCCAGCCTGCGCATCGAGACCCCCTCATAGCCATCCCGGACGAAGGCCTCCCGGGCGGCATCCAGGATGGCCCTCCGGAGGACGTTCCGGTAGCGCTCGCGGGGCGTGGAGATTTCTGCTTGACTCTTCATGACCACCGGTTATGATACTGACCATCGGTCAAGAAAGCAAGCCTCGCCAAGGAAGGTACGTCCATGCTCCATCGCCAGGCTCGCACGATTCCGTCCCTCGCCCTCATCCTTGCCCTCACCGCCACCGTCTGTCCCTTCGCCGCAGGGTCGGACAGCATCATCCAGCAGGACCGCGTCATAGCTGGGGGACCTAACAATTCTCTGGAGGTCCGCCACCTCGTCCTCCGGGGGACCAACGAGCAGATCGGGCGCGCGCTAGCGGAGATCGCGAAAGAGCGCTACGGCGCTC
>Ga0075418_10010957_pt1 | contig 10131 bp, 6 predicted proteins | sample SoiMetdeltSBSDD2_FD_81776 | JGI IMG/M metagenome (GOLD analysis project Ga0075418, IMG submission 81776) | Bulk soil microbial communities from a Populus tree surrounding site in Tennessee, USA - Soil MetaG P. deltoides SBSDD2 | ecosystem: Environmental > Terrestrial > Soil > Tree plantation...
ATCCCGAACATGGCACCGGCGCGGATCGATGAGTACACGCCGTTCATGGATCCGAAGGCCGGCGGTGGCAAAGGCGACCGCTATCTCGACTACCTGATCCACACCGTGAAGCCACTGGTCGACAAACGATTCCGGACCCTGCCCGACCGCGCCCATACGGGCATTGCCGGCTCCTCGCTGGGTGGGCTGATCAGCTTGTATGCCTACTTCCGTTATCCCTCCACGTTCGGTTTCGCCGCCGCCCTCAGTCCCTCGCTGTGGTTCGCCAACGCGGCGATCCTCGATTTAGCGGAACACGCGCCGCGCGTGCCGGGACGCGTCTATCTCGACGTGGGGCTGCGAGAGGGGCACGCGCACGTGATGCTCGCCCGCCGCCTCCGCGCCATCCTGCTCGCCAAAGGCTACGAATCATATCGCGAGCTGCGTTGGGTCGAGGACCAGGAGGGCCGGCACCATGAGTCGGCCTGGGGGCGACGGTTCCGCAAGGCGCTGCCCTTCCTGTTGCGCAACGGCAAGCCGGAATGAACCAGGAGCGCCATCGTTGGCGCAGCCCCGCCCTGGGACGGGAAATGGAATTGCAGGTGCTGGGCCATGCGGGCGCGCGTGTGTTTGTATTTCCCACCACGCTCGGCACTCTCAACGAATGGACCGACCGCTGGATGCACCGGTCGAGCGTGCTGGGGGAGCATCTCGAGCGCGGCTGGATCCAGCTCTACTGCGTCCACCACGTGCACGAGGAAAGCTGGTACGCGCCGGATCACGTTCATCCCGGGCACCGCGCGTGGCGCCACCTCCAATACGATCGCTACTTGCGCGACGAAGTCGTACCGTTCAGCCTGTCGAAGAACCAGACGCCGTTTCTCATCGCGGTCGGCGCGAGCTTCGGGGCCTACCACGCGATGTGCTTCGGACTTCGCAATCCCCACATCGTCAATCGGATCATCGGTCTCTCCGGGACGTACGATATCAAGCGCCTCACCGGTGGTTACTCTGATGCCAATGTGTACGCGTGTAATCCGTTCGACTTCATCCGCCATGAGCACGATGCCGCGCGTCTCGCGGCATTGCAGCGGCAAGACATCATTCTCGCGATCGGGGAGCACGATCCCGCCTGTGGCAACAACCGGGAATTGTCGGGGATTCTCTGGAGTAAGGGGATCGGCAATGCACTGCGGATTTGGGACGGCTGGTCGCACGACTGGCCCTATTGGGAGAAGATGATTCGGCAGTACATCGGGGGGCACGACTGAGAGAACAATGATCAATGATCAACGTCCACTGATCATTGATTGTTGATGATTCGCTCCAGCGTGGGCAGCACATCTGGGAATACGTCGTCGCGCAGCCGCAGCTCTTCAGCAAGCGCACGCCCGGACGCGAGATCCTTGCCCTTCTTCTTTAGTGCCGCGAGCAAGCGCTCCAAGTCGTCGCAATGGAGGTTGAAGCGCCGGATCGCGTAATCTTCGACCTCGCCCGTCGAGATGATGAACTGCCAGTCCGACGCCTGTGCCAAAAGCAGCTCGCGTGCCGCCTGCGCGAGAATGGGCCGGGCGCCGGATGAAGCGAGCGCCGATGGCACCGCGTCCCAAAAGGCAGCCTCCAACGGCCAGAGACGCTGCCACGTCCAAACCGTCTGATCATTGAGCCACATGCTGTAGTCGCCATTCGCTCCCCACGATCCCGCGGCGAGCTGTAACGCAGTGTCGGGGGGGTGCTCGCTGAGATGGTGACTCGCCGTCGTGGGACGCACTTCCAGACCGGCAAAAGACCGATAGACCTCGCCCAGGAAGTCGGGCCCCTCAAACCACCAGTGTCCGAAGAGCTCGGTGTCGAACGGCGATACGACGACACTGCTGCCCCCGTCTCCGCCGTCGCTCTCCGCCTCCTCTCGAGCGATGCGATCGAGCAGATGGACGAAGTGCCTGGCATGATCGGCTGCGCGCCACCGCGCGGCGGTCGGATCATAGGGCTGCTTGGCGCCGAGGTCGACGCCGTTGCCCGTGACGCGCCAGAGCTTCAGCCCGCCCGGCCAGCGGATCTTGTGGAACTCGAGATAGGTCCCGTCACCAGGGTATCCGCTGTGGCGGCTCCACACCTGCGCGGACGCGAGAGGATCGCGTACGAGAGCAGCGACCCGGCCGCCGCCCCGGGATGCCAGTCGATACGTCCGATACGGCGAGTTCTCGATGATGCCCGCGAACGGCTTGGTTTGAGCGCGCCCGCCGTGCAGATCGAATCGCTCGGCTCCCATCGGCAGATCATCCTCGTACGCGCTGAGCGGCGTCCCCGCCGCGGCCTGGTGCGCGTCGGTGAAGAAATAGCGGAACCCCGCCTCCGCGACGAACTCGTCCGTGCCCGGACGTTCTCCGGACCCCGGCGCGTCGGGCACGGGCTTCCAGGTTCCACGGCCGCGGTAGGCGCATTCGGGCAGCCAGCAGCCCGCGGGTTTGCGCCCGAACAATCGCTCGTGCTCTGCCCGTCCCAGCAGGAACTGGAGCCGGACGCTCTCGTCACGCGCCAACAAAGGCGAGAAGCCGTGCGTTGCCGCCCCGCCCATGATCTCGATGTGGCCGGCTTCCTCGAGCGCGCGAAATGGCTCGACCAGGTTACCGTTGACCGAGCGAAACAGCGCACGCAGGCGCTGCAGCCGATCGCGCCAGTAGTCGGTCAGAGGGAGGAGATGCGCGTCGTTCGTCCCCGCCATGGCTGTGACGGCTTCGTCACACGCGGTCAGCCGCTGCTGGAAATAGGCTTCGAGCTCGTCGGCAAAGGTGGGAGAGACGAGCTGATTGGCGAGGACCGGCGTGAAGCCGATCGTGACCGGCGCGGCGACGCCGTCCGCGGCGAGCCCACGCAGCGTCTCGAGTAGCGGCAGATACGTATCGATGGCCGCTTCGCACAACCAATCACTGCCGTGCGGCCAGCGCCCGTGGTTCAGCACGTACGGGAGGTGACTGTGCAGCGCGAGGACGAAGTCCATCAGTCCGTGCCGCGCCCGGTCCGCTCGGCGACCTCGAGCGCCTTGAGGTAGACGGCGAGATACTTAAGGGCGGAGTGCTGCCAGCTGAAGTTCTTGGCCATCGCACGCCGCATCCGGATCCGCCAGCCGCTCTCGTCGTGGTAATCGTGCACGGCGCGCTGCAGCGCCGACGCCAGTGCCGGGACGGTGAACTGGTCAAAGACGAAGCCTGTGCTGCCGTCGTCGACGGTATCGTTGAGACCGCCCGTGCGCCGCACGACTGGCAGCGTGCCGAACCGCTGGGCGCGCATCTGCGTCAGACCACAGGGCTCGTACTGACACGGCATCAACAGCATGTCGGCCCCCGCGACCACAATATGCTCGAGCGGATCGGTGAAGCCTGTCTCGACCGCGATGCGATCGGGAAACCGCGCCGCGAGTCGTCGCAGCGGCTCGACGTAGCGTCGCTCCCCCTGCCCCAAAAAGACGTACTGCGCGTCATTCGCGAGCAGCGCGCGGCCGTCGACGAGCAAATCGAGCCCTTTCTGAGCCACAAGCCGCGCCGCCATTCCGAATAGCGGCGTGCGCGGCGATTGCGCCAACCCAAAGCGCGCTTGCAGCGCGGTCTTGCATTCCCGTTTGCCCTCGAGGTGGTGCGCGCTGAACCGCTGGGCGATATGCGGGTCGCGCGTGGGATCCCAGATGTCGTAATCAATTCCGTTTGTAATACCGAACAGCCGGTCGCGCAGCGCGCGGAATGTGTCGCCGAGACCGAAGCCGCCGTCCGGTGATTGCAGCTCTCGGGCGTGCGTCGCGCTCACCGTCACGACGGCGTCGGCCGAGATGAGGCCGCCCTTCAGCCAATTCACCTTGTCGTACCACTCGAGGAATTGCCAGTTGAACAGCTCCCATGGCAATCCGATCTCGGGCAGCGTCGCCGGCGGGAAATGTCCCTGATACCCGGCGTTGTGTACTGAGAGCACCGCGGGCACCCGGCGGTAGTAGGGATGCCGAGTCAGGAGCGAGCGCAGATAGACGAGCGCCATCGATGCGTGCCAGTCGTGCGCGTGCAGGATGGCGTTCGCCGGCGCGATGCGCGGCAGCGCCGTCAGCGTTGCAAGAGAGAAGAACGCGAAGCGCCGGTGATTGTCGGGATAGTCCCGTCCCTCGCCGTACAGCGCGGGCCGATCGAAGAATCCCGGATGCTCGACGAACACCACATCAGTGCCACGCGGGGTGCCTTTCGCGCGCCAGAGCCGCCCGGTTTCCCGGGTCCGGCCGAGCTGGACGCTGAACGAAGCCCCGATCGGCTCCATCGCGGTCACGACGGAGCGGACTTGCTGATAGAGCGGCATGACGATCGTCGTCGGCAGCCCGGCCGCGGCCTGGTAGGTCGCCAGGCTCGCGACTGCCTCGCCGAGGCCGCCCGAGCGCGCGTACGGCCAGCACTCGGAGACGACGTGCACAATGGGGATCGGCTTGCCGTCGTTCGTCCGCAGGACGGACTTGCGGGTCCGGGCGCGTGCACGAGCGCGCGTTCTGCGCTCGCGTGAGGGCTTCGTTGCTCCGCTGTTGGCTCCGGCTGCGTCCGCCATGTCGGTCGAAATTGAGCGCCGAATGAGAAGAATGTCCAACGCTCACCACAGGTGGCACGACTGCGCCGCCGTTCGCTACATCACCGGGATGCCCTTCGCCAGCTCCCAATTGACGATGGCGCGGATCTTATTCTCGATCTGGTAGTACCGGGCCACTTTGAGCGGGGGCAATGCCGCACTGAATTGCTGGCGATACGTCTGCAGCAGGGCCGCCCGGTCACGTTCCAGCGCGAGATACTCGTCCGTCATCCGGGTCGCGGCGCTGTCGGTCATCTTGCTGGAGTTGGCCGCGTAGTACTCGACCAGCTTGATGGCTCGATCGCTCAGCTTCGCGAGGTCCGCCTGAAAGGCGTCATAGACCGGCCAGAACGCGTTCGCTTCGGTGTCCGTCATCTTCATGTTCTCGGCCACCAGCAGCTTCTTGTCGGCCCGGAGCTTCTGGCGCACCAGCTCGGTGTTGTCGGCCGGATTGTTCTGCGCTAGGGCCGGCACCGTCAGCGCGAAGGTGAGCCAGCAGACCACATTGAGCCACCGCATAGAGCTCCTCATCGTGAGAAGGGAAAGACGTTGCACGGTCTACCTGGCGGGGTGCGGAATAGCGAGCGTATCGGTCACAGGATCCCAGCCCCCGCCCAACGCCCGATACAGCTGCACGACGGCCACGCGCTGCTGCCGCTGCAGGCTCGACTCCCCCAGCTCGGCATCGGCGAGCACGCGCTGCGCATCGAGCAGCGTCGTGTAACTGTCCACTCCGCCCTGGTAGCGGTCGGCTGCAAGCACGACCGCGCGTCGCGCAGCGGCCGCCTGACGCACTGCCGCACCCACCTGGATCTGGAGTTGCTCCAGCGCGACCAGCCCGTTCTCGACCTCGCGGAACGAGTTCAAGACGACTTGGTCATAGCGCGCCACGGCGGCTTCCGTTCGCGCGCGCTCCAGCTGCACCTGTTTCCCGCTCCGGCCGGCGTTGATGATCGGGAGCAGGACATTCGTGGCCAGGTGCCAGAAGCCGGTCCCCGCCTTGAAGAGGTTTTCAACGGCGTCGGTGCGCGTTCCCGCAGCCGCGGTGAGCGAGATCGTCGGGAACCGCGCCGCGATCGCCGCCCCAATCAGGGCGTTAGCGGATCGCAGCTCCTGCTCGGCCTGCCGGATGTCCGGACGGCGCTGCAACAGGCTCGACGGCAACCCCGGCGGAATGTCGGTCCGGAAACTCTGGTTGATCAGCGCGGCGCCGCGTGGAACGGTGCCCGGCATCCGTCCCAGCAGGACATTGAGCTCCTGCTCCTTCTGACTGGCCTGGAGGCGAAGGTTCGCCAGTCGCACCTCGGATCTCGCCAGTTCCGCCTCCCCCTGCCGCACATCCAACTCCGACGTCAGACCGCCCTGAAACCGCGCCCGCGCAAGCTCCAGCGACTGACGCCGCGTCTGGACCATCGTCTGCGCGAGGACGGTTTGCTGATCGAGATCGCGCAGTTCCAGGTAGGCGCGCGCGACGTCGCCCACCACGGTGATAATGACGCCCCGGCGTGCGTACTCAGTGGCGAGCAGGCCGGCCCTCGCGGATTCGTTGAGGCGCCGCAGGCGGCCCCAGAGATCGAGCTCCCAGCTAACGCTCGCCCCCAACGCGAAGAGATTGTACTCGCCCGTGCGCGCGCCCGTCAACGAGTCGCTGACTTTGACCCTGCCCACTGTTCCACTGACATCGATCTGCGGCAGGAACTCGAGGCGCTGAATGCCGAGTCGCGCGCGCGCCTCGTTCACACGCGCCAGCGCGATGCGCAGATCGCGGTTCTCGCGCAGCGAGATGCGGACAAGCTGCTGGAGTGTGGTGTCACCCAGGACTTCCCACCACGCGAGATTCGCGTACGACGAGTCCTGCGTTGAGATCGTCGTATCGCGCCAGTGCTCGGGAACGGCCGTCGGTGGAACCTTGAAGTTCGGACCGACGGCGCACGCCGCCACGACTAGAGCGAAAAGGGACAGCCCCAGCCGACGCCGGAAAGTACGGGACATCAGCGCGGGCTCGTGGCTTTCGCGGCGAGCGCCGGCTCGGCTGGTGCCGCGCTCTTCGCGGCCTTCTCATCCGCCGTCTTTTTCTTGCCGAAGCTCCAGCGCTGGGTCCACGCGAACAGCCCGGGAATGATGAACAACCCAATCACCGTTGCGACCAGCATCCCGAAGACGACCGCCGTGCCCATCACGTTCTGTGAAGCGGCTCCGGAGCCGCTCGCCCGCATGAGCGGGACGCAACCAAGAATGAAGGCGAACGCGGTCATGAGGATGGGACGGAACCGCAGCTTGGCCCCCTCGAGCGCGGCGTCTTCGATACTCGATCCCTGGTCCTGCTTCATCTTCGCGAACTCGACGATCAGGATCGCGTTTTTGGCGGCGAGTCCGATGAGCATGATCAGCCCGACCTGGACGTAGACGTTGTTGTCGAAGCCGAACACCCACGCGCCCAGAAACGCCCCCAACGCGACGAGCGGCGTGTCGAGCAGCACGGCCCATGGTAGACGCCAGCTTTCGTACTGCGCCGCGAGCAGCAGGAAGACGAAGACAATTGCGAGAATGAACGTCGGAGCGGCGGGCGGTGCCACCTTTTCCTGGTATGACATGCCGGAGTAGGCGAAACCCATCTCGGGGGGCAACACGGCGCGTGCCACGGACTCGAGCGCCGTCATGGCCTGCTGCGAGCTGTAGCCCGGCGCCGGAACACCGGAGATTTCGACCGAGCGGAACAGGTTGAAGCGCGTCGTGATCTCCGTTCCAGAGGACGGCGTCACGCGGAGCAGCGTGGACAGCGGCGCCATGTCATTGGTGGTTCTGCTGCGAACGTAGAGCTGCCCGATGTTCTCGGGGCGCGAGCGGAACTGGGCCTCGGCCTGCACATACACCCGGTACAGGCGGCCGAACCGGTTAAAGTCGTTGACGTAGGCGCCGCCCATGAAGGCCGAGAGGCCTTGGAACACGTCGTTGATCGGGATGCCGAGCTCCCGCGCTTTTTCGCGATCGAGGATCACGGAAACTTGCGGCGTCGTCGGATTGAACGAGGTGAACAGGTTCGCGAGCTCGGGACGCTGGCGCGCGTCGGTCAAGAAAGCCTGGGTCTGCCGCCCCAGATCTTCCACGGTGAACGTGCCGCTGCGGTCCTGCAGCAGGAAGTTGAAGCCACCCGCAGCGCCGAAGCCGGAGATCGTGGGCGGCATGAACGGGAACGCGACCGCGCCGGGAAGCTGCGCCAGGGCGGCACCCACCGTACGCTGGATGCCGGCGACGTGCAGCGCCTTCCCCTTCCGCTCGTCCCACGGCTTGAGGCGGCAGAAGAACGAGCCGAACTCCGGGCTGAAGCTGTTGGTGAGCATGCCCAACCCACCGATCGCGTTGCACGCCTCGACGCCTTCGGTCTGCGCCAGGATCGTTTCGATCTGCCGGAGCACGGCGTCGGTGCGCTGCAGCGAGGACCCGAGCGGCAGCTGGACGTTGATCATGAAAATGCCCTGATCCTCGTCCGGCACGAATCCGCCGGGGAGCACCTTGGCGAGGCCGCCGGTCAGGACGGTCGAAACCGCGATTACGCCCAGCGCGAGCACCGCGCGTCGCACGAACAGGCGCGAGACGGTCACGTAGCCGTTCGTGGTGCGCTCGAACACGCGGTTGAACCAGCCGAAGAACTTCCCGAGCGGTCCCTTCGACGGCCCGTGGCCCGGCTTCAGGATCATGGCCGACAGAGCCGGCGAGAGTGACAGCGCACTGAATGCCGACAGCAGCACCGAGATCGCAATCGTGAGCGCGAATTGCTGGTACAGGCGTCCCGTGAGTCCGCCGAGCAAGGCGACCGGGACGAACACCGCGCACAGAATCAGCGCGATGGCCACCACGGGTCCGGACACTTCTTTCATCGCCTGGACCGTAGCCTCATGCGGTGTCTTGCCGTGCTCGATGTGGTGCATGACGGCTTCCACCACCACGATTGCATCGTCCACCACGATGCCGATCGCGAGCACCAGGCCGAACATCGTGAGCGTGTTGAGCGAGAAGCCCAGCATTGGGAAGAAGATGAACGTGCCGATCAGCGACACCGGAACCGTCAACAGCGGGATCAGGGTGGCCCGGAAGCTCTGCAGGAAGATGAAGACCACCAGCGTGACGAGGATGAACGCCTCGACCAGCGTGTGCAGAATCGACTCGATCGACGCCTCGACGGCGGGCGTTGTGTCGTACGTGATCTTGTAGTCCATGTCCGCCGGGAAGAACGCCTTCAGCTCATCGAGCGTGTGATAAATGCCCTCGGCGGACTTGAGCTGGTTGGCACCGGGCAGGAGGTAGACGGCGAGCACGCCTGCGGGCTTCCCGTCCAATCGTCCGAACGACCGGTAGTTCTCGCTGCCCAGCGTCGTCCGACCGACGTCGCGGATGCGCACGATCCCCGCCCCCGTCTGGCGCACGATGATGTTGTCGAACTCCTCGGGGGTCACGAGCCGGCCGGGCGCGCGGACCGTGTAGGTGAATTCCTGTCCGGGCGGCGCGGGCTCGTCGCCCACCTTCCCGGCGGGGGCCTGCAGGTTCTGCTCTTTGATCGCAGAAATGACGTCCGACGCGGTGAGCCCGAGTGAGGCGAGCCGGTCGGGCCGCAGCCAGATCCGCATGCTGTATTCCGCGCCGCCGTACAGATCGACCTGGGCCACGCCCGGGACGCGCAGAATCGCGTCGCGGACGTTGATCATCGCGTAGTTGTTCAGGAACTGGGCGTCGTACGTCCCGTTCGGCGAATAGAGCGAGATGACGTTCAGGATGCTGGGGTTGATCTTTTTCACCGTCACGCCCTGCTGCGTGACCTCCTGCGGCAGCCGGGACTGGGACTGCGACACCCGGTTTTGGGTGAGCACGTTCGCCATGTCGCGGTTCATCTCGACCTCGAACGACACGTCGAGCAACATGCGGCCGTCGCTGGTATTGAGCGACTTCATGTAGATCATGTTGTCGACACCGTTGACCTGCTGCTCGATCGGCGTAGCGACCGACTGCTCGACGACCTCGGCCGACGCGCCGGGATACGTCGTTTCAACGCGGATCGTGGGTGGCGCGAGACTGGGGTACTGCTCGATGGGAAGCTTCATCAACGTGGCCAGGCCGAGCAACACGGTCACGATGGCGATCACGATCGCGACCGTGGGCCGTCGGATGAAGAAGTCAGCCATGGATCACTGCCGTTTTGAGGTGTCGGACGCTGTTGTCACACGCGCGGAATCGGTGGCGGCAGGCGCTTGGGTCGCGCGCACCTTGACTCCGGGCCGCACCTTCTGCATGCCCTCGACGACGATGACCGTGCCGGCGACGAGCCCCGTGTCTACCACCCATTCGCTCCCGATCCGCGCCCCAGCCTTCACGGGTCGGATCTCCACGGTGCTGTCGGGTTTGAGGACACCCACGCTGAACGTGCCCTGCATTTCCCGGACTGCCCGTTGCGGGACCAGGATGGCGTTGGTTCGCGTGGTGACAGGGGCGCGCACTCGCCCAAACTGGCCGGGCCTCAGGAAACCTTTGGGATTGGGGAACAGCGCTTCGATGCCGAGCGTCCCC
>Ga0075418_10010958_pt1 | contig 10131 bp, 9 predicted proteins | sample SoiMetdeltSBSDD2_FD_81776 | JGI IMG/M metagenome (GOLD analysis project Ga0075418, IMG submission 81776) | Bulk soil microbial communities from a Populus tree surrounding site in Tennessee, USA - Soil MetaG P. deltoides SBSDD2 | ecosystem: Environmental > Terrestrial > Soil > Tree plantation...
CATCGCGCCCGGCGTCGATGTGGCCGCCGGGCAAGTCGACCCGCTGCCGGGGGGCGCAGGTCGCGGTCCAAAGCGCCTCCCGGCAGCGGCGCGGCAGCGCCGCATCCTCGGGCGAACTCACCACGAGGACCGGGGTGCCGCAGGCACGCGGCAAGGTGCGCCGCGCTTCGAAATCCGCGGTGAGTGAGGCGCCGAGTTGCGCCAGCAACCAGCGTGGCAGCAACCAAGGGACGCTGGCTCGCAGGCGATGTTCGAAGGCAGCGGCGTGATCGGCGAAACCATACAAGAGCACGAGCCCTGCCGGCGCGGCGGCGGCGGTGACCGCAGCTGCGAGCGGTGTCCCCAGGCTGGCGCCGAGCACGTACACCTGCGTCGAATCCACCCGCGGATCCCGCGCCACGAAGCGCGCCAGATCGCGAAGCGCCACCGCGGTGCGCCGTAGGTCCCGGCGCAGCCCCGGCAGTTGCAGGAGGGTGCTGGGGCCTTGCAGACGCCGGGAGCCGCCACCGGCCCAATCGAGGGCGGCGACGGCGATGGCATGCTCGCCGCCGGCGAGGTCGACGGCGTGGCGGCCGGTGCGCAGGCCCCCAAGGATGATGAGCGCCGGGAAAGGGCCCGGGCCGGGAGGAAACCGGAGTGCCGCGGCCACGCTCCCCCACCGGTCGTGCAAGGACAGGAGCGTGGACTCCGGCATGCCGGGAGTACTCCAGCTGCCTTGCACCTGCAATGGCATCGGCGCGGCGCTTTGCAGGTACTGGACGACGTCGTGGCGCGCTGGCGCGAAGAGGAAGCACGCGCCGGCAGCGGCGCCGGCGCAAGCTCCCGTGGCCACCAGGAGCCTGCGCTTCCTGAAGTGGTGTGCGCGTTGCATCGAGACCTCGCGGGGAGAGCGTGACCTTGAGCCTCTGCAACCGACACAACCGGCGCCCACTGCCGGCGCGACGCTGCCACCGGTCGCGAGCTCGCGTCGCGGAGACAAAAAGGGGGCTCCCATCGCGGGAGCCCCGGACTGGTCGGGGCGACTGGATTTGAACCAGCGACCACCTGCACCCCATGCAGGTGCGCTACCAGGCTGCGCTACGCCCCGAAAACGGGCCCGCTCGGTCACGGGCGCGGGCCATCGTATCAGCAGCACCGGGAGCGGGCAAGGAGCCTGCCGGCATGGCTCAGACGCCGTGTGCTGCCAGGAGTTCCTGGACTTCCAGCGCCAGATCCCGCCCGCGGCTGCGGTCATGGAAGCGCTGCCGCAACGCTTCCCGCTCGGCCCCGGTGAGCGCGACCGCTGCGGCTTCCTCCTCCTGCAGCGCCCGCGGCCGAGGACCCCAGCGGGCGAACTCGCGGCCGTCGTCGCCGAAGAAGACGAAGAGTGGGTATTCCGAGCTCGGAAAAAGCCGACGAAGATCCACGTTCTCGCGGAGGACGAAAGCGCGCATCCACAGCGTGCGGCTCCAGGTGCAGAGACGCTCCACTTGCGCCAACTGCAGGCGCGACTCGAAGGCGTCGAGATCGACGAGGGCGAGGATGCGGACGCGTCGCCGGCAGGCGGCGAAGAAGGCGCGGTTCGTGTCGTCCGCCGCGGTGCCGGCGAACGCCGCCTCCAACTCCGTGCGAGCGCCAGGGAACTGCTCCACCAGCTCCAGGAAAGTGCGGCCACGGGCCCAGCCGCCGTGGCCGAGACCACCGTACGGCGGCGGTTCCGGCGGTGGACCGCCGCCGGACACGGGGAGCCGCACCGGCATCCGTCAGTCCAGGCGCTTGCGCAGCGCGGCGAGCTCGCTCTTCAGGAAGCGCAAGGTCTCGCCATTCCTGTCGCCGTCCAGCTTGGCGCTCGGCGGCGCCGCCGGTTCCTCGCGCCGCACCCGATCCCGCAATTGCAGGCGCGCCCCTTGGATGGTGTAGCCCTGCTGGTAGAGAAGATCGCGGATGGCCACCACCATGCGGATGTCCTTGTCGCGGTAGCTGCGGTTGCCGGCCCGGTTCTTCTTGGGGCGCAAGTCGGAGAACTCCGACTCCCAGTAGCGGAGCACGTGGGGTTTCACCCCGGTCATCTCCGCCACCTCGCTGATCGAGTAGTACAGCTTGTTCTGAATGGTCATGAGACTCCTCTCGCTTTGCTCCACGTCTCCGCTTTGGGGGCGCGAAGCATGAGGTCACGCAACGCGAGTCGAGGGTCCTTGCCCTCGAACAGAATGTCGTGCACCTGGGCGGTGATGGGCATTTCCACGCCGTGGGCGCGGGCGAGCTGCAGGGCTGCGCGCGTCGTGCCCACACCCTCCGCGACCTGGCCGATGGCGGCGAGGGCGGTGGCGAGCGAGGTGCCCCTGCCGATGGCTTCGCCCAGGTTGCGGTTCCGGCTGTGCCGACTGGTGGCCGTGGTGACGAGGTCACCGAGGCCGGCGAGGCCGGCGAAGGTTTCGGGGCGGGCGCCGAGCGCCACGCCGAGACGGGTCATCTCGGCGAGACCGCGGGTGAGCAGGGCGCCGCGACTATTGTCGCCGAAGCCGAGGCCGTCCATCACGCCGGCAGCGATGGCGATGACGTTCTTCAGCGCCACCGCGAGCTCGACCCCGATCGCGTCGGTGTTGGTGTAGACGCGGAAGGTCTCGGTGCTGAAGAGGTCCTGCACGCGACGCAACGCCGACTCGTCGCTCCCCGCGACGACCACCGTCGTCGGCATGCCGCGCGCCACCTCCTCGGCATGGCTCGGTCCGACCAAGGAGACGACCAGAGGTGCTGAGTGTGGCAGCTCCTCGCCGAGCACCTCCAGCAGGCGCTTCCCCGTTTCGAGCTCGAGTCCCTTGGCCGCATTGACCACGATCTGCTGCGGCGGCAGCGGCAGGGCGGCGAGCCGGCGGGCCAACAGGCGCACGGCGTGGGACGGCACGGCGATCACCAGCGCCGCACTGGCTCGTGCCGCCGTGGCGAGATCGTGGGTCACCTGCACGCTGCCGGGAAGGGAGACGCCGGGCAGGTAGCGGGCGTTCTCCCGCTGGCGTTGCAGCGCCGCGGCGCGATCCGGGCGGTGCTCCCACAGCCACGGTGCCTGCGGCGCCAGGAGCACGGCCAGCGCCGTCCCCCAGCTTCCCGCTCCCAGGATGGCGAGTTCTCCCATCCGCTCCTCCCTCCGCACCGCGCGGCTCAGCGCGGCACGGCGCCGCGATCGCGGCGCAAGAGACCTTTCTCGGTGCCGCGCAGCAAGCGGCCGATGTTGGCGGCGTGACGAATCCACACCATGACGACGAGGAGGCCGACGAGTCCCAAGCGCAGGCCGTCGACATGACCGCGGGCGAGACCTTGGAAAGCGAGCACCAAGGGCAGCGCCAGCGAGGCGAGCAAGCTGCCGAGAGAAACGATGCCGCCGCTCAGTGCGAAGGCGAGAACGAACACCCCAAGGCAGATCAGGAAAGCCACGGGCTCGAGAGAGGCGAAGACGCCCGCGGAAGTGGCGATGCCCTTGCCGCCGCGGAAACCGAGATAGAACGGGAACATGTGACCGACGATGGCGGCCAGGCCGCAGAGGGTGGCGAAACCCTCGGCTCCGAGTGGTACGGGAGTGCCCGGCAGACGCGCGCACACCAGCACCGGGACCACGCCCTTGGCGGCGTCGAGGGCGAGCACGGCCAGGGCCGGCCACTTGCCCAGGGCGCGGAACACGTTCGTCGCTCCCAGATTGCCGCTGCCGACGCGGCGCAGATCCACGCCGCCCAGAGCCCGCGCCAGGAGCAGACTCCACGGGATGGTCCCGACCAGGTAGGAAAGGAGCAGGGCGAGGGCGGCGCTCATGAGGCCTCCGCGCTGGCGCGCAGCTCGATCCGGAGCGGCGTTCCGGGAAAGGGGAAAGCATCGCGCAGGGTGTTGTTCAGGTAACGCAAGTAAGAGCGGTCGAAGTAGAGCGGGTTGTTCACGTACAAGGCGAAGCGCGGCGGCTTCACCCCGACCTGCAGCCCGTACTTCACGTGACCGTTGCCGCCGGCGTGGAAATGCGGTGGTCGCCGTCGCGTCGCTTCCTCTAGGACGCGATTGATCTGCGCGGTGGTGAGGGCGCGGGCCCGCGTCTCCCCCACTTCCCAGGCGGTGTCGAGGAGCTTGCCCAGGCGCTGCCCGGTCGTGGCCGAGACGCACAACACCGGCGCGTAACGCGCGAAGAAGAACTCCGCCTGCGCGATCCGCACGTAGGCCGCGGCGGTGTGCGCATCTTTCTCCACCAGGTCCCATTTGTTGAAGCAGAGCACCAGGCCCTTGCCGGCGCGGTGGATGCGGCCACCAATGCGCGTGTCCTGCTGCGCTAGCTGCTGGCTGGCGTCGAGAAGGAGCAGGCAGACATCGGCGCGCTCGATGCTGCGCAAGGTGCGCAAGGCGCTGAAGGTCTCGACCGCGGCGGTGACGCGCGACCGCCGCCGCAATCCCGCCGTGTCGACGAGTGCCAGGGTGTGGCCGTGCCAGTGCAGGCGCGAATCGATGCTGTCCCGCGTCGTCCCCGGTTCGGCCGACACGAGCAAGCGGTCTTCCCCCAGGAGGGCGTTGACGAGTGAGCTCTTCCCCACGTTCGGCCGGCCGACGATGGCGACGGCGAGGTCGGCCTGGCTGTCGCTATCCGCACTGCGCTCCGGCGGCAAGAGCTCCACCACGCGGTCCAGGAGCTCCGCGGTGCCGTCGCCGTGCAGGGCGGAAACCGGCAAGGGTTCTCCCATACCCAGCTTCCAGAACTCGCTCGACTGCTCGACGCTGTGGCCGAACTCGCACTTGTTCACCGCGAGCAGCGCCGGCTTGCCGCGCCGCAGTACCAGTCCGGCGAGCTCCAGGTCGAGGTCCGTGGCGCCAGTGCGTCCATCGACGACGACGACGAGCACATCCGCCTCGTCGAGGGCCACGAGGGCGCTCTCCCGCACCAGCGCCTCCATCCCTTCGCTCGCCCGGGGTAAGAGTCCGCCGGTATCGACGACGTAGAAGGGGCGGTCGTTCCAGGTGGTGGCACCGTAGTGGCGGTCCCGGGTGACGCCCGGGAGGTCGTGGACGAGAGCCTCGCGCCGCCGCAGCATGCGGTTGAAGAGCGTGGACTTGCCGACGTTGGGCCGCCCGACGATGGCCACTGTTGCGCGCCTCACCGTGGCCTCCAGCTTCAGGGTGTGTCTCAAGCAGAGCCCGGAATCTATTATCACAGCAGCGGCTAGGCGTCAAAGAAAAGGTGGGTCGAAGGAAGCGGCGGAAGTCGCTGTGACTATGGAGGATGGAGCGAGGTCAGGGCTCCAGGGAGAAGACTTGCTGCAACCAGCGGACGATCTTGTCCTCCACCCTCCAGGAGAGGCCGAGCATGTGCACGCCGTGGTGCTCGTAAACCGGATAGATCTCCAGCTTGAAGCTCGGATTGTTCTTGTTCAGCTCCTGCATCTTGGCGGCGCCGTCGCCGAGGATTTGCTTGGGCACGAGGACGAAAAGGGGTTTGTTGCCGATCTTCTTGGTGGTCTCGAGCAGCGGGAAGCCGAAGTAGCGCTCCGACGGGCTCATGGCGACCACGGCACCGAGAGTGCGGCGGCGCGCCATCGCCTGCAGCGCCAGGTCGGCGGAATACTCTCCGCCCACGAGAGCGATACGCTCCGGCGCTACACCTTGCACGTCCGTGAGCCACTGCAACGCGCTCTCTACGTCGTGGCTCATGTCGAAGTAGGGCTGCGACTCGCGCCGCACCATGCTGGCGTAAACCTCCGGGTTCGGGTCCTTCGAATCGCCATGGCCGCGGAGATCCGGGGCGAGGATGCGGAAGCCGGCGGCGCGGAGCGGCTCCAAGAGCGGCCGCCAGTGGGCGTGTGTGGCCCCGGGATCGTGCAGGAGGAGCGCCACCGGACCCTGGGCCGACTTCCCCTGGGCATACCAGAAGGCGTACACCTTCACCCCGTCGCTACAACTGAGCTCGATACGCTCTGACTCCGGTGGCGAAGGCGCCTGGGCACGCGCGGAGAGGGCGAGGCCGCAAAGGAGGGCGGAAAGGAGCGGCAGCGTCCGAGTCAGCTTCGTCACTGCACTCCCCCTCCTGGCGGACCCTGGATCCTTCACCGGCATGTCGATGGAGGCGCGAATCTTCTCTGCGATGATAACCAGGTGGGCCGAGCGATGCAAACGGGCCAGGAAAGCGAGAACGGCCGGCGAGGCCGGCCGTTCTCAAGGAGTACGGGCGTACGACTCAGTCGCGGTAGAGGGCCTTCACGCTGCCCCAAACGTCCTTTGCCACCGAGGTCGCGCAGGGCGTCGTGGTCATGGCGCCAGTGATCGGCTGGGACACCGGACCGCTGCCCATGACGCTGCCGTTGCCGCTCCCCGGCCCGCCGCAGACGGGCGTGCTGGTGCCGCAAGGTGCGTTCACCGTGGCGGACGTGACCTGGGCGCCGTTGAATTCCCCGGTGTCGAGCACGCCATCCAGATCGGTGTCAGGGGCAGTCAGGTTCAACGTGGCAGTGCCGTTGAACTGCATCGACTGCGTGATCATCTGGAAGTTGACGATGCTCACCGGGAACGTGCCGTGGAACACATGGTTCACGGCGTCGTAGGTGTAGAAGTTGTTCCTGATGTACGTCCGGCGGGAGTTGGCAGAAGTAGGCCAGCCGGCGTCGTTGACCGAAATCGCCCACGTCCCTGGGTACAGGTTGCCGGACGAGATGGTGCCGCGGTAGCCGGAGTTACCGACTACGAGCAATCCCTGGGCTGTGGCATCGGAGGTGAGGGTGAAATCGTTGGTGCCGCAGCTCTGTGCGCTCGCCCCCGAAGCGACGAGCAACGCTATGAGCATCCCGGCTGCGATTGAGCGATGGCGAATCTTCACGGGGCGCCTCCTCGAGAGAGTCTTTGGAAGAACGGGGCTATTCTACGCAGAGTTCTTGGATTGGGTCAAGCGTGAACGAATGTTTCTGCTGCTTTTTTCCCGCTTTCTCGCGCTATCGAGAGTCGAACGAAACGCGAGTCGGCAAATCTTGCGCGGTTGATGAAGGTCGACATGGGACGGTGTCCGTCAATGTCTACCACCAGTCCCAGCCGGACCGACCGGGAAGGCCAGCAAAGTTCAACATCTGCAAGGCCCTGCCGTCTCTGCAAGACCCCTCCCGTCAAAACTCGCCTAGGGGCTCTCCCGATGGCTCCCCTGGCGCCCTTGCGGGGCAGAACCCGCCTTTTTACCTTGGGAATGGTTCCTGCTCGGGACGTGGTGGCGTGCTCCCGCGGCGTAGCCGCGTGAACAGGATCTGCCACGGTGCCGGTCACTGGAGCGGGCAAGCGTCGGCTGGCGCACCGCTCCCCTCTTCCAGCCGGGCGACCGTCGAGTCGCTGTCTGCCGTGAGCTCGTTGCGACAGCGCGATTCGCGGCCCGCCTGTCCCTCAAGGACCGGACGGCGCTCCCAGGCCGCCGGCACGCGTTCGGCCGGTCCTTTTCCGCTGCGACGACGCCTAGACTTCGGACGCCTTCTTGCGCCGCCGGCTTCTCCGAGCTCGAGCTGTCCCTGAAGACTGCTGCCGCGATCCTGAGTCCTTGGCTCTGGCTTCGGCCTATGCCATCCTGCGCCGACGCCGCGGCGGTCCGCTCCGGGCCTGCCGGCGGCGCCGAGGTGGCACTGTGGCGCAGCCTGATGACGACCGCCGCAAGCTCCCCGAGAAGGCGCGACCGGAGGCGCACACGGCGGAGCTGGAAGACCACGGCGCCGAAGAGCGCCTGCGGCGCATCGTCGCCTCTCCCTCCTACATTCCCGCCTACGAGGACGTGGAATTCCTCATGCGGCACGATCTGCGTTCGGTGCGGCTCGAGCTCGAGCTGCTCAAGCCGGAGCTCATCCTGCGCCAGCATCGCATCCGCTCCACCATCGTCGTCTTCGGCGGCACGCGGATCGTGGAAGAGAAGCTGGCGCGCCGTCGCGTCGAAGCCCTGGAGACCGAAGTCGCCAGCGCCGGCCCGACGCCGGAGCTGGAACGGCGCTTGGCCGTGGCGCGGCGGATCCTGGCGAAGGCGCGTTACTACGACGAGGCCCGGGAGTTCGCCCGTCTGGTGACGCAGCGTGGCCAGGTGGGCGGTGACTGCGACTACGTCATCGTCACCGGCGGCGGCCCCGGGGTCATGGAAGCAGCGAACCGCGGCGCCTTCGACGCCGGCGGCAAGAGCATGGGCTTCAACATCACCCTGCCCATGGAGCAACGGCCGAACAGCTTCATCACCCCCGATCTCTGCTTCCAATTCCATTATTTCGCCATCCGCAAAATGCACTTCCTCCTGCGGGCGAAGGCCCTGGTGGCGTTCCCCGGTGGCTTCGGCACGCTGGACGAGCTCTTCGAGGCCCTCACCTTGGTACAGACGCACAAGATGCGCGCCCTGCCCGTGATCCTCTTCGGGCGCGAGTTCTGGGAGCAAGCAGTGGACTTGGAGTTCTTCGCCCGGGAAGGCACCATCGCCTGGGAGGACTTGGGGCTAGTGCACTACGCCGAGACCGCCGCCGAGGCCTGGGAAACCATCCAGCGCCTGCAGGCCGAGCACGCCGCTCGCGACAGCGAGTACGACCGCGCCTTGCGCGAACAGCGCAGTCGCCGTCGTCGCCGCAGAGAATGAATGCCGGGGGATGAAAGAACGAGGCCGGTGGACCGGCCTCGTTTGCAACTGGAGCGGGCGACGGGGGTCGAACCCGCGACCCTCAGCTTGGGAAGCTGATGCTCTACCAACTGAGCTACACCCGCTCAATCACTCTAGTATAACTACTTCTGACGCTACGCGGCACCGTGCAAGAGGCGCCGTGGGACCTTCCCTGGACCTGGGCGCACTCGATGCACGAGAACCCGAGCGGCATGCTAGCAGAGGAGTCCACACCATGCCAGCACAACGGCGACACCTGCCCCGCGGCATGTCACTTAGAGGCGGAGGATGCGCTGCACGACCTCCGACTCGGTAAAACGCCGGCGCATCGTTGCATCGGGGAGAGCGGCGAGGATGCGGCCGTTCAGAACGCGGGCTTCGGCGGCCAGTGGATCGTCGCCATCGAGCGCCAGCAAGGTATCGATGGCTTGCAGAAGCAAGGCGGGATCCGAAGTCCTGCGTGCGACAGCCACCGCATGACGCGCGTCGGCAATGGCCTCGCGAGTCCGGCCGAGACGGTGAAGCGCGGTCGCCGATGTGATCAACCCGAGCGCTTCGTACTTGGTGCGCCGTCTTGCCCGGCTCTGCAAGCTGCCTTCTCGGGCTTCGGCCAAGGCGAGATCCATATCGCCCCGGGCGAGAGCCAGTTCGGCGCGCGTCTGGGCGAGGCGTAATCGCCACAGCCAGTCGTGCCAACCCGGTGTGTTTGCCGCCAGAGCGGTCGTCGTACGCAGAAGGGTTTCTGCGCGCCCCGGTTCGTGCCGGCGGGCGTACGTCAGCAACATATCGATGCCCGCGCTGACCAGCGTCGGAGCAAAGCCCACGCTTGCGGCCAATTCGCGCGCCTCGGTCTGTAGCACCTCTGCGCCTTCGAAGTCGAAAGCGCTCACATGGAAGCCGGCGGCCATGGCGATGGCCCGGGCGAGAGGCGGAACGAGGCCGTATTTTCTTCCGAACTGCCGCACTTGTTCGAAAGCCTTTGCCGCCTCTGCATAACGGCCTACGGCGCCGAGACTGAGCCCGTAGTGAGTCAGCGAATACATTACAAACCCGGTATCGCGGGAGGACTCCGCCATCGCTGCCGCCTTCGCGGCGTGCTCTAGCGCCTCGATCGATTCCCCAGCAAGGTAAAGGGTCAGGGACGCGAACATGAGTGAGATTCGTTTGAGCCCCTCCCCAGGCGCGATTGCTGTTCGCTCCAGTTCGATCGCCGCGCTGAGATCGCCATTGGCTTGTCGCCCGCGGGCCAGCCACGCGATCGCATCCGCTGCGATGTCCGATCGGTTCCCCAGTTCGGATAGATGCAGGGCCTCAGTAGCGGCCTGATCACACGAAGGAATGTCGAGCAGGAAAAAACAGGCCTTTCCGCGCCGATGCGGAGGCGTCAAAAGGCCGCCACGTGGTTCATTCAGCCGCTGGTGGGGGGCACGCAAGGTTGGAAGCAAGCCGCCAAGCGCGCGGCGTTGTCCACCGCCCCGGCGGGTAGCTCGAGCGCCGCAGGCGCCTTGCGGAACCAGGTTTCCTGATGACGC
>Ga0075418_10010961_pt1 | contig 10129 bp, 7 predicted proteins | sample SoiMetdeltSBSDD2_FD_81776 | JGI IMG/M metagenome (GOLD analysis project Ga0075418, IMG submission 81776) | Bulk soil microbial communities from a Populus tree surrounding site in Tennessee, USA - Soil MetaG P. deltoides SBSDD2 | ecosystem: Environmental > Terrestrial > Soil > Tree plantation...
AAGAGGAGGGCAAGGCAGGCGGCGGCGACGGCCGCGCGGCACCGGAGCGCGCTTGGCATCGCAGGGATTGTAGGCCCGTCGCGGCGGCCGTCAACGGTCCGGGGGACGATCCGTGAGCCGGCTCACCCGGGCCGCGCGCGGCGCGCCTATACTCCGGATATGAAACCGCTCCCCATCGGCGCGTGGGCCGCCGTCTGCCTGGCCGTCGCGCGGCTGGCGGCGGCGCAGTCCATCGCGCTCGGCCCTTACGCCACGGGCCTGTCGAGCCCGGTCGGCCTGGCCGCGCCCGCCGACGGCAGCGGCCGGCTCTTCATCGTCCAGCAGGGAGGGCAGATCCGGGTCCACGACGGCACGCAGGTCCTGCCCACGCCGTTCCTGGACTTGACGGCCTTCGTGAAATTCGGCGGCGAGCAGGGCCTGCTGGGGATGGCGTTCCACCCGAATTACCCCGCGACACCCTTCATCTTCGTCAACTACACATGCGAGGGCGGCTCGCCGGACTGCACGGCGAACCAGGACGGGGACACGATCATCGCCCGCTACTCGGTGTCCGCGGACCCGAACGTGGCCGACCCCGCGTCGCGACGCGTGCTGCTCGTCATCACCCAGCCGTTCCCCAACCACAACGCCGGCGACCTGAAGTTCGGGCCCGACGGCTACCTCTGGATCCCGATGGGCGACGGCGGCTCGGCCAACGATCCGGGCTGTATTGCGCAGCGCGACAACGCGCTGCTGGGCAAGCTCCTGCGCATCGACGTCGACCAGAACGTCAACACCCCGCCGTTCTACGGCATCCCCCCCGACAACCCGTACATCGGCCCCGGTGATCCCCGGGACGAGGTCTACGCGCGCGGGCTGCGCAACCCGTTCCGGTTCTCCTTCGACCGGCTGACCGGCGACATGTTCCTCGGAGACGTCGGGCAGGGCGCACGTGAGGAGGTGGACCTCAAGGCGGCGGGGACGGGGGCGGCGGGCAACTACGGCTGGAAGATCATGGAGGGCACGCTCTGCACGGGGAACACCGGGAACTGCCCGCCCACGGTACCGCCGTGCAACTCGCCGGTGTTCACGCCGCCGATCCTCGAATACGACCACAGCCTGGGCGACTGCGCGATCATCGGCGGCTTCCGCTACCGCGGCACGCAGGTCCCGGGGCTGCCGGGCCTCTACCTCTACAGCGACAACTGCACCGGCCGCATCCGCGCGGGGACGGAGGGCCCGCCCGGCACCTGGACGCCCAGCCTGCTCCTCGACATGTCGTCGCCGCCGCTCAACATCTCAAGCTTCGGGGAGGACCCGGCGGGCGAGCTGTACGTGACGGCCCTCAACACGGGGACCGTCTACCGCGTCGTGTCCGGGGGACCGACGGAGCTGTCGGTGGGCGACGTGACCGTGACGGAAGGGGACACGGGCGGCGCCAGCGCCGTTTTCACCGTCTCGCTGTCCGCCGCCGTCGCCCCGACCGTGACCGTCCAGTACGCCACCGCCGACGGCACCGCGGTGGCGGGCGCGGACTACGCTGCAGTCAGCGGGACACTGACCTTCCCGCCCGGCACGGTGACGCAGACGATCTCCGTCCCCGTTTTAGGCGACTTCCTCGACGAGGACGACGAGACCTTCACCCTCAACTTGTCGAACCCCACCAACGCCACCCTCGCCGACGGCCAGGCCGTGGGGACCCTCACGGACGACGACCCGCTGCCGTTCCTCTTCGCCGGGGACTGCGCGGTGATCGAGGGCGACGCGGGGCCCACGCCCTGCGCCTTCACCGTCCTCCTCGCGCCGGTCAGCGGGCGCACCGTGACCGTGAGCTTCGCCACCGCCGACGGCACCGCCACCGCGGGCAGCGATTACATCGCAAACGCCGGCGGCCTGACCTTCCCACCCGGCACCACGCAGCAGCCGGTGGGCGTGACCGTGCTGGGCGACGGCGTGACCGAGGTCGACGAGTCGTTCTTCCTGAACCTTTCGTCCGAAGCCAACGCCACGCTGGCCGACGGCCAGGGGACGGGCACCATCGTGGACGACGACTCGGTCTCGCTGTCGCCCATCGAGGTGAGCCACGGCACGCGGATCGAGGCCGACATGGCCGGCGGGACGCCCGACCTCTATCGCATCTCGCAGCGGCCGCTGGGGTCGTACGAGGTCGCCGTGGACGGCCTGTCGGGCGACGTCGTGCCCGGCCTTCTCCTGGAGCGGCTGGCCGGGGACAACGTGACCGTCCTCCAGACGGCGGTCCCGGAGGGCGCGGGATCCGCCCTGAGCCTGCGCTGGGAGAACACCGTGCCCGCCACCGTGAACAACCAGCACATCCGGCTGCGGTCCCCGGACTGCGGGACGGACTGCGGGGCGGACGACGTCTACACCCTCAGCGTGTTCGATACGTCGCCTTCGGTCGCCCGCTTCAACAACTCGGGGAGCCAGGTCACGGTGGTCATCGTGCAGAACCCGCGGACGCAGACGCTGGCGGGCCACATCCACTTCTGGTCCGTGGCGGGAGCGCTGCTCGTCAGCCAGCCCTTCACGCTGGGCGAGCGGGCCACGCTCGTGCTGAATACCTCCTCGCTCGCCGCCCTCCAGGGCCAGGCCGGCAGCATCACCGTGGCTCACGACGGTCCCTACGGCGGGATTGGCGGAAAGACGGTCGCCCTCGAGCCGGCGACCGGCTTCAGCTTCGACGCGCCGCTCGAGCCCCGGCCGCACTGAGCCGTGCGCGGCGCGCTGCGCATCGCCGCCGTGCTCGCCGCCGCCGGCACGGCGGGCGCGTTGCCTTCTGCCGCGCGGGCGCAGGGCGCGTGCGACGTCTGGGTAGAGCCTCCGCCCTTGGGCAACGACGCCAACCCGGGGACACAGGTCCTGCCCTGGGCCAGGCTGGACCACGCCTCGGCCAAGCTGCTGGCCCTGGGCGCCAGCGGCTCGACGGTGTGCTTCCTGAACGGCTTCTACAACGGCGGCAACAGCCTCTGAGAGGTTCACCGCGCCGACCACCTTCCGCTCGCTGCCCGGGTCGGCCACGGGTTTTTCAGCTTCGACTCGCCGCTGGAGCCGCGGCCCTAGGTTCGGTAACGGAGTCGGGCAAGCGCGCCCCAGCCGCGACCAGACCCAGCGGTAGCGCTACCCGCCCTGGTCATCCGAGGCGACGTAGCGGCGACCGAAGGCCAGCTCGGCCTCGTACTGGTTGTGGCGCCGACATCGCAGTGAGATGTTCCCGACCGTCGAGGGCCCGTCCAGAGCGTAGGGATGGATGTGATGCAGCTCGAGGAAGCTGCGCTCGGTGCAGCGGTGTCCCGTGTCGGCCACGAACGCGCACTGTGCACGGTCGCGAAACCAGACTGCGCGCTTGATCGCGCTGGGTACGTGGCGAGAACGCGTCTTGCGTCGGTCGAACCCGGTCGCACTGCTACGCGATGGCGTCCTATCCGTTCCGGAACGGATACGGTTTTCGTAAGCGCGGTCCGGTCGACTGACCTGCGTTGATTCCGATCCTGTCTTGGCCTTCTTGACTGTCTCGACATTCTTGGCTTGGCCGCGCTTACCGAGCTTCTCGCGCTCGACTTTGTCGAGAAGCACGTCGATGAACCGTTCGAAGATGACACCGACATCGCCGTTTGGAACCTCCCGGCGGAGCAGGGTCTGAAGACGACGCAGGTTGTCGTGGGCCTCCTGGCCGATGGTGAACTGGACACGGTACCGCTGTGGAGACAAGGGCTGCACGACAGCGGGGCGCGGCCGGGGGACGTAGGCCTCACGCTGCCCGCGCGCGGCCTCGCCGGCGGGACGGTCGGTCGCGCCCATGGCTGGTGGCGAAGCGAATCGATTTTCGTCGCGGGCGGCGCCGGAATCGCACGATGGTTCGGCGAGACTCGCCCCTTCCCGCAGGGGCGCGGGCCCCGACACCGAAACTGGGACACAAGCCATCATCGATAGCTCGTGTTTCTTTGTCGGTTCCGCAGGTGAAGGTGCCAGGACCGGCAGCCTTCGCACGGAAGACGCGACATCCGGCTTCGGAGCCAGCTCCGCCACCAAGGCCTCGATCTGTTCCTTCCTCTTATGAGCGGCTCGAGCGAGGACGGCCTCGTAGTTCTCCGGCGTCAGGTGCTTCCTCAACCTCCGGACGGAGGTCAAGGTCAACGAGCCCGCGGCGAGCAGGTCCAGGATCACGGGAAAGCTTCGGCAGGCTCCGGCGGCCTCGATCCGGTTGCAGGCCGCGTCCTCGGAGAGCCGCAAGGCTTCCGTGCAGTAGGCGAAGAGCGATCCGTACCCCTGGGCCTCGTAGAGCGACGGGCGAAGCTCGAGCGCGGCGAGATGGGCCACCAGATCGGCGGTGACGTTCCGCTCGTTGCCGGCGAGGCGGTGGATGTGCGAGAGGAGATCCTGGTCCGACAGAGCGACCGCAACTGCGAGAGTGTTCGTTTTCATGGGACCGGTTTATCACGGCAATTTTCGGTCGAAGACAGGGGCTTCGCCGGGCTTCAGGAACGACGATCGACGAGCCTCTCACCGCGACGAGGACTGCGCGGCGAAACGCGCCTGATGTGCCCGCGCAGGCGGCGAGAAGGTCAACCATCGTGCCGGGGCGTTGCAGGACACGCCCGACAGCCCGAAAAGTGAGGTCCAAAACTTTCGCGGTCGCAAAATATTCTTGGCGAAAAATGGAGTGCGCCCGCCCTGAAGAAACGGAGGCGACGGCCCGCTAGGGCACGAACCGCCGCGCCTTCCCCAGGGCGCGCACCAGCCCGCGGTCCAGGTCGAGGGCGGCGAGCTCCTCCCAGCCGAACCACCGTGCGTCGCTGGATTCCGCCGCGGAGCGGGTGATGGCGCCGGCCTCGGGGGCCACCACGAGGTAGCGCAGGTCGAGGTGGGCGTGCGCCGGCTCGTCCCCGAAGGCGGGGATGGCGTGGACGTCCACGTCCAGCGGCCGCGGGGCGCCGGGATGCAGGGCCAGGCCCGCGATCCCCGTCTCCTCCCACGCCTCGCGCAGGGCCACGGCCTCGCCCGCGGTCTCGCCGGGATCGGCGTGCCCGCCGGGCTGGAGCCAGCGCTGGAGCTTGCGGTGGTGGACGAGCAGGACGCGCTCCGCGCCGCGCGAGAGCACCAGCGCGCTGCCCGTGACGTGGCCCTCGGGGATGCGGCGGTCGAACGGGTCGGCGTGGCGTCCGACGAACTCGACGATCTGCCGCAGGTGTGCGGCCTCGAGGGCGTCGGCGGCGGCGTGGCGGGCCAGCGCTTCCGCGACGGTCACGGCCCGATTGTAGGCCGCCGCAGCGATGCTTGCGGGTCGCTCGCCGCGATGTCACACTTCGATGGCGGCAAACCCCACCGGCCGCCCGGACGAAAACCGTGGCACTCCTCGAACCCGGCCGGGTCCTCTCCCACTACCGCATCATCGAAAAGCTGGGCCAGGGCGGCCAGGCCACCGCCTACAAGGCGGAGGACATGCGCCTGAACCGCACGGTGGTGGTGAAGATCCTCCGCGCGGAGCTGGCCCAGAGCGACGCCGCCCGCCGCCGCTTCGAGCGCGAGGCGTGCCTCTGCTCGGCCCTCGACAACCCCAACATCTCGGCGGTCTTCGACGTGGGCGAGACCGCCGGCCTCAACTACATCGTGATGCAGTACGTGGAGGGGTCGACGCTCAAGGCCCTGATGGGCGGGCGCCCGCTGGAGCCGCTCAGCGCCCTCTCGATCGCCATCCAGATCGCCGACGCCCTGGCGGTGGCCCACGCCGCGGGCATCGTCCACCGCGACCTCAAGCCCAGCAACGTGATCGTCACCCCCGCGGGGCAGGCCAAGGTCCTGGACTTCGGCCTGGCCAAGATGCTGGCCCGCGACGCGGACTCCCCGCGCGAGATGATCGAGCCCCTCACCGACGTGGGCACGCCCTACGGTTCCCTCGGCTACGGCTCGCCCGAGCAGGTGTCGGGGCAGCCCGTGGATCACCGGTCCGACATCTTCAGCCTCGGGGTGGTGGTCTACGAGATGATCGCCGGGCAGCGCCCCTTCAAGGGCGCCACCCTCGTGGACGTCCTGCACTCGATCGTGAGCAGCGCGCCCCGGCCGCTGGCCCAGTTCAGCCCCCGCTCTCCCGCCCGTCTCCAGGCCATCCTCAACCGCGCGCTGGCCAAGGACCCGCAGGACCGCTACCAGACCATGGCGGCGTTGCGCGACGACCTCAAGGCGCTGATGCGGCAGCTCACGCTGGAGACGGGGCTCGTGCCAACGGAGGCCACGGCCACGCTCCTGGCTCCACAGCGGGCGCGCAGCAACTGGCCCCTGGGCGAGACGCTGGGCCGCGTGTTCGGCCGGCGGCGCCGCGGCGCGGCGGAGGCATTGGCCCGGCCCGCGTCGTGGGGCACGGAGACCCGGCAGACCATCGCGGTGATGCCCTTCCGCAACGTCTCGGGCGACCCGCACACCGCCTTCTACGAGTTCGGCCTGGCCGACGGCGTGATCACGGACCTGGGCCAGGTCGCCTCGCTGGTGGTGCGGCCCTCGTCGTACATCGCGCCCTACGTGGGGCAGAACGCCGACCCGCGCCAGGTGGGCGAGGAGCTGGCGGTCAGCAGCGTCCTGGTCGGCACCTTCCTCAAGGCGGGGGAGCGCTTCCGCGTGACGGCCCAGCTCGTCTCCACGCAGGGCGGAGAGATCCTCTGGAGCGACAAGATCGACGTGGCCGCGCCGGACCTGATCACCCTGCAGGACGCCATCGCGGCGCGCGTGATCGAGGGCCTGCGCGTGCACGCCACGGCCGAGGAGAAGGAGAAGATCGAGCGCCCCGTCACGCGCAACGCCGCGGCCTACGAGTTCCACCTCCGGGGGCGGGACTCGCTCTTCGCCTACGTCCTGCGGACCTTCGACATCGCGGACGTGGAGCGGGCCATAACGATGTTCAACGAGGCCATCGGGCTCGACCCGGAGTTCGCCGCCGCCCACGCCGCCCTCGGGCGCTGCTACATCCACCACGCCCAGGGCTGGGGCGGCCAGGAGTACTACACGCTGGCCGAGCGCGCCCTGCGCCGGGCGCTCACCATCGACCCGGACTCCGCGGAGGCGCGGCTGCAGATGGTGCACGTGGACCTGCACCGCGGCGACAAGGACCGGGCCCACGCCACCATCGAGGAGCTGCGGCGCGAGTCGCCCGACGACCCGGCGATCCTCTACGTGGCGGGGATGCTCTACCGGCTGGACGGCCTGTACGAGAAGGCCCTGGAGGCCTACGACCACGTCCTGCGCAGCAACCCCCAGGACCTGGTGATCGTGGCCTACAACAAGGCGCGCGTGCTCACGCACCAGCGGCGGTACGCGGAGGCCATCGCCGAGCTGGAGCTGGCCCGCGCCGTGGAGCCCGACCACCCTCTGGTGCGCACGTTCCTGGCCGTGGCGCTGTTCAACCAGGGGAACGTGGAAGCGGCGCAGGCCATCCTGGAGGACCTGCTGCGCCAGCACCCGCACCTGGACGGCGTCCGGCCCGTCCTGGCGTGGTGCTGGAGCGCGCGCGGCGAGCACGAGCGCGCCCGGTCCCTGGTCACGGACCGTGTGCGCGAGATCGCGGCCGCCGACCACGACATCGCGTTCTGGCTGGCCTCGTTCTACGGGATGGAGGCCATGGCCGACGAGGCCATCGAGTGGGTGCGCCACGCGGTGAAGCTGGGCAACGAGAACTACCCGCTCTTCGCGGACAGCCGCAAGCTCGACCCCCTCCGCGGCGACCCGCGGTTCCGGGACCTGATGGACGAGCTCAAGCGCCGGTTCGACGAGCGCGCCGCGAGGAGGTGACGCCGTGCCCGCCCCCGAGGAGCTGCTGGAGCGCATCCGGCTCCGGCTCGAGGAGAGCTTTACCGGCATCGGCGAGGTGGTCACCGACCTGCCCGCCCCGGACGTGGCCGACCTCCTGAACCAGCTCACGCTGGCCGAGGCCGCCACCGTGGCCCTGATGCTGCCCGTGCCGCGGGCGGTCGAGGTGCTCGACCAGCCCACCATGACCCGCCGCTCCGCCATCCTGGAGAAGCTGGAGCCCGCGCGCGCGGCCCGCATCCTGGAGGGGATGGCCGCGGACGAGCGCACCGACATCGTCCAGCAGATGGGCGAGCACGAGCGCCGCCGCCTGCTGCCCAAGCTCAGCCCCGACGTCCGCGCGGAGGTGGAGCGCCTGCTCCAGTACCCCGACCACACCGCGGGCGGGATCATGACGACGGAGTTCGTGCGGCTGGACCCGTCCATGACGGTGAGCGCCGCCCTCAAGCACATCCGGTCGGTGGCACGCGAGAAGGAGTCGATCTACGCCTGCTACGTGCTCGAGCCGGCCACGGGGCGGCTGCTGGGATCGCTCTCGCTCCGCGACCTGGTCATGTCGGACCTGGAGCGTCCCGTCACGGAGATCATGCGGCGCAAGCCGGTGACGGTGGCCGCGCTGGACGATCAGGAGGCGGTGGCCCACCGCATCGCCAAGTACAACCTCCTGGCCGTGCCCGTCATCGAGAAGGACGGCAGCGTGGTCGGCTTCGTGACCGTGGACGACGTGGTCGACGTGCTCATCGAGGAGCAGACCGACGACATCTTGAAGATGGGCGCCGTGGAGCCGGGGGCGCTCGACCGGCCCTACTTCGACAACCCGGTGCTGCGCGTCGTGCGCAAGCGGATCGGCTGGCTCCTGCTGCTGTTCGTGGCCGAGACCTTCACGGGCACCGTGCTGCGCCACTACGAGGGCGAGCTGTCCGCGGTGGTGGCCCTGTCGTTCTTCATCCCCCTCCTCATCGGGACGGGCGGCAACGCGGGCTCGCAGACGGTCACGACCATCATCCGCAGCATCGCCCTGGGCGAGATCCGCCTGCGGGACGCCTGGCGGGTGCTCGGCCGCGAGGCCACCACGGGCGTGATCGTGGGCGTGTTGGTGGGCGGCGTGGCCTTCGGCCGCGCGCTGCTGTGGGGCGCGCACCTGCCTCTGGCCGTCACCGTGGGCATCACGGTGCTCACGATCTGCGCCTGGTCCACCACGGTCGGCTCGCTCATCCCCATCGCCGCGGAACGCTTCGGCGTGGACCCCGCGGTGCTCTCGGCGCCGCTCATCACGACGCTGGTGGACGCCACGGGCCTCATCATCTATTTCCGGATCGCCAAGGTGATCCTGGGGCTGTGATGTTCAAGGCGAGGTCGATCGAGCTGAGCGGGGCATTCACCCTCCCCGCGCCTCCGGACGCGACGTTCGGCCTGTTCTCCCCGCTCGGCGAGAAGAAGTGGGTGCCGGGCTGGGACCCGGAGCTCATCCACCCTCCCGGCGCGACGTGGGAGCGCGGGCTCATCTTCCGGACGCGCGAGGAGCGGGGCGACGCGATCTGGGTCGTCACCGCCCTCGACCACGACCGCCACGAGGTGGAGTACCACCGCGTTGAGGCGGGCCGCTACGTGGCGCGGGTCGAGGTCCGGTGCTCGCCAGCAGCGGGCGGCCAGACCGAAGTGCGCGTGACGTACACCTTCGTCGGCCTGTCGGAGGCGGGGAACGGCGACATCGCCGCGATGAGCGACGAGGCCTACCGGGAGAAGATGGGACGGTGGGAAGGGTGGATCAAGACGGTTTTGATGACCGGGTGACAACCTGGGACAAGGGACTGGTGGGACCGGCTGACAACCTGGGACAACAGACTGGATTGACGAGGATTCGACGGCGTCAATCCAGTCGGGGTGTGGCACACCACTTGCACCTTCATTCGTCCGCGTGGCCAGGAGGATCCGAGGCACTGATACGGCGCGCGGTCCCATCGCGCTCTTCCTCGGCGCCGGCGCCTCCAAGCCGTTCGGGTTCCCCGTCACCGACGAGATCCTGCCGGAGCTGCTGGGCCGGCTTCGGCGCGGCGACCTGTTCCCGCGGCAGCAGGGACGCGCGGCGCGCGAGGCGGACGAGCCGGCGCGTGAGCTCCGCGATCTGCTCGCGCGGCTGCTGCCCGGCCTCTTCCGCGCGAAGACCGTCCCTCCCCTGATCACCGACGTCTTCTCGCTGCTCGACCAGATGATCGCGACGGGCAGCGCGCTGGGCGAGGGCGTGGACGCCCTCGATCTGGGCCGCCTGCGGTCGCTGCTCGAGCGCGCGGTGGCCGAGGTGCTGGCCGAGCCCCGCGGCGGACGCGCGAGGGCGGGG